>JAESFU010000268.1_pt1 | contig 47481 bp, 40 predicted proteins | sample 9269461 | NCBI WGS metagenome assembly JAESFU01 (sample SAMN14502556, study PRJNA617107) | algae metagenome | isolation source: Stenomitos rutilans HA7619-LM2 and co-occurring heterotrophs from cave walls | place: USA: Waikapalae cave, Hawaii | collected 2009-07-28
TGTGCGCCCGCCTGCCGTCGATGTCGAGCGACAATAGATGTTCAGCGCATGCTTGCCGACATTGCTCTCCAACTGAATCCAGCCGCGCGTCGAATAGAAGCCATGCATGCGTGGCCGGGCCGAGAGATAGACGGTCGGCACGCCAAGCGCGGCGCAGCGACGGATGCCCTCTTCCAGGAATGCAGCCGCGATCCCTTGCCCGCGCATGTCCTCGTCGACCCAGACGGCGGCAATCCAGGGCGTGAGTGCCGGCCGCGCGTCCTCGTCGTTCTCGATGACAAGTGTGTTGCCGCACAGTCGGCCGTCGATCTCGGCCACCATGGCGAACGGGATCGGCGTCGTGGCCCTGAGCAGCCCATCAAGCCCGGTGCGGATCTGTTCGTAGGGGGTACCGTAGGGTTCCCAGAAAGCCTTCCAGATGCGCGTCGCCACACCGTCCGCATGGTGCAGACGGTCGCGCAGATCGTGGATTTCGAAACCCATTCTCGGCGATGGCGCGTCAGGCGACCTTTTTGCCGAGATGGGGGAACATCGCGAGCTTCGCCGCGTCGTCCATCTCCGTCTTGAACGTGTGCCTGTCCTTCAGCGCGAGTGCACGCGCTGCCGCCGGACGGGCGCCGATCTCGGCGAGATGACGCTGCAGGTTGGGGTACTGCTTGGGCGCCTCGGCTCCGAGCACGAACGGGATCAGCCGCGACCAGCCCCACACCGCCATGTCGACAATGCTGTAGTCGACGCACATGAATTGCTGCTTGCCCAGTCGTGCCTCAAGGATGCCCCAGTGGCGTTGGGCCTCGAACGTGTAGCGGTTGACGGCATAGTCCTTGGGCTCAGGCGCGAAGTTGCGGAAGTGCACCGCCTGGCCGGAGTAAGGGCCGATGCCCGTCGCGACGAACATCAGCCAGGACAGCATCTCACCCCGATTGGCCGGGAGGAACTTGCCGGTCTTCTCGGCGAGATAGAGCAGGATCGCGTTGCTGTCGAAGATCGTCTGGCCATCATCGACGATGGCCGGGACCTTGGCATTCGGGTTGATCGCCAGGAACTCCGGCGCGTGCTGCTCGCCCTTGCGGGTATCGACTGGGGCCAGCTCGTAGGGCAGGCCCATCTCTTCGAGGCAGAGCGCGACCTTGGTCGGGTTCGGCGCGGTGTTCCAATAGAACTTGATCATGCGTCTCTCCGCTATTCCGGCTTGGCGCCGGACTGCTTGATGATCGGATCCCAGAAGGCCATCTGGTCGTCATAGAACTTCTTGGCCTGCTCCGGCGTCGACTGGACCAGTTCGATGGCCAGCTCGTCGGCCTTCTTGATCATGTCAGGCTGCTTCAGCGCCTGGTTGAAGGCGGCATTCAGTTTGTCGATGATCGGCCGCGGCGTCTTGGCCGGAGCATAGACCGCGTACCAGGTGTTGATCGCGTAATCGAAGCCCGTCGACTCCTTGATCGTCGGCACGTCCGGGAGCTGCGGCAGGCGCTTGTCGGCGGCGACACCCAGCACCCGCACCTTGCCGCCGTCGATGAAGCCCTTGCTCGACTGCAAGGTATCGATCTGGAAGCCGTGACGGCCAGCGATCATGTCGACCATGCCCGGCGCCGAGCCGCGATAGGGTACGTGCAAGGCGTCGCCGCCGGCACGCGTCGCGAACAGGTAGCTGGCGAGATGGATCATCCCGCCATTGCCAGACGAGGCGTAGGAATACTTCCCCGGGTCCTTGCGCAGCATGCTGACCAGTTCCGGCGTGCTCTTGGCGCCGTCCATCGGTGTCAGCAGGATCAGCGGCACGCTGGCGACATAGGCGATGGCCGCCAGCCCGTTCACCGGGTCGTAGCCCAGCGCCTTGCCATAGAGCGCCGGCGCCATCGCCATGGTCGAAGCGCTGAAGCAGATCGTGTAACCGTCGGGCTTGGCGTCAGCGACCATGGCGGTTCCGATATTGCCGGTGGCGCCGGGCTTGTTCTCGACTACGACCTGCTGACCCAGGATCTCCGAGATGCGCGGCGCCAGCAGGCGCCCCACCACGTCGGTCGGTCCGCCGGCGGCGAACGGGATGATCATGCGGATCGGCTTGTCGGGATAGGTCTGCGCGGCGGCAGGTGTTGCCAGAGCGGTGGCCGCGAGCGTGGCAAGCGCGGTGCGTCGTGTGAATTTCATGTCGTTTCCCCTATTCCACTTTTGCGCCCGAGGCTTTCACGATAGGCGCCCACATCGCCATCTGATCCTCGTAGAATTTCTTGGACGATGCCGGTGTCGATTCGACCAGGTCGATTCCCATCGCCTTGGCCTTCTCGACCATGTCGGGCGACTTGATCGCCTGGTTGATCGCCGCGTTGAGCCTGTCGACGATCGGCTTCGGTGTGCCGGCCGGTGCGAAGATCAGGTTCCAAGTGATGACCTCGATCGCGATGCCGGTCTTCTCCTGGACAGTCGGCACGTCGGGCATCGAGGCCGCGCGCTTGGAGTCGCACACCGCCAGGATCTTGAGACGCCCGGCATCGACGAAGCTCTTGCTGCTGCCCAGCGTATCGATCTGATAGGTATGCCGCCCCGCCAGCGTGTCCTGCATTGCCGGCGCCGAGCCCTTGTACGGTACGTGCAGCGCGTCGCCACCGGCGCGCTGCGCCAGCAGGAGACTGCCCATGTGGATCAGGCTGCCATTGCCCGGCGACGGGTAGGAATGCTTGCCCGGCTCCTTGCGCAGCGCGGCGACCAGCTCCTCGATCGAGCCGACGCCGCCCGGCGGCGCCACGACGATCATCGGCACGGTCGTGAAATGGGCGACCGCCTCCAGCCCCTTGATCGGGTCGTAGGGCAGCTTGTCGTAGAGCGCCGGGACGATGCCCATGATCGAGGTGCCGACCAACAGCGTGTAGCCGTCGGGCTTGGCGTCGGCCACGATCTGAGAGGCAATGTTGCCCGCGACGCCCGGCTTGTTGTCGACCACCACCTGCTGACCGAGGATCTCCGTCAGCTTCTGCGCCAGCAGACGCCCCGCGAGATCGGTCGGCCCACCCGGAGGGAAGCCGAGGACCAGCCGGATCGGCCGGTCCGGATAACTTCCCTGCGCTTGCGCCCCTGATGTCGCTGCCGCCAATGCCATGCCAGCAGCAAGTACGCGCCGCCGTCCGATGCCCGTCATTGTTTCCTCCGCTTTGGCGGGAGTTTAAGGGGCTGCAGGCGGCATGCAATGGAGGCAGGCCGCGTGGCGAACCTCACAATGGCGCGAGAAGCAATTGACTGTAACACGCGTGGGTTGGTGAGATGTCGCTGCTCAAGGGGGAGAAAGCTCATGGCTAAGCTCGTGGTTCTCTACAACACGCCCGCCGACGTGGCGGCCTTCGACGCCCACTACTTCAACAAGCATGTGCCGCTGGCCAAGACGATCCCGGGCCTCCGCTCCTATGAGGTCAATGACGGTCCAGTCGGCACGCCGCAGGGCCCCGCGCCATATCACCTCGTGGCCATCCTGACGTTCGATTCGATGGCGGCGATCGGCGCGGCCTTCGCCTCCAAGGAAGGACAGGCGACGGCCGGCGACCTCGCCAATTTCGCGCAGGCCGGCGCTCAGCTGCTGATGCTCGATACCCGCGAGGTCTGAGCGCGCCGAACCGCGACGCAAGACACTTTCGTCGTGTAAAGATGGTCGAGCCGCGAATCTTGGCGGCGAAAACCACAGGTGATTGCCGTGACCGAACCGACGAAAGGCGCCCGACCGCCGAGCGATAGCGGCCTCAAGCGCCGCGAGGTCGCCATGATGCCGGTCGTGCTGGGCGCGATGGGAGCTGGAACGGCTTCGGCGCAGTCTGCGCTTGCCGTCGACAATGCCTCGCTGTCGGACCTGCAGGAGGCCTTGGCGCAGGGCCGCGTCACGGCGAGCGAGCTGACCCGGGCCTACCTGACGCGGATCGAGGCCTATGACCGGAACGGGCCCGGCCTCAATTCGGTTCGGGTGACCAATCCCGACGCCCTGTCGATCGCCGCGGGCCTCGACGCCGTGAAGCCGTCGGCCAGCCAGCCGCTCGCGGGCCTGCCGATCCTGGTGAAGGACAATATCGCGACCGGCGACAAACAGCCCACGACCGCGGGCTCACTGGCGCTCGAAGGCGCGCATGCGAAGGGCGATGCGCCGGTGGTCAGGAAGCTGCGCGAGGCCGGCGCGGTCCTTCTGGGCAAGGCGAACCTCACCGAGTTCGCCAACATCCTCGCGGTCGGCATGCCGTCGGGCTACAGCTCGATCGCCGGCTATGTGCGGAACCCCTACTCGCCCCGGCTGATGGACAACCATGCGCCGGTGGTCCTGCCCGGCGGCTCCAGTGCCGGCTCCGCCGTCGCCGTCGCGGCCGGCCTCTGCGCTGCCTCGATCGGCACGGAGACCTCGGGCTCGCTGCTGAGCCCCGCCACCCAGAACGGCCTCGTCACCGTGAAGCCGACGGTCGGCCTGATCAGCCGCAGCGGCATCATCCCGATCTCGCACAGCCAGGACACGGCCGGTCCGATGACCCGAACCGTGCGCGATTCGGCGATCCTGCTGAACGTGCTGGCGGCACGCGATCCCGACGATCCCGCGACTGACCTCCTGCAGCGGCCGCAGGACTACACCGCGGACCTCGACAAGGATGGCTTGAAGGGTGCCCGCATCGGCGTGCCCAGTGACCCGGACGACCCGCTCAACGATCCGTTCTTCGGCCCGCTCTCCTTGCGCGGAAAAGAAGTGATGGCGCAGGCGATCAAGGTGTTGGAGGACCTCGGCGCCACGGTCGTGCGCGCGGCCATTCCGGCGATCGGCTGGATCGGCGGTCCCGGCACGACCATGCCGGTGCTCAATCGCAATCCGCTCAGCCCGGGCAAGGGCACGCCGGGCCCTGCATCCGTCGTCTTCCTTTACGAGCTGAAGCGCGACCTCAATCTCTACCTGCGCGACTGGGCGACCCGCACGCAGATGAAGACGATGGCCGAAATCATCGCCTTCAACACGGAGAACGCCGACAAGGCGCTGCGCTACGGTCAGGACCTGTTCCTGGCCGCCGAGGCCACCCGGGGCGATCTGTCAGAGCTGGAATACAAGTCCGCGCGTGCGATGGACCTGATGGCCGCCAAGGAGCGCGGCATGGACGCCTATATGAGCCAGCACCAGCTCGACGCCGTGGTGTTCCCCGGCGCCAGCGGCTCCGGCATCGCCGCCAAGCCGGGTTATCCAAGCGTGCAGGTGCCGGCCGGCTTCATCTCCGGCGTCGGCAAGACCGAGACGCCCGACTATCCGCTCGGCCTCACCTTCGCCGGCCGCGCCTGGAGCGAGGCCAAGCTGCTGCGCCTCGCTTACGCCTACGAGCAGGCGACGAACATGCGCCGCCCGCCGCCGGATCTGCCCGCGCTGTAGCGCATGACGGCCAGCGACGGCTTCGCCGAATTCCTGCGCGAGCAGCTGGCGCCGCTTGGCCAAATCACGACGCGGCGCATGTTCGGCAAGACCGGCGTGTTCTGCCGTGGGCTGATGCTGGGCATCGTCAGCGACGACACGCTCTACCTGAGGGTCGACGACCAGAACCGCGCTCTGTTCAAGGAAGCCGAGGCCGCGCCGCCGCTGAGCTACGTGAAGAAGGGCGTCACCATCGACCTCGCCTACTGGCCCCTGCCCGATCGCCTGCTGGATGAACCCGACGAGTTCCTGGTCTGGGGCCGGGCCGCACTAGCCGCGGCCCGCCGCGTCGCGACGAGGCGGGAGAGGTCTGGCAAAAAGTAATTCCGTCGTCTCGACCGGAGCGCGCAGCGCGGAGCGGAGAGACCTTTGCTCAACCCAAAGCCGACAAATCGTGGAGAGAAGGTCTCTCCACTCCGCACCTTCGGTGCTCCGGTCGAGACGACGGGATTGGTTTAAGGTCGGCCGCCTTTAAACTCCGATCACCACGCCGTCGTGGCCCGGGTCGGCGCCGCCGTCGAGGCCGTCCTCGTGGATGCGGATGCCGTGGACGGCGGCGAAGCCGAAGCCGTAGGGGCTGCGGACGACCGGGTAGCCCTGCCCCTGCAGCTCGCGCTCGACCCGGCCCTGGATGCGGTTGGAGATGTCGATCGTGTCGGAGGTCGCCGAGAAGCGCGGCGCGCTCACCGCCTCGACCATGGTCATGTCGAAATCGAGCGCGTTCAGGATCACGTGCAGCACGCCCATGGCGATCTGCGTGGCGCCCGGCGCGCCGATGATCAGGTGCGGCCTGCCGTCCTTGAAGATGATCGACGGGACCACTGAACTGAACCGCGCCTTGCCCGGCGCGATCGAGCCGGCGCGGCCGGGGCGCGGATCGAACACGCCCATGCAACCGTTGTACATGAAGCCCAGGCCCGGCGTGATCACACCCGAGGGCATACCCAGCGAATGGGTCATGGTGAAACAGTTGCCGTCCTTGTCGAGGACGGAGATGTGCGTCGTGTCCTTGGAGACCGCGCCTGAATTGAAACGGGTCACGCTCGCCTTCTCACCGCGCGCGATCTCGCCCGCCATGGCCTTGGCATAGGCCTTCGAGGTCAGCTCCCCGACCGGCACGGTGACGAACCTGGGATCGCCGACCTTGGCGTCCTTGTCGATCGTCGCCCGCTTCATCGCCTCGGCCACGATGCGCAGATGCTCGGTCGAGCCATGCTCCAGCGCGCCGATGTCGAAGTTCTCGAGGATGTTCAGCATCTCGATCAGCATCACGCCACCGCCCGGCGGCTGGTTGGTCGAGACCCTGTAGCCGCGATAGTCGCCCCACAACGGCGCATTGCGCACGGTCTTCCAGGCCTTGAGGTCCTCTATCGACAGCAGCGCGTCGTTCTTCTTCATGTCCTCGGCGATCGCCTGCGCGATCTCGCCGGAATAGAAGACATCGGCTCCGCCCTTGGCGATGGCGCGCAAGGTCTGGCCATAGTCGCGGTTGACGACCCGGTCGCCCACCCGCTTCGGCACACCATCGGGCCGGCAATAGAGTTCGCGCGCGGCGGGCGTGAAGCCGGTGCGTTCGAAGTTGGGCGCGCGACCGAAGGCGCCGTCGTCGGCCCACCAGAAATGGACGTGCGGCCGCACGGTCCAGCCGCTCTCGGCCCAGGCGATGGCCGGCTCGACGATGCGCGCCCAGGGCAGGCTGCCGTGCTCCTTGTGCGCGTCGTAGTACATCTTGAGATTGGCCGGCGCGCAGATCGACTTGTAGCCGATGTCGTTCACCCGCCCCTTCAGGATGAAGCCGTAGCCGTCGCGCGCCTCGCTCTCGATCAGGTTCGCCCACATGTCGGGCCGCGCGGCGAGCGGCGCCGGCGCATGGGCGTCGATATAGCCGTGGAACTTCTTGCCCGGCATGTAGATGCCGCAGGAGCCGAAGCCCGCGATGCCGCACATCTGCGGATCGACGACGCCCTGCACCAGCGCGCAGGCGATACCGGCATCGACGGCATTGCCGCCCTCGCGCAGCACATCGGCCCCGGCCTCCGTCGGCTCGGGCTGCGGGGCCACGATCATCGCCTGCTTCTTGTACCGCACGTCGCTTCCTCCAACTTCTTGTTGGCGCAACTCAATCCCAACCGTTGCGCTTGCGCAATATCGCGGTCGAGGGGGCCAACGCGAGGCCCTTGCCCTGCACGGTGGGTAGCCATTCGGCCAGTGCCTGCAGAGTGCTGTCATGCGGATGACCGATCGCGACGACGAAACCCTGCCGCCGCGCCACCGCCTCGGTCTCGGCGAGCTTGCGCCGCACGGCGTCCAGCGTCTCCTCGTCGTCGAGGAAGACGTGGCGCACGATCGACGGCACGCCCATTTCCTGCGCCGTCTGGTCGCCGACCGACTGCGGGCTTGTGCGCGAATCGAGGAACATCAGCCCGCGCGGCTTGAGCTGGCGCATCACGACCTCCATGTCGTGACGGTTGGCGGTGAAGCGGCTGCCCATGTGGTTGTTGATGCCGACATAGCCGCCGAAACTCTCCAGCGCGATCAACAGCTTCTGCCGCAGTTCGGCATCGGACATCGACACCATCAGGGCGCCCGGCCCCGGGTCGTTGCGACCGTTCGGCTCCATCGGCATGTGCAGCATCAGCTCGTGCCCGCGTGCTCGCGCAGCCCGCGCCTGCTCCGGCAGGTCCTTGGCATAGGGCAGGAACGACATGGTCATCGGCCCCGGCAGCTCCCATGCCCGCTTCGAGCGCGCGCGATCGAGGCCGACATCGTCGATCACGATGGCGATCAGCGGCCTGCTCTTCAGGTCACGGAACGGCAAGGCGTTGCGCCGCCATGTCTGCTCCGCGGAGAATGCCGCAGCGACCTGCTTTACGCGCGGCTTCTCCTCGACGTTCGGCGTCGGCTTGCCGGGTTCGGCTTCGGAATATTTCGGGAAGTCCGGCAGATCCTCGATGCGCGAGTATTTCGGGGCAACGACCGGGGCCGACGACGAAGCGCTGCGCTTCATCTCCTCGATCGTGTCGCGAGCGACCTGGTCGCTGCTGCGCAAATCGAGCCGTTCGGCGATCCAGTAACCACCGAGCACGCTCCCGACGAACAGCGCGATCACGGCGATGACGATCGAGTGCCAACGATGGGCCGAAATCCACGCAACGAGCGCGTCGTAGCGCGCCTGCAGGCGGCCCGCGAAGCCGGCCGACCGCTTCGGACTCCTTCTGTTCGTCTTCCCGCTTCTGTTCTTCCTCGACGCCATCTAAGCGGTTCGCCCTAAGCTCTTGATCGGCCGAAGATATTTACAGGCCGGCAAGCGACTTCACCACCCGAATATCGGGTTCGCCCGAACGGCCGCTCTCGCGGCGGAAGCCGACATGCTTGGCGAGGTCGAGCATCTTGCGGTTCTCGCGCAGCACATGGCCGATCACGCGCTTCACGCCGCGCGCCTTGCCGTATTGCAGGACGTGACGCAGCAGCAGCTCGCCGTAGCCACGTCCCTGCCGGTCGGATGCGACGGTCAGCGCGAACTCGGCCTGCTGGAAATCGGGATCGGCGACCAGTCGACCGACGCCGACCATGTCGTTTCCTTCCAGCAGCACGAACGCCATCTCGCGGTCGTAGTCGATCTGCGTCAGGCGCGCGGCCAGCTCGTGACTCATCTCACGGATCGGCCCGAAGAAGCGCATGCGGACGTCTTCGGGTGTCATGCGACGCGTGAAGGCCAGCAGCATCGGCTCGTCGTCGGGCCGGATCGGTCTCAGGCGAAGCGTCTCACCGCGATGCTCGATCTCGCTCTCGAGTTCTACCGGATACGGCCGGATGGCGAAGCGCGCCGCCCGCTCTCGCCCCTTCTTCGGTTGCTGCACGACGATGCGCGCATCGAGCGCGATCACGCCGTCGGCGTCGGCCAGCAGCGGGTTGATGTCGAGCTCGGCGATCTCGCCGACATCGGCGATGAGCTGCGATAGCCGGATCATCGCTTCGCCCACGGCGCCGCGATCGGCCGGCGCCCGGTCGCGGTAGCCGCGCAGCAACCGGTCGACGCGGGTGCGACTGAGCGCATCCTCGGCCAGCACGGGATCGAGCGGCGGCAACGCCAGCGCCTTGTCGTCGATCACCTCGGCCGCGACGCCGCCATGACCGACCAGGATGACCGGGCCGAACACGGGATCCTCGGCGGCGCCCAGGATCAGCTCGACGGCATGCGGGCGGCGGATCATGGGCTGGACCACGAAGCCGTCGATCCTGGCCTTGTTGGCCATCACCAGGACCTTGCCCGTCATCTCGCGCACCGCATCGAGCACGGCCTGCTCCGACATCAGGTCGAGCGCAACACCGCCCACATCGGTCTTGTGCGCGATGCTGCGTGACAGGATTTTTACGGCAACCGGAAAGCCGATGCGCACGGCCGCGGCGGCGGCCCCCGCGGCGTCGCGCACGACCTCGGTCGGCACGACGGGAATGCCGTAGGCCGCCAGCACGCGCTTGGCCTCGGGTTCGGTCAGCACCGTGCGCTTCTCGGCCAGCGCGCCCTGCACGATCGACCGCACCAGGTCGGTGTCGGAGCGTGCGTCGGGCACCGAGGGCGGCGTGCGCTGGAGCGCGCGCTGGCCGCGGCGATACTCGACGATGTGCATGAAGCCGCGCACGGCCCGCAGCGGCGTGTCGTAGGCCGGGATGCCGGCCTCGTGCAGCACATGCCGGCCGGCCTGCGCCTCCGGCCCGCCGACCCAGCAGCCGATCACCGGCACGATCTTGGCGCCGGCCGCACCCGCGATGGCGCGAGCCGCCTCGACCGACGAGGTGAGCGCCGTCGGCACGTTCATGGCCAGCACTGCGCCGACGCCGCGATCGTCGGCCAGCCCGTCGAGCGCGGCGGCATAGCGCGCCCCGTCGGCATCGCCCACGATGTCCAGCGGATTGGCGCGCGACCAGCCGCGCGACAGCTTCTTGTCGAGCTGCGCGATCGTGCGCGGCAGCAGTGTCGCCATCTCGCCGCCCTCGTCCATCAGCAGGTCGGTCGCGACGATCCCCGCGCCGCCGCCGTTGGTCAGGATGGCCAGGCGCTCGTTGCGCGGCGCGATGCTGTGGCCCAGCGTCTCGGCCGCATCGAAAAGCTCGCCGAGTCCCGTCACGCGCACGAGCCCTGCTCGCGCGAAGGCGGCGTCATAGACCGCGGCCGATCCCGCCATGGAGCCCGTGTGCGAGGCCGTGGCCTGTGCGGCGGCGGCATGACGGCCGCCTTTCAGGACGATGACGGGTTTTATGCGCGCAGCACCACGCGCCGCCGACATGAACTTGCGCGCCTGGGTGATGCCTTCCACGTACATCAGCACCGCGCGCGTGTCGTAGTCGCGCGCCAGCATGTCGAGCACGTCGCCGAAGTCGACGTCGGCCATGTCGCCCATGGAGATCAGGTGCGAGAAGCCGATGCCCTGCGCCACGCCCCAATCGGCGAGACCGGCCAGCACGGCGCCGGACTGCGCGATCGCCGCGATGCGTCCGCCCTTGAGGCGCGTCGGCCCGAAGCTCGCGTTCAGCCCGAGGCGCGGCGCGGCATAGCCGATGCAGTTTGGTCCGATGATGCGCAGCAGGAACGGCTGAGCCGCACGCAGGAGGCGCTGCCGCCAACGCGCATTGACCGAAGCCGCGTCGGGCCCATGGCCCGGGCCGGCGCTGATCACCACGGCTGCCGGCGTCCCCGCCTGGCCCAGCGCCACGATCAGGCCGGGGATCGTCTCGGGCGGCGTCATGATCACGGCCAGGTCGGCAGGCCCCGGCAGGTCGGAGACTCTCCGGAAGACCGTGCGGCCCTCGATCGTGCCGCCCTTCAGGTTGACGAAGTGGAGGTCGCCCTGGAAACCGCCGGCCAGCAGATTATGCGTGACCGCCGCACCCACCGAGCCGGGGCGAGCGCTGGCGCCGATCGCGACGACCGAGCGCGGCGCCATCAGCCTATCGAGGTTGCGGGTCGACATGGCGCTAGAAGAGCGCCGGACCGTTCATCAGCACAAGCCCTGAAACGATCACGAACGCCGCAGCCACGCGACGGCCACCGAACGGCTCGCCCAGCAGGAGCGTGCCGATCAGGGCGCCGAACAGGACCGAGGTCTCGCGCAACGCCGCGATATGGGCCATCGGTCCCAGCGCCAGCGCGTAGATCGCGATGCCGTAGCCGGTATTGGCGATCACGCCGCCCCCCACGCCGCGATACCAGGTCTTCTTCATGTGGGCCCAGACGGTCGCCGGCCGCTTCCAGAAGGCCAGCACCAGCAGCCACGGCCCTTCGAGCACGGCCAGCCATGCAATGTAGGAGATGCGGTGTTCCAGCGTCTCGCCGGCCGCGCGCACGCCCATGCCGTCCGAGATGATGTAGCCCGCGATGGTGATGCCGGTCAGGACTGCGAACAGCGTCGCAAGCCCGTGACGGCTGCCCGGTCGCGGCACGACGTTCCTCAACGGAAGCGCCAGCGCCACGAGCCCGAAGCTCAGCAGGAACACGCCGACGATGTCCTGCGTCCGCAGGTGCTCGCCGATGACGCGGCCCGACACCAGCGCGACCAGCAGCGGGCCGAGGCCGCGCGCGATCGGATAGGTGTGGCTGAGATCGCCGTAGGAATAGGCCTTCAGCAGGAAGAAATAATAGGCGACGTGAATTGCGACCGAGAGGATCAGGTACTTCCAGGCACCCGGCTCGATCATCGGCACGAACGGCACGATGCAGAGGCCCATCACGGTGCCGGTGGTCATGATCAGGCCGAATGTCGCCAATCGATCCGTCTGATCGGACTTCAGGATGGCGTTCCAGGTGGCATGCATCAGCGCCGCGGCCAGCAGCAGCGCGACGATCAGGGGCTCGACGACCAAGGGGGCTACTTTCTTCTTGTTGCCCGGAACCTACGCCCGTGCCCAAGATCGCGGAAGGGCGGAAACAAGATGAGAGGCATGCGATGACGGTCCAGGCGTACAAGGCGGCGCGTGAGTTCCTGCTGGCCAGCCGTGGCGACTACGAGAGAGCCTATCGCGACTTTCGCTGGCCCGAGATGGATCGCTTCAACTGGGCGCTGGACTGGTTCGATGCCGAGCTGGCGCGCGGGCCGCTGGCGAACCAGCCGGCCCTCACGATCGTCGGCGACGGTGCTGCGAGCCTCACCTTCGCCGAACTGTCGGAACGCTCAAACCGCGTCGCCAACGGCCTGCGTGCGCTGGGCGTGAAGCGCGGCGATCGCATGCTGCTGATGCTGGGCAACGTGGCCCCGCTCTGGGAAGTGATGCTCGCGGCCATGAAGCTCGGCGCCGTCGTCATTCCCGCGACCACCCTGCTGACGCCGGTCGATCTCGCCGACCGCTTCGAGCGCGGCCGGGCGCGCCATGTCGTGGCCGCCGCCGGCGAGGCCGCCAAGTTCGACGGTTTCGACAAGAGCCTGACGCGCATCGCTGTCGGCGACGCGCCGGCCGGCTGGCACGCCTATTCGAAGCTGCTCGATCACCCGGCCCAATTCACGCCGGACGGCCCGACCCAGGCCGACGATCCGATGTTGCTCTATTTCACGTCGGGCACGACGGCGAAGCCCAAGCTCGTGCTGCATTCGCATCGCAGCTACCCGGTGGGCCATCTCACCACGATCTTCGTGCTGGGCCTGCGGCCGGGCGACGTTCATCTCAACATCTCCTCGCCGGGCTGGGCCAAGCATGCGTGGAGCTGCTTCTTCGCGCCGTGGATCGCGGGCGCCACGATCTTCATTGCCAACCAGCCGCGCTTCAACGCGCGCTACCTGCTCGATGCCGTCGTCGCCAACAAGGTGACCACGCTCTGCGCGCCGCCGACCGTGTGGCGCATGCTGATCCAGGAAGACCTGAAGTCGTGCAAGACGTCACTGCGCGAGGTGCTGGCGGCCGGCGAGCCGCTGAACCCCGAGGTGATCGAGCAGGTCGAGAAGGCCTGGGGCCTCACTATCCGAGACTTCTACGGCCAGACGGAAACGACGACGCAGGTCGGCAATCCGCCCGGCCAGCCGATCAAACCCGGCTCGATGGGCCGCCCCCTGCCCGGCTACAAGATCCGCCTGCTCGACGCCGACGAGAAGGATGCCGAGGAAGGCGAGATCTGCATCGACCTCGCGGCTCGTCCGGCCGCGCTGATGCAGGGCTACCAGCAGGACGACGGCTCGATCGCGCCGCTCACCGGCGCCGTCTATCGCACCGGCGACGTCGCCTCGCGCGATGCCGACGGATATCTCACCTACGTCGGCCGCGCCGATGACGTGTTCAAGGCGTCCGACTACCGGATCAGCCCCTTCGAGCTCGAAAGCGTGCTGATCGAGCATCCCGCCGTGGCCGAGGCCGCCGTGGTTCCCGCGCCCGACGCCATGCGCCTGGCCGTCCCCAAGGCCTACATAACCCTGACCGCCAGCGGCAAACCCGACCGCGCCACCGCCCTCTCGATCTTCCAGCACCTGCGCGGCCGCCTGGCGCCCTTCAAGCGCGTCCGCCGGCTGGAGTTCGCCGAACTCCCCAAGACCATCTCCGGCAAGATCCGCCGGGTCGAACTCCGCCGCGACGAGGAAAAACGTGCCGCTGAGAACCAGCGCGGCGCAGGCGAATTCCGGGAAGAGGATTTCCCGGAGCTGGCAAAGTAGGATTGGGTGTAGAGGCGACTGCGAGAGAGGCCAGGATGTTGGGACGGATCGGGCTGAGTGTCGCAGTGCTGGCGCTGATCGGATGGGCGGCGCACGCCGCGCCCATTCCCGGATCGGTTCAGATCTTGGGGAGCTGGATCGTGCAGGCCGAGAACGACGCCAGCGGTAAGTTCGCATACTGCGACGCGACCCGCGACGGAGGCGGCGCCCTGGTGCATATCGGCCAATCCGCATCGGGCAGCTGGCAGATCGGCTTCACCAACACCATCTGGCAGTTCACCGTCGGGCAGGATGTCACGGTCACGCTGTTCATCGATCGCGTGCCCTATCCGCTCGTGCTCCGCACATTGAGCGCCACGACCTTCTCGACACCGTTGCCGGACACCACGTTGGTCGACGCCCTGCGTCAGGGAAACATGCTCTCCCTTCAGCTCGGCACCGTGTACACGACCTTCCCCCTCGACGGCAGCGCGGCCGCGATCAACGCGACCGCCTCGTGCCAGCAGAGCTACGCCGCGAGCGCTGCGCCGCCGCCTGCGGTGCCTGCGGCTCCCGCGGCAACACCCTCACCGGGCGGGATGCCACCCGAGGTCGCGAAGGAAGTCTCCAACCTGCAGGGCAATTGCCAAGTGATGAACAAGACGCCGCCGCCAATCGGCAACTATGTCACCCGTATCGGGCTGACGGGTAGCGGCATCGACGACTGGCTGATCAATACCGGCGGTATCGCCTGCGCGGGATTGAGCGGCGGCGGCGGCTCCATGGTCGAGATCTTCATTGGCCTACCGGAGGGCCACGCTCGCAAGGTCTTTGCACGCTACGCGCTCGGGGTGGAAGTCCGCGGCAGCACGGTCTGGCTGGGAAGCAGTGGCGACCAATGCCGCGGCTCCACCGCCGCGCCACCCGCGACGGCGAAGACCTGCCAGGTTCCGCTGGTCTGGAACAAGGCCGCCCAGCGCTTCGACGAGGGATCGCCGACCAATACGCAGTGAACGACCGTCGGCGGATCAGCTCGGCAGATTGGCCTCCTTCAAGTGCCTCCGATGAGGGAAGCACACAAGAATGTCCTCTCCGCCGCGCCAGCGGGGGAGAGGAAGGGGACCCGTCGCGAAGCGATGGGGTAGGTGAGGTGGTGCGCCAACGGACGCGTTATTGCGGTAGACGGCGAAGACCCACCTCACCCTCCCCGCTTCGCGGGTCCCCTCCCTCTCCCCCCGCGATGACGCGGGTGGAGAGGGCCTATGAGAGCAAGTGCCGACCGGGTAGGATGGGCCCATGCTCCTCCTGATCGATAACTACGACAGCTTCACTTACAACCTCGTCCACTTCCTGGGCGACCTCGGCGCGCGTTGCGTCGTGCATCGCAACGACCAGATCACGGTCGATGAGGCGCTGGCGCTGAAGCCGGCCGGCATCGTGCTCTCGCCCGGCCCCTGCACGCCCAACGAGGCCGGCATCTGCATGGACCTGATCCGTGCCGCCGCGAAGGAACAGGTGCCGCTGTTCGGCGTCTGCCTCGGCCACCAGGCGATCGGCCAGGTGTTCGGCGGCCATGTCGTGCGCGCGCCCGAGCCGATGCACGGCAAGCTGTCGGGCGTCGCCCACAAGAACCAGAGCGTCTTCGAGGACGTGCCCTCGCCCTTCCAGGCGACGCGCTATCACTCGCTGATCGTCGACCGGAAGGACTTTCCGAAGGACCTCGAGGTCACCGCCGAGACCGGCGAGATCATCATGGGCCTGCGCCACAAGACGCTGCCGATCCACGGCGTGCAGTTCCATCCCGAGAGCATCGCCTCGGAACACGGCCACAAGATCCTCGAGAACTTCCTGAAGATCGCCGGGGATCATCCCAGCCAGCAGAACAAGAAAAAGGCGGCGTAGCCCGCCAAACAGAGGAAACGCCATGATCGATCGCCGCACGCTTGTCCTCTCGCTGGCGGCGACCGCCGCGTCCCCACTCGCAACGTCCTCGGCCTTCGCACAGGCGTGGCCGGCCAAGCCGCTCCGCATCATCGTGCCGTTCCCGGCTGGCCAGGCGACGGACATCCTGGCGCGCATGATGGCCGACCAGCTCACCAAGGCGCTGGGCCAGCAGGTGATCGCGGAGAATCGCCCCGGTGCGGGTGGACAGATCGGGGCCGACGTCGCGGCCAAGGCAGCCCCCGACGGCTACACCCTGCTGATGGTGACGATCTCCACGCACGGGATCAGCCCGGCGCTCTACCCGAAGCTGCCGTACGATCCGCAGAAGGACTTCGCCCCGATCGCCAATATCGGGCTGACGCCGCAGGTGCTGATGACCAGCCTCAAGAGCGGCATCAACTCCGTCCCGGATCTCGCCGCCAAGGCCAAGGCCGGCGCCGATCTCAACTACGGCTCTTCGGGCAACGGCTCGGCCAGCCACCTCGCGGTCGAGATGCTGAAGAGCGCGGCCGGCATCAAGCTCACGCACGTGCCGTTCAAGGGCAATGCCGAGGCCCAGCTCGCGCTGCAGAGCGGCGACATCCAGCTCCTGTCCGACGCGGTACCCGGCGCCATCGGTCCGGTGAAGTCCGGCAAGGTGAAGGCCATTGGCATCGCCGATGAGCGCCGCTCGCCGTTCCTGCCCGACCTGCCGACCGTCGCCGAACAGGGCATCCAGGGCGTCGTCGCCGTCGGCTGGATCGGCCTATCCGCGCCCGCCAAGACACCCGAGCCGATCCTCGACAAGATCAGCGCCGAGGTCATGCGCATCCTCAAGGATCCCGAGGTGCTGGAGAAGATGAAGAGCCTGTCCTTCGTCCCGGCCAAGGAATCCCGCCAGGAATTCGAGGCCTATATCGCCATCGAAAACACCAAGTGGCGCAAGATCATCCAGGACGCGGGCGTGAAGATCGAATAGCCGGCGAGGCTATTCCAGCACCGCGTGGCCCGCGCCGCCCTGCCCCTTCGCCTTGCGCAGCAGGAGGATCAGCGGCAGCGCCAGCAGGGCCACCAGCATCATCAGCTTGAAGTCGTTGGCATAGGCCACGACCGCGGCCTGCTTGGTCACCTCGGCATTGAGCGCCGCGCGCCCGACAGTCGTGGCCATGTTCCAGAACTGCGCCACTCCGGCTTGGCCCAGTGCGTCGTTGAACGGCGTCACATGGCCCGCCAGCTCGGCATGGACGAGCTGCGTGTTGCGGGTTAGCAGGAAGATCACCATCGAGATGCCGATGCTGGAGCCGATGTTGCGCATCAGGCTGTAAAGCGCCGTGCCCTGCGTGCGCAGGTGGCCCGGCAAGGTCGCGAAGGTGATGGTCGAGAGCGGCACGAACATGAAGCCGAGGCCCATGCCCTGCAGCACGCCGGTACGGATCAGCGTCGCCTCGGAAACGTTGGGCGTGAAGCCCGTCATCTCCCACAATACCTGGGCGGTGATCAGCAACCCGGCGGCCAGCAGGATGCGCGGATCGACCCGGTTGATGATGCGTCCGACGATCATCATGGCCAGCATCGTGCCCATGCCGCGCGGCGCCAGGATGAGGCCGGCAGTCACGACCGGATAGCCCATCAGGTTCTGCAGATAGGGCGTGATCAGCGCCAACGAGGCCAGCAGGATGATGCCGACCACGAAGATGAAGCAGAGGCCGACCGAGAAGTTGCGATCCCTGAAGATGCTGGGATCGATGAACGGCTTCTTCACCGTGAAGGTCTGGACGAGGAACAGGTAGAAGGCGAGCGCCGCCAGCACCGCCTCGATCACGATCTCGGTCGAGGAGAACCAGTCGATCTGCTCGCCGCGGTCCAGCATCATCTGGAACGAGCCGATGGCAATGCTGAGCATCGCGAAGCCGAACCAGTCGAACGAATCGCGGCGGGTCTTCGTCTCCTCGAGATAGGCCGAGAGGCCGAGGAAGGTGACGATGCCGATCGGCACGTTGATGTAGAAGACCCAGCGCCAGTTGTAGACTTCGGTCAGCCAGCCGCCGAGCGTCGGGCCCAGGATGGGTCCGACCATGACGCCCATGCCCCACAACGCCATCGCCGAGCCATGCTTCTCCTTCGGGTATGAGTCGAGGAGCACCGCCTGCGACAGCGGCACCAGCGAGGCGCCGAACACGCCCTGCAGGAGGCGGAACAGCACCATCTCCGGCAGAGACGTGGCGATGCCGCACAGCACCGAGGCCGCCGTAAAGCCCGCGACGGCGATCTGAAACAGGCGCTTACGGCCGAGGCGCGCCTCGAGGAAGCCCGTCACCGGCGTCGCGATGGCGGCGGCCACGATGTACGAGGTCAGCACCCAGTTGATCTGGTCCGTCGTCGCCGAGAGCGAGCCCTGCATGTAGGGCAGCGCCACGTTGGCGATGGTCGTGTCCAGCGCCTGCATGATCGTCGCCAGCATGACGCAGAGCGTCAGCGGGACGATATGTTGCGGGAGGGCTTTGCTAGATGATGTGGTCATTGCTGGGAGCGCGCCACTCCAGTGGCGCTCATATGTTTCAAACGATGAGGAGAGCGCCACTGGAGTGGCGCGCTCCATCAGAGCCCGCTGAACAAATCAGCGAGCTGACGGTGATGGCCGGTGTCGATCTCGACATAGGCGCTCATGCCGGTGCGCAGCGGCGGCGCGCCCTCGGGCATCTCGACCTTGAGGCGGATCGGCACGCGCTGGACAACCTTCACCCAGTTGCCCGTGGCATTCTGCGCCGGCAGCACCGAGAACTCCGCGCCTGTCGCCGGGGCGAGACTGGTAACCGTCGCGTGCCACTCACGGCCGGGATAGGCGTCGATCGACACGGTCGCCTTGTCGCCCGCCTTGAGGTTCGTGAGATCCGACTCCTTCGGGTTCGCCTCGACCCACACGTCCGCCGTCGAGACGAGGCTGAACGCTGCCTGCGCCGCGGGCAGATATTCACCGGGCAGCAACGCGTCGACGTTCGTCACGATGCCGGGCATCGGTGCCACCACCGTCGTGTGATTGAGATCGCGGCGCGCCTTGTCGACCTGCGCCTGCGCGGCGAGATAGTTCGGGTTCTGCTCGATCGGCGCATCGGCGCGGCCGCCGAGCTGCGCCAGCGCCGCCTCGGCATCGTGCTGCGCCACCAGCAGCCGCTCGCGCGCCGTGTCCAGATCGCGCTTGGCCTGGTCGAAAGTCGCCTGGGCCGCGACGCCGCGCTTCAACAGATCCTGCTGGCGCTGGGCGTTGGTCTCGTAGAAGCCAATGTCGGTCTTGGCCTGCTCGATCTGGGCCAGCTTCTGGCGATAGGTCGCCTGCTGCGTCACGATCTGGTTGCGCACCGTGCCAAGAGTGGCCTCGGCGCCGGCCAGCGCGATCCTGAACGGCTCCTGGTCGAGGGTGAACAGGATCTGTCCCTTCTCGACGGTCTGGCTCTCGTGCACGGCGACGTTGGCCACGATGCCGGACACGTCGGTCGCCACGGTGAGCTTGCCGGCATGGACATAGGCATTGTCGGTCGAGACGTAGCGCCCGCCCGTCATGTAGGCGAACAGGCTGCCGGCCAGCACGACGGCCGGACCGAGCATGAGCAGGATACGACGCAGGTTGCCGGGCTTGCGGCGCGGCTTCAGCTTGGCCTTGGGTGGCGCGGAAACCTCGAAACGCTGCAACAGCTTCTCGGCCGCGGCCTGATCGGCATCGTTGGCAGCCGGTCCGGGAACCGGCGCCGTCACCTCGTCGCTTTGCCGGAATGAAGCCCTGTTAGCCATTACTCGTACTCCTCTCGACCACCGCCGGCGCAGCCTTGGCCAGAAGATTGGCCTTCATGCTCGACAGCAGGGCGAACAACCGGTCGCGGTCTTCCTCGGCCACGCCTTCCAACGCTTCGCCGCGCGTCGCGGCTCCAATGGTGAAAATGTCGGCCAGCAACGGATGGGCCTTGTCGGTCAGGTAGAGCTGGCGGATGCGCCGGTCGGTCGGATGGGCCCGCCGTTCGACGAGGCCGCCCTCCTCCAGCCGGTCGAGGATCCGCGTCAGCGTGATCGGCTCGACTTCCAGGATGTCGGCCAGACCGCTCTGCTGGATGCCTTCGTTGCGCGCGAGATGCGCCAGGACCTGGCACTGCGAGCGCGTCAGGCCGAGGCCGCGCGCATTCTGCTCGAACCGCTTGCGCATCAGGCGCGCCACGTCGTGCAGCAGGAAACCAAGATTTCGTTCGGGGAGTTCCATAGATCTCTCTCTTAAGTCAGCTCAAGATAAGCTTGCTTACTATTTTGACAAGAGCTTACAGCGACAGATTTTCATCGCCGCAATTCTCTTTTAGATCAGTGCGTTAGGGCGCGACGCCGAAGCCGGCGCGCTGGATCGCCTTGCTGATCGCGGGGATGTCGGCGCCCTCGGGAAGACGCATCTCCCCGCTCTTGAGGTCGACGGAGAGAGGCGCGGTGCCGGCGCCGGTGGCGGCACGGGTGACGGCCTTTACGCAGCCGTCGCAATCCATGCCGGTGACCTTGAGGATGAGTTCTTGAGCCATGTGATATAGCTTCGCGCCGGCCGGCCGAACCGGCAAGAGGCAAAAGTACGGGGTTCCGGGTGAGCGGCGACATCGACGATTTTCGTGGCCTTCTGGCCAAGGTGGGTAACGGCGAGACCCTGGGCATCGACGAGGCGGAGCGCGCCTTCGGCATCATGACGTCGGGCGACGCCACGCCGGCCCAGATGGGCGCCTTCCTGATGGGTCTGAAGGTCCGAGGCGAGACGGCCGAGGAACTGGCCGGCGGCTCGCGCGCGCTCCGGGCCAAGGTGCTGCGCGTAAAAGCGCCCGAGGGCACGATCGACATCGTGGGTACCGGTGGCGACCATCACGGCACCTACAATGTCTCCTCCTGCTCGGCCTTCGTCGTGGCCGGCGCCGGCATTCCGGTCGCCAAGCACGGCAATCGCGCCTTCACCTCCAAGTCGGGCGCGGCCGACGTTCTGTCGGCGCTGGGCATCGGTATGGAAGTGCCGATCGAGGCGCTGGAGAAGGCGCTGGTCGAGGCGCGGGTCTGCTTCCTGATGGCGCCGCGCCATCACAGCGCCATGCGCAACGTCGCCGGCCCCCGCGTCGAGCTGGCGCCCTCTCGCACGATCTTCAATTTGCTAGGGCCGATGTCGAACCCTGCCCTCGTCACGCGCCAGCTCGTGGGCGTGTTCGACCGTCGCTGGCTGCGTCCGGTCGCCGAGGCGTTGGGCCAGCTCGGCCTCGAACGCGCGCTGGTCGTGAACGGCCAGGACGGCATGGACGAACTCACCACGACGACCGCGAGCTGGGCCGCCTCGCTCGAGAACGGCAAGGTGACCGAGATCGAGATCACGCCGGAGGATATCGGCGTGAAGCGCGCGACGCTCGACGAGCTGAAGGGCGGCGACGCGGCGCACAATGCCGAGGCGATCCACGCCGTGCTGGACGGCGAAAAGAACGCCTTTCGCGATATCGTGCTGCTGAACAGCGCCGCCGCGATCATGGTCGCGGGCAAGGCGCGTGACCTGAAGGAAGGCGCCGCCATGGCCGCCCAGTCGATCGACAGCGGCAAGGCCCGCGAGGCGCTGGCGACATTGAAGAGGATTTGCGCATGAGCGACACGCTCGACCGGATCGTTGCCGACAAGAAGGTCCATGTGGCCGCCTGCAAGGCGCGTCGCTCGCTGGCGGACGTCGAGGCCCTCGCCCGCGCTGCCGACAAGCCGCGGGGTTTTGCCAAGGCGCTGAAGGCCACGATCGCCGACGGCCGCTACGGCCTGATCGCTGAGATCAAGAAAGCCTCGCCCAGCAAAGGGCTGATCCGTCCCGACTTCGATCCGCCCTCCCTGGCCCGTGCCTACGAGCGCGGCGGTGCGACGTGTCTCTCGATCCTAACCGACGAGCCCTACTTCCAGGGCAAGGACGAATTCCTGACGCAGGCCCGGTCGGCCGTGAAGCTGCCGGCGCTGCGCAAGGATTTCATGATCGATCCCTACCAGGTGCCGGAAGCGCGTGCGTTGGGCGCCGACTGCATCCTGCTGATCATGGCCTGTCTCGACGATGCGCTGGCGGCCGACCTGGCCAAGCTCGCGCACGACTGGGGCATGGACGTTCTGGTCGAGGTGCATGACGCCGAGGAGCTGCAGCGCGCGCTCAAGATCGATGCCGACCTGTTCGGCGTGAACAACCGCAACCTCAAGACCCTCGCCGTCGATCTCGCGACCACCGAAAAGCTCGCGCCGATGGTACCGAAGGATCGCGTGCTGGTGGCCGAGAGCGGCCTCGGCTCGTCGGCCGATCTCGCCCGCATGGCCAAGGTGGGCGCGTCGGCGTTCCTGATCGGCGAGAGCTTCATGCGCAAGCCCGACGTCGAGGCGGCGGTGCGCGAGATCCTGGTCAAGCAAGCCGCATGAGCGACCTCACCCACTTCGACGAGTCCGGCAACGCCCACATGGTCGATGTCGGCGCCAAGGAAGTAACCGAGCGGGTTGCGACGGCACGCGCCACCATCGTCATGCAGCCGGCGACCCTGAAGCTGATCCGCGACAAGAAGGCCGCCAAGGGCGATGTGCTCACCGTGGCGCAGCTTGCCGGCATCATGGCGGCGAAGAAGACGCCCGACCTGATTCCCCTCTGCCATCCGCTCGCGCTGTCGTCCGTTGCGGTGGTGTTGACGCTCGACGAAGCGCGCAGCGCCGTCGACATCGAGGCGACCTGCAAGCTGAAGGGCCGCACCGGCGTCGAGATGGAAGCGCTGACGGCGGCCTCCGTCGCCGCCCTCACCGTCTACGACATGTGCAAGGCGGTCGATCGCGGCATGGTGATCTCCGAGGTGAAGCTCCTCCACAAATCCGGCGGCAAGTCGGGTACGTGGACTGCGTGACCGTCATGGGAGCGCGCAACTCCAGTTGCGCTCATGCCTTTACCTCTCGACGATAGTTTGAGCGCCACTGGAGTGGCGCGCTCCAATGAGGCGATAAATGCTCTCCGTCCGTGACGCTCACGCCCGCATAGTCGCAGCTTTCCAGCCTCTTCCTTCGGAGACGGTGTCCGTCGCCGATGCCGCCGGCCGCGTTCTCGCGACACCGCCGCAGGCGCGCCTGACGCAGCCGCCTGCAGACCTCTCGGCGATGGACGGCTACGCCGTGCGCGCGGCCGACGTGCCCGCGGCGCCGACGACACTGACGCTGGTGGGCCAGGCGCCGGCCGGCGGTTCCTACGATCACGCACTGCAGCCCGGCGAGGCGGTGCGCATCTTCACCGGCGGTCCGCTGCCGATGGGTGCCGACTCGATCGTCATCCAGGAAGACACCAAAGCCGACGGCGCGAAGATCACGATCCTCGAGGCGCCGCGTATCGGGCGGCATATCCGCAAGGCCGGTCTCGACTTCAGCACCGGCGACCAGCCGCTTGCAGCGGGCCGCACGCTGACCACCCGCGACCTCGCGCTGGCGGCCGCGATGAACCATCCGTGGCTCTCGGTCCGTCGCAAGCCGAGGGTCGCCATCCTCTCCACCGGCGACGAACTCGTGATGCCCGGCGAGCCGGTGGGCCGGAACCAGATCGTCTCCTCCTCCGGCATCGCGGTCGCGGCTCTCGTGCGCGGCTGGGGCGGCGAGCCGACGCTGTTCGACATCGCGCGCGACGATGCGAGGCTGATCGAAAGCTGTATCGAAGCCGGTGCGCAGCACGACCTGCTCATCACCCTGGGCGGCGCGTCGGTCGGCGACCACGATCTGGTCCAGGCCGCGCTGAAGGCGCAGGGCTTCGACATGGATTTCTGGAAGATCGCCATGCGCCCCGGCAAGCCGCTGATGTTCGCCGCCCGCGGCCGCGCGCGCGTACTCGGCCTGCCGGGCAATCCCGTCTCGACCATGGTCTGCTCGCTGCTGTTCCTGAAGCCCGCGCTGGAGCGGATGCTGGGCCAGCCCGGCGATCTGGTGCGGACGCAGCCGGCCCGCCTCGCCGTCGACGTGAAGGCGAACGACCAGCGCGAGGACTATGTCCGCTCGACGCTGAGCCGCGCCGCCGACGGAACACTCACCGTCGATCCGCATCCGGTGCAGGACAGTTCGATGCTGTCGGTGCTGGCGGCCTGCGATGGACTGATGATCCGGCCCGCGCACGATCCCGCACGCAAGGCGGGAGATACCGTGCAGATTGTCGACCTTGGGAGCTTGCCCGGCGGCTATTAACCCCCGTCTTCCTCGGGATAACTTGACCCGGAGGCAGAACCAAACTAGAACATGTGCCGGGTTTCAGGATTTGTTCCTAAATCCGGTAGGCGTTCTGGGGAGAAGACGGTGCTAACCCGCAAGCAAAACGAACTGCTCCTGTTCATCAACAAGCGCCTCAACGACGACGGCGTGTCGCCCTCCTTCGACGAGATGAAGGAAGCACTGCGCCTGAAGTCGAAGTCCGGCATCCATCGACTGATCACCGGGCTCGAGGAGCGCGGCTTCCTGCGCCGCCTGCCCCATCGCGCGCGTGCGCTGCAGGTCATGAAGTTGCCCGACAGCGCGGCCCTGCCTGCGCCCAACGTCACGCCCCTGCTGGCCGACGCCCGCCGCCCCGGTTTCTCCGAGGGACGCGAAGGCTTCGTGCCGCAGATCGTGCGCGCCGACCGCGTGCCGCTGGCCGGCGCCATCCAGGCCGCCAACGAAGCCCAAGCGCTCAGCCTGCCGCTCTATGGCCGGATCGCCGCCGGTACGCCGATCGAGGCGCTGCGCGACAATTCTACGACCGTGGACGTGCCCGTCTCACTACTGGGTTCGGGGGCCCATTACTGCCTTGAGGTCCAGGGCGACTCGATGATCGAGGCCGGAATCCAGAACGGCGACGTCGTCATCATCAAGAGCTCCGACACGGCGGAAAGCGGCGAGATCGTCGTGGCGCTGATCGACGATACCGAGGCGACCCTCAAGCGGCTGCGCAAGAAGGGCGCGTCGATCGCGCTGGAGCCGGCCAACGCCGCCTACGAGACCCGCATCTTCGGACCGGACCGGGTGAAGATCCAGGGCCGCCTCGCCGGGCTCTACCGGCGATACCACTGATTTCAGGCGCCGGGCGCCTTCACCGGCGCGGCCTGCCGCATCGAACTGTTGGGCACCCACGGCCGGTCGCCGCGGCGGGCGTTGGCCGTCTCGCGGCGTACGCCGAGATCGTCGAGCCACAGCGCATGGGCGCCGTCCCTCCAGGCATCGCGACGGTCGATCACGAGGCGTGGGCCGCGGCAGCGAGCTTGCGCATCGACGGTCGACAGCACGATGTCGGCTGAGCCGCATGCTTCGGCCAGTCGTTTCTCGTCGCTCACCATAGCGATGCGCCACGGTCCTTTCCGCCAGCGGCAAAGGCCGGTGCTGCATCCGAGGCCGGAGGCCTGCTCATCAGCGCTCACCGTCCAGCGCCTGGCGCCCTCCTGCCCCTGCCGTCGTGCCCAGGAGTCGCTCACGAACCGGTCGGTGCGCGCCGACGCGACATGGACCACGCCGCGCTCGTCGCGCAGGCCCAGCACGCGGCCGTCCTCGCTCATCAGCAGGTCAGGCGCGGGCGGCGGACCGAGCATCAGGCCGATGGCCACCACGGGCAGGCCGGCGTAGCGCCAGCGCCGCCGCCACAGGCAGAGCCACAGGCCGCCCGCCGTCAGCAGCCACAGGCTGGCGCCCGGCAGCGACGGCACCAGCATCGCGGCCTCCGGCCAGGCGGCGACGCGGAAGGCGATGGCGTTCAACCAATCGACGCCCCAGCCCATCGGCACCAGGGCAATGGCCTCCAGCCCGAACGGCATCAGCAGCATGGCGAGCAGCCCCCACGGCATGATCCAGAAGCCGGTGAGCGGCACGCCCAGCAGGTTGGCGACGACGCCGAGCAGCGACAGGCGGTTGAAGTGGTAGGCCGCGAAGGCACCGGTCGCGATGGAGGCGATCAGGGTCGTCAGCAGGCTGGCGCCGAGGGCAGCCCCGACACGCCACAGCCAGCGATGCCGCGCGAGTTCGGCTCGCTCGTGCAGACGCCTGCGCAACGGCGCAGCGGATTCCCAGCCGGCGATCAGCGCGACGACCGCGGCAAAGGACATCTGGAACGATGCGCCGGTCAGGGACTCCGGCGCGATCAGCAGCACGATCACCGCCGACCAGGCAACGAGGCGCAGCGACAGCGCCGTGCGGTCGAGCAGGATCGCCAGCAACGCGAAGGCCGCCATCGCGCAGGCGCGCTGTGCCGGCACCGGCGCGCCGGCGAGCGCGGTGTAGAAGAGCGCGGCCATCAGGGCGAGCACGGCCGCGACCTTCTTGGCGTCGATCCTCAGCGCCAGCGACGGGATCAGTGCGATGCCGTAGCGGACCAGCCCCATCACCAGGCCGACCACGAACACGATGTGCAGGCCGGAGATCGACAGGATGTGCGCCAGGCCCGAGTCGCGCATCGCCTGCGCCACGTCCTTGTCGACGGCGGTCTGCTCGCCGACCAGCAATGACGCGACCACGCCGCCTTCCGGCCCGGGCAATACCTTCATGATGCGGGCGGCCAGGTCGGCGCGCAGCGCGTCGAGCGTACGCACGAATCCATCCGGCTTGCCGCGCTCGATCACCGCTGCCGGCGCCAGCGCATAACCGACGGCACCGAGCTGCTGGTACCAGGCGACCCTCTGGAAATCGAAGGCGCCCGGCGAGGCCGGTCCCGCGGGCGGGGACAGGTTGGCGAGCACCAGCAACCGGTCGCCGATCACCAGCGGCGGCGCCCCCCGGCTCAACGTCACGCGGACCTTGGCCGGCATCATCTCGGGCGGCGGCACGCCGTTGCCCCGCAGCCGTACCGCCTCGAGCACGACGCGCACGCCATCGGGCAGGCGCTGGATGTCGCTCACCCTGCCCTCGACGTTGAGGCTGAACAGCGGGCGACTGAGGGTAGGTGCAGCGAGGCTCGTGGTGCGCCAGGCGACGAGGCCCAGGCCCGTCGACGCCGCGACGGCGCCGATGGCCATCGCCCGCGCGAGGCTTCCCGTAGGCGCCAGCATGGCAAGGACCAGCGAGGCCGCCGCCAGGGCCGGGCCGACCCAGAGCGCGGGCTCGCTCGGCAATTCGAAGTAGATCGCGATGCCCAGTCCCAGCGCCACGGGCAGCCACAGCATCCAGCGGCCGCGCTCGGCGTCCAACTGTTCGAGAATCCAGGCGCGCGGGTTTGACACTACCCGGACGCTCCCCTACCTACGGCGCGCTTTTTAGCCCGAATTGCGGCAAAACCCGCGCTTACCGAGCACAAGTTCCCAGACGATGACCGTCGTAACCCGCTTCGCCCCCTCGCCGACCGGCTACCTCCATATCGGCGGCGCCCGCACGGCCTTGTTCAACTGGCTGTTCGCCAAGCATCACGGCGGCAAGTACCTGCTGCGCATCGAGGACACCGACCGCGCGCGTTCGACGGAGCCCGCGATCGAGGCGATCCTCGACGGCCTGTCATGGCTCGGCCTGCCGTGGGATGGCGAGGTCACCTACCAGTTCTCACGCGCTGCCCGTCACGCCGAGGTCGCGCTGGAGATGGTGGCCCAGGGCCATGCCTATCATTGCTATGCCTCGCCACAGGAACTCGACGAGATGCGCGCCGCGCAGAAGGCCGCCGGCAAGCCGATGCGCTACGATGGCCGCTGGCGCGACCGCGATCCGAAGGAAGCCCCCGCCGGCGTGAAGCCGGTCGTGCGCCTCAAGGCACCGCAGACCGGACAGACGGTCATCAAGGACGCCGTGCAGGGCGAGGTCACGGTCGAGAACGTCCAGCTCGACGACATGATTCTGCTGCGCGCCGACGGCACGCCGACCTACATGCTGGCCGTCGTCGTGGACGACCACGACATGGGCGTCACGCACGTGATCCGCGGCGACGATCACTTGAACAACGCCTTCCGCCAGCTGCAGATCATCCGCGCCATGGGCTGGCCCGAGCCGGTCTATGCCCACATCCCGCTGATCCACGGTCCCGACGGCGCCAAGCTCAGCAAGCGTCACGGCGCGCTGGGCGTCGACGCCTATCGCGACATGGGCTTCCTGCCGGCGGCGCTGCGCAACTACCTGCTGCGGCTGGGTTGGGGTCATGGCGACGACGAGATCATCTCGACGGCGCAGGCGATCGAGTGGTTCGACCTCGACGGCGTCGGCCGCTCGGCCTCGCGCTTCGACATGGCCAAGCTGACCAATCTCAACGCGCATTACCTTCGCGAGACGCCAGACGCCGAGCTGCTCCCGCTGGTGCTGCCGCGCATCGAGGAGAAGCTCGGCACCGTCGATGCCGCTGGCCGCGAGCGCATCGTGCGCGGCCTCTCCGGCGTGAAGCAGCGCGCGCGCACCCTGGTCGAAATAGCTGACAGTCTTGCCTTCTACGCCCGCGCGGGCGCGCCGCCGATCGCCGACGACAAGGCCCGCGCGCTGCTGACACCCGACGCCCGTGCCGTGATGGCGAAGCTCGCGCCGGCGCTGGAGCCGCAGGCCAGCGACTGGAGCGAAAAGGCGCTCGAAGAAGCCGTGCGCACGTTCGCCGAGGCGAACGGGCTGAAGCTCGGCCAGGTCGCCCAGCCGCTTCGCGTCGCGCTGACCGGCTCGACCGCCTCGCCCGGCATCTTCGAAGTGCTGGCCGTGCTGGGGCCTGCCGAGAGCAAGGTTCGTTTGCTGGCGGCCGCCGCTTGAACGGGAGACAGGTAATGGATGACAAGAAGCCGATGCCGGAGGCCGCTGCGAACGAAGAGGCGCGGGATTTCATTCGCGACCTGATTCAGTCGGATCTCGCCAGCGGAAAAGTGCAAAGCATCGTTACGCGCTTTCCGCCGGAGCCGAACGGCTACCTGCATCTCGGCCACGCAAAGTCCATCTGCCTGAATTTCGGAGTTGCGACCGAATATGGCGGCCGTTGCCATCTTCGCTTCGACGACACCAACCCGGTGAAGGAGGAGCAGGAATACATCGACGCCATCAAGCGGGACGTACATTGGCTCGGCTTCGACTGGGGCGAGCATCTGTACCATGCGTCGGACTATTTCCAGACGTTGTACGGCTGGGCCGAGCACCTCATTCGCGCCGGCCTCGCCTATGTCGACGACACGCCGCCCGACGAGATGCGGGCAATGCGCGGTACGCTGACCGAACCGGGACGCGCCTCGCCGGATCGCGACCGCTCGGTGGAAACGAATCTCAGCCTGTTTCGCGATATGCGCGCCGGCAAGTTTCCCAACGGCGCTTGCGTGCTGCGCGCCAAGATCGACCTTGCGTCAGGCAACATGAACCTGCGCGACCCCGTCCTGTATCGCATCCTGCACGCGTCTCACCCACGCACCGGCACCGAGTGGTGCATCTACCCGACCTATGATTTCGCACATGGCCAGTCCGACGCCCTGGAGCATGTCACGCACTCGCTTTGCACCCTGGAGTTTTCGGACCATCGTCCCCTCTACGACTGGTTCCTCGACCACCTTCCGGTGCCGGCGCGGCCGCGCCAGACCGAATTCGCCCGCCTCAACATCGGCTACACCGTCCTTTCCAAGCGCCACCTGACGGATCTGGTACGGCGCGGCATCGTGAGCGGCTGGGACGATCCGCGCATGCCGACCATCGCAGGCCTGCGCCGCCGCGGCGTGCCGGCAAAGGCGATCCGCGACTTCGTTCGGCGCATCGGCATGTCCAAGGCCAACAGCGTTGTCGATCTCGCCATGTTCGATCACGTGATCCGCGACCATCTCAATCAGGTGGCGCATCGGCGCATGGCGGTCCTGCGGCCGCTCAAGCTCGTGATCGAGAACTTTCCCGAAGACCACGTCGAAGAGCTGGAGGCCGTCAACCATCCGGGAGATCCGGCTGCCGGCACGCGTACCCTTCGCTTTGGCCGAGAAATCTTCGTCGAGCGCGACGACTTCATGGAGAACCCGTCGAACAAGTTCTTCCGGTTGGCGGTCGGACGAGAGGTCAGGCTGCGCTACGCCTATCTCGTCACCTGCCGCGAGGTGATCAAGGACGCCGACGGCAACGTGGTCGAACTGCGCTGCACCTACGATCCAGCGAGCCGCGGCGGCAACGCGCCGGACGGTCGAAAGGTGAAGGCCACCCTGCACTGGGTGTCCGCCCGGGATGCACTTCCTGCCGAAGTCCGATTGTACAGTATGCTTTTCAACCGCCCTGACCCGGGCGCCGGTGGCGATCTCGACGCCGATCTGAATCCAGGCTCGCTCGAAGTCCTCTCGGGCGCGTTGCTGGAGCCCTCATTGGCAGAGGCATCTGAAGGGGAAGCCGTGCAGTTCGAGCGGCTGGGTTATTTCTGCCCGGACCTCGCCAGCCGTTCGGAGGCTCTCGTGTTCAACCGCACGATTGACCTGCGGGACACCTGGGCAAAGGCGCAGGTCCAGAGTTGAGAATAGCGGTGCCTCGAGACGAGGCGCGATTGCTGGCGGCTGCCGGATAGAACCTGCCGCGAGAAGCCATCAGGCTGCGGCGATGAGCACACGCGTCTGGATCTGGTTGCTGTCGTTGTCCGTCCTGTGGGGCGGCTCGTTCTTCTTCGCCAAGGTCGCGCTGACTGAATTGCAGCCGCTCACGGTCGTGTTCTGTCGCGTCTGCTTCGCCGCGCTCGCACTCAATCTCGTGCTCGCGGTTTCCGGCCGTCCGCTCTTCCGGGCCGGCACGCCATGGCGCAGCTTCGTGGCGATGGGCTTGCTCAACAATCTCGTCCCCTTCGGCCTTATCTTCTGGGGGCAGACGCAGATCGCCTCGGGCCTCGCCTCGATCCTGAATGCGACCACGCCGCTCTTCACCCTGGTGGTTGCCCATTTCATGACGCAGGACGAACGGATCAGCGGCACCAAGCTCGTCGCGCTGTCGATCGGCCTCGGTGGCGTCGCGGTGCTGATGGGACCGTCGATGCTCATGGCCGGACAAGGTATTGCTGGCCAGATCGCCTGTCTCGGCGCGGCACTCTCCTATGCCTTTGCCGGCCTCTATGGGCGGCGCTTCAAGAGCATCGGAGTGGCGCCGCTCGAAGCGGCTGCCGGCCAGGTCACGGCGAGTACCATGTTGATTCTGCCGATCATGTTGATCGTCGATCGACCCTGGGAATTGCCGCTTCTGTCTGCGGGCACATGGGCAGCGCTTGCAGGCCTCTCGTTGCTTTCGACTGCACTCGCATACGTCCTGTATTTCCGAATTCTTGCAGTGGCCGGTCCGACCAATCTCCTGCTGGTTACGTTTCTGATACCCGTCACCGCGATCCTGCTCGGCACCCTGGTCCTGGACGAGCGGCTTCAGCCGCGACAGTTCGCCGGCATGGTGCTGATTGGTCTCGCGCTGGCCCTGCTCGACGGTCGGATGGCGCGATTTCGGCGCCCCGCGAAATAGCGGCGCGGCTGCACAATTGCGCCTTCTTTGGGGTCTTGTTAGGGTGCCGGCGAACCGGCGAACGGCACCCCGCGGGGTGCACGCGCCTTGCCCGAATCGAGCCTGCGAAAGAGTTCATCCAATGGCCAAATCGACCGTGACGCTGACCGACAACGAAACCGGCAAATCCTATGAGATGCCGATCATTCACGGCACCATCGGGCCGCGTCTGGCCGATATCCGCAAGTTCTACGGCGAGTCGGGGATGTTCACCTACGACCCCGGCTTCACCTCGACCGGTTCGTGCGGTTCGAAGATCACCTACATCGACGGCGACGAAGGCCTCCTGCTCCATCGCGGCTACAACATCGCGGAGCTGGCCGAGCAGAGCGACTTCATGGAAGTCGCCTACCTGCTGATGAAGGGCGAGCTGCCGAACAAGGCGCAGAAGGACAAGTTCGTAAAGGACATCACGAACCACACGATGGTTCATGAGCAGCTCAGCACCTTCTATCGCGGCTTCCGCCGTGACGCCCATCCGATGGCGATCTGCTGCGGCGTCGTCGGCGCCCTGTCGGCCTTCTATCACGACTCGCTCGACATCAACGATCCGCACCAGCGCATGGTCGCGTCGTATCGCCTGGTCGCCAAGATGCCGACCATCGCGGCGATGGCCTACAAGTACTCGGTCGGCCAGCCGTTCGTGTATCCGCGCAACGACCTCTCCTATGCCGCCAACTTCCTGCGCATGATGTTCTCGGTCCCGGCCGAGGAGTACGAGGTGAACCCGATCGTCGAGAAGGCGATGGACCGCATCCTGATGCTCCATGCCGACCACGAGCAGAACGCCTCGACCTCGACGGTCCGCCTCGCCGGCTCGTCGGGCGCCAACCCGTTCGCCTGCATCGCGGCCGGCATCGCCTCGCTGTGGGGACCGAGCCATGGCGGCGCCAACGAAGCCGTCATCAACATGCTGAACGAGATCGGCGGCAAGCAGAACATCCCGGGCTTCCTGTCCCGCGTGAAGGACAAGGCCGACCACACCCGCCTGATGGGCTTCGGCCATCGCGTCTACAAGAACTACGATCCGCGCGCCAAGGTGATGCGCCAGACCTGCCACGAGGTTCTCACCTCGCTCGGCATCACCCACGACCCGCTGCTCGAGCTGGCCATGGAAATGGAGCAGATCGCGCTCAAGGACGACTACTTCGTCTCGAAGAAGCTCTACCCGAACGTCGACTTCTACTCGGGCATCATTTTCCGCGCGATCGGCATCCCGACCTCCATGTTCACCGTTCTCTTCGCGGTGGCGCGTACGGTCGGCTGGATTTCGCAGTGGAACGAGATGATCGAGGATCCGGACCAGAAGATCGGCCGTCCCCGTCAGCTCTACAACGGTCAGACCGAGCGTCCGTACAAGCCGCTCCACATGCGGGGCTAATTCGCTGTCCGGGAGGCACGCGAGGAGCACATGCAAAGATCATCGTTCGGGCCGCACCGGGAGGAAACATCCTGGGCGGCCACCCAGACACCCAGGCTCCAGCCGCGCATCGTGCGAGTGGGCCGGCCTGCCAACGACAATTTCCGCCGTCCGGGCGGCGCGCGGACATGGATGCTCATCGCCGGTCTTGCCGGAGCGGCGCTGGCGCTGGTGGCCGCCAACTGGCGGTTCTTCTAGGGCTGACGGCCCAAACGATTAAAGGCCCGCGATGCGGGCCTTTTTTGTGGGTTCGAACTGGCTTGAGCTTCGTGTGGTCGTTCTTCCTTGTGCGCTCTCGGACATTGCCGGAGGCAATGTCCTATCGCTTCCTGGGCTGAGCGAAGCTCAGCCCTCTCAGCCCTTCCGCTCGATCAACTCGATCTTGTAGCCGTCCGGATCTTCGACGAAAGCGATGACGGTTGTCCCGAACTTCACGGGGCCCGCCGCGCGCGTGACCTTGCCGCCGGCCTTGGTCACGTCCTCACAGAGCTTGTAGACGTCGGGCACGCCGATCGCGAGATGGCCGAAGCCGGTGCCGAGTTCGTACGGCTTCGCCTGGTCCCAGTTGTGGGTCAGCTCGACCACGCAATGTTCCGGCTCGTCGCCATAGCCAACGAACGCCAGGCTGTACTTGCCGTCCGGCACGTCGCGCTTGCGCAGCAGCTTCATGCCCATCGGACCAGTGTAGAAGGCCAGCGACTTGTCGAGATCCATGACGCGGATCATCGTGTGCAGCATGCGGAAATTGGACTGGGTATCGGGCATCATCCCCTCCCTGGCGTTCGCGGATTATCGGTCTCGGATCATGGCGGCAAATGTCGCCTCGGCGGCTACCTTGCCCTCGACGATCGCCTTGCCCGAGAATTTCCAGACATTCGCACGGGCCTGCACCTTCTGGACATGCAGTTCCAGGCGGTCGCCCGGCACCACCGGCCGGCGGAACCGCACGCCGTCGATCGACATGAAGTAGACCAGCTTGCCTTCGGATTCCGCGCCGAAGGTCGAAACCACCAGGACGCAGGCGGTCTGCGCCATCGCTTCGACGACAAGCACGCCCGGCATGACCGGCTCGGACGGAAAGTGACCCTGGAAAAAGGGCTCGTTGATCGTGACGTTCTTGATGCCCACCGCGCTCTGGTCGAGCTGCATGTCGATCACCCGATCGACCATCAGCATCGGATAGCGGTGTGGGATCATCTCCAGTATCCGCTTGATGTCCACGGACGTCGCCGCGGCAGCAGTCGTATTCTCGATTTGGGCGTTCATGACCGTCGCCTCTCCGCTCAGAAACGCGTGCCGAAGCTGAAACGCAGGGCCTGCTGCTTGTCCCACGACTCGTATTGAACCGGGATCGCGTAGTCGATACGGATCGGCCCGAACGGCGAGATCCACTGAACGCCGATGCCGGTCGAAACACGCATCGACTGACTGGTCAGCACCGACGCCAGACCGTAACTTTGCGCCTGCACGCCCCAGAGCGAACCGACATCGACGAATGCCTTGCCAAGCAGGCCCACTTCCTTGGGCACGAGTGGCAGCGGATAGGAAAGTTCCGTGGTCGCCGTGTAGTAGAACTGGCCGCCGATCGAATCGGTGGTATTGGCGTCGCGGGGACCGACACCGCCGACGGAGAACCCGCGCAGCGTGTCGCCACCGATGAAGAACAGGTTGTTCAGCCGGACATAAGAGCCGTTGAAGGGGAAGATCAGTCCCGCTGAACCGCCGACCGAGATGACCACATCCTCGAACAGGGACCTGTAATAGACGGCGTCGGCCGTGGCCCGGATATACTGCTCGGTGCCGATCAGGCCCGCTGCCGCGATCGAGTTGCGGACCAGCCAGCCCTTGGTCGCATTGAGGCGCTGGTCGCGCGTGTCCCAGATGAGGGTTTCGGACAGCTCGGAGACGACCTGCGTGCCCTGGTTCTGCTGGATGATGTACGAAGCCCAGGGCTGGACGTTGTAGATATCGGTCTGCCGCAGCGTATAGCGGACGAGCTGGCGTATCTCCTCGGAATAGGCCCAGCCGCCGCGCAACGCGAAGCCGACGCTACGGTCGCTGTAGCTCGCGATGTTCTGTCGATCGTTCGACGTCCTGAAGATATCGAAACCGGCCGAAACCTGCCGATCCATGAAGTAGGGCTCGGTGAAGCCCAGATCGATCGAGGTGCTCAGCGTGCCGATCGACAGGCCGAGGCGCGCTTCCTGGCCCTTGCCGAGCAGGTTGCGTTCCTTGACCGATATGTCGCCGACGATGCCCGCCGTCGTCGAGTAGCCGGCGCCGAACGAGATTTCGCCGGTGCTCTGCTCGACGACCTGGACCTCGAGGTTGGTCTTGTCCGGCGCCGAGCCGGGCGCTGCCGAGACGTCGACCTTCTCGAAGAAGCCGAGGTTGCGCAGACGCTGCTGGCTGCGCCGGACCTTGGCGGTGCTGAAGGCGTCGCCCTCGGCGAGGCGGAATTCTCGGCGGATCACCTTGTCGAGCGTTCGGGTGTTGCCCGAGATATTGATGCGCTCGACGTAGACGCGCGGTCCCTCCTGGACATCGAACGTCACATCGACGGTGTTGTTGTCCTTGTTGCGCCGGATGTTGGGGCGAACCTCCACGAAGGCGTACCCCAGCGAACCGACCGCCTCCTGGATGTTGGAAACCGACTTCTCAACTTCGTCGGCGTCGTACCATTCGCCTTCAGCGATCGTCAGGAAGGTCCGCAGGACATCGACGTCCAGGCCCTGGAAGCGACTCGTGACGTCGACCTTGCCGAACTTGTAGCGCTCGCCCTCACTGATCGTGAAGGTGATGAAGAAGCCTTCGCGATTGGGCGCGAGCTCGGCGACCGCGGAAACCACGCGGAAGTCGGCATAGCCCTCGGAGAGGTAGAACTTGCGCAGCAGCTCGCGGTCGAGGTTCAGGCGATCGGGATCGAAGCGGTCGTCCGACGACAGGAAGCGCCACCACGCGCTCTCCGAGGTGCGGATCTTGCCCCTCAGCGTACCGTCACCGAAGGCCTCGTTGCCGACGAAGCTGATGCGTTTAACGCCGGTGACGTCGCCTTCGTTGATCTCGAAGACGAGGTCCACGCGCCCCTGCTCGAGATTGATGATCTTGGGCTCGACAGAAGCGTTGTAGCGGCCGCCGCGGCGATAGATGGTCAGGATGCGATCGACGTCGGCCTGGACGCGCGCGCGCGTATAGACCTGGCGCGGCCTCGACTGCACTTCGTCGCGCAGCTTGTCGTCGTCGATCTTCTTGTTTCCTTCGAAGGCGACGCGATTGATGATCGGATTCTCGGTGACCTTCACGACGAGGGTCGAGCCCTGCATCTCGATCACCACGTCGGAGAACAGGCCCGTCGCGAACAGCGCCTTCAGCGAACGGTCGGCCGCAGCCGCGTCGAAAGGCTCACCGACCTTCAGCTGAAGGTAGGAGCGGATCGTCTCCACTTCGGAGCGGACGTTGCCCTGAATCTGGATGCCGGCGATCGTGCCGCCGCCCGCAGCGACAGCGCCACCGCGCTGGGCATATGCCGGCGTGTTGAGAGCCAGAATTGCGACAATGGCCAGTACAGCCCAACGAAAGATCAAACTTCCCCCCGGCGCCTGTCAGACCTGCCGATGGTCAAATACGTGAACGCAGCTTTCTAGACCGGCAAGGGGGCGTAGGCCACCCCTTTTGTCCCCCGCTCTATCCCCACCACGACGCATGAACTCAGCGCAGCAAAAGCCTGATGTCGTTGAATGTTGCGATCAGCGCCATGCCGATCACGAGTGCAAATCCGAGCTTCAGCCCGACCTCCTGGGCCCGCAGGCTGAGTGGCTTCCCGCGCACCGCTTCGTAAGCGTACATCGCGAGGTGGCCGCCATCGAGCATCGGCACCGGCAGGAGGTTGAAGATACCCAGCACCACGGACAGGGCGATCACGAGATTGAGGATGCCGGCCCACCCCGCATGCGACGCCTCGCCCGCGGCCTTGGCAATGCGGATCGGTCCACCCAATTCATCCACAGGCCGCGTCGCGGTAAGGATCTGGCCCATCGACGTATAGAACATCGTGGTCATGCCCCAGACGGCGCGGACGCCCGCCCCCATGGCGCCGATGACGCCATGGTCGCGAAGTTCCGTTGCCACCACCGGGCGGACGCGCAGACGCCCGACAATCTGCTCCTTGCCTGCGCAATCGACCACCTTATCGACGATGGGAACGACGGTCGTCTCGTCGAAGCGGCCGTCGCGCTCGTACTTGACGGTCACCGGCTGGCCGCCGCTCTTGCCGATCAATTCGGGGATGCGCGAGAAATAGTCGACGGGCTTGCCATCGATCGCCACCAAAAGGTCACCGACCTTGAGACCTGCCGCCTCGGCCGGACTGTTGGCCGTGAAGCCGCCGACGACGGGCCGGATGAACTGGTCGATGCCGAGGTCACCGTAGCGCAGGGTGTTGTTGTAGCGGTCGGTGCGCTCGCAATATTGCGGCTGGATCTCGCCGCGCAGGAGCTGGTTGCCGCGGCGGTATTCCACCGGCATCGGCTTCGCCCAGTAGAGGAATTGCGCTTCCTGGATGTCCTCGTAGCGGTCGATGCGCTTGTCGGCGAGACGGACGATTTCATCGCCCGTGCGCAGGCCCGCCCGGGCGGCCGGTCCGTCTGCCTGCACCGCCACATTCGTCGGCGTATAGGGCTCGCCTGCGAAGAAGAAGACGCCGGTCAGCAGCAGGAATGCAAAGATGAGATTGGCCATCGGCCCGCCCAGCACGACGGCGGCGCGCGCATAGAGCGGCTGGCTGAAGAAGGCGCGCTTGCGGTCGCTTGCCGACAAGGGCTCGTCGGTCGGCGTGGCGCTCGTGGCATCGCTGTCGCCCAGGAATTTCACGTACCCGCCGAGCGGGATCATCGAGACTTTCCAGCGCGTGCCGTTGCGGTCGGTCCAGCCGAAGATTTCGGGCCCGAATCCGATCGAGAAGACCTCGGCGTGGATCCCGAAGCGACGCCCGACCCAGTAGTGGCCGTATTCGTGAACGAACACGAGCAGCGTCAGGACGAGAATGAAGTACGGCAGGTATGTCGTAAACAGACTGACGATGCTTTGCATGCCCTACTCGACCACGAAGTTCATTCTACATCAATTACTTAGGGCCTTGGCCCGGCATAGACCCTCAGCCATCCTGCGAGCTTCCAGATCGGCTGCCTGCACCTGCTGGAGCGCATCGACGGAATCCGAAAGTCTGCCCCAGCCGGCCATCACGTCCTCGACGATCCGGGCGATGTCGAGGAAGCGGATCCGGCGAGCCAGGAATGCCGCCACTGCCGCCTCGTTCGCCGCGTTCAGCACGATGGGAGCATAGCCGCCCGTCACCAGAGCCTCACGCGCCAATCGTAGAGACGGAAAGCGGCCGGAATCGGGCCGCTCGAAGGTGAGCGCCGGGAGGTTCATGAAATCGAGCCTGGCCGACGGCCCATCGATGCGGGCCGGCCACCCCAGAGCATGACTGATGGGGATGCGCATATCGGCCGTCCCGAGCTGGGCCAGCACCGAGCCGTCGCGATAGGCCACCATCGAATGGATGACCGACTGCGGGTGGACGACGATCTCGACCTGCGCTTCCGGCAAGCCGAACAGGAGCTGCGCCTCGATCAGTTCGAGGCCCTTGTTCATCATGGTCGCCGAATCGATGGAGATTTTGTCGCCCATGTCCCAGTTGGGATGGGCAAGCGCCTGCTCCGGCGTAACGTCGGCCATGTCGGCGAGTGACCAGTTGCGGAACGGTCCGCCCGACGCCGTCAGGATGAGTCGGTCGACCGCGCCACGCTGGTCGGGCTCGAAGACCTGGAAGATGGCGTTGTGCTCGGAATCCACTGGCAGGAGGACGGCGCCCGACTGTTCGATCGCGTCGATCAGCAGCCGACCGGCACAGACCAGGGCTTCCTTGTTGGCCAGCGCCACCATCGCGCCGCGCCGTGCCGCCGCGATGGTCGGCGCGAGGCCCGCGAACCCGACGACGGCCGCCATCACCCATTCGGCCGGCCGCTCCGCCGCTTCGATGACCGCCTCCGGCCCGGCAGCGACCTCGACCGATGTGCCGGCCAGAGCCGCCTTCAACGCCTGGAAGCGGCTCGGGTCGGCGACGACGGCGAGGCGGGCCCGCAGGCGCCTCGCCTGCTCCGCCAGCAGCTCCACCGAACTGCGGGCGACGAGGGCTTCGACGCGATAGCTCGCGGGATCGCGGGCGATGAGATCGACCGTGCTCTGTCCGACGGATCCGGTCGATCCCAGGATGGTGATACGGCGCGGATTCTCAGGTGAAGGCGCGGTCCACTTGCTCATGCCCAGGGCCACGCGTTACCGGCGACCAACCGGACGATGGCTACTGCCACGAGCACGGCCATCAACCCGTCGATCCGGTCCAGCAATCCGCCGTGCCCGGGAATGAGACGCCCGCTGTCCTTCACGCCGGCGCGCCGCTTGGCCGCCGATTCCAGCAGGTCGCCCGCCTGCCCCACGACCGCGAGGGCCGCGCCGGCGATCGCGAGAGGCACGGTTTCGCCCAAGCCGAACGCATAGCCCATCGCGGCACTCCCGACGGCCGCCCAAGCCATGCCGCCGATCAATCCCGACCAGGTCTTGCCAGGGCTGATGCGCGGCGCCAGCTTGGCGCCGCCGGCGGCGCGTCCCACGAAATAGGCGCCGATATCGGTGGCCCAGATGCAGACCAGCACCCAGAGGATGGTCTCTCGGCCGAAGGCCGGCTGATGGCGCAGCCACAACAGCGCCACGAGCGCCGCGAGGCCGTAAGCCCAGGCGAGGACGCGCAGCACCGGTGCGCCCCGCGTCAGGCGCGACCATTCGAAGATCATGATCGGCGCCGCAATTGCCGCCACGAGATCGATCCAGGGGAAGCCGAACCAGACCGCCGCGAGCAGCAGCGGCCCCAGGATCACGGCAGAAAGCGCCCGCAGGAGCAGCCCGGCAAATCGACTGCCGCGCGCCGCCGGGGCGGCTTTAGATTCCGACGCCGCCATAACGCCGCTCGCGCCGCCGGAACTCCACGATGGCCTGTTCCAGGTGGTCCTTGCCGAAGTCCGGCCACAGCGTGTCGACGAAAACCAGCTCCGAGTAGGCACACTGCCAGAGCAGGAAATTGCTGATCCTCTGCTCGCCGCTGGTCCGGATCAGGAGATCGGGATCCGGGAGGCCGGCGGTCAGGAGTTCGCGCTCGAAGCTCGTCTGGTCGATGCCGCTGGCGGTCATCTCTCCCGCCGCGACCCGCTGCGCCAGGCGGCGGGCCGCCCGCAGGATCTCGTCACGGGAGCCGTAGTTGATGCAGATATTGACGTCGATGCGCGCGTTGCCCGCCGTCATGGTTTCGGCCTCGGCGATGTCGCGCACGATATCGGCCGCCAGCCCGTCGCGATTGCCGATGACCCTGAGCCGCGCGCCGTTCTTGCGCAGCTCGTCGAGCTCGTTGCGCAGATAGTGCCGCAGCAAACCCATCAGGTCGGCGACTTCGTCGGCCGGACGCGTCCAGTTCTCGGTCGAGAAGGCAAAAAGCGTCAGGACGGGAATGCCCAGCTCGCCCGCACCACGCACGACACGACGCACCGCATCGGCGCCGCGGCGATGCCCGGCGACTCGCGGCAGGCCTCGCGCCTTCGCCCACCGTCCGTTGCCATCCATGATGATGGCGACGTGGTGAGGTCCCGATCCCCCGTCGGGATTGGCGGGCAGCGGCGCGGTGGACATCAGACCGTCTTGATCTCTTTTTCCTTGGTGGCCAGCACATCGTCGACCTGCTTGACGTAGCGGTCGGTGAGCTTCTGCACCTCGTCGGCCTTCTGGCGATGCTCGTCTTCCGAGATCTTGTGATCCTTCTCGGCCTTCTTCAGCGAGTCCATGCCGTCGCGACGCACGTTGCGGACCGCCACCTTGCCCTGCTCGGCGTACTTGTGCGCGAGCTTGGCGAGCTCGTTGCGGCGCTCCGTCGTCAGTTCGGGAATCGGGATGCGGATCATCTGGCCGTCGGGCGACGGGTTGAGGCCGAGGCCCGCCTCGCGGATCGCCTTGGCGGTCGGCGTCACCAGGCCCTTGTCCCAGACGCTAACGGTAAGGAGCCGCGGCTCCGGCGCGCTCACCGTGCCGACCTGATTGAGCGGCATGCGCTGGCCGTAGGCCTCCACCATCACCGGGTCGAGCAGGTTGACCGAAGCCCGGCCCGTGCGAAGGCCGGCGAATTCCTTCTTCAGCGCATCCATCGCGCCGTGCATGCGCTTCTCGAGCTCGTTGAGATCGGCAGACATGATCAGGCCTCGTCCTTGATGATCGTGAAGGTGCCCTCGCCCCGTATCGTCGCCGCGAAGGCGCCGGAATTGTGGATGTCGAAGACAATGATGGGGATGCGGTTCTCGCGCGCAAGCGAGATCGCCGATGCGTCCATGACCTGCAGGTCCCGGGACAGCACGTCCATGTAGCCCAACGTGTCGTAGCGCTCGGCGTTCTTGTCCTTACGCGGATCGGCGGAATAGACGCCATCGACCTGCGTGCCCTTGAACATCGCGTCGACACTCATTTCGGCGGCCCGGAGCGCTGCCGCGGTGTCGGTCGTGAAGAAGGGATTACCGGTGCCGGCAGCGAAGATCACGACCCGGCCCTTTTCCATGTGGCGGGCGGCACGGCGGCGGATGTAGGGCTCGCACACCGTCGTCATCGGGATGGCCGACTGGACCCGGGTCTGCAGGCCCTGACGCTCGAGCGCGCTTTGCATGGCGAGCGAATTGATGACGGTCGCCAGCATGCCCATGTAGTCGCCGCTGGCCCGGTCCATGCCGGCAGCCGCCGACGACACGCCGCGGAAGATGTTGCCGCCGCCGATCACCAGGCAGACCTGGACGCCCATGTCGACCACGGTCTTCACTTCCTGTGCGACCATGGCGACCATGTCGGGATCGAGACCGTACTCCCGATTCCCCATGAGCCCCTCGCCAGAGAGCTTGAGCATGACACGGCGATAGAGGGGACCCGACGGCATCAGATGCCTCTGATTACGTTTGTCTTGGGCGCGCAGACCACATGTCCGCGCGCCGGTGGAATCTAAATACTACTTCTTGAGCTGGGCAGCCACCTCGGCTGCGAAATCTTCCGACTTCTTCTCGATGCCCTCGCCCAGCGCGAAGCGCAGGAAGCCCACGAGCCGGACCGGACCGCCGACCTGCTTGGCCGCGTCTTCGACGACCTTCGAGACCTTGGTCTTGCCGTCCATCACGAAGGCCTGCTCGAGCAGGACGACTTCCTGGTGGAACTTGCGCAGGCCACCCTCGACCATCTTGGCGACGATCTCGGCGGTCTTGCCCTGCTGGCCGGCCTTCTCGGCGAGCACCGCGCGCTCACGCTCGATCGCCGCCTGGTCGAGGTCGGCAACCGTCAGCGACTGCGGGTTGGTCGCGGCCACGTGCATGGCCAGCTGCTTGGCGAGCGCACCCAGCTTGGCCTTGTCGCCGGTCGACTCGAGAGCCACCAGCACGCCGATCTTGCCGAGGTCCGTCGCCACAGCATTGTGGGTGTAGGCCACGACCACGCCGTCGGACACCGACAGCGAGGCGGCGCGACGCAGGCTCATGTTCTCGCCGATCGTGGCGATCAGGTTGGTGAGCTCGCCCTGGACGTCGCGGCCGGTGCCGGGGAACGGCGCGGCCGCCACCTTGGCGAGGTCGCCGGCGTTCTCGAGCGCGAGCTTGGTCGCCGTGCCGACGAACTTCTGGAACTGGTCGTTGCGGCCGACGAAGTCGGTCTCGGCATTGACCTCGAGGACGGCGCCGCGCGTGCCTTCCGCGGCCACGCCGACGAGGCCTTCCGCGGCAACGCGGCCGGCCTTCTTCGAAGCCGCCGACAGGCCCTTGGTGCGCAGCCAGTCGACCGCCTTCTCGACGTCGCCTGCCGTCTCTCCCAGCGCCTTCTTGCAATCCATCATGCCCGCGCCGGTCTTCTCGCGCAGTTCCTTGACGAGCGATGCAGTGATCTCAGCCATTTCTTGCTCCGTTTAGTGCAACAAGGGCCGGTCTTCCGACCGGCCCCGTCTGTTTCTCTTCCGTGAAGGACCGATTTACTCGGCCGGTGCCGCCTCGGCCGCCGGGGCCTCGGCAGCGGGGATTTCCTCATCGGGCTGTTCGGCCAGCTCGCCGACGTCACCGCCGGCGGCGGAGATTTCGGCCCGGATGCCGTCGAGCACCGAGCTCGCGAGCAGGTCGCAGTAGAGCGACACGGCGCGGATTGCGTCGTCGTTGCCCGGGATCGGGAAGTCGATGCCGTCCGGATCGGAGTTGCTGTCGACCACCGCGACGATCGGAATGCCGCGCTTGCGGGCTTCCAGGACCGCGATCGACTCCTTGTTGGTGTCGATGATGAACAGCATGTCGGGCGTGCCGCCCATTTCCTTGATGCCGCCCAGCGAGCGCTCGAGCTTGTCGCGCTCGCGCGTCAGGTCGAGCTGTTCCTTCTTGGTGAGGCCGACGACGTCGCCCTTCAGGCGCTCGTCGAGCTCACGCAGGCGCTTGATCGACGCCGAGATGGTGTTCCAGTTCGTGATCATGCCGCCCAGCCAGCGGTGGTTCACGTAGTACTGGCCGCAGCGCTTGGCCGCGTCGGCAACGCGCTCGGCGGCCGCCGGCTTGGTGCCGACGAACAGCACGCGGCCACCGCTCGCGACGACATCGCGAACCTGGCGCAGCGCCTGCTCGAGCAGCGGCACGGTCTTGGTGAGATCGATGATATGGACCCCGTTGCGCACCCCGAACAGGTACGGCTTCATCTTGGGGTTCCAGCGGCGCGTGTGATGGCCGAAGTGGACGCCGGCTTCCAGCAGCTGGCGCATCGTGAATGTCGGCATGGTCATGCCGTTCTCCTTTTCCGGTTGAACCTCCGCGGGCGTCGTCCCCACAATGGGAACACCGGAGCGAGCGCCGGGATGTCTCCCCGTCGACCGCAAACCCGCGTGCGAAGTGGCGCGTTTCTAGTGGGTTGGCGCTTAAAATGCAAGTGCCAAGGAAATCAACGGCTTAGCCGAGTAATTTGGCGATTTCCCAGGACAATTCGAGAAGCGAAAGCGGCGCGCTGCCCTCGGCCTTGTTGTTGGCCGTGATCCAGACCTTGCGGCCCGCCTTGAATGCCTTGGCGGCCATCCGGGCCAGGATCCGGCGGGTCTCGCTGTCCTCGTCGACGATCTTGTCGAATGGCTCGTAGCGCTGCTTGGCGGCCTGGTAGAGGAAACCCCGGTGCAGGTTCCAGCGCACCACCAAAGGCCCCGGCTCCTCACCGTCCAGGGCCGTTAGCGCCGCTTCCTGCCGTTCGACCTCGGGCATCCGGTCGTGCAGGCCGACGCAGTAGCGAACGCCAGCGCGGCCCAGCATGCGCATCAGGCGTGGCGTCAGCAGCTCGGGATTGCGCAGCTCCAGCGCATAAAGCGGCGCCCGGCCGCCCAGCTCCGACGGCAGGGCGGCAAAGAATGCCTCCAGACGCTCGACCAGCAGCGAGGAGTCCTCGACGAGGCTGCGCGGCAGCGGCGAGACCTGGAAGACCAGCGGCCCGGCCTTGCCCTTCAGTCCCTCCAGGCAGGGCAGGACGAATTCGCGGGTGGCGACGGCCGCGTTGAGGAAATTCGGGTTGGGCACCTTCCCTCGCCCCTCCTCGTCGCGCATCACCGCGTCGCACACGATCGCCGGCGCCTTCACGACGAAGCTGAAATGCTCCGGCACCTGGCTGGCGTAACGCGCATAGTCCACCGCCGAGATCGGCGCATAGAAGGTCCGGTCGAGGCTGACGGTCCGCAGCAGCGGGATCTGGCCGTAGGCCTCCAGCCCCTTCCGGCTGAGCGTCACCTGTGGGTGGACGCCGTCGTAGACCAGGCCGCGCCAGCCGGGGAAAAACCAGGACGACGTGCCGAGGCGGATATCGACCGGAAGCAGCGGCGCCTCGAGCAGCGGCGAATCCCGCGCCGGCCTGACATCGCCCGCCCCCGAAGCCCGTCGTTTGGGCGGCGCGGCGGTCTCAGTTTCAAAGAGCCCCGGCTGGCGGCTCAAATTTCCTCGACATTTTCGACGCCCTGCAGGCTGCCGATCGTATCGCGCAGGCCGCCCGCGATCGAATAGGTGCCGGGCAAGGTGATCTCGGCCTCGGCCTCTTCCGGCATCGGCACGATGATCGTGACCCTCCCGCGCCCGCGCTTCCCTTCCAGCGCCTTGCGCAGGGCCTCCAGTGCCATGGGATCGGTGATCACGATGCGCAGCCCCGCCGCGGAGTTCGCGACCGCATCCTCGAGCTTCTCGACGGATTGGGCCGTGAGCTTCACCTGCTCGCCGTCGAGGCGGCCGTCGACCGAGATCAGGATCGCCTGGCCTGCTTCGAGGAGATTGCGCTTGGAACTCAGCAGCTCGCTGAACATGACGCATTCGAAAGCGCCGGACTGATCCGAGCATTGCAGGAAGGCGAAGCGATTGCCCTTCGCCGAAGTGCGCTCCATCCGGTCGATCACCGTGCCGGCGAGCTTGATGCGGCCGGGCGTGCCCCGCGCCAGCAGCGCCGGGAGGTCGGCCGCGCGGCTGACGCCCAGCCGCTGCAGGCTCTTCTCGTAGGACGCCAGCGGATGCGACGAGAGATAGAAGCCGATGGCGGCGAACTCGTTCTGCAGCCGCTCCATCGGTGCCCAGTCCGGCACCTTGGCCAGTTGAGGACGGCGCTGGGCGGTGTCGTCGCCGAACAGGTTGTTCTGGTTGCTGCCGCGCGATTCGTGGGTCGCCTGCGAATGACGGGTCAACGCCTCGACAGCGGCGAAAGTCTGCGCCCGGTTCTTGTTCAGCGTGTCGAAAGCGCCTGCCTTCACCAGGCTCTCCAGCAGGCGCTTGTTCAGCACCCTCTGGTCGAGACGCTCGGCGAAGTCGAACAGGTCCTTGAACGACCCGTTCTCCTCGCGCTCCTCGGCGAGGCGGCTCATGGCTTCCTTGCCGACGCCCTTGATGGCGGCCAGCGCGTAACGGATCGCCTTCTTGCCGTCCTCGGTCTTCTCCACGGTGAACTCGGCCGTCGACTTGTTCACATCGGGCGGCAGCAGCTCGACGCCGATCTTGTCGAGGTCGCGGCGATAGCCGTTGAGCTTTTCCACGTTGCCCATGTCGAGGGTCATCGTGGCGGCGAAGAACTCGACCGGATGATTGGCCTTGAGATAGGCCGTTTGGTAGCAGACCAGCGCGTAGGCTGCGGCATGGCTCTTGTTGAAGCCGTAGCCCGCGAACTTGTTGACCTGGTCGAAGATCGACGAGGCCTTGTCCGGCTTCACATTGTTCTTCTCCGCGCCCTCGACGAAGCTCACCCGCTGAGCGTCCATCTCGGCCTGGATCTTCTTGCCCATGGCGCGGCGCAGCAGGTCGGCGCCACCCAGCGAATAGCCGCTGAGTACCTGCGCGATCTGCATGACCTGCTCCTGGTAGATCATGATGCCGTAGGTCTCCTTCAGGATCCCTTCCAGCAGCGGATGCAGGTAGTCCGGCTCCTCCTCGCCATGCTTGCGCTTGATGTAGCTCGGGATGTTCTCCATCGGGCCCGGCCGGTAGAGCGCCACCACGGCGATGATGTCCTCGAAGCGGTCGGGTTTCATCTTGCGCAGCACGTCGCGCATGCCGTTGCCTTCGAGCTGGAACACCCCCGATCCGTCGCCGCGGGCCAGCAGCTCGAAGGTCTTCCTGTTGTCGAGCGGCAGCTTCGCGATGTCGATCTGGTCGCGCCCGATGAAGTCGCAGGCCTTCTCGATCACCGTCAGGGTCTTGAGGCCGAGGAAGTCGAACTTCACCAGGCCCGCCGGCTCGACCCATTTCATGTTGAACTGGGTCGCGGGCAGAGATTCCTTGCTGTCGGTATCGCGGAACAGCGGCACCAGCTCGTCGAGCGGCCGGTCGCCGATCACGACGCCGGCAGCGTGCGTCGAGGCGTTCCGGAACAGGCCTTCGAGCTGCAGCGCGAGGTCGATCAGGCGCTTGATCTCCTCGTCGGCGTTGTACTGCTCCTTCAGTAGGTCCTCGGTCTCCAGCGCCTTGGCGAGCGTCACCGGATTGGCCGGATTGTTGGGCACCAGCTTGCAGATCCGGTCGACCTGGCCATAGGGCATGCCCAGCACGCGACCGACATCGCGCAGCACCGCGCGGGCCTGCAGCTTGCCGAAGGTGATGATCGCGGCGACCCGGTCGTGACCGTATTCGTCGCGCACGTAGCGGATCACGCGGTCGCGCTTGTCCTGGCAAAAGTCGATGTCGAAGTCGGGCATCGACACGCGTTCGGGATTGAGGAAGCGCTCGAACAGCAGGCCCCAGCGCAGCGGATCGAGATCGGTGACCTTGAGCGACCAGGCAACCAGCGAGCCGGCGCCCGAGCCGCGGCCGGGTCCGACCGGCACGTCATGGTCCTTCGCCCATTGGATGAAGTCCGCCACGATCAGGAAGTAGCCGGCGAAGCCCATCTTCTCGATCATGTCGAGTTCGTAGGCGAGGCGCTCCTCGTACTTCACGAACTCGATGTCGGCGGCCAGGCGGCCGAGCGTGCGCAGCTCCTCGAGGCCGCCGCGCGCCAGGTCGCGCAGCGCCTCGCCCTCAGAGCGGCCCTTGAGCTTGGTGTAGCTCGGCAGGATCGGCTTGCGTGGCTCGGGCATGTAGGCGCAGCGC
>JAESFU010000269.1_pt1 | contig 47393 bp, 46 predicted proteins | sample 9269461 | NCBI WGS metagenome assembly JAESFU01 (sample SAMN14502556, study PRJNA617107) | algae metagenome | isolation source: Stenomitos rutilans HA7619-LM2 and co-occurring heterotrophs from cave walls | place: USA: Waikapalae cave, Hawaii | collected 2009-07-28
AGGAGGCAGTAATCATCAATGAACCCAACGGTTGCAACGGATTGTCGTAACTCCATGCAATTTTCAGGTAGAACGCAGCTTCTTCCAGCTTAATTTGCTCTCGTTGAGGTAACAAAAGAGGGATTACATTCTATTTTGCGCGCACGAAACCAGTCATGAGCTTGGATAACATCGTTACCCTCCGCAGGGATATTAAAAATAGCAACAATCAAATGCTCCTTTTTTCGTCGGGTTAGCACGAGCCGCTATAATCCAACCATTTCTGACGAGGGCATCATGCAACAGTTCCTCTCAGCATCAGTAGGGGGCGAAATGACCTGGATGCAGCCTCCCGGCGCGTCCCAAGACGATCCGCTGATTCTGTGGTTAAAGCCGCGATCGGCCTTACGCTGGCAACCATACACCCAGTTTCCAGCGCTCATGCAGCTAGAGACAACCGGAGACATCCAACAGTCTAAAGGGCTAACAACGATGCAGTTTCTTAAAACGCGAGGGTGGATCATGGTTGCCCCACCGAAGTAAGGGCTGCTCACAGTTGCAGTCATGTTTACCGGGCGACCCGCTTTCCCCAACTGCGATACCAGACTGCCAAGCGTGCTGGAGCAACACCCATCAGATACCCCAGGATGATGCACTGATTGATCAGCGTTGTGCGGAAAACATGGAGCTTCTGCCAACGGCGATCAGACGTTAGTACCGTACCCGGCGAAATGGCAATGCGTCCGCGCTGCTTTAACCGCCGCACCAGCTCAAAATCCTCCATGATAGGCAAGGGTGGAAAGCCACCGATCGCGCGAAAGGTATGGGCTGACATAAAAATCGCCTGATCACCATAGGGCATCTGACAGAGGCGCGATCGTATATGCACACCCCATTCCACCCAACGTAGCCCTGGAGTGGTGCCATCAATGGCTAGCTCGAACGCCCCAGCGATGACCTTCGGCGGCCTCAACGTTTGCCGCACCAATTGATCAAAACCATCGGGAAGACAGGTATCTGCGTGCAGAAACAGTAAAATATTGCCTTCAGCCATCGCTGCACCCAAATTCATCTGATGGGCACGTCCCGGCACAGGTGAACAAATAACGTTGGCTCCCCAGAACTCTGCCACGCTGATTGTGTTATCCAAACTGCCACCGTCTACTACAATCACATCTACAAGCGGGATGGTTTGCAGTGCTTTTAATGTTCGAGGCAGGTTTTTGGCTTCATTCAACGTGGGAATAATGATGGAAATGGATCGATCGACGTTAGGCATCAATGGCTGATTCATCGGCTTCTTTATAGCAGTACGCTCATTGGTTAGGACACACAGTAACGGTCGAACCATTGATGGACAAGGCTTTCCCTTCTGCCCTCTGCCTTCTGCCTTCTGCTATACCAACGTTCTGAAATCGTTGAATCATGTTTTTGATCAGTCATTCATGATCTGTAGGGGCGTTACATGTAACGCCCCTACGGACGGAAACAGCGCTACCGCAGCGATCGCCGTACTTTAGCACTGATGGCATCAACGAGAAACGTCAACAGTAGGAAGCCGCCCAGCGTCACAATCGTGCCGCGATAATCAAAGCTGCTCAATTGCTCCGTTAGTAAGCGTCCCAAGCCACCCGCACCGACTAAACCCACAATTACCGTTTCTCGCATACAGACTTCCCAACGATACAGGTCATACGCCAGAAAGCGAGGCAAACTCAGCGGCAGTACGCCATAGAAAAAGACCAGCGAACCGGGTGTGCCCTGGGCTTTCAGTGCTTCTAAGGGACGAGTATCGAGATTCTCGATCGTCTCCGCTTTCAAGCGACCGAGAATGCCCAGGTTATGAATGCCAAGCGCGATCGCGCCCGGTAGAATGCCTGGAAACATGACAAACAGCGCCACCAGTGCCCAAATAGGAGCAGGAATGGCACGTGCTATCAGCAACATCACTCGTGAAAGTAGAAAGAAACTAAACGCAAACCATCGCTTTGCCTGATGACCTGGATTCAGCACACCTCCTGGCAGCAAGACATTGGAGGCGGATGGAAACGCCAGCAGCATACCGCCTAGACCCGCCAGCGCGATCGCCAGAATAGACATCGCCACCGTTTCCAGTGAGAGCGGTAAGAGTTGGGGTAGCAGACTCCAATCGGGTGGTAGGGACGATCGTGCCAGCTCTCTCAGAAGCTGCTGCGTTCGGCTTGCCCAGAGTTTGCTGTAGTCAGGATGGATCGACCAGAACGAAAAGACAATCAACCCTAAAAGTGTCAGACCAATGAGGTTTTTCTGAACTCTGGTGGTTTGTTGGGATGGTTGGGTGCTGGCAACTGATCGACGTTGCGATCGTCTGGCTGGCGATCGTTGAGCCGATGGCAAATTCAATTCCAAACGATTTGCACAGTTTAAATAACGGCGCAACCGGGCACTGCCAAAATCCACCAGGCCATTCAAGCAAAAGAGCGCGTAGAAAAACGTCCAAAGCTGCTCGTATTGCAGCGATTGCAGGCTGAGCAAAATCTGGTAGCCCAGGCCACCCGCCCCGATGATGCCCAGCACTGCTGCTGATCGAATGGAACACTCAAACCGATAAAAGGCGTAGGACACCAAATTGAGACTTGCTAGCGGTAACAAGGCATAGCAGAAGGCGATCGGCGCAGGCACACCACTGTTCAATAACGCCTGTAAGGGCTGTCGGGGCGTTTCATCCAAAATCTCAGCAAACACTTTGGCGGTGATGGCTCCAAAGGGAATCGCGATCGCCAGAATTGCAGTCAGTGGATCTAAGCCCCAAAGGTTGATGAAGAACAGTCCCCAGATGAGTTCGTGAATCGCGCGGGGAATCGCTAAAAGAAACCGGATGCCGTACCACCCGGAAGCCGCCCGCCGCTGACGGTGCGAGAACACAGACTCCCACCACACTTCTGATACCAGGATGCCTCCGATCGCGCCCAGAACCAGACTGAACAATGTGCCACACACTGCATAAGCGAATGTTGTCACCATTGCGCTAAGCGTCACCTGGAGCAAGTTCTGACTGAGATCGGGATGGACTGCCGCCTGGAGAAATTGCCAGAACTGAGGAAACCCATCCACATTCACCAAATCGCGGCGAAACAGTCCGGCAGCCAGGAGTGAAAGGACGATCGCTCCCAACCCCACCAGTCCCCATCCCAGAGGTGCAGTTAAGAAGGGTTGACGCGGTAGGGCTGTCATAACGATGGCTCTAGCCGATATAAGGCATCAAACATCTCGCTCGTCACCGCTTCGGTTGGAGCATCAAACACGATCTGTCCCTGTCGCAGCCCAATCAACCGCTGACAGTAGTGACGCGCCATTGCCACATCATGCAAACTCACAATCAACGTTTGTCCGGTTTGCTCACCCAGCGATCGCAGCAGCGCCATCACTTCTCGGCTGCGCTCCGGGTCAAGACTCGCGATCGGTTCATCTGCCAGAATTGCCAACGGGTTTTGCACCAGCACCCGCGCAATCGCCACTCGCTGTTGTTCCCCACCAGAAAGGCGATCGGTGCGAGCATACAGCTTATCGGGAATGCCCACCTGAGCCAACGCCTTCGCAGCCGTCTCGACTTCCAACGGCACCAGCAAGGACAGCAATGCTTTGGGCAATGACCAACGTCCCAAATGTCCCGCATTGACGTTATGGATAACCCGCAAGGTATCAATGAGATGGAACTGCTGATAAATGGTGCCAAACTGCCGCTGTACTTGCCGTAAGCGTCGTGGGGACTGATTGAGGTTGCAGCCCAACGCCCAGACCTCCCCTTCTGTGGGAGAAAGCGTCCCGTTGAGCAATCGTAAGAGCGTGCTTTTGCCTGCGCCACTGGAGCCAACCAGCGCAACGCATTCGCCAGGATACAGTTGCAGGCAAACATCCGACAGAGCCAGACACTCTCCAAAACGCCGGGAAACGTGCTTCAGCTCAAACAGTGGCGCGATCGTCATAGTTACTTAATCTTGCCAATTTCTCGTCCCACCTGCTCAATTTGGGCGTAATTAGAGTTTTGAGTGGGCACAAACTTTGTGGCATTAAACAAGTCAAGAATCTCCTTCTGCTCTGGCACAGCGGGATTAAGCTTGAGCAGTGCCGATCGCACTTTCTCCTCAAAGTCGGCCCCAAACTGCTGCTTCACGGCAGGATTGATCACCCAGTGGTAATCATAGTAAGCCGGAGTGCGCCAGATGGCTTCCACTTTGCTGGTATCCACCTTGCCCTCTTTTAAGCGGCTCAGCCACACTTTCTCATTCAGCACGCCTGCATCGTAAGAGCCTGCCTGCACCAGCTTTAGCGTCGCATCGTGGTTTTTGGAAAAGCCCACCTCTCCCTTAAAGTCGGTCAGCTTGATGTTTGCCTGTTGCAAGAAATATTGAGGCATCAACCGTCCAGAGGTCGAAGATTCACTGCCAAAGGTGAACGTTTTGCCCTTCAGCGCCGTTAACCCTTTCTCATCTGTAATAGGAGCCAGTCCACTCTTTTTATTGGCAATAAAAATGCTGTGGAAGTTAGAATCCACTTCTCGTTGCGCGATCGCCTCTGCACCAGGAACCTGAAGCCGCGCCTGCACACCCGTCAGTCCGCCAAACCACACCATCTCCAGATCACCCACTTTGAACGCTGTAACCGCTGCGGTGTAGTCCGTAACAGGCTTATAAGCAACAGGAACCTTCAATTCGTTCTGCAAGTAGGTGGATAGCCTGGTATAAAGCCGCTGAAGCTGCTCTGGATCTTGATCGGGAATGGCACCGATCGTAAACACTGCTTTCGTTGCCGCCTCTTTAGTCGCTTCAGGCGCATTTGCCGCTGGAGGCTGGGGTGAACAGGCAACACCTAAACCTGATAGTAGTACAGCAGCAAGGGCGATCGGCCAATTACGTTTCATAATCCTTGTTCAACATCTCAACACACCCTGACATCGTAAACCCCAATGGTTCTTTGAGATGCACAAGTCAGGAAGCAGCCGTTACAGAAAGCTGGCTAATGGTGGTTGAAACGTGTAGAAGCGTCTCAAAACGCAGTCCAAGCTTAAACTGATTGCCTAGCCCTATATCGTGTTTGGGTTCCCGAACATCATGTTTAAGTACCCGAACATCATATTTAAGTACCCGAACATCATATTTAAGTACTCGAATATCGTATTTAAGTACCTGAACATCGTGTTTGAGTACCTGAACATCGTGTTTGAGTACCTGAACATCGTGTTTGAGTACCCAAACATCGCGTTTGGGTTCCTAAACACCGTAGTTTAGTACTCACATGTTGTATTGAGGTTCCTGATCGTGAGCGCTGGCATCTTAGCGAGTAACTCAATGCTTACTGGCATTAGCGATCGTGCTGTGGCATGAGCGATTGTATAGACAGGCTGTGAGGGGAAAGACACGGAAGCTTTCGGGTTATTCACTCAAATCAGGGAGATATACGGAAACTTTCCATACAATCAATTGTTAGGCAGCTAAAATTAACCTTACTGCTCATGTCTGTTTACTTCCTTAAATAGCTGTTGGGTTAAGATTGAGAAAATCTCTAGTGCCGTGATGACCAAGTTACCCAAACGTTCTAAATCTCAAAAGATGGGGATGAGTGCTGCTGATCTCCTCAGTTCTGTTTTTGTCGAGTTTTACAACGTTATTCCTGTCCCTCAAGATAGAGACCTCGGTATCGACTTCATCTGTGAAATCATGCGGGAAGAACACCCAACTGGGAAATTATTCAATATTCAATGTAAAGGGAAAGATGAAGCCAAAGTAGAAGGTGATTCAATCATAGTTCCCATCAAAGTCACGACTCTCAATTATTGGCTCCTTCAACCAAACCCAACATTCTTAATTGTTGTTGACAGCAAAAATAGTTTATTTTACTGGTCTTTTCCTCAAGACTTTCTCGGTTCACTCAATAAAAATTGGCAAGAACAGAAGACAGTATCAATTCTAGTTCCTGTTCAAAATTGGTTCGAGCAAGATATAGATAGCTTGCCCACTCAACTGGTTTCAATAGTTAATTCACATGCATCAGCTACTCCTCGAAATGGCGATTATCTCGGAACATTAACACTTGGAGATGCCATAAATAGGGCTGCTGACTATGGATTGCATGTTCTGAGAGCACCCTTTCATCGTCCTTTTCAGTATATGGGAATGTCTATTGCAGATGCGGCAAGCGCGGTTGGCAGTCAACCCAATAAAGTTGGCAATATCATTATTGAGTCTAATCAAGCCCATATGCTGTTAGAGGCAGAAGGAAATTTCGTGAATTATGTAGATATTGAACTGAAAAAGACTGCACCTTGGAGTCAGAGCCGCCCGTTTGATTCTGCGGCAATTTTAGGAGTACTTAGTACTAATTCAGCTGAGTTGGAACTAGTCCGTAAACAGACGCACTTTCACACCTACTATGACCGTAAGAGAAGATTAAAGGTTGGCGTATCTTGTCAATATGAAGGCGCATCGCTGTCTGTAGGATTTAGCGGCAAGTATTACGGGGCTTGAAGGAGTAATAAAAGCAATTCTGTTTTGTCGTATTGCATTCCAAGCAGTTCAGATTGTTTGCTCCAGGTTGGGAGATAGCATTGTCTAACAATCCCGTTGCACACCGACCGTTTAGAGTCTCTTCGTCGAGTTGGACAAATTAGTAGCTTAAAGGCTTTAAATTGATTTATTTTGAATTTCTTGAAAGGGCAAAATGAAAGCACTCAAAGTTATGGCAACCATTGATGAACAGGGGCAACTGACGTTAGATCATCCTCTGTTAACAGATAAAAACAGTCGTGTTGAAGTCATTGTCTTGATTCCAGAATCATCAGAAGCCGAAGAAGAAGAACAATCTAAATCAGCACTGCTGCATGACTTTCGGCAAGCTTGGCACGAAGCGATGACTGGGCAAACGATTCCCGTTGTTCAGCTATGGAAAGGGCTTGAGAGTGACTAATCCACCCTTCATCCAAGTTAAATCGCCACCATATTCAATCGAAACCTTCGCACTGAAGTAGAGGATATACATCATGAACACAGCTAAAATTAGCACCGATGGCACTCATCAGATTGTGATATTACCTGACGACTTCAAAATAGCGGGCACCGAGGTCTACATTAAAAAAGTCGGTAATGCGATCGTGCTTATCGCCAAGGATAATCCCTGGCAATCACTCTTCGAGAGCTTGGATCACTTTTCCGATGATTTTATGGCTGACAGAGATCAGCCGTCCCTCGATCAGCGAGAGGCTTTTTAGATGCAATACTTATTAGATACTAATATTTGTATCTATTTGATTAAGCAGAAGCCACCTAAAGTATTGGCACGCTTTCAAAGCCTTAACCTATCAGATATTGGCATTTCGTCTATTACCATAGCGGAATTAGAATACGGCGTCTGCAAGAGTCAGCAGCAGGAAAAGAATCGCAATGCCTTAATGCAATTTTTAGTGCCGCTAGATGTTGTCGAATTTGGTCAAGCTGCTGCAACGATTTATGGCTTGGTAAGAAGTGACTTGGAAAGACAAGGACTTGTCATTGGTTCAATGGACATGCTGATTGCCGCCCATGCGTTGAGCCTTGGAGTTACTCTCGTCAGTAATAACGTTCGAGAGCTTTCGCGCGTTACTAATCTACTTTTAGAAAATTGGGTAGAGTGAGCTAGCAAGATGCGTTTATGAAAATCAACTCATTCAAAAGTACGATCGCATGAACATTTTTGCTTTACGACTTTATCCCAATCAGGATTTGAAGCAAGCGCTAACAGAATTTGTTGTGGCGAAGCAAATTCAGGCGGGGTTTATTTTGTCGGCGATCGGGAGCTTGCAAAAAGCCACCATTCGCTTTGCCAACCAGCCAACGAGTGACATATTCGACGAGAAGTTTGAAATCATCGCGTTGAATGGAACGCTCTCGGTGCATGGGAGTCATTTGCATGTAGCGATCGCCGATCAGACAGGTCGTATGACAGGTGGACATCTCACTGAGGGCTGCATCATTTACACCACTGCCGAAATTGTCATTGGCGAAAATCCCAACCTTACTTTTGTACGCACGCCAGACCAACAAACTGGTTTTCTAGAGTTAGAAATTAGAGAACGTGCTGTATGAATTCTGGTGAGCGGTCAGCTATCAGCGGTCAGCGGTCAGCATTGGACTGAAATTTTGCGAAGGATACACACGTAAAGCATCTGGTAATCGTGTGCTTTGTTGATTGGCTAGCTGGCGCGATCGCTCCACTAAGGTTTTCGCAACCTCAATATCTGTTAATCCTGTTACATCGATCGAGTCAATGCCAACCTGTCGTCGTTTGAGATCGTAGCGATAGGCTTTGTCGTAATAGTCCAACACCAGATCCACAGCTGCAGCTAGATTACCCTGTTGGATACAATCGACTGCCTGCTGGGTACGATCGCCACCAAGCCGCTTCTTCAAACGTACCGTCGCTTCTAGTAGCGCTTCAGGCTCAACCGCACCATAATCCTCCAGCAGCAGATGAATGCGTTCTTCCCGCGATCGCTCAACCTGCAACACAGGAGCCGCAACCATCTGTTGAAACAGATCATCTGGTACACGACACGAGCCAATCATACGGCTTTCGGCTTCAATCCAGATGGGACGATCGCGGCTTAGCTGGCTCCATTCTATTGCAATGAGGTTTTCAAACTGTTCCGTGCTGGGTTGCGGTGGCAAACCAAGATTGCCATAGCTGCTGCCCCGATGGTTCGCTAGATGCTCCAGATCCAAAATCTGTTCTCCCTGCGCCTTTAAAGCATTCAGGATGAGAGTTTTGCCTGTCCCTGTCATGCCGCCCAAAGTCACGATCGGCTTCGGTTCTGCCAGCACTGCATGCGCCCAGTGGCGAAACCCTTTGTAACCACGATCGAGCACCGTAACCTGAAAGCCTGCTGTTTCTAGTAACCATGCCATGCTGCCGCTACGCATCCCACCCCGCCAGCAATGCACCCGCACCACGCGATCGGGTGACAAGGTTTTGGCTTGCGTAACGAAAGATGTCAGCTTGGGACCGACGATCGACAGGCCCAGTTCCACCGCTTCATCTCGCCCTTGCTGTTTGTAGCAGGTGCCCACTTGCGCTCGTTCCTCATTGCTAAACAGGGGAAAGCTTATAGCGTCTCGGATGCGTCCATGCTCATGCTCAGCCGGACTTCGCACATCGAGAATCGCTCCGGGTGCGGCGAGGAAGTCGGCAATGGGTAAGGTTTGGGGCATGAGAAGGAGGACGGAGGCGGAGGGAAAGGGGGAGCAGGGGGCGTGGGGGGAGCAGGGGAATGGGGAGGAGCTATGAGCTACGTTGCTTCTGACTCCTTTCTGACTTCTGACTTTCAGCACCTACCAACTCAACAACCACTGCTCTAAGCGATCGTAATCGGTTTTGCCTGATCGCGCAGAGGCGTTGTGTGCCCGATGATAGCGCTATGTGTGTAGCCGAGTGCGCGAAGGGCCGTCAGACAGCGATCGCTCTCCTCAACAGGAACGGATGCAAGTAACCCACCTGATGTTTGAGGGTCGAACAGAAGTGGGAAAAAAGGATGGGCGTTGACCGCAGAGGCGTTGGCGATCGCTTGCATCGCGTGCAAATTTTGAGGTTGCAGAGAGCTTGTAATCCCTCGCCCAAGGGTCTCTAAGGCACCTTCCAAGAGAGGTATAGCGGCTAGGTTCAGCGTTACGGCGACATTAGAGGCTTGTACCATTTCCGTGAGATGACCGACTAAACCAAAGCCAGTGACATCCGTGCAGGCAGTGGCGCAATGCTCCAGCAGACAAGTTGCCGCCCGCTGGTTGGATTGCTGCATGGAGGCGATCGCGCCATCTAGCCAACGTCCTTTCGCTTTAAGCTGCATGTGAGCGGCAAAGAGCGTGCCTGTGCCGATCGCCTTCGTTAAGATCAACGCTTGTCCTGGCTTCATGCCACATTTGCGAAGCAGGCGATCGGGCTGTGCCAACCCATTACACGACAGCCCAAACGCCAGTTCTGCGCCTTCGGTTGTGTGTCCGCCAATCAGCACCGCCTGCGCCTGATTGAGCACCGACATCGCGCCCGAAAGAAGCTGATACAGGGTTTCTTCCACGTTTGCCGGCTGGGCATAGGGAATAGTGGCGATCGCCAGCACACTCTGAGGTTGGGCACCCATCGCAAACAGATCGCTCAAGGCATGGTTCGCGCTAATCTGTCCAAACACAAACGGGTCATTCAATAGCGCTGGAAAGTAGTCGATCGTCTGCACCATGACCGATCCTGCCGGAACCTGTACTACAGCCGCGTCATCAGAAGCCTCCAAGCCAATGAGAATATCCGATCGTGTACGACTTCCGTTTTCCTTCTGCACCCGCTGCAACGCACGTGACAAAATACTGCTGCCAACCTTCGCCCCACACCCCGCACAGCGCATCGCCGGAGCATCCTGAACCAGAGTTCTGAACGACGTTGAGGCATCGACCGCAGTCTCTTGCTGATCGCTGACCGCTGGCCGCTGACTGCTTTCTTTCATCTGCGGCAACTCACTAAACCGCTGCATAAACGCCCGATCGATCCAGTCTTTCCAACGCCACAGCAACGGTGATTGCCAGCCAAACGAACCGCGAACCGCGATCGCTTCACCATCGCCGGTACCAATCAAGCTGAGGTATTGTGCTTGCGGTCGAAAGGTTTTCAAGGGCTTGTTCTGCACAGCGCGTCGTAGATTGTTGACCAGGGGCTTCCCCTGACGTACGGCAAATACACCTGCCTTTGGGCGCGGGTGATTGAGCATCGTTGCCGTGTCGCCTGCTGCAAAGACATTGGGATGAGAGAGCGATCGCAGCGTGTCATCCACCAACACGAAGCCATCTTCATCCACAGCTAACCCGGCTTTTGCCAACCAATCAGGAGCCGCTGCCTGCGTCACCCAAAAGATGTAATCGCAAGCAACTGTCACCGACGCACCAATGACCTGATGCGGCTGAACAGATTGCACAGGCTCCTGTAAGTGGATCTGGATGCCACGCTGAGCCAGCAACTTGTGAAAACGATCGCGCACCCAACGGTTTTGGGTCGGTAACAACGTCGCCTCTTTCTGAAAAAGATGGACGGTCAGATTCGTGAGAGGCTGTTGCGCCGCCTTCAAAATTTGCTGAAGGCGATGTTGCATCGTCAGCGCCAGTTCTACACCACCCGCACCGCCACCCACAATGCCGATCGTCCTAGCTTTTTCAGGGGTTCGCGTCACGTCAAGCACCACCTGATCCCAACGCTCTAGAAATTGGCGGACGGGCTTCGCTGGAATAATGGCCTCTCGATCGCCCATCAAAGCAGGCAGCTTCGGCGTACTGCCAATATTGATCGACAAGAGATCAAAGGCAACAGGCGGACGATTGGCACAGAGAACACGATTTTGGGCTAAATCTAAGCCGATCGCGCGATCAATATAAAACTGTGCGCCCGCGAACTGAGCCAGTCGACGCAAATCCATATGGCACTCTTCTCGACTGTAGAAGCCTGCGACGTGCCCCGGCAGCATTCCCGAATAGGCGGTATCAGAGGCTTCCGTCAACAGCGTGATCCGGACTCCTGGCATCGGCTTCATACCAAACATCCGCAGCGCGATCGCATGCGAATGCCCACCACCCAGCAACACCACATCGTTGAAAATTGGCTGCGATTGCTTCATGCGTCAAAGAGGAGCGGAGGAGTTAGACCGATAGGGGAGCGGGGGAAGCGGAAGGGGCAGGGAACGACGAGGGAAGCGAAGGGGGCAAAAGAGAGCCCTAAAGAAGGCAAGACTAGGCAAGATCTGTTTGCTCTCCCCTGCTCCCCTAGCTCCCCCTGCCTCCCCTGTCCCGCCTTCCTCTAATCTACCCGCTCTAACTGCCAGAGAATCTGATTCCCTTCCCGCCGCACGCGAGACACAACCCAATTGCGCCAAACCCAATGATCGCCGCGACTGGTGACAGCGCTGGCGTTCACATCCATGAGATCGGCTAACTCAGAGCTGGTAATCAAGTAGCCTTTACTGGAGATCTCATCGGCGAAATGTAGAGTGTCTACCAGATCACGCAGTTGCGCGACTCTAACTTCGCGCGGCAAGTTGTCGATCGCATCCGTTTGGGAGTGAGAAGAAACATCCATCTTGGAATTCACTACCTGTAGATACTGCTTTTATTCTGTTTCAAATAAAACTTTATGGTTAAAGCTGTAACGAGTGAAGAAACACACGCTTAAGCATTTAGACTTAGACCCTTACCTTGAGATATTGCAACGAATTTAGAGGGTTTGTACAAAACCGTTAGGGTAAGATACAAGCCTTTACAAAAATTAACCAGTTTGCGCAAAGATACTTAACAAACTTGCATTTGTTCAGACTGCGTTATGGCAAGGAGAGCTGTTTTAAGTTAGGCATCTTACCGATCGAGAAAGCACGAGCGATCGCGTCACACCGTTCGTTCCCTACGTTGCCAGTATGTCCGCGCACGTAACGCCACTGAACGTTGGGCGAGTTTAGCGCATCCATTTGTTGCCACAGGTCAGGATTCAGCACAGCCTTACCTGTCGAAGTCTTCCAGCCTTTTTTCTTCCAACCGTGAATCCATTGGGTAATGCCGTTTTTGACGTACTCGCTATCGGTATACAGCTCGATCGAGTCTGTATACCCCGTGTCTTTCAGAAACTGGAGTGCTGCGATCGCCGCCTGCATTTCCATCTGGTTATTGGTTGTATGTGCCTTGGCTCCACCCATTTCGTGTACCGAGCCATCCGCAAAGTAGACAACCGTTCCCCATCCACCGGGACCAGGATTGCCTGAGCAAGCGCCATCGGTATAAATCGATTGGATTTTTAAGCGATCAACCATCAGTCATCTGACCAGAAACGGACTATTCAGGTTACCATACGGACGATCGCGTAAAGAATCGTCTCATTATTTTGGCTTGATAATCGCTGGCATGGAGTTATTTGGTTTCACATTGAAATCTTCTGAAAAGGGCATTGGATCATTGAACGCTAGGTTCAACACATCTTGCTTTTCAGGATGACCTCTGGCTTAGTCTGCATAGGTTTATTCACTCCATGTCTCGATCGTAGGGCAATCATTTTGTCACTAGTGGCAAGGGTGATAGAGCAAAAGTAGGTGCGGTTGCTTTTTGTGTGCAATCGACCGCATAACACTTGCTTGCTCAAGGATTGCCCCTGCTATCTGGAGATTGAGAGCAATTTAGTTATGGAAACGGCATCGTGCTGGATAGAGAAAGACGCATTCACGCAGAATCAGGCTTGACACAACTTGACCATCATTGGCATCTATCAGGACAAGCAACGTCACTTACGCTTACGGGAAGCCAGAAGTATCAGGGGTTGGCGATCGCTGGCGGCATCATCGGGCTATGGCTCATCAGCCTGGTGAGTTTGCTCACGTCAGGTCAATCGCTGCCGATCGTCTGGATGGCGCTGGCGATCTTAAGTCAAACGTTCCTCTACACAGGGCTGTTTATCACGGCGCATGATGCCATGCATGAATGTGTCATACCCCAACATCCAAGGGTAAATCACACGATCGGGTTTTTAGCGCTGCTGCTCTACGGCTTTTTACCGTATTACAAGTTACGCACCGCCCACTGGCAGCATCATCAATATCCAGCAAGCGATCGCGACCCTGACTATCACAATGGCAAGCATACGCACGGGTTGTTCTGGTACGTCCGCTTTATGGTTCGTTATTGGGGTTGGTGGCAGTGCATTGGCATCACGGCAGCGTATCATTTTATGCATCGAGTGCTGGCTGTTTCGGAGCTAAATCTAGTCGTGTTTTGGGCCATACCAGCGCTTTTGAGTTCCCTGCAACTATTCTACTTCGGCACCTTCCTGGCGCATCGTGAACCCGCAACGGGGTATCAAAATGCAGCTCGTGCCAATAGCATCTACCGTCCAGTCCTTTGGTCATTTTTAACCTGTTACCATTTTGGCTACCACAACGAACACCATGAGCATCCGCATGTGCCTTGGTGGGGGTTGCCTGCGATCGTGCAAATACAGTCCACGCAATAAGCGTTCAGCGATCAGCCATTCTTCCTCCTCTGCTCCCTCTGCCTGCCCTGCCCCTTTATGCAACAATCCATCACACGACAATTCAGGCGCGACTGGCTGGGAACCGTTGCGATCGCCCAGCGCATTTTGCTGGAACTGTGGCGACGCAAGGTGAGTCTGGTTTGTTGGACGGTGTTTCCAGCCTCGATTTTGATTGTGAATGGCTTAATTTTGACGGAGCGTGGACGCTTATCCACTGGAGTCGCCTTTGCTCAATCGGTGCCACCCTGCTTAGTGGGAACAGCGCTGTTTTTTAGCTGCCTGGGTGGTAGCATTGCGACGATCGTGGCAGAGCGTGAGCAGCGGACGCTAAAGCAACTCCTGATTTCGCCGCTGCGAGGGATGGCTTACTTCCTGGGTATCTTTCTGGCGTATGGGGCGATCGGGGTTGGTCAAACGCTGCTGGTGTATGCGATCGCGGCGTTCACTGGCTCTGAATTTAAGGGGTCACTTTCTCTAAGTGTGCTAATTATTGGGTTGAGCATGATGGCGTATGTGGGCACTGGGTTTTGCATTGGCGCAAAGTTGGCTCGCCGCACGGAGGATGTGAATGCCTTGATCGCCGCGCTGGGTGTGCCATTATTGCTGCTGAGTGGAGCGTTCATCCCCATCAATTTTTTCCCTGAAGCATTGCGAAACATTGCCCGCTACAACCCGATTTATCACATGATCGAGGCACTGGCAGCCGCGTCTGTAGAGGGTTTCAAAATAACTGAAGTTGCGCCTCATCTCTGGTTTTTGGTCGGTTTTACGGGCTTGATGGTTCTGACTGGTTGGGTCGCGTACCGTCAGATGCTAAACAGTGAGAGGAGATCGTAGGGTTCATGCTGCACATTCAAAATCTTTACAAGTCCTATGGCGATCGCACTGTTTTACGAGACCTGAACCTGAGCATCGCTCCCGGTGAAATCTACGGGCTGTTAGGGCCGAACGGCGCAGGCAAAACCACGACCATTCGCATTCTTTGCAGCTTACTAACTGCCGATCGTGGAAACGTGACGCTTTCAGGTCAACCCCTTTCAGACGCAACGAAACCGCTCATTGGTCTCGTGCCGCAAGAAAACTTGCAATATGCCAGCCTGACCTGCGCCGAAAATCTCGATTTTTTTGCACGGCTCTATGGTCGATCGCGCCAGCAGCGAAAGGAACAGGTGTCTGCATGCCTGGATGCCGTTGGCTTGCTGCCCCGTGCCAACAGTCCCGCCGAGACCTTGAGTGGGGGCATGAGACGTCGCCTTAGCTTAGCGATCGCACTGGTGCATCATCCCAAACTTCTGATTCTGGACGAGCCGACTACAGGGTTAGACATTGAAGCCCGCATTGACCTCTGGAGGTTGATCCGGCAGTTGCAAAGTCAGGGCATGACGATCCTCCTCACAACGCATTTGCTGGATGAAGCCGAGCGCTTGTGCGATCGCCTGGGCATTCTCAAGCAAGGATGCCTGCTGGCAGAAGGAAGTCTCGCAGAACTGCGTCAATGCATTACGGCACAAGAAATTGTTATCGTGCGCACGACTGCTGAAGCGGAGGCAATCGCCCGTGCAGAGACACTCGGCTTTCCCTACCGTCGCTACGGCGATGACCTTGCTTTTTGGCTCCCCCAAACTCTGGAAATGAAGGCCATTATTGATCGCTTTGATGGCATTCCGTTGGAGTCGATCGCCCGTCAACCTGTACGTCTGGAGCATATTTACGATGAAGTGCTGCGGGGAGCGGCAAATGAGCGATCGCGAGATGCACCGAAACCGCTTGAAGCGATCAGTTAATTTAGACCTCCGAGTTCTTACAGAAAACTCGGAGGTCTGGTTTGAGAGAAATAGTTCATACGTTCGCATCATCTGTCGCTTACGCTAGAGAGCAGGGATTTGCTGTAGATCGATGACCTATCAACCGCTTCATCACAAATATCGTCCACAAAGCTTTAGCGATTTGGTCGGGCAGGAGGCGATCGCCACCACGCTGACAAACGCTCTACAGCAGCGGCGGATTGCACCTGCCTATCTGTTTACGGGTGCGCGTGGTACAGGCAAAACCTCCAGCGCGCGCATTTTGGCAAAGTCGCTGAATTGTTTGAAGTCCGATGTGCCGACTGCTCAACCGTGTGGGACATGCGAGGTGTGTCAGGCAATCGCCAAAGGTGCCGCGTTGGATGTCATTGAAATCGACGCTGCCAGCAATACAGGCGTTGACAATATTCGCGAACTGATTGAGCGATCGCAATTTGCACCCGTCCAGTGCCGCTACAAAGTGTATGTGGTGGATGAGTGCCATATGCTCAGTACCGCCGCGTTTAATGCCTTGCTGAAGACGCTGGAAGAGCCGCCCGATCGCGTAGTCTTTGTACTGGCAACGACCGATCCTCAACGGGTGCTGCCGACCATTATTTCGCGCTGTCAGCGGTTTGACTTTCGGCGCATTCCCTTAGAAGCAAGCGTCAAGCATCTCCGGTTGATCGCTACCAAAGAGGCCATCAACATCACCGATGATGCCATCATGCTCATCGCCCAACTCTCTCAAGGTGGCATGCGCGATGCCGAAAGCCTGCTGGATCAATTGAGTTTGTTGGCGGGTGAGGTCTCTGTCGATAAAGTGTGGGATCTGGTGGGATCGGTGCCAGAGCGCGATTTAATGTCTTTGCTGGAAGCGATCGCGCAAGACAACCCTGAGACCTTGCTCGATAGCGTTCGGCGACTCATGGATCGGGGGCGCGAACCGCTGATCGTCCTGCAAAACCTCGCCAGCTTCTACCGAGATCTACTCATCGCCAAGACAGCACCCGCTCGGAACGATCTGGTGACGCTAACCCCTCCCACTTGGGCGACGCTCTGCAACTTTGCCCAAACCCTAGATCTGCAAACCATTCTGGCAGGACAACAACAACTCCGTCGCAGTGAAGACCAGATTAAAAGTACGACCCAACCACGGCTCTGGTTGGAAGTGACGTTAATGGGATTGTTGCCTTCAGCGGTTAGCAGTCAGGCAGGAGGCACAAGGCCAAAGGCAGAAGGCAGTTCAATGAGGGAGACCGATGCGGTGGTAAGTCTTCCTGTTCAGGCGGTAAAGCCTCCACAAGTAAAAGCGATCACACCAGTCATTCCCGTCGAGCCAGCAGAGGTGAAGGCGATCGCAGAGCCAGTCCGTTCTGTAGAGCCAGTCGCAGTTCAGGCCAACGGAGCTAGCCAACCAGCTAGGGATGCGAGCAGTGATCTTAGTCAAACCTGGCAGGAAATTTTGAGCCACATTGACCTGAAGGGCACTCGCGCCATGCTGAGTGTGAATTGTCACCTACTCAACCAGAACGACCAGGAGATTCTGGTGGGTGTGAAAGCTCAAAGTATGCTCAAAATGATTACGGGCATGATCCCGCAGCTTGAGAAAGCCGCTGCTAAAGCGTTTAAGGCAAAAATTAAAGTTGACCTCCAGGTAACAGAGCCAACCCTTCAAGCGGTACAAACGCCACCAGAAGCGAGTGATCGCTCATCCTTACTCAAAAATGAGTTGAGCGATCGTGCGATCAATCCACCAGCCTTTGATGCAAACCAAGACTCAAGGGCTGAGCCTGCAATCACACCCATATCCCCCAGCAACGCACAACCTCACCCAAATTCTCAGGCCCCTTCAACGCCCAAACAATCATCCTCCAACCACGCGACAGAGGCAGCAGCGGATTATTATTCTGCGCCTGATCAGTGGCAACAAGAAGACGAAGTAACCCGCGCAGCGAAACAACTAGCTGACTTCTTCGGCGGCAGAGTGGTCGATCTCAGCGACAGTGATACTATCGCAGAAGCCCCCAAACTGGCGGAAATCGACGCAGCCAGCCTCAAACATAAAGCAGCAGAAGCTTTGCCAGAAACAGACTATGAACCGGATGAAGATGATGTACCGTTTTAACGGATTTTCTTGAAGTGGCGCTGTATAGAATTGCAAGTCTAAGCTCGACTGTATCCAAACGCTATAACCCTTAAGTGGAGCCAGCTGTGGCATATCAAATTCTCTCTGAACTTTTCTTGATATCAGGTTAACCGCTGGAAATCTGAAAAAGTTTCGGCTCCATCTGCGACCCAGACACCGCCAAGAATGGGAATTTTTTAACATGGATAAAGTCGAGCTTAGAAACCTCATTTCTCAGCTCTTTAAAGTCACTTCATGATGCGTAAATTTATTCAACAGTTAGACCGATCGCTCCACCAGGCCAGGCAATTTGTACGGAGTCGCAAACATCAAGCCTTGATGCTGTTGGTAGGGAGTCTGGTGCTGCTGGCAAGTGTGTCCCTTCCAATGACCGCGCAGTCTGCTTCTCAAGCGATCGCCCCTCGTCAAGAGATTCGTGGCGTTTGGTTGACCAACGTGGATAGTGCCGTGTTGTTCAAGGCGACGGTGCTTCAAGATGCTGTGCAGCAACTCGCGCGATTGAACTTCAATACGCTGTACCCCGCTGTCTGGAACTGGGGCTACACGACCTATCCTAGTGCGGTCGCAAAGCAGGCGATCGGGGCTGCGGTTGATCCACGCCCGATCGGATTAGAAGGGCGCGATTCACTGGCAGAACTCGTGCAGCAGGCGCATCAAAAGAGCATCGCAGTGCTGCCCTGGTTTGAGTTTGGCTTTATGGCACCTGAAGATTCGGCGTTAGCGATTCGGCATCCCGATTGGTTAACGCAGCAGCAAGACGGTACGCAAGTTTGGCAGGAGGGCATTTATCCTCGTGTGTGGCTCAACCCGTTTAAGCCCGAAGTGCAGCAGTTCATTCAAACGCTCATTCTGGAACTGGTCAACCAGTACGATATTGACGGCATTCAGCTTGACGACCATTTTGGATTGCCCTACCAGTTTGGCTATGACGATTACACCGTGCAGCTTTACAAGCGTGAGCACCAGGGTAAAGCGCCACCGAGCAATTCCAAAGATCCTGCCTGGATTCGTTGGCGGGCCGATAAGATTACCCGTTTCACTACGCAACTTTTTCGAGCGATCAAAGCGCGGAAAAATAACGTTTTGCTGTCACTGTCACCCAACAACTATGACTTTTCTTACAACTACTCTCTGCAAGACTGGCGAGACTGGCGGCAGCAGGGCTTGATCGAAGAACTGGTCCTTCAGGTGTATAGCAATGATCTGCAAGCGTTTACGGCACAACTGAAAACACCGGAACTTCAGACAGCACGGCAACATATTCCCACCGCGATCGGTATTTTGACCGGACTCAAAAAGCGTCCCGTCTCCATGAAGCAAGTCCGAGAGCAGCTACAGGTAGTACGACAGCAACGGTTTGCAGGGGTGTCGTTCTTCTTCTACGAGACGCTATGGCATTTAGCGGCTGAACCAGAAGCCGATCGCAAAGCGGCATTTCAAGCCCTGTTTCCATCGCTTGCTAGCCGACCCAACGTGATGGAAGGGTGGGTCTCCCCTCGTTAAAGTCTCTCCAGTGGTATACAAACTAACCGTTCTAACATGCGGAAATAAGGATAGGGGAGCTTCGTTTATCAGAAGCGATCGTCAGCCATGAACCGAATTCGGGCATTGAGTCCGTTGTTGCTTTTCGTGCCAATTGCGTGTAGCCAGCAGTCATCAAGTGAGGTCTTGAGCCAACATTTGAAGACGGTGCATTCTTGGACGGCGACTGCGCAGATGGTGGCAGAATCTTGGACACAAGGGTCTGTGCCTCAACGCTACGCTAAACAAACGTTAGAGAAGACGCAGCAAGAGATTGCTAAAGAAACAGAGTCACTGTTCAACGAGTTGCCGCAAACTCGATCGCAGTTCGCGCCATCCCTACAGCAATTGCAACAGACCATTCAACAACTGTCGATCGCAGTAGAGCAATCAGAAAAAGCCGCGATCGCAGCCCCCTTGAAGCAACTGATCATCGAAGAACAACAGCTTCAAACCCTGATCAGAGCGCAGGGAACATCACCATGAACAAGGCTCTGGAAATTGCGCTGGGGATTGCAACCAGCATTGGCGGTTTTTTAGATGTGGGCGCGATCGCAACGGCAGCCGAAGCGGGTTCGATCTTCGGCTTTGAACTCGTTTGGGCAGTCGTTCTGGGCACCATTTGCGTCATTTTTTTAGTCGAGATGTCGGGTCGGTTAGCGGCAATTAGCAAACACACGTTGGCCGATGCTGTGCGGGAGCGGTTTGGCTTCAACTTCTATATCCTGCCGCTGTTGGCTGAAGTCGTCGTCGATTTTTTGGTACTAGGTGCAGAAATTGGCGGGGTTTGTATTGCCTTTCAACTGCTCACTGGCATTAGCTTTCAGTGGTGGGCGCTACCCGTTGCCTTTGCTATCTGGTTGCTGCTATGGAAAGGCAACTTCAGCGTGATTGAAAATGGGGTGTCTCTACTCGGCTTAGTGACGCTGGTGTTTGTGGTTGCAATGGTGATGCTTAAAGCCCCGATCGCACCGATCATCGTTGGACTGAAACCGACGCTTCCCGCTCAAGATAGCCCCCACTACCTGTTCATTGCGGTAAGCATCCTGGGCGCAATCATCAGCCCCTACCTGTTCTATTTCTACTCATCCGGCGCGGTCGAAGACAAATGGGATGAAGGTTATTTGGGCGTGAATCGCATTGTTGCCAGTGCAGGTATGGGTTTTGGCAGTGTGGTTTCGCTCGGTGTACTCATCGTTGCTGCTGTGGTGCTAAATCCCAGAGGTGTTCAGGTGGATAGTTATGAGCAGGCGGCGCTCATGCTGACGCAGCCATTTGGCTACTGGGGTTTCATTCTCTTTGCGGCCTCGCTGGGCATTGCTTGCTTTGGCGCGGCGCTAGAAGTCACGCTCGACACGGCTTATATCGTGGCGCAAGCCTTTGGGTGGAATTGGGGCGAAAACCTGCATCCCAAAGAGGCAGCCCGGTTCAGCATGGTTTACACCGTGTTTGTGTTGCTTGCCTCCCTATTGATGGTGTTTGGTATCGACCCCTTACAGCTCACACTGTTTTCGATGGCGCTTACAGCCGTGATTTTGCCGATCGTGATGGTGCCCTTTCTGGTTTTAATGAACGACGAAAGCTACATCGGGCAATATCGTAATGGCTGGATCAGCAACAGCGCGGTGATTTTTATTATTGGACTAGCGTTTGTGCTGGCGATCGTCGCCATTCCGCTGGAAGTGATAGGAGGTTGAGATGGACGTGATTCGGGATGTGTTGGATAACCAACTGGTCGATCGCAACCAGCGCAAGATGGGCAAAGTAGACGGCATTGTGATTGAACTGCGAGACGGTCAACCACCCCGACTGGCGTACATCGAAACTGGAGCCACCACTCTCGCACGTCGCTTGCATCCCCGCTTAGAACGCTGGGTTGCGGCATGGCAAAGTAAATGGGGCGCAAAGCGATCGGAGCCGTTTCGCATTCCCTGGTCTAAGGTGCGCGACATTGGCATTGATGTCGAAGTTGATGTAGACGCAGACGAAACCGCCGCCCTTGCCTACGAGCAATGGTTGCGAGACAACGTGGTGAAGCACATTCCCGGAGGCCGTTAATGTCAACTAATGAACGACATCTAGAATTGCTCCTCGGTCGCTGTGTGTACGATATAGACGGCAAACGAGTGGGGCTGATTGAGGAAGTTCGCGCGAACCAAGAGGGCAGCGATTGGGTGGTTCAGGAATACCTTTTGGGCGCAACGGCAATTCTAGAGCGTTTATCCGCCTGGTCTTTGGGAATTGGTATTCTACGGTTGTTGGGCGCTCACAAACTTCAGGTCGGTTACCGGGTGCCGTGGGATCAGTTAGATTTATCGGACCTTAAGCACCTGCGCCTAAACTGCACGATCGACACGCTACAGGCATTGGACAAGTAGTCAGAACAATATCGTTCGGATTCCTTTTGCTGAAGCAGCTACTCCAGGTCGATCGCGACTTTGTTATGATCGAGAGGCAAAGCAAGTAGTACAAACGTTTTATCTAGGCGTTACACTAGCCATGCAGGGCGTATACTAAAGCTTGCTTTCTCTTCTTAAACAGGCTTCAGCAGGAACCACTATCATGACGACCCCTAAAAATGGGAATACAGCCGTTGAAGTTACAGCGCCAGTAGCCACCAGCGTTGCATCAACCGATCGCGCCGTAGACAAGCCCCCCTCAAAATCGGTTGAAGACTCCGAACCGAAGCCTACTCAAACGGCAGAGGAAGAGATCACGCAAGCAATTCAAGTCCTGTCTACACTAGCGACCTTAAAACTGAAAACTCAGGAGTCGAAAGACCAATCCCTGACCGTCCTCAGAAAAATTGAGTCGCTGTTTAAGCTGGAAGAACCGATTTCTCCTGAAGACCTCGAAGAACTCAAAACGGGCTTTAAGACCTTAAACAAGTTTGCGCTTGCGGTGAACCAGTACTACGAGACCAAAACCAAAGCAGAAGATGCCAAGAAGGTGCTTGACGGGATTTTAGGCAGCTTTAAGTCAAGCGTAAAATAGAGCCAGGACTTACGCCTTTGCCCCCTTTTCTTGTATGCCCAAAGGGCTTTGAGCCTCCAATTCTAGGGGACTTTGAGTGCTTGCTCCCCCTTTCTTGTATGCCCGCTAGGGCTATAAATTGTGGGCTGGGGGCAGTTTTGCGAGCATTTGCGTAAGTCCTGAAAGCTTTCCTAACAGCACATAGAGCAGATGCACTGGTTTAAGCATCTGCTTTTTTCATCCTTTTGATAGATGATGTGTTAAAACCTATCGCAGTGGTCGTGATGGGTTGACTGTGAAGCGATTGTTGGTTTCTCGAAAGTGGTCGGCGTTGAAGCGCGCGCTCCTTAGGCATCGTTACCCTTGGGGCAAGCCCTTTTTTATCGGGAAACGGCTACCAGCGCGGCTCTGGTCACGGTTACTTCCACTAACCACCATCAGCTTTGCCTTGGGGTTCATCCTCTCTACAGGGCTGCTGTTTTTGCAGGCTGGGCAGCAGCAGGAGTCGATCGCGGTTAGTACGCCTGCTCCCAACGCTGCTTTAATACAATCACCCGTCGAACAACCTGTACTGCTGCCGCTGCTGGCAAATGGTCGTCCGCAACTCTCACCGCTTCCGCCCGCGCAGGAGGACTGGTCGTGTGAAGTTGTAGTAGTAGGGGGATCGCTCGGTGGCATTGCGGCGGCAGCTCATGCCATGCAGTCGGGTGCTATTACCTGTCTGATTGAACTAACACCCTGGTTGGGCGGGCAAATTAGCGCTCAAGGAGTATCCGCGATCGATGAATCGCGTTTGATGTGGGAAAGTGGTACGTTCTCTCGCAGTTGGACTAGCTTCAAGGCGTTAATCCAGCAGCAAACGGTGAAACTGCCCTCCTGGGTACCAGTGAGGGGCAATCAGGAGGCTGAAAATCTCAATAGTTGCTGGGTTGGTCGGCTCTGTTTCTCGCCGCAAGCAGGGGCCGCGGCCAGTCAGCAATTACTCAAGACTGCATCAGCAAATGCACCGGGTAGTCGATGGGGTACCAGCATCGCGTTTAAGGGCGCTGAATTTGATGCAACGGGCAAGGTTATTACAGCCATTCATGCGGTGCGTCGATAGCCACATCGCTCTAAATATGTGCCTGAGGGCTGGTTTTCTAGAGAATTAGGACGCTGGTATTCCTGGCAAACCGATGATGTGTTTACAAAACAAGCGCTGCGCCTTCACCCACGCCCTGGCAAACCACTGTTGGTTATTGATGCCAGCGATACAGGAGAACTGGTCGGCTGGGCAAACATTCCTCATCATTTAGGCACTGAAGCAACCGCAGTGACAGGTGAGCCAAATGCACCCATTAACGCTAATCCAGACTGTCTTCAAGCATTTACATACCCCTTCGTTCTGGCACTGCATAATGACCAGGGCAGGAGTTCCAAGGTTTTAGCTCGCTTGCAGCCAGACTACTCACGGCGAGAACATCAGCGAGAATTTTCGCTCAAGCACTATCCCATGTTTCAAGGCGCACATAACTTTTTCAACTACCGCCGCATTGTCAGCACAAGTCGCAACAATCCGTTCTACGGCACCTCCACATTGGGAGATATGACGATCGTCAACTGGAATTGTGGCAATGACTGGACGTGGATGAATCCCCCCCTCCTGCTCAATGAGCCACAGATTGATGCCACCGGGCAACGCCAAAACTGGAAAGGTGGACTAGCTACAATCGCGCTGAGAAGTGCTCAGGAACATGCGCTCCTCTTTGCCGAATGGCTGATGAAAACGCAGTCAAAACCTACATTTCCCCTCATGCTGATGACAGGCTCTCAGTCGCCTCTAGGTACGACCTCAGGGCTAAGCATGGTGCCCTACATCCGCGAGGGACGACGAATTGTGGGACGTAGCGCCTATGGACAACGTGAATTTATGATCCGCGAACAGGACTTGCGCAAAGACCTTTCCGGTGGACGCGACTTTAGCCGTACTGCGATCGCTGTCACCCACTACGCGATCGATCTACACGGCTGCCGTTACCGCAACTGGCAACCCTCAGATGAGGCTACCAGTGCTCCCGTGCGCGAAACCAACATCCGCCCACTGCAAATTCCGCTAGAGAGTCTCATTCCGCAAGGTGTCAATAATCTTTTGATAGGTGGGAAGAGTCTGGCAGTGACACACATCGCTGACGCCGTTACCCGGACACACTACAGCGAGTGGAGTATTGGCGCAGCAGCAGGTGCGACCGCAGGATGGTTAACGACGCAAGCGCCACGCAATCTCCCCCTAGCAGACATTCCCAAACGGTCTATGCCAGCATTACAGCGATATTTAACTGATCAGGGGCTGAGATGGCGCTGGTAGGAGTTAGGCGTCAGGAGTTAGATGATTGTCTTCTCAGTTGATCCATCGCAACGATTTGATCCATCGCAACGACGGAAGCAGGCTCATATGGTTCAAAAGACATCGAGCGATCGTGCCGCTTGGGCAAGCGCTGGCACGGCTGTAGCAACCCAGTGGCCTTCGCCGCGCCGTCCGGTTAACAGCATCAGGTGCAAGCGATAGGCATAGGGATAGCCTTCAACTTCTAACCAGAGGCGATCGCTCTCAGCTTCGCAGGCGATCGTTTCCTCAGCCATTAACTCACTGCTCATTTGAATCATCGTTTCGACCAACTGATTGAGCAGCCGACAGAAATCTTGTAGCTCTGCTGCGGTTAGCTCTAAAGCCCAATCATCTGATCCTACCAACCCTTGAAAAGTATCGGCATCTGCATCCCAGCCTAGCCGCCATCCAATCCCACTCTTGATCATGCGGGCCATACTCAAGGCTTCAGCAGTGAAGCGCCTCCAGAATCGGGGGGCTTTGCGTTTGGCTGTGGCTTTTGGCTGGGCGATGGTTGCGGTGTCGGTGCGTCTACGTTTGCGGTTGGGGCTGTGAAGCCATCTACCAGTGCCTGAACGAGTGCATCACGCTGCGATCGCGTGAGCCGATTAATCGCAGCCCGATCGCCTTCAGCAGGATTAGTCTTCAGGGTCGCACGGCTGGGATAACTGGTCTCATCAAAACTACCATTAAGCCCCAGGCCGAGATAGTCGGCGATGGTCAGTTTCCAGTCGAACCGATACAGCGGCGATCGACCAACCACATAAAGGTGATAGCGAATCAACCGACCGACCAACGTATTGTCCGATGCAACCTTACCCGTTTCTTTACTAACGTATTGATTTTCTTTGGGCAGATCGGGTACACGTTCATATACAGTCTGCCAGACCCCTTCTGGACGCACACGCTGAGCAAAGGCGGGCGATCGCTCCAGTCCAACAGACCAGAAGACCAGCAGGCTCATGGCAAGGAGCAGGGCACTCACAAAAGAACCCATCATGACAGCACGTCGAGAAGTCAGCCGTTTTCTTGCCATTGCGATCGCTCAATGAGTGGTCAGGTAATGCAATAAGAAGCAATCAGCGTTGCTAAAGTTCCATGCAAGGATCAGCCACGACACTCCCCGTCCTGTCATTGGCTTCTTGAACGCTGATGATGACTGAGCAAGACCCCAATCACTACTCGCCAATAATTTCGGGCTGAGTCAGTTCGTCAGACATCTCGATAATGGCTCGCATGACTGGCTTCATCATGGGATCGTCCACACTATCGAAATCTTCAAACCGTCTGCGTTTTGCCCGGTTGGCAACCTGCACCGTAATCCGATAACGATTGGAAGCGGCTGAGATCAACTCGTCAGCTCGACGCATCAATTGAGTGCTATCGAAGGCGGCACGCTTTTGCATGAAGTTACCTACTCTAAAAAGAACGTCAAGCTCCAGTTTACCAAGAGTCAACTACAGTTGGTAACAGTTCACCTGTGTATAGCGATCCTGTTTGATTTATGAACATGATTCTGGATTGGTTTTTAGCTTTCAGCGGTCAGCTTTGAATTCCAGGCTGACGGCTCAAGAAGTGGTTGGTTGTTAAAAGAAACCCGATGGCTGACCGCTGACCGCTGATAGCTCTTCAGCCCAAAACTCAAAACTTAAAACTGAGAGCTGGTATTAACCCGTATTCTGATCATTGATAAGCAGTAAAGGATGGTTAAGCCCATGACCGTGCTAGTGGTAGCGACAGGCAATCCAGGCAAGCTCAAAGAAATGCAGGCCTATCTAGCAGGGCTGGAGTGGGAATTAGTGCTCAAGCCAGAGACACTGGAGGTTGAAGAAACGGGCGCAACCTTTGCCGAAAATGCTTGCCTTAAAGCCTCGCAGATTGCATTGGCAACTGGAGAATGGGCGATCGCTGATGATTCGGGGCTAGAAGTCGAGGCGCTCGATGGTGCCCCAGGCGTTTACTCGGCTCGTTATGGCAAAACAGACACAGACCGCATTGAACGGCTGCTGAATGAGCTAGGCAATGAGCTTAATCGTGACGCGCAGTTTGTCTGTGTGATTGCGATCGCCCGACCCGATGGCACGATCGCGCTGCAAGCAGAAGGGGTTTGTCCCGGTAGAATTCTCCACAGCCCACGTGGTAGCGGTGGTTTTGGCTACGATCCGATCTTCTACGTGCCAGAACAACGGCTGACCTTTGCAGAAATGTCTAGTGATCAAAAACGGCTACTTAGCCATCGTGGTAAAGCATTTCAGGCTCTTGCGCCACAGCTACAGCAGGTTTCAAGCCAATAAGCCACAGTTCTGGCAAAACGGGTGCAGGGTGTAGGGGGGGGTGAATGCAACGGCAACTGGCTGTAATCCGTCTATAGCTGTCCTAAATCACTCATAGTTAGGAGGCTTGTGAGCAAGAACTCCCTGGAATCCTTCAATCGTCAGCGGTCAGCTTTCCCCCTTCACCTTTTCCCTGTCCCCTAACCCCACTTCCCTCACCACTCAAACTGCTGTATTCATTCCACAGAAGGATTTAGACAGCTATATCCTCTCAGTAATTGTCCGGAGGAGAGCTGCTGCAACCGTAAAAAGCAGTAGACAGTTAAAGCGACCGCTCGTTCAGGCTCTACCGCATTCTTACCCTACAAAAGCGGTCTTAGCTTTACTCAAACTTTACAATCGATTAACTGTGTAAAGTTCCCGAAAAGATTGAGTCAGTACATTAGCGGATACGATCGCTCCCCGTGAAGTAGGAACTATAGTTTGGTCAAGACGCTCTACGTATTTGTACCTGCTTTATTTTTACCTGCTTCCGTCACCCCATTGAGACAGCTATGCAATCCACCTTCCCTACTGCAACGGTGAATCCTTTGCTGCTGGCACCTCCAACGCTTCAGGTTCCACACCGTTCAGTCAACTCTATTTCTAAGCGCCTTCTGGATCTTGTTGGCAGCCTCATCGGTCTAATTATTTTGGGGATTCTTTTTATTCCTCTGGCACTTGCCATTAAATTAGACAGCTCAGGACCAATTTTTTATGCCCAAGAGCGCTATGGCTTGCTAGGAAGGCCGTTTCGCATCTATAAATTTCGTTCAATGGTGCAAAATGCGGATGAACTGAAAGCGCAGGTCAAAAACGAAGCTAGCGGCCTCATCTTCAAAAACCAGGACGATCCTCGCGTCACCAAGATTGGACGGTTTCTACGCCGGAGCAGTCTGGATGAGTTTCCACAGTTTTGGAACGTGCTGGTCGGTGACATGAGCTTGGTAGGAACACGCCCCCCTACCAGCGATGAAGTGTCTCATTATGCGGCACATCATTGGCAACGGCTCAGTGTAAAGCCTGGTATGACTGGAGAATGGCAAGTTAACGGTCGATCGACCGTCAAAGACTTTGAGGACATCGTGAAGCTTGATCTGCGCTACCAAGATCAGTGGCACCCCTTTTATGATTTGGCTCTGATTGCTCGCACCGTGTACGTCATTGTGGCTAAGGTTGGTGCTTTCTAATCCGGTTATTGATACCGTTTTCGTGAAGATCTGGCTATAGCCGAGAGGTGGCTGTAGCGCTGAAGAGGCTGATGAAGAGGGCGCTTGATGCGCCCTCTTTGCATTGGGAGGTGATCAACCACTCGCACGTAAGCGCTTAATGCACCTACTTGCCAAACATTTCTCTAGCAATCACGAAAAAGAGAAAGCCAAACACAATTAGAGCGAGAATCAACGACACAAACAAAACCTCCTGGACATGCTTTTAAGGGCACATTTGCACGTTTTTTGGCAGCGAACAAAGCACCCAGACTATTGTGCAACGATTGCTTCTCCAGAAATTTATGATCCTGTAAAGAACCCATCGCGATCGTTTAAAGTTCTTTGCTGTCTAGAACAGCGACCCTCGTCTTATGCTGCTCAAGCGAACATTTGTATTACAGTCGTGTATCATACAAGTAAGGTTTTGAGGCCGCTAGAGGGTCAGAGAGTCATCCTGTGACGAGGCACCAAGACTCGCGCCATACTCTTACAGAATCTTTTTGGCCTCTTATCAAGGAATTATTGCCAATTCTAGATTTGGCTGCATCATGGTGTCTGTAAAAGAGGTATGGGCTGAGGGCAAGATGCGATCGCACCAGCATCGTCATAAAGCAGACTCAGTTGTAGCAAGCAGGTAGGAACGCTCCGCATGGTTTTACTGCTCACAGATGTTTTTCTGCTGCTCACGCAAGTACTGCTCTGGATTATCGTTGGGCTAGTCACCTGGTTTGTGTTGCTCAAGGCGCTACCACGGGCGTTCTTGGGGCTGCTAGTGCTGCTGCTGATCTTGCTCATCCTGGCGGTCTCGTTCTTTAGTGGGCCAAACGTCTTCGACGATTCTGATATCTTCAGAACGCTGTGGTATCTGATTTCGTTACTGTTTAAACCGCTGAGCTTAGGCATCATCCTGCTCCTGATTTTGCTCACTGGAGCCAAAATCAACAAAGTGGTCGGTCAAATCATTCGCGTTGGTTTAGTGCTTTTGCTGGCCTGCTGCCTGCCGATCGTGTCCTATTTTCTGGCTCAAGAGCTGGAATGGGAAGGTATCAAAATGATTCGGCCCGTTGCAGCGCAGGTGGCCGGTGACACTCCCGTCATTGTGCTTTTGGGGCAAGGTACAACCCGCCCGTTTTTAGGTCCCAGAACGACCTGCCCACAGTTGAGAGCGGCTCCCGCTGGGCCGCCCGCTAGACCCGCCACCCCTAGACCGCCTGATAGTGAAGAACCACTGACAGCAGAGCAATATCGTGTGCTGACGCAGACACCCACTCAGCTTCCGATTCAATTAACAGAAAAAGCCGATCGCCTGCTGTATGCGGCTCAACTGTATCGGCAAAACCCCAGTAGTCTCATTGTCATTAGTGCGCCTCGGCGGCTTGATCGCAAACAGAAAGAAGGCGAAACCAAGGAAGTGGTTTCAGAAGCAAAAGACATTCAAACCTTTCTCAATCAAGCGTTAAACATTCCCTGCGAAGCCATTCGGTTTCTAGACCATGATGGTGCAAGCATTCGCAGAACAGCCGAGAATGTCAAAAAAATTCTGGCTGATAATCGCATCAACTATGGCAATCAGTTAACCATTGTCAATACGGCAATGAACACGGAACGGACGTACCGTACCTTTCGAGAAGTCTTCGGCTTTTGTCCCATTGCACGGCCTACGGATTTTTACACAATACCACGACGATCGAAGCTCGATAATCTGGCTCCAGAGCGCGATCTGGTTGAGCACAATCTTCAGGCAATTGACTTTTTGCCCAGCATTGATGCCTTGTTTCTTGGTTCGCAGGCGATCGAAGAATACGCTGGTGCACTGTATTACTTTCTGCGCGGCTGGATTAAATTCCGTGATTTGACCGACTGTGGCGGCCTTGCTGCCGTACCGCCGCCTGCGGTTGCCATCCAACGAGCAAACACCAGGAATTTCCCCCGTGGCTCTATCAATTCCGACCTGACTGGCTCTACTGTCGCTGAAACGGTTCCTTCTGCCAATCAACCAACTTTTCCTGCCTCAACGCCTTTCACACCGGATTCTGCTAGCTCAACCACTACCAGTCGAACCACGACTCCAGTTAATAACCCAGCGTATAAAGCATGGTGAGCAGTAGAAGACGGTTGCGATCGACAAGGGAAGCAGCGATCGTTTCCCTGATTCGTTTAGGATGAGAGAGTTTCCGCACTGGCACACGCACAATGGCTCAATCTCGACTGCAAAAATTGGGGAGCTACCTTCGTCCCCACTGGAAAGCAGCAGTCTCAGGTATTTCGGCGCTCTTAGTCGTCAATTTTTTAGGGGTTCGCATTCCTCTCCAAATCCGGGATGCGGTAGACAAGCTTCAGGTCACCTTTAGCTTCAGCCAAGTTTCTTACTACGTTGTCGTGATCCTCACAATGGCCTCTGTCATGTGGGTTGTGCGCATGCTCTCGCGGACATTACTGTTTGGAGTGGGTCGTCAGGTTGAGTTTGACCTGAAACAAAAGCTATTTTCCCATTTGCTCACGCTAGAGCCGTCCTATTTTGCGATCAATACCGTGGGGGATCTCATTAACCGGGCAACCAGCGATGTCGATAATATTCGCCGTCTGCTAGGGTTTGCCATACTGAGCGTCGCCAATACGGTATTTGCGTATGGCCTCACATTGCCTGCCATGCTCAGAATTAACGTGAAGGTGACGCTGCTCTCGCTGTCCGTCTATCCCATCATGCTGATTTTGGTGCAGTTGTTTAGCACACGGCTTCGGCAGGAGCAGATTACAGTGCAGGAGCAACTTTCTGACCTGAGCGAACTGATTCAAGAAGATATGAGCGGCATTGCGCTGGTAAAAATTTATGCGCAAGAAGAAAATGAGCGAGATGCCTTTCAGCGACGGAATCAAGAGCTTTTAGAAGCCAATCTGTCGCTGGCGCTGACGCGGAGTACCCTACTGCCGTTGCTGCCCGGTCTAGCAAGCGTGGGGTTACTGGTCGTCTTGCGGTTTGGGGTCAGCGCGATCAATGAAGGGGCGATTACCGTGGGCGATTTTGTGGCACTTTTGCTCTATGTCGGGCAACTGGCGTTTCCAGCAGCCTTGCTGGGGTTCACCATTACGGCGTATCAGCGGGGCGAAGTCAGTGTCGATCGCATCGAAGCCATCCTCACCGTTCAGCCTAAAATCCGCGATCAGCCCAGCGCGATTGTTCTCCCGCGATCGCACGTGCAGGGAGAGTTGACGGCACAAGCATTAACGTTTACCTTCCCAAACACCAGCAAACCCGCTCTGAAAGCCGTGAGCTTTACCATCCAACCACAGGAAACCGTTGCCATTGTGGGGCCGATCGGCTCTGGTAAATCGACTCTGGCAAATGCGCTACCTCGCTTGCTAGATATTGCCTCCGGTCAACTGTTTCTGGATGGGCACGACATCACGCAGGTGCGACTGGCTGATTTGCGTGGCGCGATCGCTTACGTTCCCCAGGATAGCTTTCTCTTCAGCACAACCATTAAAAACAATATTCGCTATGGCGATCCGGGTGCAGACCCAGCATTCGTCATTCAGGCTGCCAAACAAGCACAGATTCACAGCGAAATTCTCAACTTTCCGCACCAATACGAGACGATCGTGGGCGAACGAGGCATTACCCTCTCCGGCGGTCAACGTCAGCGAACCGCTCTGGCACGGGCCTTACTGGTTGATGCCCCGATCCTGATCCTGGATGATGCACTTTCTAGCGTGGATAACCAGACCGCTACCCAAATTTTGCGTAACCTCTCTGAAGGCACCAACCGCAAAACCGTTCTCTTCATCTCTCACCAACTCTCTGCCGCTGCCAGCGCTGATCGTATCTTTGTCATGAATCAGGGTGCGATCGTCCAATCCGGTACTCATGCACAACTTTGTGGGCAGCCAGGACTTTATCAAACCCTATGGAACCAGCAAAAGCTAGAGGAAGTCTTACAGTAAAAGTAAGGTTTAGCAGTCAGCTATCAGCGGTCAGCTATCAGCATTTTTCTAAAAACTATAGGACTTACACAAAAGCGGTCAATCTTTCGCCCCCTAGGCAGTGCTTTAAAACTTCAATCGTTTCATTGCTAATAGCTTCTGCCCCCTTTTCTTGTATGCCCAAAGGGCTTTAAGCCCCTCATGCTGGGGGACTTTGAAGCTGGTTTGTAAGTCCCAAATTTGGGGGTTGGGGGCTTCTGAGGGTTTTAAAACACGCTCTAGTTCGCAATTCTGAGGGAACCGAACCAATTAAAACCCCCAGAATTGAGGGTTTGGGGGCAAATGCGTAAGTCCTAAACTAACAACTAACAACTTCTTCTACCTTTTGCCTTCCCTGACGATTTGTTTTGTTTTTCCAGGATGACGCGAGTTTCCTTTAAGGGGCGGGTAATCTAGGATATTGCCTGCAATACCGTTGACGTAAACCCTCAATGGCGCGATCGCGCTGATTTCGATCGCCCGCACTCAGCTTAAAATTTTGTGGGTTCGTCGCTAATTGTCTGGAAAGTTTGCATCCAGTGATGAGTTAACACACAGTCAGTCTTATCGTCGCTTACCGAAGAGAACCAAGGGAGGGGTCACTATGATTATCAAACGTTCACGCTATAACACCATCCTTTCCCTGTCTTTGCTCATGCCGTCCCTGTCGCTAACGGCTCTACCTGCTACAGCACAGACCGTGACACCGCGTCCCACGATCGCGCCGCCAGTTAAAGTTAGCCTTAAATTTGCCGTGCCAAAACGGGGCGCACCGCGATCAACCGCTGGAGGTGCAAGCCGTGGCTCCTGCTTGCGGGGAACGACTCAGCCCATCAGCAACCGCTTGACAGCCGTCATGCCGCCGACCCGGCTAGGACTCACGTTTGCCGAACGCCCCAGTTTCTTTGTTTATGTGCCTCAATCACCCGCTCAAACGGCAGGCTTTCTGTTGCTCAGTGATGATGATACCGAAGTGGTTTACGAAACAACCTTTGCATTACCAGCTAAGGCAGGCATCATCCGCTTTGACCTGCCAGAAAACGCTCCAGCCCTGGAGGTGGGCAAGCAGTATCACTGGTTTGTGACCACACTATGCGATGCTACCAGCGGTTTAAGCGGCAGCCCAACGGTTGAGGGATGGGTTGAGCGCTCGACCCCCGATGTCGCCCTAACCAAGGCGCTGCAAAAAACCCTACCAGGTAACCGCCCAGCCCTTTACGCCGAAGCGGGCATCTGGCAAGAAACCCTGGCATCCCTGGCCGACCTTCAGCACAAATATCCCCAGAACTCCAAGTTCCTTAACGACTGGCGCGAAGCACTGCAATCAGTGGGTCTAACCAACGTAGCCTCAGAGCCATTGGTTGACTGCTGTAAGGTAAAGCCGTAATGGCAGCAAACACTTTGCTTTGCAAGCTGAGAAACACCCGGTGCCTACCTCTGCTGTCGGCTCCGTTACCTGCGGGATGAACGCACCAATGCTGTAGGGCTGCTATATGTGGAAGGCATTAAGACATAAGATCTGGCAGTGGCGGGGCGTCATCATCGCAGTACCGAGCGTCACCGTGGTTGTGTTGAGCATTCGTGCGACAGGCGTACTGCAAGCCCTAGAGTTTCCCGTATTGGATCAGTTTTTTCTGCTGCGTCCTCAGGAGTCGATCGATCCGCGCATTGTCATTGTTGAAATCAACGAGGCAGATATCCAGAAGGTGGGGCACTGGTCGCTGACCGATACCGAGCTTGCAGGGCTGCTAGAAACAATCAAGCAGCAAAAACCCGCCGCGATCGGGCTGGATCTCTACCGTGATTTACCCGTTGAGCCAGGTCGCCAAACGCTGACCAAACTGTTTGAAATCACTCCCAATCTGGTTGGAGTGCAAAAAGTGGGCAGCAGCGGCGATAGTTCTCCTGTCAATCCACCGCCCATGCTCAAGCAGCACGATCAGGTTGGCGCGAATGATCTGGTGCTGGATGGTGATGGCAAAGTACGACGAGGCTTGTTTTATCTCGAAGACCAGGCAGGCGAAACCGTCTTCAGCTTTAGTTTTAAGCTAGCGGAGCTGTACCTGAAGACAAAAGGCATTGAACCAGAACTCACCGCCGATCAGTCAATGAAGCTTGGTGCAGCCATATTTCCTGCCTTCAATACCAATGATGGGAGCTACGTAAGTGCCCAGGCAGAAGGCTATCAGGTTTTGCTCAATTACCGGGGCACGCGAGAGCGCTTCCAGACGGTTACCTTGACTGAGGTGCTAGAGAAAAGGATTGCACCAGAACTAATGCGCGATCGCATTGTGCTCATCGGTGCTACGGCAGAAAGCCTGAAAGATTTGTTCTACGTGCCCTACAGCAGCAGTCTGACCGCACCAACCCGCATGGCAGGCGTTACCATTCACGCTAACCTAATCAGCCAGATGCTCAGCGCTGCACTAGAGGGACGAATGCCCACGCTGAGAACCTGGAGTGAACCGTTAGAAGGGCTGTGGGTTTTAGCCTGGGCACTGGTGGGTGGCATCATGAGTTGGCGGCAGCGCTACAGCGGCAGGCCGGGGTTTCATCCCTGGCACACTATTAATGTACTCCTGGCAGCGGGATGCCTGGTCGCTGGCAGCTATATCGCTTTTTTGCAAGGCTGGTGGATTCCTGTTGTACCACCGCTGCTGACTATGGTGGGATCGTCGATCGTCATCACAGGGTATGTCGCGAGATCGGCAGCCGACATGCGTCGCACCTTTGGGCGTTACCTTACAGACGAAGTGGTTGCCAGCCTGCTTGAAACACCCGGTGGCTTAACACTCGGTGGCGAACGCCGTAAAGTGACGATCCTCATTTCTGACCTGCGTGGCTTTTCGGCTATCTCAGAGCGTCTGCCGCCCGAACAGGTCGTAACCATCCTCAACCTCTATCTTGGTGCAATGTCCGATGCCATTACACGCTACAACGGCACCATTAATGAGTTCATCGGCGACGGCATTTTTGTGATGTTTGGTGCGCCGATTTACCGAGAAGATGATTCGGAACGAGCGGTGGCGTGCGCGATCGCCATGCAGTCCGTCATGTGCGATGTCAATCGGCAAAACCAGCAGCTTGGGCTACCCGCGATCGAAATGGGTATTGGCATCAACACGGGTGAGGTCGTTGTGGGAAATATCGGCTCTCAGCGCCGCGCAAAATACACGGTGATTGGCAACCACGTCAACCTGGCTGCACGCATCGAATCCTACACGGTCGGCGGACAAATTTTGATCTCAGAAGACACTTGCCGCGATGCTGGGGAGGGCATCGTGAAGGTCGATGGGCACATTCAGGTAGAACCCAAAGGCATCAAAGAGCCGATTACCCTTCACAACGTCAGCGGCATTGGCGGCAAGCACAACCTCTACCTACCCGAAGAAAAAGAAGCGTTCGTCACGCTCACGGCAAGCATTCCAGTACGCTACACCGTTTTAGAAGGCAAACACGCAGTTGGCACGATGTTTGAAGGTTCCTTAGTCAGCCTGTCAGATAAGAGTGCCGAACTGCGATCGGATCACTTCCTCACTCCCCTCAGCAACCTCAAGCTCAATCTCTTAAACACCACCCAGAAACATGCTGAACTGGATGACCTTTACGCCAAAGTGCTGGATAAAGCTGCCACCAAGCCAGATTGTGTACGCATTCGCTTTACTGGAATGCCCATTCGTTTTGCCGCCCTAGCGCCTGAAGTGAGCGCTGCACTCGAGCATTTGCGGCGATCGACCTAACGTTTAACCATTTCGATCGTCGCTAATCAAACGAGTACCCTGCAAAGAAAATCTCTGTGGGTTTATCGTTCTGATAGAGGACAATGTACCGTCCTTCCCCACGATCGATACTATCCCAAAACTCTTCCCAAACATCTGGATTCTGTTCCTGTATCAAGATCGATTCAACGATTTCATGGGTTGGTTTATCAGTGCCAAACAACCTTGACAAATCATCGTTCGATAGAGGACAAACGGCACAGGCTTCAGGTTCTTCTGACACTTGGAACATATCTAGAATCGAAGTCGTACCGTCAGGTTCAGAGTCAGCAAAGACTGCTTCAATGGCTGCTTCAAGACTGCCATGTTCTTCAATTAGTTCTTCAGCAGAAGTCGTAGAAGTTTCAAATTCTGCTGGTTCAAATCCTATGAAAGCAGCTAAGCCGCTAGTGTTCATCCAAGAGGAAACACCATAACGCCCTGCACGAAATTCTTGCTCACGCAATCTCTGCAACGTAGAATTAACATCTTTGTCAAAGGGAACAAAGTAGTGCCAGGCATTTCCACCCATAACTGAGTTCTATTTTTTTACTGCAACTGTTTTATATGGTTCCCTTATTTTTTGCTATCTATTAACCCGGCAACTTGAGAGAATGCAGAGTGAGTAAGGCAATTCGTACAATTAAAGTATGAACAAACCTGATGCTCGATTTCTCAATCCAACGACTCAAAACTACCTACGCCAACAAGCGATTCGCTTACGCGAGCAAGGAAAGCGATTTGTCGATATTGCAAATTACCTGGGAGTGCATCGCAATACGGTTTCGGATTGGTGGCAACAGTACCAGGAATGCGGCGAGATTGCCTTGAACCAGCAGGAGCGAGGACGCAACGTTGGGGAAGGACGCACCTTAACTCAGGAGCAGGAGCATCGCCTTCAACAGTTGATGCAAGCGCAATTTCCAGAGGACTTAGAGATTGACAGTGCCTTGTGGACTCGACGAGCCGTCCAACAGTTGATGAAGCAAGTGTGCGAGGTCCAAATGCCGATTCGCACGGTGGGAGAGTACCTCAAGCGGTGGGGGTATACGCCACAGAAACCCTTGAAACGGGCTTACGAGCAGGAACCAGACGCGGTGGAGGAGTGGTTGGAGCAGACCTACCCTGAAATTGAGCAACGGGCGCAAGCCCAGGGAGCTGAGATCGCTTGGGGCGATGAGTCAGGATTACGCTTGGATACTCAAGTCGGTCGTGGGTATGCCCCGATAGGCGAAACACCTGAAATTCATTTGAGCCAGAAAAAGCGGGTGCGGGTCAACTTCATTGCCAGTATCAGCAATCAAGGCGCGGTTCGATTCATGCTCTACACCAGCAAGCTCAACGAAATCGTCTTTTTGACCTTCATCAAACGCTTAGTTGCCAAGCGCAAACGCAAGTTGTTTTGGATTGTGGATCGACATCCGGTGCATCGAGGACAACAGGTAAAACAATGGCTTGCCGAACACACCGATGAGATTGAACTGTTCTACCTGCCCTCTTACTCACCGCAGTTGAATCCAACCGAGTATCTCAATGGGGATGTTAAGCAGGGCGTTCACTCTAAGCCACCAACTCGCAATCTCGCTCAGCTCAAGCAACGATTGATATCTCATCTCCATAAGTTACAGAATTTGCCAGCGCGAATCCAGAAGTATTTTGAGCATCCGTTCCTCGCTTATGCAGCAAAAAAGATGCAACCTCTATTATTGCCGGGTTAATAATTCAACAGCTCCAAAATTTATGCATAGATCCTCTCGAGAAGGAATGACTATATATCGTTAGCTCAAGCTCGCATCAGACGGCGACTTCAACATAGGCTGATGACGTTGTCGGTTGTGGAATCTCTAAACCTTCCAGTTTCAAGCCATCAAGATGAAACGCGATCGCTTCATGCATATTCTGTTCAACTTCTTCACGAGTTGATCCCGTCGAAACACATCCCGGTAAGTCAGGAGAGTAAGCAGAATATCCAGTTGTTGTCTGCTCGATGACAATCAGATACTGCATTATTTCAACCCCGCTTGCTTCAAAAGACTATTCAACGTTCCTGGTGCCAACTCGTCACTCGGTTCTCCGGGTACAGTCACGAGACCTGGCTTGTGTGGATGCTTATATTGCCGATGACTGCCTCGTGTTCGAGCCAGGTACCAACCATCCTGCCCAATCAGTTTAATGACATCCTTCACCTTCATGTCTCAAGCCTACAAAGAGCCTAGAGACTTGCCAATGTCGGTAAGTCTAGCTCGTGTTGTAGTTCGTCTGGTTTAGCTGCCATACCAAATGGCTTCGATCGCGCTTGCAACCTTCTGCCCACTTTGTTCTTCCAACAAAACGGTCGCATGTCCCAACTTACGTCCCAAACGCGATTCCGCCTTGCCGTACCAGTAGACATGTGCATGAGGCATCGCTGCCAATTGCTGCCGTTTCTCCAGATAATCGCTGTGAGAGTCCTCGTAACCCAAGAGGTTCACCATGACGGCTCCAAGAACGTGCATCGCTGGGCTTCCCAAGGGCAACCCGCAAACCGCGCGTAACTGTTGTTCAAACTGAGAGGTTTCGCAGGCATCTAGCGTAAAGTGCCCAGAATTGTGCGTGCGGGGCGCAATTTCGTTCACCAACACCTTACCGTCTGCTGTGAGAAAGCATTCAATGCCGAAGACACCCACCACGTTCAAGCTGTTGAGTAGGGTGTGCGCGATCGCCTCTACTTCCGCCGCGATCGCCGCACTCACGTCTGCGGGCGCAAATACACGACGACAAACCTGCTTTTCTTGCTGCGTTTCCACGATCGGGTAAACCACCACTTCACCAGTGGTAGAACGGGCAGCGATCGCCGCTAGCTCACGCTCAAACGGTACAAACTCCTCCAGCAGCAGCGCACATCCTCTGAGTCGCTTCAGCGTGCTATCCAACTCCTGAGCATTCTTGACAATAAACGTCCCCTGACCGTCATAGCCATGCCGTCGCGTCTTCAGCACCACCGGAAACGAAAAGGATGGCTGACTCCTGACTCCTGACTCCTGACTCCTGACCTCCTCCAGTGCCACAAATTGAGGCGTTGGTAGCCCCAAATCACGGAGATAACATCGCTGGTGATATTTATCCAGCAACGGTTTCAGAGCCTCCAAACTGGGACGAAAACAGACTCCCTGATTTGCTAGTAAAGCCAGAGCCTCTAAATCGACAAACTCATTTTCAAACGTGATGACATCGCACTGAGTTGCCAGTTGTGCAGTTGCAGTCGCATCATCGATCGCCGCCAAAACCACATCCGCTGCAATACTTACCGCTGGATCATCATGCGATGGCGTTTGCACCATTAGCTCAACGCCCAACTTGTCTGCTGCACCTGCCATCATCCAGGCAAGCTGACCACCACCAATGACCCCTACACGCTTTATCACGCTCTGCCACCTTCTTGTAAATCAGCTATTAGCGGTCAGCTATCAGCCATCAGTCATCAGCGGAGAAGTTCTGAGTTTTGAGTTTTAAGTTGAAGAGCGATCAGCTAACCCTGCGGGAAGCAAGCTACAGCGGTCAGCCGCCAGCTATCAGCGTTCTTCTTAAAACCAACAACTGCTTCAGCAGTCAGTGGTCAACAATCAGCCATTAACCGACTCCCCACTCCCGACTCTCAACTCCTCACTCCTTTCTTTTACCTTTTGTCTTCTACCTTCTCCCTTTTGCCTTTTACCTTCTCCTTAACGACACCCCAGCGAATCTCGCGTCTCCACACCCGTTTTCGGGTTCACACCACTTGCCAGAGTGCACAACTCCCGAATCTGAACCCGATCTAAAATAGCATCACTAAAATCAGCCCCAGCGATGTTCACCTCGTCAAAGACAGTTCGCAACATCATGGTATTGACCAAAACGGCATCGCTGAGGTCAACGCGAGACAACTTCACTTGATCTAGCATCGCCTGAGTGAGGTCAGCGCCGTGCAAGTTTGTCTCTGTCATCGTAGAAGCGCTAAACACGGCACCTGCAAGATCTGCATTGGTAAAATTGGTACGGTTGAGATTGGCGTTTGAGAACTCTGCGACTCGTAGCGACTGCCCAGAGAAGTCTTTGCCTGCTAGTTCTGCATTGCTGTAAGACGGCGGCGGCGCGTATTGGGAGGAGTATTTAGTGCCGATCGCCGCGTGTGCGGGCGCGATCGAAAGCCCAAAGAGCAAGAGGGCAGTGCATAGAAGAGCGAAACAGCGGTTAATCAGCATCCCTTCGGCGATCGAAACACCATGTTTCAGTGTAGTCAGAATTTCTTACTCTGGCTAAGTCACGCTGTCTAAGATGCACTCTCATTACAAAGAAGATGTAGCCTCACTAACTAAAACTACGCATGTCTGCACTATGTATTGCCTTACACTTCAAACCACTGCCAAGTGGCTAATGCAACGAACGCTCTGCTTGCTTAGCTAAGACCTGTCCGACAGATATTTTTTGCCTGTTGCCGCTGGACTGGGTTTACACCTCGCTGTTTTGAGAGTGCAGGACACCAGCGATCGATAGCACTTTTCGCCTCAGCGCGGGCAGACTGCTCTTGCGGGATCAACCGAGCCGCAACAATGGCAGCATCAAACCGACCTTGCCGACCCCGCTGTCGAGCGATGCGCAAAATTTGACCACTCCAATCTGCGATCGCTTGCTTCGCCTGAGGGTAATCTGGTTGCCCTGGCTGCACCTTCCTCGCTTCTTGAATGGCATCTGAGTAGGGCGATGCCTGGTCACGGTTCATCGCTGCCAGTGCTCTTGCTTTAGCCAAGTGAGAAGAAGCCGATAGTTTGGCAATATTCGCCGTTCTTGTTACTTGAGCAGGCTGCGGTTGTGTCGTCGCAGGCTTGCCCGCAGTCACATTAAGACGACTCGCCCCGGAAGCGCCAAGTTGAGTAGAGGCGATCGGCTTGAGCGAAAGTGGGCTAGCAGCAGGGGTCGTCGCTGGAAAGACGGACACTCCAGGCTTCACCTCAGGCGGCCTAGTGGAAAGCGTCGCTTGTCCCGCACCTGCCTGTCCTGTGTTAGAAGGGCTTGCACCGGATGGACTTGTACTGGAGGTCGCAGGTCGCTGTGTTGTAGAGGGCGCTTTTGGCGTGAAAGAGGCGCAGTTTCGGAGCAGTACACCCAAAATCAGCCCAACCACTGCAAGACCACCCCAACGAATCGCCGATCGCCAGAAGAGAGCATCAGAAATTTCGTTCGGGTCTTCGGGAGAGTCAGAATGAGGCTGCGTCACAGTAGTTGCTCGATCGGAGGAAGTCCCTCTATTTTCGTCATTCTGAGCGGGAGTGTCGATAGGCTGATGGATACCACCGCCATTTTGTAGAGCTGGAGGTGGTGTGCCCCCGTTAACAGGCGGCGTGGAATTAAGCGCAACCCCGGTACTTCTGTGAGGCAGGGCAGCACTTGAAGCTGGCGTTGTCCTTGAAGGTGAGATCGTGCCGCCATTGGTGTAGCTTGCCCCACTGCCATTGGCGTGAGAGCGACCATTGCCGTTGGTGCTGGTAGCGTTAGCATGTGCCCCATTAGTTGGAGTCGCCGTTGCTACCTGTCTAGATGAGGCCCAAAGGCTATTGCCGTTCGCATGGCTATTGCCGTTCGCATGACTGCTATTCGTTTGGCTGCCGTTTCCAGCGCTGTCATGGTTTGCAGAAGCAGCCACCAGAGGAAGGTTGCCTGCACTACCAGCAGATTGCATCGAGAGGAAAGCCGCACCATGCGCGATGGCCGTCTGCATGCCGATGGCGCGATCGCCCACTGGTTGATTTGCCTGCGCTACCGTTGGCAGTAAAAGCTGCTGTCGCTTCTCGGCTGGGCAAACCGTTACAGGCTGCTGAATGGGTCGCCAGTAATGTTCGCTCAAAGCGGGTAGGCGAACACTTAATATCTGGTCTAATGCTGCGACCGTTGTACCTTGATGACTACGCAAACTTTCTAACAGCGCCGCCGTGAAAAAGCCATGCCCCAAGGCAGACGTTTCGCGGGAAAACTGCCCTGGCTGGCAAGATAAAATCGTTGGGATACCAGTAATGCTTGCTAAATGCGCCGTATGATCGCCAACCATTTCATAGGAAAAACTGCTTTCATTGCGGTTCATATCGAGCAACACCAGCACGGTCGCGTCTGAGACCCGCCTCAAGCTACGAAAGATTGATTCTAAAGGAAGCGTAGTGGCTTGAACGGCGGTTGGCGTACCTGCGATCGGAATCAGATAATCTTGCCCCTGCTGACAAATGCCATAGCCGCTGAAAAAGAACCACAACACATCTCCTGGCTGCACACAACGCTGAGTGATAAAGTCAAGCCAGTTTTGAATCGTTTCGCGATCGGGGTAAGTTGATTTATCCCACTGCGGCGGCGAGGTTTCTGTCAACAACACGCACTGTTCGGCTGGCACACCAACCTCATCCACCAAAAACTGCTGGATCGCTTGAGCATCATGCTGGGCATAGCTCAATGGCTGAAATGCTTGATATTGATTAATGCCAATGCTGATTGCCCACTGTCTCATATCAGATGCCCCGGATATCTATTGACATAGCATTCCCAGTCCTCTCTATCATGACACGCTCACTCTAGAAGACAAAATGCTTTGTCATCGGAATGCTTTAACGGCATGAGACAGGAGCGATCGACCGCAATGCAGCCAAAGCATCGTCATCCCTTGTGACACCAGGATCGCAAGGATGAATGTGCATGGAAAGACATTGCGAAATCCTTAGATGCCGCGAGCATTGTTAGAAGGATGGTCTTAAAAGGTATGGCTCATCCCCAAAAGCTGTCGGGGCGAAGCAGGCCTTACAGGAAGCAAGCTACGGGCCACGATTCGCGGTCTACAAGGCTTGTTTGCTACATGCGATGCCCTACGCCAGACGATCGCACCACCTCAGACATCCTCTAAAACTAATCGCTGATCGATGAAAGCTGACGGCTGAAAGCTGATCATTTCAACCACCCCATACTTTTACGAATGATTGAGGACTGCCATAGATCACAGATCATTCGTTTGTTTCGCGGCCTCCGCTTTGCGCTTTCGTAACACACCAATGCCCAACCCAATCAAACCGGGTAAAAGCGCAGGTGTTGGCACAGCCGCAACTTCATTTGCCTGAAAGTTCGGACCAAAATATCCCAAATTGTTATCAGAATTTTGCACAGTGGTACTACCTGGAGTAGTGCCAGAAATCGTACCGGGAAAAACAAGCGTGTTGCTAAAGCGAAAAGCAGACGATACAAAGGTGATATTAGGGTTGACCGAAAACCCCGTTGGATTAAAGGTATAGCTTTCAGAACCTGTGACAGCTGCAATAAAAAAGGTACCGCCAGCTTTCAGCAACGTTGATGATACAGACGTGTACCGAAAGTATCCATCTAATGAATCGCCAGGTTTAACGGTTCCTTGAACCAGCAAGTTCCCGGTGTCATCAAAAATACCAACATCATGCGTTTGCGTTAGATTGTTTTGGAAGTCATCGTAGAACCCTAACGTCGTGACATTCACTGCTTTCTTTGTGGTGAACTGAAAGCCAAGACTCCAGGAACCATTCGTGAAATTTGTTGTCGGCGCGCTAAAGTCAACGGCAGTAAAACTGGCAGCGCTGACAGGCTTGATATTTTCTGTAGTAAATAGAAAACAGGTGGCTCCGATCGCAGTGATAAGCGACTGTTTCAAAAGGGTTGATTGAGACATCGAATTTTGTTACTCCCAGTAGAGTCGTGAGGATGGTAGGAGTACCCTAAACGTAAATTCAAACGTGTGCGCTTGTCTGCTTCTCAACCCAAAAGTATTATTTCGCTAGACATATTTATGGCTTTAAGCAAAATTTATGGCTTCAGGCAAAACAAGCAGCGGGTGATGCCAAGAACGCAATTAAGGTTGAAGCTGTAGTAAAAGCACCTGTATTGCATCTATGTCAACTTCATACTTCTTCATTGCAGTTTCATCTCAATCAGGAATCTAGCCCTGATTAATTCAGAGCAGCCAGTGTTTCTACGTATCTTTACAAGAAAAACATACAGCTCTGACATCCGTACTCCCAGAGCTATGGTAGCGTTATAGGCTCAGAAATTGGTGCCGTCAACTCTGCTGTATTGGGCTGTGTAGCTGTTACCACGATCGCGACTCAAATCGCTGAAGCACCAGGGCAGCTTTTTGCGGCTAGAGAATTTTGTAACATTGATTGCAATGCCTGAGTGATGACGATCGTAGTGCCCCTCAAAGCTAAACAGTTACAAGTTGTCTCTCATTTAGTTGCTTGAGTTTTAAGCTTAAAAAAGCTAGGCATTCTGTTAAAAAACTGTCAAAAAAATACAGCGCTACAAGAGCGTTATGGCTAACGTTAGCAACAGCCATCAGATACTTTTTTAGCCGTATTGAAGTAGACAATAAACTTTTTATCTCTACTTATTTGTTAAGAAGGTGTTTGAGACGTTGCACTTACACACAAGGGCCATGACATGCGGCGACCTATTCTGTAAACCGCGAACATCGTGGCTCGTAGTTTGCTTTCTGTAGGGTATGCTACGCCCTGACAGCTTTTGGTATTAAAAATTTGATGGTTGATTTTTAAGCAAGCTGAACCATAATGGCTCATCTCGGTTTATGTTTTCATTTCTTCTGCGGAATGCTGGGCTAGACGCGATCGCCATCAGTCGGCACAACCTGTCACCCTCAGCAAAGCTCACGTTAAAGAAAATGTAAAGCAGTCGTTCTATCGTTAACCGCAGCCAGGAGGCATTATGCGACCTTTGGAGTTAACTCAAGTGGATGCGCCTTTAGTATCAGCGCTAGTTTCCCCAGTGATCCGCAGGTGGCGTCTTTTACCCACAGGTTTGGCCGTTATGGTAGGGCTAGCGGCTAGCGGGTTGATAACACAAACGATCGCCCCTCCTACCGTCCATGCCTACACAGGTACTGTAAATGTGACGATCGACGTGCAGCCGAGCGAAACGTATGACACCCTGGTGCGCCGTGCCGAAGCGATCGCTAGAGCCGCAACACAACGCAGTTTCGATCGCGATATCTTAGTTACGGATGTCTCAATTATGGTCATCGCGCAGAGTGCTTCTTCTACCGTGCCGGTTCTGTCTTTAACCACCACTCGCCCTCAATGGCGCAGCCAGCCTGATCCCCGTCGCTGGGCCACATATTACAGCACCTCTAAAGCGCTTTTGAGATTAAACAGCTCCCCATCTGCAACAACAGCACAACCAACCGTAACAACGTCAACTCCGCAGCAGCCACAGCCGCGATCGACTGCTCCCAGCATTCCAACCCAGCCCAGTGCTCCTGTCGCCCCTGCCAATGGTGGAGCATCAACAGGGACAACTCAACCCCCAACAGCAACACCCAGTCCCACTCTGCCGCAGCGCATTCCCACACCGGGGAATATTGGGAAGTGACGGGAAAGAGAGAAGGTAAAGGGCAGAAGAAAGGAGTGGGGAGTCGAGAGTCGGGAGTCGGGAGTGAGTTAACGGCTGATCGCTAGTAGCTCTTTGACTCAAAACTCTCTTCACTCCTCACCCCTCACTTTTGTTAAGCTCTGTTTCAACTTGGCAGGATCTCCTACGACTCAGGAATGTCCGTGAAATGTCCGTGATACCATGCATCCTGTAGCTTCTAACAATTTAGGAGAAAACCTTTGGCACTACGGGTTGCAGTGGTTGGCGGCGGGCCAGCAGGTTCTTCCGCCGCAGAAATTTTGGCAAAAGCTGGTATTGAAACCTATTTAATTGAGCGCAAGCTAGACAACGTGAAGCCTTGCGGTGGCGCAATTCCACTGTGCATGGTGAGCGAGTTTGATTTGCCGCCCGAAATCATCGATCGCCGGGTGCGCAAGATGAAAATGATCTCCCCTTCGAATGTGGAGGTCAACATTGGCGGCACGCTGAAGGACGATGAGTACATCGGGATGTGCCGTCGAGAAGTGCTGGATGGCTTTATGCGCGATCGGGCCGAAAAGCTCGGCACCAAGATCATCAACGGCACCATGCACAAGCTGGAAATTCCCGGCAATGACAAAGATCCCTACACGTTGCACTACGCCGATCACTCCAGCGGTAGTCTGGAAGGGGAGCCGAAAACGTTGCAAGTGGATCTGGTGATTGGTGCGGATGGTGCCAATTCACGAGTAGCAAAAGCGATCGATGCGGGTGACTACAACTACGCGATCGCCTTTCAGGAGCGGATTCGTCTGCCTGAAGACAAGATGGCGTACTACAACGAACTGGCGGAGATGTACGTCGGGGATGATGTATCGCCCGACTTTTACGCTTGGGTGTTTCCTAAATACGACCACGTTGCGGTTGGTACGGGTACGATGAAGCCCAACCAGGCAAAAATTAAGCAACTGCAAGCGGGCATTCGCGCTCGTGCAGCAGCAAGATTACGCGGTGGCAAAATTATTCGTGTGGAAGCACATCCCATTCCTGAACATCCCAGACCGCGTCGTGTCGTTGGTCGAGTGGCTCTGGTCGGTGATGCGGCTGGAACGGTGACAAAATCATCGGGCGAAGGCATCTACTTTGCAGCGAAGTCAGCGCGGATGTGTGCGGAAGCGATCGTGGAGTTTTCTCACAAGGGCGATCGCGTACCTACAGAGGCGGATCTCAAAACGTATATCAAGCGATGGGATAAGCAGTACGGCACAACCTATTTGGTGCTCGACATTTTACAACGGGTCTTCTACCGATCGGACGCGGCGCGTGAAGCCTTTGTCGAAATGTGCTCGGATATCGATGTGCAGAAGCTCACCTTCGACAGCTATCTCTATAAAACGGTTGTACCCGCCAATCCATTGATTCAGCTTAAAATCACGGCGAAGACGATCGGCAGCCTGATTCGTGGCAATGCACTAGCACCCTAGAATCTAACCAATCGTGTTTGAATGAACCAGCATTGGAGCGTGTCTCTGATGCTGGTTTTTAAGTTGAAAGATGTAAACAATTTATTTAAGCCTAATCTAGCCGTCTTCAGGTTCTAAGTCCCAGCTTTGTTCTTGAATAACTTGTTGGATTTCAGCTTCTAAAGCTCCGAAAGCTGGCAAGGTTCGTAATGGAGAGAAATCATTGACAAACTGCGCTATTAGACGTGTACCAGCGTGAGCATCAAATTTCTTTCTTCGACGACCTTGTAGACCGCTTGCATCAAGCAAAAGGTTATGCAGATCGTTTTTAGGGTCAGGTAAGTCTTCAAGTCTTTTAAGCTCAGGTAAAGTTAAATCACCTCCGGCTTTGCCGGAGGCTTATCTTTGTTAGCCCCCCAAGGGGGCAGGGTTAGGTGTCTCCCAAGGAGACGAGCAGCCTCACCGCAACGGCAAATTCAGTTGCTCTAACCGGA
>JAESFU010000270.1_pt1 | contig 47335 bp, 55 predicted proteins | sample 9269461 | NCBI WGS metagenome assembly JAESFU01 (sample SAMN14502556, study PRJNA617107) | algae metagenome | isolation source: Stenomitos rutilans HA7619-LM2 and co-occurring heterotrophs from cave walls | place: USA: Waikapalae cave, Hawaii | collected 2009-07-28
CCGTGAGGTTTTCGAGGGTCGTCAGCGTGTCGGTTCCGGCGCCCCCGGTATCCTGTGCGCCGGCAATCGCCAGGCTGACGGTGACCGCCGAGGCCGCGTCCACGTAGCTCGCCGTGTCCGTCCCCGCGCCGCCGGTCAGGGCGTCGTTGCCGTCGCCGCCCTGCAGCGTGTCGTTGCCGTCGCCGCCGGTCAGCGTGTCGGCGCCCGCACCGCCGGCGAGGGTGTTGTCTTCGGTATTGCCCGTAAGCTGATCGTCGAATGCCGAGCCGATCAGATTGGCAATCCCGGACAAGGTATCAGTGCCGGCCGACACTGTGTTCTGCGCCGCAGTGGTGGCCAGGTTGACCTTTACACCGCCTGTCGCATCGAAATAGGTCGCCGTGTCGTTGCCGCCGCCGCCGGTAATCGTATCGCTGCCCGCCCCGCCGCCCAGGACGTCGTCACCGCTGCCGCCATTGAGCGAATCGGCACCTGCTCCACCAATCAGCGTGTCGTTGTATCCTGAGCCACTAAGCGTGTCGGCGTTGGCAGTACCGGTGACGCTGTAGCCGGCGGTCACCCCGGTGTCGGAGACATGCACCGAACGTTGGCCCGTGATGCGCGTCGACAAATCGAGCGCGCCGCCGGCTCCAGTAAGGCGAAGATTGAGCTGGCTGTTGGCAGGCGCGAGATGGTCGGTAATCGTATTGAAGGATGCGAACTGGGTGGCCGTCCCGGTGACATACCCACCCCCGGTGCCGTTGGCGATCGTATCCAGTACCTCGATGCTGCTCCAGGCGAAGCTGCCCAGATCCTCGTAGGCCGCATAGAACGTGTCGGTGCCGGTACCGCCATCGATCGATCCCGTGCCGTTAAAGACGGCAAAGTAAAAGCCGTCGTCGCCTTCGCCGCCCTTCAACGTGTCGGTGCCGCCCCAATAGTGGAAGGTATCGTTGCCCGCACCGCCGTCGAGCGTGTCATCGAAACCCGAGCTCTCGATGACGTCGTCGTTGGCCGTACCGATGATGCTGTAACCGGCGGTCACGCCGTCGTCATAGACATGCACCGAGTGCTGACCGGTGATACGGGTCGACAGGTCGAGCGTTCCGCCAGCCCCGGTCAGATAAAGATTGAACTGGCTCTCAGCCGACTGAAGGCTGTCTGTCAGGGTGGCGAACGACGAAAACTGAACAGTCGTGCCCCGGAAAGCATCGCTGCCGAAGCCATCGAGGATCTCGACGTTGCTGATATTGTAGTCACCCAGGTCATCAGCCCGAAAGGCGTCAATGTCAGCACCACCATCAATGCTGCCGCTGCCGACATCGTATAATTCGAAAGTGTCGTTGCCGGCGCCACCGCTCAGGTTGTCAGTTCCGGCAGATGTGAAAATATAGTCGTTGCCGTCGCCGCCGTTGACAGTGTCGTCGCCGTCAGCACCCCACAGCTCGACATCGTCACCGTCACCGCCGTTCAGCACATCGGCGAACTGCGAGCCATACAGATAGTCTCCATTCGCCGTGCCTGTTAGGGTATACCCGGACGTCACACCGCCCGACTCGACATAGACGGAATGCTGACCCGTAACACGCGTCGACAAGTCGAGCGTGCCTCCGTCGCCGACGAGATAGAAGTTAAGCCGACTGTCGGCAGCGGCAATACTGTCAGTGATCGTACTGAATGATGCAAACTGGGAGACGGTGCCGTAAATGTTGGTAGCGCCGCTGATATCCAGCACTTCGACATTGCTGAAGGTGAAGCTACCCAGGTCGCGATGAACCGCAACGACCGTATCCGTACCGTCGCCGCCATCGATCGAGCCGCTTCCATTATTGACAATAAAGTAGAATTCATCATTGCCATCGCCGCCCTTGAGCGAATCGGTACCACCCGAGTAGCCGATGGAATCGTTTCCTGCACCGCCGTCGAGCGTGTCGTTGCCGGACAATGAGCCGCCATCGATATTGTCGTCGCCGTCGCCACCGTTGAGCACGTCGTTACCAACACCGCCGTTCATCACGTCGTTGCCGGCTCCGCCATTCAACGTATCGTCGCCGCCAGTTGCTTCGATGTAATTGTCGCCGCTATTGCCGTTCAGGATGTTGTTCGAGTTGTTGCCCCAGACCTCGATCGCCGAGGAACCCGCCAAGGAAATCTTCACGATCCCGGTCGCAGCCTGCAACACGATCCCGGTAACACTGGCGGGAGCGTTGAACGTCAGATTGTTGACCGTGACATTGACGCTCTCGTTTCCGCCATAGCTGGCGGCCACCACGATGGTGTCGCCCGGCGTCGATGCAGCAACGGCGGCGGCGATCGTAGGATACGTACCCGGAACATTTCGTGTCGCCAATGAAGCCTCCCATACCCAACGCCAACCTGTCGCCCGCATCCGTCCGGTTGCGAACATTAAGGTGGCTTCGATTTCCGCGCGCATCATATTGGGAGGTGTGCAATGTGCGTGTCACGCAATCGGGGGACATGCTATCGATTTTAGCGTGGAGCGCGGGACAGGCGATCCCCGGGCATGTCGCACGTGCAAAGACGCGATTCCCTGCCGCGGCTAACGTCTTCCAGAGTGTGAATCCCAGTTTAGACCGATGTTTTAGGGGCGTTGTGACACCGCGCTGCCCCCTGATAACATCTCGAATCACGGCGCAGCATTGTTCTAGTAGTAAATGAGACGCGACAGTACCCTTGAAGCGATCGGCCTGCTTTACGATGCTGCACTCGGAAAAGCCGAGTGGAGTGAAGTGGGTCAACGGCTGATCACACTCGTTGATGGCTCAACGCTCACTTTCACCGCTCAGTACGATTTGCGGGCCAAAGAAGTCGATTTCGTCGACCTGCACGGCATGACGCCCAAGGGCATCGATTTGTATGCAACCGAATACGCCGCCGACGACCTATGGATCAACGCGGCATTCCGGCAAAAACTCCTAAATCGAGGCGTGCTCAACACCGATCTGGTCAGCGAGCTTGAGTGGCGGCACAGCCGCTTCTATACCGACTTCTGCGTGCCGACCACGGACATCTTTCACGCGGCCATCGTCGTCGGCACGCTACCCGAGAATGGCGCTTACGCCTTAGGGATCCATCGTCCTCGTAAGTCGAGACCCTTCAAGGCCACCGCGGCCGCGCAGCTCCAAAAGCTACTGCCGCACTTGCAGTCGGCGCTACAGATTCGCGCGCGCCTCGGCCTCGCCGGGATGCAGGAGCGGGCGTCGGCGGCCGTACTCGACAAGCTCGCCTTTGGCGTGATTCAGCTCGATGCGCGGGGCCGGCTCCTCACCGCCAATGCTGTGGCCCATCGCATCCTGGAGCGCAACGACGGACTGGCTCTCTCGCGTCTCGGCCTGCGGGCGTCGTCGTCGAACGACGACGCCCGGCTGCAACGCGCAATTGTCCGGGCGGGCAACCTGACGGCAGCGGTAGGCGACCAGGATGAGACGGGCGGTTATCTGAGAATTGGCCGACCCTCGGGCGCGAAGCCCTACAACGTGGTAGTCGCGCCACTTGGGTTAGACCGTGTTTTCCTGTCGTCCTACCACGCCGTCACCATGCTGATCGTCACTGATCCGGATTCGGAGGCGTCGCTCGATGTCCAGGCGATGAGAGCGCTCTTTGGTTTCAGTCCTGCGGAAGCTCGTATCGTTGCCCTGCTCGTAACCGGCCGAGCGCTGCCTGATATCGCCCGTGGTCTTAAGATCGGCTTCGAAACCGCCCGAACCCTCGTGGCTCGAGCGCGCGCCAAGGCGGAAGCGACATCTCAGGTGGACTTGGTGAGGATAGTGCTGATGGCCCTGTCGCCGCTTCAAGCGACTAAACGCTGAGTCACATCGCTACAAGAAGTCCGGCGTGATGCTGGTGCACCCGGTCAAAACCGGTACGGTCTGCGACGTGTTGTTCGATGCCCGCACGACGGCCGCTCGGTGGCACGGATAAGGTCCTGGACGGGCTCAATGCCCGGTTCGGCCGCGACACCGTCACCTTCGGCCGGACCGACGCCAAGCGGCCTTGGGCGCTGCGCAGCGAGATTTTGAGCCGGCGCTACACCACTGATTGGGACGAGCTTCTCGCGGTCTAGGAAATCAGCCGCAGATGCCGAGGAGTCCGGGCTTCTCGCAGGGCGTCCTGCAGTTTCTCCTTTTGCCTTTCCCACCGTGCTTTCTCATCGGCTGCTTTCCGATCCAAGGCAACTTGAGCCTTCTCAATGTCTTTCACCGCTTGGTCGTGAGCCTCTTCGGCTTGCTGAAGAGAAGACTCCGCAGCCGCGATCGCTTTCTCGCGGCGTTCTCGCTCCTTTTGCTGAGCCACTTCCTCTTGGCGTTTCTGCCGCTCCCGTCGCTCTGCCTGCTTCGCGTAGGCCAGCGCGGCCTTGCGATCAGTTTTTCGATCGGCTGACTTCGGCGGCGCTGGCGTCGTCTTACGCTTAGGTGGATTATCCCGGCCAACGAAGCTGTCGGACACCGTCGCGTCCCGGGTGAACTGGCCGTTGGTTCCAACCTGCCGACGGAGCACCACGCCAGGCTGGGCCATCGTGGCGGTCACGACATCGAAGTCGCGACTTTCTTTTGCGAAACCTTGGTGGAAAAGATTGGAGCCGGCGCCCCACGCCTCAAGCGCGGCCTTCATTGACGGCGCGGCAACAGCCAGATCGAAAAAGCCCGCCGTGGTGGTGAAGGCCTTTAGCTTAGGCATGGTCCGGACCGGAGCTATCTCCGTCGATCACCCTTGTCGCCAACGTCGAGCTTCGCCTGCTGCAGAGCATCGAGCCGGTCCCGTGGATCAGGCGTACTTGTTCAAATGCCGGCCCAGCAGGTCGGCAATCGTAACTGTGTTCCCATGTGACCCCTCACGAACGGAGGACTCAACGGATCTGCTTCTCGGATGTTGCGGGCGTAGCGGGCGGCGGTTGCGATTTTAATAGGTTGGGGCGCGTTCTGGCTTAGGGCTCACCATTCATGGTTGTCCGAGCGCGGCGCCCAAACGTGTCGGCATGATGCTGGAACGCACAGAGAACGAAGCGTTGTTTCGCCGAGGTCGATCACGCATCTTGGCGCATGAACATACAGACCGAACTTGCCGAAAAGAGCTCCTACCTCAAGCATCGCATCCGCTCGCGGGCATGGAACGCCCAGACCAACCAGTCGTCGCGATGGGCGAGGATGCCCCGGACGCGGATTTGTTCACGGAAAAAACGATTGTTCATTTGACCGGGCCTCCTGCCCTTGTTCGTCGGCGGGCCCAACGCCCTTCTGATGTCCGCAATCTAGGACACGGCTCGACGGAACGCAATAGACCGCGCGGAAGTAAATCGTCTCGCCGTTCAATTTTTTCGCTTGATATTCGACGGGACGCGTCCTACTTTGCGGACATCGGCGAGGCACTAGGCCAGCCGCATCTGGGAAGGACCCGACAATGCGCTTTCAGCTCACCCGCGACTTCTACATCCCCAAGGGCGACGACGTCACCGTCCGGACCTTCGATGACATCGGTGTCGTGGTCTACCTCCATACCGGCGCCAAGTATGGCCGCCCCGTCGCCATGGGCTTCGCCGGCAAGGCGCAGAAGCCGACCTTCCACTACAACTTTCCGACCGACGCTCGTCGCGACGCCTTCATCGAAAGCTTCGTCGAGCGCCGCCGCGCTAATGTCGCCAGCAAGGCCATTGCCGTCGCGGAGCGCCGCGCCTTCCGCCACACCCTCCGGGTCGGCGACGTCCTCCGCTCGGTCTGGGGCTACGATCAGACCAATGTCGATTACTACCAGGTTACCGCGCTCAAGGGCTCCAAGCAGGTCGTCGCTCGTCGCATCCGCGGCATGTCGGAGACCACCGGCTACGACACCGGGAAGTCTGCCCCCGACGTCGACAACTTCATCGAGAGCGAGAAGGCCAAGACCTACTTGGTCGGACACGGCAACACGATCCGCGTCGCCTCCTTCGCCCATGCCTCGCCGGTGCCCTGTCAGGTCGTTGGCCCCCTCAAGGTCTACGAGGCCGCTCGGTGGTCCAGCTACGCATAGGCGTGGCGACCATTTGAGAAGCCAATTGAGGGAAACATCGATGTCATCGATATACACCCAAGTCGCCAACCCGGAAGCCCCCTGCTCCTGCCAGGATTGCGACTGGACGGGGCCGGCATCGGCGCTGCAGCTGGTCGCCAGCATCGAAGAGCGGATCAGCGCCGAGGAGATCGTCCCAGCCGGAGAGTGCCCGGAGTGCGGCGCGCTCGCCCATCTCGACGAGATCACCCCCACCGCCGATGAAGTCGCGATCTCGCAGGAGATCCTGCAGCGGCTGATCAATGCCGCGCACACCACCGTCGAGGACTGGGAAACCGGTATCAAGGACGGCACCTACGAGGCCGACTTGCAGGGTGCGCTTGACGAGTTCGCCGGAGCCATCGAGACAGCAGAGGCAATCCTCGCCAAGCCGGAAACGCCGGTCGAGGGCGCCTGACATGGACGGCAGCAACAACAAGCCGGAGGGTGGCCCAGTCACCACCCCCGGCGGGATCGTCCCCCGCGCTACGGTGCGAGACATGGTCCGTCGCCGCGATACCGCCATCGAGCTCTATGGCGTGGCCTTTCAGGCGCTGGCGGCCGCTGATGCAGCACTGACGGCCGCGGGGCAGGCCTACCGCGCCATCGATCCCTTGGGCCAGGCGAACTGGTCCTACACGCACTCGACGAAGGAAGAAGACCGCAGCTTCATCGGATCGCTGACGGTGCCGAGCCACGATGACTATGCCGCCACGGCCCGCAAGGTCGTCGACCGGCAAGCATGGGCGACGCTGGTGCGAATGACCGACCTTGAGTCCCTCATGGACAAGGCCGCCAAGGATCAGCTCCGGCAACAGCTGCAGGAGACCGTCCCGGAGGTCACCGAGGACAACGTTTGGGCGACCCTGCAGCAGTTCGCCGCCGATGCCGACATGATCTTCAAGCGCGGTATCGCGAACACCTTCACGAAGCTGGACCGCCGCTTCCGCAGTCACGACGGCTGGAAGATTGGCGGTCGCGTGATCCTGACACACTGCTTCGATGGAATCGGCTATTTCTCATACGGCGCCAACGTCAGGGACACCCTGCACGATATCGACCGGACCTTTCAGGTCCTCGACGGGAAGGCCGGGCCGGACATCATCAACGGCATCGTCGCCGCGGTGGAGCGCGGCCGGCAAGGTGGCTACGGCTCGCGGCAATCGATGCACGAAAGCGAGTACTTCCGGATCCGCTGCTACATCAACGGCAACGCGCACGTCTGGTTCAAGCGTGACGACCTCGTCAACAAGGTCAACAAGCTGCTGGGCGACTACTACGGCGCCCCGATCCCCGAAGAGCGTGAGCCCGAGGAAGACAGCGGCCTCAACACGCCCAAGACCGGCGTGGCGAAGCGCTACGGCTTCTTCCCCACACCGGATCGAGCCGCCGAGCAGGTCATCGAGCTGACACCGCTGTATCGAGGTGACGGTCCCCGCCTGACGATACTGGAGCCCAGTGCCGGCACCGGCAGCCTATCCCGGCGGCTCGTCAAGGCCGGCGGTGTGGTCGACGTCATCGAATACCAGGCGCAGCTCGCCGATGCGCTGCGGGCCAGCAGGATCTATCGCGGAGTCCGCTGCGGCGACTTCCTCGCAGTGCTGCCCTACCCGGCCCGACTCTATGATCGTGTCGTCATGAACCCGCCCTTTGACCGAGAGCGCGACATCGACCACGTCATGCACGCCCTGAAGTTCCTGAAGCCCGATGGCTGCTTGGTGGCAGTGATGTCGGCCGGGACGGAGTTCCGGGAGACCAAGAAGTCAGTGGCCTTCCGGGCCCTGATGGCCAAGATGAATGCCCGATGGCGGGATCTGCCGGTCGGTAGCTTCGTCTCGGTGGGAACGAATGTGAATACGGTCGTGCTACGGGTCTGGGCCGACGGTCGCGTGCAGCCGTACTGGTGAACGAAGAACAACGGGAGACGACGATGGATGCAAACCTACTCCGCCAAGCAGGCGAAGCGCTCTATGGGCAGCGGTGGCAAACCGATCTCGCACGGGATCTCAAAGTCGCCGATCGTACCGTGCGCCGCTGGGCGGTCAGCGGTGACGTACCGGCCGGCGCATGGGGCGAGATCCGGGGGCTTCTCCGCGACCGCGGGGCTGCGATGGCTGCCGTCCGTAGGCAGATCCCACGATCGATCGCGCCCGCGAAGAAGTAGGCAAAGGAAAAGGCCCGCTACCAGAAGGGCAGCGGGCCAAGTGGGTGCGTGGAGCGCCGAGGGAGGCGCCCACTCTGGCTGTTGGTTCCGAGGAGGGTGCAAGCGAGGCCCACGGATGATTTGCGAGCGGCAGACGTGCAGCAGTGGACGCCCTGCCGCCCACGCAAGAAGACAGCCGGCTCGACCCGGCCCGCAGCACAGCGGTGCTGACATCACGGCGGCGGCGGTCTAGCGTTCGATAATGGACGATCTCTTGACTCCCGTGGCGGTAGGTATAGGCGTCGCGATAGCGGCGGGTGTCGTGATGTACCTCCACGCCATCATATAGCGTGCTGAGCCGGCAAGAGTTCTCGGCTGCCTCTGCGCTGGTTAGGGATGACGGGAGTTTACAATGAGCCGCAGCGCTTGGCCTGACGTCGACACCTCGCGCGGTGCCTTCCATCTTCTGGTTGGTCGTCTGGATGACACCTTCGAAGGCGGCGCCCAGGAGAAATTCGACAGCTCGCGACTGCGCTTCGCTTCCAACCTAATGAAGAGATGCGTTACGTCGATGACGTTGCACGGTACCGTTGCCGTCCAGGCAAGCCGTGAGGACGGTCAATCGGTGGTCCTGATCGCCATTGAGGATCCGGCCGATCTGGCTCAGCTGACGGCTTTGACCGGCAGCACCGTGCGCGTCGGAACGGGCTGGAAGAGCGAGCATCAGTTCAACTTGGATCATGACTGTCACACCAGGCTGCTGACCGTCGGTGGTCCCCCGGATGAGAGGGGCGCAGGACGCCGCGAACATCTTCGTCGGGCCGCGGAGCAGGATGAGAGGAGCCTGCGCTGGAAGGTGCGCGACGGTGAGTAATATGTGCCGGGGCCAATGTCGGCCGTCGAAGCACGATCCCCGCTGCTGAATGGAAGCGGCCTCGCGTCGGTCGTGGGAACGGACGCGAGGCCTGGCCGATTTGCCTGATGTGTCGGCAGGGCGGTTATGCCTCTTACGCCACGGGGATTGAAACGGATTACCGCCTACGTCGACTCTTGACGTCACGGGCGGTTCCACCGTGCGGCGCTCAGGCGGCGGCCGGTCTCTGTCAGGCGCACAGCTTTTACCGGATTGCCCTCCCCGGACAACCAGCCGCGCTCAATCGCTATCGACAGCGCCGCTTCAAGTACTGGGATAGGGAAAATAGGATGGCGCAGGCCGAGTTCGGCAATCTGAACTAAACGATCGTGCGACCCGCCGGAGACGGTGAAGATGTCGTTACGAAGGGCACGGGCGAGACTGGAGGGCGATTTGCGGTGCATGGGCGGCAACGGCAACGGCGGTGTTAAGTTTCGCAACCGATCGGGAGGGTGATCGGCATGGAAGTGTGAATCCATTTCCGATCGACGCCGGTCAGCATTTTTCAGGGTGATCCGAACTGCAAGCATCCAGAACGAAGAAAAGGCCGCCCGCCGGTTAGGGCGAGCGGCCAGTGGGCGCGTGGAGCGGCGGGAGATTAGGGCTCCTCGATCAGGCTTCTCTCTAGCCGATCCAGTGCGGCCTCATGGAGTTCCAGAATGGTACGAAAGATTTCCAGCCGATCGCGCGCCTTGACCGTGTCGTGACCGTCCCGCTCGAGCGCGGCGACAATCCCCATCTCGCGAGTGACGTACCGTCGGCCGAGCGCCACATGCTCTTTCGCCAGACATCGACGTTCTTCCAATGCGATGCGATCCATTCTTGATAATGGACATTTCTGTTGCCCGACGTCGGTCTGAGCGCAGACGGAAAAAAGCGCCCGCCAGCCGTGAGGCCAGCGGGCGCAGGTCGAGGGAGGAAACGCCCAAGACGAGTAGGTCGGTTCCGAGCGTATCCAGACCCCGACTTCATGTGCGCCCCAAGCGCAGACAGGTCAGCCGCTGTCGCGGGACGTGTCGCGCACGGCGGCCTGATCACGGGCGATCATCGCCTCGAGTTCGGCCCACTCGGCTTGGTCCGGCGAGCGGTTCTGGCCGATGACCTCCTGCACCTTGGCGTAGAGGTCGACGGTGACGGTGCCGGCTTCGATCATCTTCGGGATCAGCGGCACGATGGTGAGCAGCAGCTGCAGAATTGCAGGCATGAAGTTCGCCTCCTTGGGCATAATGATGATGGTGATGGCGGCCTATTTGGTCGTGGCCGCCTTGGGATTGACGGCCGCGACAGTGCTTCGGAACACCTCGACGGCGCGCTGGGCGTCCGCAACGGCGTTGGCCAGCGCGATCGGGCTCTTGGTCGGGGACCTTGCAATGGCTGCAGCCCCGGCCGTCGCGGTGTCGGCCGCCAGCTCGTAGCGCCGCATCTCGGTGACCACGGACTGGCTGGAGCAGATTACGGTCGCCCCGGTGGTCCCGCAGCGCGGCAAAGCCACGTACTCGGCCATCAGGCGGAGCAAGCCGGCGTAAGCCGAGCGCGCCGCGAACGCGGACTGCTCCATTGTCTTCTGGTCGACGGTACCCACGACGGGATAGGTCGGCCCCTTGCTGGCGTCGGCCGCACAGCCGCCCAGGGCGACCATCAAGCCAAGCGTCAGCATCGCGAGAAATCGCTTCATCTCATCTCCTTCGGTTCAGATGGTCAGCTGGTCTTGTTGGCGTCGTGACGCGGGCCGCCGACCATGGGCACCACGTCCTTGACCTCGGGGTTTCGTGCCGCCTCGACGGCGGAATCCGGTGCGACGCGCGAATCGACGTGCACCTGCACGCCCTTCACGCTGGCGGCGTCCTTCACGAGATTGCCGTCGGTGCGGCCGAGAGCCAGCCACACGATGCCGCCGACGCTCACGACGGCGCCAAAGGCCTGCACGATCTTCTCGGCCTCGCCCGATTCCATCCCGAAGAGATGGACCAGCAGGGCAACAATGGGCCCGCCGGCGACGAGCAGGCCCTTCAGGACGTCGAGGATCTGTTGGCGGTTCATGTCGGGTTCCTTTCGTTGCGATGGGAGATCAGGCTGCGAGGCCGAGGGCGCGCAGCGTCATGACGCCGACGATGCCGTCGACGATCAGGCCCTGGTCGCCTTGGAAGAGCTTCACGGCCTGCTCGGTCTTCGGTCCGAAATCGCCGTCGGGCGTGATGCCCAAGGACCGCTGGAGTTGCGCCACGTCGGGTCCGCGATCACCGCGCCGCAAGACCCGCGGGACGACCGGCGCCGGCGCATCCCCGTGCGTCGCGAGCCAGTTCCGGATCTTCGCCGCGTAGGCGCCGCCGTAGCCGCCGCCGTTGTAGATCGTCTCCCAGGTCTCCCAGTCGCCGGCACGAATGGCCGCAAGGAGCCGGCGGTCCGCTTTGACGAAGCGGACGAACACATCCATTTGGCCGTCGTCGTCCGGCCCATCGACGTCATCGACGAAGGCCAGGACATTGGGATAGCCCAGCGCCCGCCAGTGGAAGCCCATGATCTGGAACGGCCCCCAGGACGTCGCCTCGGCGGCAGCCGTCGCGTCGAGGGCCGCGGCACGCTCGTACTGTTCCCAGGCGCCGGCCTTGGTCTTGGCGGCCAGTTCCGGCCGCCACGATCGCGAGGAGATGTCCGGATGGCTGGCGTCGAAGCGCCGGCCGCTCTGCTTCGAGAACCAGTGCGCCTCCAGCCGGATCGGCGGGACATGCTTGTTGCCCAGGAGCCAGAAGTTCTCGCCGGACGATTCGATGGCCGATACGGCCATGAGGTTGATGGAAGGCGCGCCAAGGGCGCTGGCGCCCCGACGGTAGTCGGCCAGATCGAACATGGGATTTCCTTGGAGTTATCGGCCCGGCCTGCCCGGACGGATCGTCAGAGCAGCGGAATCAAAAGCCCGATTGCGATCGAGACGCCGGCGAAGACGGCCACGGCGCGATAGCCGTAGCGGGGAGCGGTGATGATGCGGACGCTCACGATGCCGGCGGCCCAGACGGCCATCAGGCCAACAGCGAGCGCCATGTCGACCACAGCGTCGGACCAGTTCACCCGGCCGAGCTTGGCAAGGCCGATGAGCACGAACAGGACGCAAAGGGCCGACCAGGCGACCGCCCGGTCGGGGATGACGGCATCGGTGGCGCGGCGGCGCGGTCCTGCCGGGGTCGAGAAAATCCAGCGCCACCAAGCAAGGCAGCCGGCCAGAAAATACAGCGTGGCCGCCATACCGGCGGCGGCCGCGACGATGCGGTCCATCAGCGGTGGTCCCGCCCGTTGATCTCGTCGGCCAATCGCTCGACGCTGCGCTCGAAGTCGCTGGCGAAGTTCGCGATGACGCCGGCGGCCGCTGTGGCGATCGCCGCGGCCGTGGCCAGTGTGGCGCCGAGCCGCTCGCGCTTCAGGTTCGCTTCGATCTGCAAGGGCGTGGTCTCCTCATGCTGGATCGTCGCCAGCTCGAGCTCCAGCCGAGCGATCGTCCGATCGGTCTCGTTGGCCGGGCTCATCCCTTGAGCTCCACCAGCTTGGTCAGCAGAGGCTCAAGGCGGGCCAGCACCTTCGTATTTTCCGTCAGGGCGGCGGTGGCGGCGTTGAGGACCGTGTTCTGCGCCTCGTCCATCTTGATGCGCTCCGACATCTGGGCGACCAGTTCCCGCTGGGCAGCAACAGCGTCGTGCAGCAGGCTCTCTACCTTCCCCTGGTACTTGTCGGCGCGATCTTGCAGTGACTTCTTCTCGGCTACTTCAGCGAGCCTCTCCTCCGCCTGCGCATCCCTCTTGGCCTTCCGGCTTTCTCGCCAGTCCTTGAACAAGGCATTCACCGCGGCAGCGAGCATCGCGAGACCGCCGCCGGTGATGAGGATCTCCATTAGCCATTGGGGCACGAGATCACCCGCTACTCTTGGCCAGCGGGCTTCCCGTCCGTTGTCTTCGACGGTCCTTCCGCCGGCTTGAGCTGCGACAGCGCCGCCATAAAGTTGGCGACTTCCCGGAAGGGCTTCGTGGCCAGATAGTCGGCGATAGCCTGGGCCAGGCCAGCGGGGATCAGCAGGTCCTCTTCCATTATACACGTCCCTTCTTATTGGTGGACTTTCGGCGAGCAAGAGTGGCGACACGCCCCTCGATCCTGCTCACCACAAACTCGCCCTTAAGCGATCGCCCGACACCCACGAGCCCTGAGAACTTGACGGTGCCGCCGGCCCGAATGTCGTGGCCGGTCCCGAGCACGACCCTCGCGCCCGACGGCATCAGACGTCCTCCGCGCCCACCAGGAGACGCATAGGGTTATTGAGCTCTTCCTCGCTTGGCACCGGATGGCCCGGCGCATTGCCCGTCGCGCGGGCCTCGATCGCGTCGATGCGCGCCTTCATCGCGGCGTAAAGCGCGGCCCGCAGCGCGGACTCGCTGAGCCCGATCTCCTCGAACGTGAAATCCTGTTCGGGGAAGATGATCAGCGGATCCTTGCCGTCGATGCAGGCCTGCTCGTTAGCGTAGCCCAGCAGCGCCCCGCGCAGGATGCGCTCATGGACGTGGAGCTGGCAGCCGCCGATGCGGATATAGGTAGCGGCGGCGCCGCTGGTCGTCTGGGTGATTTCCTTGGCTAATGCCATGTGCCCTTGCTCCTCTCGTCCTCGATGGTCGCGTTGATGCGGTCGAGCTCACCCGCCAGAGCTTGTGCAGCCCCTTCAAGAGTGGTCGCCCTCACGGTGATGATCACGTCAGTGATCGGCGTGCCGTAGACCGGATACCGACTCGCGATCTCGCCCCAAACCTTCTTCTCTTCCGCCATGGTCGCTTCTCCTACGTCGCGAAGTCCCCTCTCAAAACGAGGTGGTCGCGAATCGCCTTGATCATCTGGGCGCACTGCTCCGCCGTGGCGGTGCTGGTGTTGCTGATGGCGCTCTTGCTGGCTGTTCCCGCAATTGCAGCCCAACCGGTTGACCGAGCGACCGGCGTCACGCCAAAGAAACCGATCCCGGTCGTATTCACTTCGATCTTCGATGCCGATGCGCCGTCCTGCAGGTCGACGCCGCCCGTGCCGCCGCCGCGAACGATTAGCGAGCGGTTGGCCGCTCCACCGCTGCTGGCCAGCGCCTTGATCATCGGCTTGCCGTCGGTCGCGCCCTGCACCGCGACGTACTCGGTCGCGCTGGCCGTTCTGACCACCTGGAAGACGCGGCTGCCGTTGAAGCCATTGCAAAAGACGTCCCAGTCCGACGTGCCGATCGAGTAGTGCCGCATGCGCACGTTCGACGACGGCGTCGTGTTGAGATGCGCGACACCGCCGGAGACGTAGGGCGTGTAGCTCGTCGAATTGACACCATCGAGCGTGAAGGTGTTCGCGCCGGTGACGGTGATCTGGTAGTTCGCCCCGGTGACTTCGTTCATGCCGACCAGCGCCGAGATCGAGACGTTGTTGCCGGTGGACCAGCCGTGGCCGGCGATGGTGACCTCGCAGGGATTGGCCTGCGTCACGTTCGTGATCTTCTTCTGAGCCCGCAGGACGCCGCCCGAGACGTACGCCGACCAGTTGGTGGTATCGATCAAGTCGAGGGAGACATGATCGGCGTCGACGCGCGTGATCGTATAGCTCTCGCCGTTGAGGTCGTCTTCCGAGCCACCTTCGTCTGCCATGCCGCGGATCTGGGTGGCGTAGACCAGGGCGCCGGTCGACAGACCGTGCGCCACGGCCGTGATCACCGCGGGATTGGCGTTGGTGATCCCGGTGATGACGATGTCCGGCGCATCGATGCGCTGTCGGAAGGCGACCGGACCGAAACCGATATCGGTGCCGGTCTGCGAGATGTTCGGCCGATGGCCCTGCAGGTTCGAGGCACTGACCTGCAGGCCGGGAATGTCGATCTCGTTGATGCCGAAGGCGCCCCGCCAGTTCAGGCCGTACTTCACGCCGTTGGCGTTCGGCACGTTGAACAGCGAGCCGGTGACCAGTGCATAGCCGGAGGAGTCGGACACTGTGAGGAAGCTGCCCAACGCGGCGCCGGGATTACGGCCGGCGACCTGGAAGCCGGCCTCGACGCGGTTCTGCCCCGCCAGCTTCAGGCGGACACCGTAGCCCTTGGCCTCGACATGCTGGACGGCCACGGTAACGAGCAACGGGAAGGCGATGGCACCGGCCGCTTCGGCGAAGGCCGAGGTGATCCAGCCCCAGCCGTTGCCCTTCGTCTTGACCTGAACGTTGGTGTGGCCGACCGCGACGCGCGGCGGGCCGCCGGCCGCGAGGGACACCTGCCGGTTCCAGAAGTAGGCCTGGTAGTGACTGCTATAGCGGCTGTCGTAGTTGATGCTCTCGGCGTCGTGGCTCACCCACGGCCCGCGACCCTCGAAGAGGCCGACGAGGTTCAGCTTGCCGCCGGTGAAGAGGGCCTTGGTGTCGACCGTGACACCACCTTCGTCGGTCGCGGCGCCCGTGCGGGTATAGGTGAGGTCACCCGAAAGGGCATAGGCGCCCGCGCCGATGCGAACGCGCCGCCCGCGCGCGTTGAGCGCCGACTGGATCGCTGCCTGCGTCCAATCAGGCGTGACGACCACCTCACCGGTGGCGCGCAGGCTCGGATCGAGATACCTGCCGAGGCTAGGTCCGGTCATGGTCGCTCCAGATCAGCGAGACGGGAATGGTGGTTCGTCGCCGCGAGGAGAGGCGGCGTAAGTGCCTTCAGGCGGTTAGGCCGCCAGCGGGTCAGCCCCAGCCGCGATCGGCCACGAACTTGTATTTCCAAGAGGCCCGGGTGATCGCGCCCCTATTGGTCAGGTCTGCGTAAAGCGCAGCCCAAGACCCGCCGTTTATGACGCCGGCAGAAACCGTGTTGCGTGTCGACGGCAGGGTGACATCGAAGATTTCTGCATCCGCAGCCTGTAGCCCTGTGGACGTGGAAATCTGCTGACCGACAGCGTAAGTCAGGTCAATCGTCGTGCATTCCGCAACCAGCTCCTTCGCGCGCGGCTGGGCGCCGATGTTGTGGTTTGCCGTGGCAACAGTCCCGGCCGCAGGAAGCGTCGCCGTGAACGCACTCTCGTACAGACCGTTGTAGGCATATGCGACCGTCGAGATCACACCGCTTCCGTCCGTCGCCGCCTCACCCACGAACACGGCGAAGGCTTCCGGCGCCGAACTGCCGTTGCCGAGATAGCCCTTCATCTCCGCGATGTTGAAGGTGAACTGGCCGTTCGTCGTCGCGGGGGTGCCGCCGTGCTGATAGATCGGCGCGAGGAGCGTCGTGCCGGGCGTCAGAACGCCATCGGTGCCAATGGTCAAGTACAGGAAGTTCGGCGTCGCCGCGGCGCGGCTGGCCGTCAGACCGGTCCACTGCAGGTTCGCCAACGACACGCCGATCCGATCCGCGGGACGACCCTGATAGTCCCAGCCATTGGCCGCCGTGGCGACGAAGCGCGCCGAGGCCGACACGTTCTGCATCGTCAGGCTGAGTGCGCCGTTGGTCGACGGCAGGAAGGTCGGCAGGCCTGCCGAGCTGACCGGGCCCGCCGCAACAGTCTGGCGGCGACCGGTCCACACTGCGGGAACGGTATTGAGGTAGGTCACGCGCCAGGTGTCGCCGGCGGCATCCCACTCGACGTCAAAGCGGACCCCGCCCGCGATCCGCTTCACGGCCGCATCGGCACCGCCGTCGATACCGTCGCCGGCCGCCGGCGTCAGCAGGATGCCGTACTGCCCGCCCGCGGTCAGGCCGAGACCGCCAACCTTGAAGCCTTCACCGACGCCGGCGGCATCATGCGCCGGCAGCGTGAGGGTGCGATCCGCGACGGAGTTGTCTTGCGTGAAGACGCCGCCGATGTCGGCCGCGGCGACGGTCTTGTTGTTGGCGCCGACCGCCGTCCACGGCCGGCGGCCGTCGGCGAAGTAGATGCCCTTCACGGCGTCATAGAGGCCGAGGCGGATGTTGGTCGCCGCACCGGTTGCCAGCTTGTCGATCCACGAAACCGCAAGCCCGGCGGCGCGATCCCACCAGCGGCCGCCGGCCCGCAGCTGGGGCGGCCGCGTGGCGGCGAGGAAGCCGGAGATCGCGCCCTCCTCGACATCGGAATCCGGAGCCACATAGACGCGCAACGGCAGGTCTTCAGCGATCCACGAGATCGGCGCGTCGCCGTTCGTGCTCTCCACGACGTTGCGGCTGAGCGTGTCGGTGCCCGGCGACACACCATAGGTCAACTCGCCGCCGGAATTCTTCTCCCACTTCGTGCGCTCGGCATTCACCACCCAGTAGCGGACGGTGTCGTCGCCATCGTCGATGCGCTGGCGGAACGGGAAGTAGGACGTGCCCAACGGCGGATCGCCCAAGGTGTAGGGCCCGGTGCCCGTCGTCGAGGAGGTCTGAACGATCCAGTCGCGAGACATCTACATGACCTCCTCGAGGGGGAGCGTGGTCTGCCAGACCTGGTTGGCCTCGTTCCAGAACGGCTGCGCCTGGAAGGCTGCGAGGGCGCCGAACCGGAACTGACCGCTGTAGCGGTGAAAGCGCGTCGTGGCCTCGGGATCGAGGCAGAAGGCGAAGTCCCGGGCGAGACCGCAGTAGCGTTGCAGCTCGAACAGCTGCTCTCCCATCTCGTCTTCGTCGACCGCCGACATCGGCAGCTGCAGCGTGCGCGCAGCCGGGCCGCGATTGTCGCCATAGGCTCGGCCAAAGGGCGTACGGCCGGCCTCGTCCGGGGTGATGAGACCGAGCGACGGATTCACGCCGACATTGATGGAAGGCACGAAGGACGGGCCAGCAATTAGGCGGCCGAACTCGACGTAGCCGGCAGGATTGTCGGGATCCTCGATGTCGAGCCGGCCCGTCCGGCAGGGCGTTACATTGACGGCGCGCACCAACGACAGGAACGACGGCCAATCCATGAGCGAAGGCTTGCCTGACGGCGGCCATGCCGACACCCAGCCGCTATCGGCGACAAGGTTGCCTCCCCCTTCGTACAGGCGCAGCCGCAGCATGGCCGCCGCGCTCAGATTGTGCGCCGCGATGATCGCGGCGTCGGCGATGACATCCTCGCCGTAGGTCCACGACAACGATTCCGCTGCACAGCCCATAGCGCGCCAGACCTGCGTGGGGTCCATCGTCTGCACATGCTCGACGGCGAGGAGGCCGCGCTCACTCGACGCGATCATCGCGGCGGCGTCGCTCCAGCGCGGCGACAGGAACAGCGCGTTACCGGCTGGCCGCCCGAAGACGAAGGAATATGGAAGGTCGAAGGCCATCCCCGCCCCTATCGAACCCGCAGCTTGCCGTTGGCGAAGACCAGGTCGAACTTCGCCGAGATGTTGCACTTCAGTGGCTCGGCCGGATCGCTGCCATCGCCAAGATCGACGAATTCGTTGCCGCTAGGGTCGACCAGCAGCAGGTTGGTGCCCCAGCTGCCGGTGAAATCGCCGAAGGTGAAGGTGTCGCCTTCCGCCAGAGAGGGCGGCAGCGTCGCCGTGAAGGGACCGGCGGCGGTATCGCAATTGTATTGCCCACCCACCACGGCGACGAAGTCCGCGGTCTTGATCTCCCAGGGAGCGGACACACGATCCAATCGCGCATCGATTCCCTCGAAGTTTTGATTGAGCGCGCCAAGGAACTCCGGCGTCACGGCGCCGGTGACGTTCAAGATCGCAGTCATGTGGAGTCCTCAGACGAAGAATTCAAAGGTGCTGATCGACGTGCCGGCGGCATCGATGCCGACACACAGCAGAGGGCGCCCCTCCCCGATGACCTCGGGCGCGCCCCGCAAGGTGGCGCCGGCGCCGATCAGGTCGATGTGCGGATCGACCTGCATGGACCAGGCCCAGCGCGAGCGCTCCACGCCGAACACGATCTGCTGGCGCTCCGCCTCGCGCGCGGCGTCGTCCTCGTCGCGAAAACCGGTCTCCTCGACGATCGTCAGTGGCGCCCGCGGATAGAGCGTCGCGATCGCCGGCCGCAGGGTCTGCGCATAGCGCGCCGGCTGGCCGAACACCCTTGCATCGGAATCACCGACCGAGGGAGCCAGCGAGGAGCGATCCGGCTGCGGTGCATAGTTGTGGCCATAACTGATGCGGGTCCCGCGACGGGGTGGTGCGGTCTCGACCAGCTGAGGCTTGCCCATGCCGTGGCGGCGATAATCGAAGGTCACCGACGGTGTCAGCAGTTCCGGCGCCTCGAGCCAGCCGACCGACAGCCGACCGTCGGGCCGCATCCGCCACCAGCCGAGGATGCCGGCCAGGACGCGGTCCAGGGCCGCAGCCTTCGTTATCACATCGCCGAACCACCAGCCGACAGGCGCGGAATGGTAGGCCTCCATGCGCTGGAACGAGCTGACGTCGATCTCGGAGACGTCGTCGACATGGCCGCTGCCAAGATGGGTAGCGATGCGCCGCGCGATCGGGGCCCGGGTCAGCGGGGGCGCGTGACCGTCGACAGTATCGGCATCGCCCGTGACATCGACCCGGATGCCGTACTGCAGCGTGATGTTGGGCCGGGCCAGCGAGTGAGCGAGACAGGTGCCGTAGTGACCCGAGGGAATGGTCGCGTCCCGCAGGTCCGCATAGGTTGGATAATCGTCATGGAAGTCGAGATCGACGCCGCCATGCCGGAGCGCGCTGCAGGCCTGCGAGGACGAGCGCGACCACTGGAAGACCTGATCGGCGACCGAGAGCAAGACCGGCTCGACATTGAAGCAGGCGCCCAGCGCCCAGGGCTTCCACCGCCCGGCGATGTTGGCGTCCCCGTCGAGCTCGCCGGCGCCGGTATAGAATTCGTCATGCAGCGGCGTCTCCAGCTGCTCGCCGAGATCGCGCAGCCTGAGCTGCTTCTGGTCGATGTCGCGGACGAGACCGGCGCTGCGGTAACGGCCGATCACCGGCCATGTACTGTAGGGGGTCCCGCGGCGGCCGCGCTTCAGGATAAGGGGGGTCGAATCCCAGTTGCGGCCGACGAGGTGGTTCAGGACACCGTCAGGATCGACCAGGGTAACGACGCCGAGGTTGGCGCCGCCGCGCGAGGAAGGGTCGACGCCCTCGAACAGCTTGTTGCCGAAGTTGAAGGGCAGCAGCCGGCCCGGCACGTGCTGCGACGGCGGCTCGTCGTCGTTTGCCGTCGAGCGGCCGGTCGTGGCCGCGACATAGAGCGGCCGACGACCGGCGATCCACGTCGCCCAGGATCCGTCGTTGAGCGCGCCGAACGGCCCGAAGAGATCGAGGTCCGGGTCGCCCTCGGCGGCATCCTCGTAGACCTGCGCGATCAGCAGGACGTCTTGGCCGAGATGGCCTTCGAGCACCAGCGGGTCGACGCCGACGCCGATGACCCAGGGATCGCCGGGCCCGCCGGGCGAGCCAAAGGGCGCAAAGGTGTCGAAATATTCGAGCTTCGACATCTCAGGCTGCCCTTGACCCGTTGGCGACGTAGCGGGTCAGCAGGCCCCTCAGCTGCGCGGACTCAGCCCGCTCCTGCCGCAGCTCCTCGGTCAGCGACTGCACCGTGGCCATGAGCTGCTGGAACTGGGCGTCGTTGCCATTCGAGGCCGGGGCCCCCGCCGAAGTGCCAGATGCCGTTCCCGGCTCCACGACCGAAGCCTGCACGGTGCGAAGCGCATCGATGATCTGCTGGCGGATGGCCTCGTATTCTGCCGAGCCCGCAAAGTAGCTCCGGGCATACTCGGCATAGGCGGTGCTCTCGGCGCCGAACCGGCCGATCGCGGCGGCGTCACCGGCGGCGGCCTGGGCGTAGGTCGATTGGTACGACGCCCGGATCCCGGCCAGCATGCCGGACGGGTCGCTGTTGGAGAGATTGCCGCCTGGCATCAGGCGGGCCAGCGCATCCTCGAGCTGCGAGATGGCACCGTTGTAGAGCTGGTCCTTCAGCGCGGCTTCCTTGCGCAGCAAAGCCTCGCTGATCCGCGCCTGGTCGACAATGACGTCGGTGTGCTGCTTGATGTAATCGATGTTCGCCAGAATCGACTGCTTCTCGTCCTCCCATGCGCGCAAGCCGGCGGCGACTGGATCGATGAGGTTATCGATGTAGTCCTGTCCCAGCCGCTCGGTGGCCTTCTGCTGCTCGGCGACGAGCGGATCGAGGGCGAGGCCGAGCTTCTTCGCGGTCTCCGTCATGTCGCCGAACTTGCTCTCCAGCTCGCGGAACTGGGCGCGCACCGTGAGCGCGCCCTTCCCCAGACGCTCGTAGACCTCGTCGACGAAGGTGATGCTCTCCGCCGTCTCCTTGATGCCCATGGACGCGGCCCGCATCGCCTCCAGCGCGGTCTTCATCGTCGTCGAAATCTCGCCGACGGCGCCGGACAGGATGGACCGGATCGCGACCTGCGCGGCACCGGTGTCCATCATGTCGTCCATGTTCATGCGCCAGGCCTCGCGGTTCCCGTTGGGATCGACGAGGTGCGTGGCATTGCTGGTGTAGGACCAGTCCTTGCCCTGGGCTGTCCACGAGGAGGCGTTGAGGCCCCAGACCTTGCTGGCGTCCTTGACGCCGCCCAGAAGGTCGAACACCGAATCGATGCCGCCCGTGAGACCGCGCAGCGCGCTTTCCGACTGGCCGGAGTTGGCGTTCGCTCCCCATGCCCCGCCGGTCGTGTACCAGCCGCCGCTGCCGTAGATGAGGTTCGCGTTGGTAGAGCTGTGGGTGCGCGTGTCGGGCTCGCCCATCAGGCTGGGCAGGAGCTGCGAGGCAATGGCGATCAGCGGGCCGGCAATCTGACCGATACCAGGGACCAGCGATACCGCACCGCCGATCATGCTGCCGATGCCGCCGATTGTTTGAGCGGTACTCTTCGAATTGATCAGCTGGTAGGCACCCATGCCGATACCGGCCGCGGCCCCCAGCCCCTGCCCCCAGCTGATATCGCCGAGCCAGCCGCTGCTGAAGCTCTGCCCCGGCGCTGGCGGACCGAACTGATTGCTCGGCAGGTTGCCGCTGATCGGCGACTTCAGCCAGTTGCCGATACCGCTGAAGGTCTCACCGAACCAGCCCATGCTGCCGGTGCCGGGCATGCTGAAGCCGTTCGAGTTCGCGGCGGTTGGTGTGCCACCCCAGGCCGCGCCGCCCACACCCTGTGGGACGATGCCGAGCGACTGACCGGCCTGGAAGATCGGCGCGACGAGCGGGCGGATCACGGCCGCAGCAGCGATGTCCGCGAAGGTCCGCAGGAAGATGTTCTTGAGGGACGTCGCGGCGTCGGCACCGTTCAGCGTGGCCCCCGTGAAGATGCCGTAGAACGTGTCCGCCCCGAAGGTCTGCACGTTGTCGAAGGCGTTCATCCAGGTCCGCTTCGTGGCATCGGCCGCGTCACGAGCCTGATTGAGTGCCACATCGGACCGGGCTTGGTCGCCGGCGAGCGCGATCTGCCGTTGGGCGTTCGCATCACCCTCGATATCAACACCCCTCGCGGCGAGCTCGTTCCGCTTTTGGAACATCGCGAGCTGGGCGGCGTAGTCGGCATTGCCCGATCGGACCAGTGCCGTCTGCTCGATCGTCAAGGCGAGTTGCCGCTCCATCGCGGCGGCGCCGTCCGCGAGGTCACGGGTCTTGTCCGCAGCAGCCTTGTCCCGCATCGACCGCTCGATATCGGCTCTCGCACCTGGTCCTGCCGCGAGCTGAGCGCGCTTGATATCGTAGTCCAGCTGGATGCCCTTCTGCTTGGCCACGTCTCCAGCGGCTGCCGCCAGCTTGTTGGTGAGGTCGATCTCCTGTCGGATGCCGTCGAGCGTCGTCGCGTCGGTGAGCGCCTGCCGGGCGTCGAAGACCTGTAGCTGGAGCGCACCCGTACCGTTGTCGGCCCGAGCCGCGGTCGCCTCAGCCTCAGCTCGGCGCATCGCATAGGCGCCCTGCTCGACCACCTTCATCTGGGCGGCGATGCCGGCCAATGCGTCCGTGTACTGCTTGGCGGCGTTGACGCCCCCCATCATGTCTTCGTTCTTGAGGATGGTGCGGATCGAATCGCCGTAGGCCTTGATCTGGTCTGCCGAGACCTCAACGTTGTTGCCGACGTTGGCCCAAACGAAGGCCAGAACGGCCGCCTCGACTTTGGCCTCGATGGTCGCCGCCTTGCCCTTCCTGACAGCCTCCAGCATGCGCGTCGATGCATCGGCTTCCTGCTGTTTCAGGACGACGATGTCGGCGACCTTTTCCTGCTGTTCGCTCAGCGCCGCAGTAATAGCGTTCTGTTCGCGGGCTGGATCGCCTTGGGAGAGTTCGTAAACACGCGCCTGATACGCCATCCCGGCAGCCGACGGATCGTTGGCCCGCCATTCATTGCGGCGTGAGACATCGTTGATCGACCGCAAGGCCGGATCGAAGTTCGCCGCCTGCTCGCGGGCGCGCTCCAGGCTGCGGGTCAGGATATCGATCTGGCGGGCCGCTTCCTCGGCGCTGAAGGTGGTCGCCCCTTTTTGGAGGGCGACCAGCGCTTTCTCCATCGTGTCGATACTCTGACTGGACGCTCGCGTTTGCTGGTTGAGCGGGGAGAACTTCTCCGCGATGGCGGCGGCGGAAAGGACGAGTTCATCGCCCGCCTTGGCCGCATCACGGACCAAGATGGACCACTGCTGAATCTCCTGCGCGGCCAAATCATACTGCGCGGCATAGTAGTCGCGCTGCGCGACCCTGGACCCTGCCGCTGTACCCGGAGACTGGCCTGACGCGCCCAGCCCGACGGGAGCCGCTCCAGCGCCCGCGGCTGACGTCCGCGCGATGATCTGCTGAGGTGTCTCCGGCGCCGATGCCTCGCGAAGCTTGCGGGCTCCCGCGGCAGCCAGTTCGAGGACCGCCCGGTACTGGTTCACGATGGGGATGGCATCGACGAAGCCTTTCAGCACCGACCCGAGATCGGTTGCCAAGCTACTGAAGGTACTGCCGATCGATTTCGGCATTCTTGCGAACTCTTCGTTCACGGCACCGGCACGCTGGACGAGGGCTTCCATGACCTGGCGGTTGGTGACCATCCCTTCCTGGGTCATGAGGCGGAGCTGGGTCACCGAAACGCCGAGGCCGGCCGCGATCTGGTCGGCGATCTGTGGCACGTTGGTCAGGACCTTGCGGAGGTCTTCGGCCCCGACGGCGCTCTTTCGCAGCATGTCGGCGACAGCACTGCCGGCGGCATCGGCCTCGTTGTCGTTGGCGCCCGCGATTTGCGTCAGCTTCTCGACGGTAGTCGCAATGCCTTGAATGTCAGCACGGCTGGCTCCCAGCCCCTGCGTGGCGCGCGCAAAGGACACGAATGCTGCCGTCGCGATATCCACGGCGATGCCAGTTTCCGAGGCGGACTTGCGGATGTCCTGGAATGCGCCGACTGCTTCACGCTGGCTGCCGAGAAGGGTCGTGAAGCGGCGATCCTGCTCGCGCCGCTCATCCTGCGACTCGGCCATGGCATTCAGCCCATAGAGGCCGGCACCGGCCACGGCCGCACCGATGCCCCCGTAGAGCACAGGTTTCGGGATCGCCCGCAGCATGTTGCCGACGCCGCCATATAGCATCGAGATTTGCGGGCCCTGCTGCGCCGCGACCACGAGCGGGTTCATGCCGCCGATGAGGGAGACGCCGACGTCCTGCAGCTGGTAGCCCAGCATCACCCTCTGCTGGGCGTTGAGGCCTACTTGGCCGGGGCGGCCCATATAGCCTGTGCTCGCCCCGGCTGATGCAGCGACCCGGGCATTGGCGGCCGTGATCTGGGCGGCCGCGGTGTTCGCCGCCACAGCCGTGCCGATGTACAGCGCCTTGATGCTCTCGGTCGATGCCGCAACCGACGCCATGAGCGTCCGACTGCTGGCGCTGCTGGCGTCGATAATGCTCTGCGTCGCCGCCCGGGCGTAGCCTTGGGCTTGCTGTCGCGCCATGGCGTAGGCATCGCTTTCGCGCCGGGCCATCGCTGCCGAAGCCGATTCCACGCTACGCATTGCCGCCACGCGAGCCTGCGCATCGCCCGTGATTTGAGCTGTCGCTCGACGGTAGGCGGCCGCAAGAGCGTCATTGTGCTGAGCCTGCTTCTCGGTTTGAACAGTGGTCGAGGCCGTTGCAGTGCCGAGCCCTCTCTGGGACTCGGTCATGGTCTTGGTCGCCGCATCGACCTTGACTGCCGAGGCCGTCATGCGATCCATCGCGCGCTCGGATTCGCCGAACGGGGTGCTGTCGATCGAGAAGCCGAGAGAGGCGAGGTCTTCCATGCTATCGCCCTCCCCGCTCTCGCCTTGCGGTCCTAGACCGCTTCGCTGTGTTCTTCACGCTGTCCTTGGCGGCCTCAGCCGCCTCGGCTTTGGTGGCCTCTCGGCCGAGCGCCATCTCGCGGCAGAAGATGTCGTCGATGTCTTCGATCAGCGCGATTTCCCAGGGCGCCAGCCGGACACCGCCTCGACGCAGGAACGCGTCGATGTCTGGCCATTCGATCTTGTCGAAGCCGTTGAAGCCCATCGACTTCCGCCGGCGCAGCCGCATGTAAGCCCGCCAGATGTAGGCAAGCGCCGTCGGGAAGGGTGGCACCCACAGCTCGGCCTGAAGTTCGGCGACGATTTTGGTCGCCTGCTCGACCTTGTGGCCGCGGGCCAGGTAGGCCTCGGCACGCTCGAGCCGGGATTCGAACCGATCCCGGCGCGAGCGGCCTTCTACTGCGACGTCGAGGCGGAAGCTTCGCTCGGCGAAGGCGCGGAGGCCGTCGCCGAGCGCTTCGTAAAAGCCAGATCCTCCCGCAAGAAATCGAGCGCCTGTGTGTAGATGTCGACCTTGCGGCGATCGGCCAGCACGGTACGCGCGTTCTCTTCGGTGAAGGGGAATTCCGGTCCGTCTCTGCTTACCTTGAACGGCGACCAGCCGATCAGGCGCTCGACGATGTGGTTGATGTTCTTGGCGCGGCGCTCGTCGAGCGACTCCTCCGGCGCCTTCCACTTCTTGCCGTTGACCTGGGCTTGAGCCTGAAGCTTTTCGGTCACCAGCGCCTCACGGGCGTAACGGTCAGACTGAGCGATCGTCTTGGGATGGCCGGGGCCGGCGAATGTCCAGGTCCAGCCGGTCGGCCGGCCGAAGGCCATGACTTCCATCGTCGCCGCGTCGGCCGCGTCGAGATCATCAAGCGTGAAAACGCCCTCGTTGTTGCTCTTTTCCATGTCGTTGCAATCCTAGTGCCGGGATGCCGGGTCGGGGCCGCCGCCCCCGGCGGAACGGCGGCCCCTCTCTCGCGCGAGAGGTCGATCAGGAGCCAGCAAGTCCCACAGGCAGGGAGTCGACGGCGCTGCCGGCGCCGGCGCTGTTCACGCCAGCAACCCGCACGCGGATCGCATCGCCGGCCTGGCCCGCCGCGATGGTGAAGGTCTTGTTTGTCGCACCGACGATGTCGGCGAAAGTGCCGTTGCCGTCGGTGTCCTTGCGCCACTGATAGGTGAAGCTGGTCGGGGCGTTGCTCCAGCTGCCTTCGTCCGCGGTCAGGACCGAGGCCTGGGCCATGCTGGTGCCGATGATCGACGGGCGGAGCGAGTTCACCGGCACCGAAAGAGCCGCCGAGCCGACCTCGAGGACGATCTGCACGCCGATGGCGAAGGTGCGCCGGGTGACGGTATTGCCGTCGCCAAGCCCGGTACGCTTCGTGTTCACCAAGCCGGCGTAGTACAGGATCGAGTCGGAGAACGACGGGGTCTTGGCGTCGTTCATCTCCATCTTGAAGGCGTACTGGAAGTTGGTCTTTTCCGCCTCGATGAGCTCTTCCTGGCCATCGTCGAGCGGGTCTCGGCCGACCACAATCGTCTGGTCGCCGGCGTCGCGGGCGCCCTTCAGCTTGCGGACGCGCTGGCGGCCGATGGATACGAACGGGATCGTCTGCGCGGCGTCGCCGATCTCGCCGAGGTTCTCGGTCTCGCCGATCTCGACCCAGTCGTTGATTGCCTCGAATGCGGCGAGCGCGTTCTGTTCGGTCATGTCAGCGATCGCGAATGCGTCGACCGGCGTCGGCGAGATGAAGAGCCTTACCTCGTTCTTGTTGATCGTCATGTGGGGATTTCCCTTTCAGGCAAAGAAAAACCCCCGTCTCAGCGGGGGTCGTAGCCCGGTCGAGCCGGGAATTCAGGTGAAGGCGTAGAAGCCGATCGATATCGGGAGGCGGATCCTGTCTCCGCTCGGCAGTGGCGGTCCGAGCGAGGGCTCGCCCTCGATCTTGACCTTGATCCCATCGCGGTTAAGGGGCGTGCCGCGCGTGAAGTGCGCCGCCACGACGCCGGCAATGTTGGTGGGCGCCACGATGCCGGTGTTCGCCGGCGCAACGACCGTGACTTGGTAGATGCCTCGGCGCTCGGTCGCGCTGTTGGCAGCGATGCCGCGGTTGACGTTTCGGTTCCACAGAATATCGACCTTGAGATAGGTCGTCGGCGGCGGATCGAAGGCGAAGTTCGGCCATGCGATCGGCAGCGGTGGATCGAAGGTGAGACCGTTCAGCCGGTTCCTCAGCGCCTTGTAGATGATGGTTTCGACCGTGTCGGGCATTTGCTAGCTTCCCGCTGCTGGCGTGGGGCCATCGTTGAAAGGAGACGATGTTGCCCGACCTGCCGGTCCCGAAAACCGAACCGTTGAGCGATTGGGAGGTGCAGGATGTCCTGCACCGCATGGCCTTTGATCTTCAGTCCCTGAAGGGGCAGACGACACGGGGGGACACCGCCCTGCGCGCCGCCAACCGGTCCTTGATGCTCTTCATCGCCGCCCTCATTGCGGCGAACGACCCTGAGCGGCCGCCCTCGCATCTCTGACTGCGCCGGCGACGTGATGAGGCCAGTTCTGGGCCGATAGCCGCACCATGGCTGCCGGGTTCTGGAGCTTCGTCCCGTACTCGACGTGCCCGGCGTATGCGGCGCCGAACGAACCGTAGACTGTATCGCCTATCGTGGCGGTGGCGATGGCCAGTCCGAAATCGATCGGCGCCGGATAAGAGTTCGGCGCGGCGTCGCTGGGGGGCCGGGCATCGGTTCGGATCGTCTGCGGGCCGCTGAGCGATGCCTCCAAGGTATTGGCAAGGAAGCCGGTATCCCTCGGTGTGCGGGCGAGCACGTCCACGAACATGCGATGCGTCGCCCCTTGGAACACAGCCAGCTGCCGTGCCTTCGTCCGCTTCGTCCAAGCTCCCACCTGTGCGGCCAGCGATTGGATCGCCATGGATCACCTCAGTCCAGCGAAGAAGTTACGCTTGTAGACCAGTCGACACCGACAGCCGGCGCGCTCCTTGATGTCGCCATCGGGATCGCCTGGATACATCAGCCCGTTCGAAAAGCGTTGCTGTAGCTTCACCTTCTCGCCGTTCATGTGGCGGTGTGTGTCGCGGGTTCGAAGGTCGCGCACCGCTACCCACCCCTTCTCGACCTGGTCGACCGAAAAGCCGCCTTTCGCCGCGGCTTGCTCCCACGCCTGATGGCGAGAAGCGTTGATGGCCGCCATCGTTTCGGTCCGGCCGATGATCTCGCCGCGGAGCGCGAGAAGGCGATCGGCATAGCGACCAGCCATCTTCGTGACCGTCGCGGCGTCGATCGGCTTCCCTGCCCTGATCGCCAGCAAGACTTGGGGATCGAAGCGGCGGTCGCGACGGTCGCGGCCGAGGTATCGCCTCAACTGCGCCGGCTCCCCCGAAAGCAGTTCGCGCTGGGCGTTGGCTACGTACTGAGCCTGAACGCTGGTCAGGCCGATGATGCCGCCTTCCCTTCGCCCACTGGCCGTGTTCCTGCGGCCGACAACGTCGAGTGCAGTGCTTCGCGGGTTGTCACCTCGCTCCATGCCCGCGGTGAGAGCCGAGCGAATGGCGGTTCGCTGGTCCTCGGCGATCTCAGTAATGGCGCTCGATGAATGCGCAGTCAGCCAGTTTTCGGCAGCCGGCATGCGGACATCGAAGCGGAAGACGATCGGGGTGCCTCCAAGATCGCGCATCGATGGCATCGTGGCGGCCGTTGCCGTCCCGCCCTCGAGGAAGGCTTGCCGGATCGCGGTATCCAGCGGCTGGAAGGCCGCAGCCTCGACGTGTGTCGCTCGGACTGCCCCCTCGATGTCACCATTCTCCAGAGCCTTGATGATCTCGTTCAGCCGGACGCGATCGACGATGTCACGGATGGACTCGATGAAGGCCGCCCGCATGTCCGGTGGCCACTTCTCCAGCAAGGCGTCAATGCGCTGCTGCTGCGTCTGGCGAGCCACCGGTCAGGCCCTTGCCCGCAGCGTCCAGGTGGCCTTGGCCGGATCGGTCGATACCGCTGGTGCGCCCGCCGACGTCGCCGGTACCACCGTGAAGACCTCTCCCCTGATGGTGATGCGATCACCGGGCTTAGGCTCTGTCGACAGTGTGGCAGCCAGCACCAGCACCTTGCGCTCCCCCGCCAGCACCAAGCCGCCGGCCAGATAGCTTGTGCTCCACTCCTCGTGGATGGCCTTGCAAGGAAAGGTCGCCGTCGTGGTTTCGCCGGGCTCCCCGGGTTCGGCCGGATCCGGCGTGAAGCTGTCGCGGCTCAGCGTGGCATCCAGGAAGATGCCGGCGAAGGCTTTGCCGATCTTCGCGGCGAGCCCGCCTTCCAACAGAGAAGGCATCAGACCACCAGGATGGCAGGTAATGCCCTGGCGGGGTCGATCAGGGGGGCGAGAAGCCCTTCGATACGTGTCGACATCGGGATGGCACCGACGACGGCCGACGTGCTGGCATTGTCGGCATATTCCAGTTCGATACTGCCCGCCTTCATGCGCTTGATCCGCTCATTGGCGGTGGCGATGACCGCCAAGCTGCCCGGGGTCTGCAGCTCGAGCAGAGCAGCCTCGTAGGACGCCTGAACGACGCGAGTTGGAATGGCGTCATGCGCGACCGCGTTGCCGTAGGCATCTACAGCACCGGTACGCGGCCAGGCGCGCTCCTGCTCCATCCCACCAGTTGGACTACCGGGGAAGCGATCGGCATAGGCGCCGTCGATGTAGAGGCTGCCACGGGCTCGCGCGGCCGGGATACTGCCGGCGGGCACCGTGTACCCATTTGCGGACATGTAGGCGGTGAAGCCGTCGTCCGAACCGTATCCGGGCATGGCGACCTCACAGAATTTGGGGCGCGGCAGTCACCCGCCGCGCAGGTTGGTCAGGCCTTGGTCGAGGCCTTGACGTATTCGGCCTGCTCTTCGGCCGTCATGGCATTGAAGGCCTCGGCATCGGCCTTACTGAGCTTCTCCAGGACTTCCTTGCCGTCGGCATCCAACACGGAATAGCTGCCGCCACCGCGGTGCTTGGCCTCGAGCTTGGTCGAGGTCGATGCCTTCGCCTTCCGCAGATCCTCGATCTCGGCGCAAGCTGCCGCGAGATCGCGGGTCAGGGCATCCTTCTCGGCGGAAAGCACGACGACCTGTCGGTCCAGGTCTTCGGCCTTCTCCCGGAGAGCGCCATAGCTCGCATCGAACCGCGCGCGCATCTCCGCCATCTCGTCGCCGCCGGCGCTCTGGCTGGACGGCAGGTCGTGAATCGGCTCGCCCTCGATCGTGAGGAACGAAAGCCGGCCCGCCTTCTCCGCCTGGCGGAGGCTGAGCTCCACGTCCACGGTCGCGCCCGGATTGATCCAGACGAGGCCCTTGGTCGTGTGGACGCCCTGACGAGCGCCCGAGTTGTTCATGATCCGCATCTGCTGCCCCTCCCTTAGGCCGGCGGTGCAGTGATTTCGTCGCCGTAGGCCATCGCCCCGGGCAGACGGATCTCGGTGCCACCGGTGCGCGCGATGGCGCCCTGCTCGAAGGCCATGATGGACTTCTGGCGGGGCTGCAGGACGCGCCTCGGCATCGGCAGGTGGAAGCGGATGACCTCGGGATCGCGGCGATAGACGACCATGCGGCCACCGCCGTCATTCGAAGCGGTGGCGAGCTCGCGGAGCGGCCGGATGTCGAGCGGCAGGCCGCTCTCCGACGTGTAGATGTTGTTCTTCTTGAAGAACTCTAGCAGCGTCAGGACGCCGTCGCCGGCACCTAGGCGTCGCGTGTTCAGCAGCTCGAAGGCGTCGGGCGGCAGTCGCAGGCTGTCGACCCATTCGATCTCGAGCGAGTTTCGCTTCACGCTCGACATCAGGCTGTTGATGTCGCGCAGGATCTGGTCGTTGGTCTTGTTGACCCAGAAGGTCGACGTGCCAGTGCCGTCGTTCGCGACATCGACACGGGAGACCGCCGAGCTGTTGACGAACCCCTTCCAGTTCTTCTCGGTCGAGCCCACCATCGCGATGTCGTTGAGCAGGCGCTCAATCGACTGCGAAGACGCCATCGCCTTGGTGTCCGACATCGGAATGCCGTACATCGCGGCCTGGTTGACCTCCTCGAGGTTCCACTCCCAGCCGGCGCCGATCATGGCGAAGTCATGCGCAGCCTGGTCGCGGGTGGCCGAGCTGAACGGCAGGTCGTTGGCAGCACCCGAGATGAACTTCGCCTCTCCCGCGACGTCCACCGTGAAGAACATGGTGCCGATGGCCCACGCGTTGCCCTCGGTGATGACCGGGACGTGGAGGCCGTAATTGAACGTCGGGTAGCGCTTCGTGTAGATGCGCTGCTCGACGTTCCTCCCCTGCTGGATGACGAAGGGGAAGGCGGCCTGCGCGTCGGCGAAGGCCTGCACCCCCAGATGGGGGCGGACAATAGCATTCATGGCTGGTGATCCTTTCCCGATCAGCGGCTCTTGAGGGAGATTTCGACGATGTCGCCGTCACCACCCGACGTGTCGAACTCCGCATTCGGGATGCGGATGTGCGAGGTCGTGGAGGTGAAGCGCTTGGTCGCCGGATTCCAGTACACGTCGCCACCGTCGACGACCGAGGCACCGGCGGTGACGTACATCTGGCCGTGGGTCATGAACCCGCCAGTGAAGTACTGCGGGAACCGGTCCGGAGTGGAGTTCTGCGCCGGCACCGCCGGATGCAGGACGGCGAGGCCAATGAAGTCGACGTTCGCGGTCGGCGTCACCGCGATCGTGAAGGTCTCGCCGACGACCGGGTCGGTGCCCGCATCAGTCACCGTGAACTTCAGCCCGTTGGCGTCGTACTCGGTGTTGCCCGTAGCGACGCCGACCTGCTTGCCGTCGGGATCGATGATGGCCCACTTCGAAGCGGTGCCGGCGCCGCCAATGATGCAGCGGATCGTGTAGGTGCCAGCCTTCGCTCCACCCGAGATGACGGGTGACGCGGTGATGGTGGCCGCAGCGGGAGCCGGTACGCCGGCGGCGCCGACACCCGTGGCCGCGAAGGCGGCACCGGCAACGACACCGTGATCGCCGGCGCCGCGGAACGCCGGCTGGCCGAACTCGATGCCGGCCGCGGATTCGACCGTGCGGCTGACGACATTGACCAGCTCGCTATTTGCGACCTGGCCCGGCAAGCCCTTCGCGGGGCGGGTACCGTAGGTGGTCTGATAGGTAGCCATGATGGCGCCTCCCCTCAGTTCGCCTTCGCCGGCTGGTGCGCAGAGGTCATCTGCTGCACCATCGCGGCGTAGGCATCGGTGACGGCCTGGTCGGTCGTCGGGTTACCGCCACCGGCGGCAATAGCGTCGCGGACAGGATCCGAGCCGCCGCCGGCCTTCTTGGCCGCCTCCTCCGCCAGGATGTCGAAGCGGGCGTCGATATAGGCCTGCGGCTTGTCCTTGACCGCCGCATCGCCCAGCGCCGCCGTGACGGTCGCCTTCTTGATGTCGGCATCGGACAGGCCCTCGACCTTCACGTCCTTGGCGATCGCCTTCGCCAGGGTGATCAGGTTGGCGCGGGCCGCGACCAGCTTGTCGAGCGCCGCGGCGTCGAGCACCTTGCCCTTCAGGGCGTCGATCTCGGCGTCCTTCTTGGCGAGATCCGCATCCTTGGCGGCAAGGGCCTTAGTGTGGTCGGCCTTCAGGGTCGTCACCGTCGTCTCGTGCGCCTTCTCGAGATCGGTGAACTTGGCTGCCGACGACTTGAGGTCATTCGTCAGCTTCGTGATCGCCTGGGCGCCCGCTTCGGTCGTCGAGACCTGGAGCCCATCGACCAGCACTGTGCGCAGATCCATTGGAATGGTCCTTTCATCTGCTGTCTGGGTGGTGACGGGGCTCGCGCCCCACTTTCCCGCATCGTCTCCGATGCGAGCTCGGGAACCAGCGCGCGCCGCATCGACGATCGCGAGGTGGTTGATCTTGATGTTCATCTGGGAGGCGTCGAACGCCTGGCCGTCAGCCGTGGTGCCGGGCGTCCAGTCCAGCTCACAGGTGTAGCCTGCGGAGAGTTGCCGCTTGCCGGTCTCGACCTGCTTGATGCCTTTGGCGTCCTTCAGGATGAGCGGCAGCAGCACCCATTCGCCGTCCTTCTTGGCCAGCGTGCTGACCTCGCCGACCGCTAGATCCTTCCAATTCTCCGCCGTGACGGCATCCTTGGGATGATCGATGGTGATCGGGGCGTGCGTGAAGGACTGCAGACTGTCGGCCGCAAATACCTGTTCCGGCGCACGATAGACCCGCACCGTCGCCAGGTCGGACCGGCCGACCTCGGCACCAGTGTAGACCTGGATGCCGGTGCGCACAGCGCGCGCCTCGGCGACCAGATAGCCGTCCTCGGTCCGGCGCGTCCCGGCGACGGTCACTGCGTCGGAAAAATTCATGGTTGTAGCTCCAGACTCGACTCCATCCCAAGCGTGTGTCTCAATTAGCGACACAACCATCGGGGAGACGAAAGTGGCGTATTACAAAGACCCGGAACTCGTGAGAAAGGCCGCAACGGGCCTTGGGGCTTTCGACATCGAATACAAGCCCGGGCAGACCCCGCCTCATGCCGGCATCTATCGATGCTCAGGCTGCGGCGATGAAATCGCGTCCAATAAAGGTGTCCAGCTACCTTCTCAGAACCACCGGCAGCACGACCAATCCCAAGGCCTTATCCGGTGGAAGCTTCTGGTCTACGCTGATCCTGGCTGATCAGTGCGCTTCGTTTCCTCCAGCGCATTCTGCCAATCCTCTTTGACCTCTTCGACTATCTCCGGCCCCAGCTCGATCTTGCCGCGGTAGGGCTCGACGTTCTCGAAGTCGAGACCGGTGGCCTTGTACGAGATCGTGATGTGCGGCTGATATTCCGGGTGATCCCACGATGCGCCGGCTTCACGGATCGCCAGATGGCGCCACTGCAGGTCGGACGAGGAGAACAGCAGGACCGTGGCCTCGCCGAAGCGCTCCATCATGCGCGGCCCGCCAGGATCGACAGTCAGCTTCCCCTTGGCGTCGCCGAACGACCAGGCCTCGCCGACCTTCATCCAGTCGATCGGCGTCCGGCTGAAGGCGATGGTGACGTGCAGGTCCTCGGCCGGCAGCGTGGTCGTGAAGCCCTGCCCTTTGGCCCAAGCAACGATCTCGTCGCCGTTGAGGACGTCGCGTCGGACGTAGAGCGTGCGAGGTGCCGCATCCGCCGTCTGCTCGCGCGAGCCCAGTGCCGCCTCTTCTTCTTCCTCGTCCGGCTCTTCGACCGCGAGACCATATTTCTTGATCGCTGCCTCCAGGCCGGAGAGCGAGCCGTCTTCGATCAGTTCGTTGGCGAGTGCCTCGCCCACCACCTCGACCGGCATCAGCGCCGGTGACGTGCCGCCGGCGCCAACGATCTGCCGTGCAGCTTCGACCTTCGCCTTGAAGATCTCCGCCTCTTCCTTCTTCGACATCTGCTCGAGAGGAGACCAGGTGTAATAGATGCCGGCCGGGCGCGAGCCCAAGGCGGACCGAATCGTGACCTCGTCGAGGCGGTTGATTGCTGGTTGCAGTTCGTTGGTCTGACGAGCCCCGATGTTGTCGTGGTAGTTCTTGAGGTCACCGTCACCGGTGCTGTTCAGACCGCCAGGGCTCTCTCCGAGCAGGCGGGTGATCGGAATGTCCGCCGCGGCCGAGGCGATCTGCAAGAACTGGCGGATGAGTTCTGGCAGCTGCGCGAAGCTGAGCTGCTTCTGCTCCCAGCGCTCGCCGCCATCGTTCGGCCCATTCCCGCCGGTACCCTGTAACAGCACCATGTTGAACATCGACTTGATCGTGTTCGCATAGGTGAAGCGGTCGGTCAGCTGCTTCGTCGTCGTCGCATTCTGCAGGTAGTCGGAGAGGTTCGGGATGTAGATCACATCCGTCTTCGCCTCCGGGATCATCGACGCCGTGTGCTGCTGTGAGGAAGCGGCGTTCTGGATCGCGTCGTAGACCACCTGCAGGATGCTGTCGCCCCAGCCATCGTCTGCCGCCTGGGTCGTATCGAGGATGTCCGCCCCGACGAAGCGGATGAAGCGCGAGGGATGGATGCGCACCGGCTCCAGGTTCTGGCTGCCGCCGGCATTGATCTCGTAGTAGCTCGGCTGGTTGAACCATTCGCTCCTGATGTCGCGGATGCGCTCGCCCGTGGTCACCTCGAGCCGCGTCAGCACGTGCACGTACTGGAGATCGCCCTTGCTGACGCGCTCGATGTCGAGCGGTTCCGACGGCTTGTTGTCCTTCATCCCGAGGTACAGGCCGGCACCGCCCAGCAGCCGCGCCTTGCGCAGCGCTTCGTTCAGCTTCACCTGAATATTGATCTGGGGCAGCTTCTCCACCGCCTCGATCTTCTCGATCTGATCCTGCTCGGCCTGCCAGTCCCGCCAGGCGCGGGTCATGTCGTTCGGGATGATGTCGACGATCTTCCGCGCCAGCCAATCCGACCGGTGCATCGCATTCAGCTCGGCGGCGTCGACGATCCGGAGGCCGAAGACCTGGCTGGCGGACTTGTCCTTCGCACCACCCAGGCCGGTGACCAGGCTACGGAGGGTGTCGAGAAGCCTCATTCCGCGTCGCCCTTCCTACTCAACCACGTCCAGCATGCCGTAGCTGAACCCGCCCAGGAGCGCGTTGAAGGCGCGGCTCGTGCTATCGGCGTCGTCGTCGTGCGTGGCGTCTGGAAAGCCCTCAAGCGATGAGAACCAATCCTCGTTCCACGGCCCTCGAAGCACCAGAACGTTGCCGGCCTCAGCCTGCGCACTGAACGGGCTGAAGCGCGTGACCTTGTCGCCCGATTCCGGCGTCGCCTTCACGCTGTAGCCCACCAGCAATTTGATCAGGCTCTCCACCTGGCTCTTGCCTGCCTGGCCCGGATCCTGCGGGATCGAGATCTTTACGGCCTTGCCGTCGGCCGTGGCCGTGTTCTTGATCAGCGCTTCGACCCCCGAGGGTGACTTCCGATCGCGGACGTGATGGGCCACGATGTAGCGGCCGTCCGGAAGCTTCCCGATCTTCGTCCCGGCGGTCCAATCGGGATCGTTGCTCTCGGTCTTGGGCGTGGCACCCAAGTCCCAACCGCGCATCCACTTCGCGCCGGCGGGGATCGCATCGACGACTGAGCACCAGCCGCGCTGGAACATCAGCCCCGCCGCCGGCCGGATCTTCCAGTTGCCACCCAGGAGGCGCTCCCGCTCCACCGTCGGCAGCGCCATCAGGTTGGCGAGGTAGCCGGGATCGGCGGCCATCAGCGCCTTGTTGTCGCTAAGCTTGGCCGGGATGAACGTCACCGACTTCGGCGGGATCGGACGCTCGACGCCGTTTTCGTCGGCCGCGGTGTAGCTCGCCAGCTCCTCGGGGTGGTCTGCCCAGATGATCTTGTCGCCGATACGGACGAACCACCGTAGTACGCCGGATCGCTCCGGGATGGCGAAGCCGGTTTCCTGATCGATCCACCACGCGATGAACTCGGCAACCCAGCTGTCGGCGTCGGGATTGCAGGTCGCCCGCACGTAGGGACGGACACCGCACATCGATCGATTGCGGCTCAGCAGGTACCAGAACTGCTTGGCCGTGAAGTGGGTCAACTCGTCGAAGCAGATCAGCGGGATCTGCGCGCCCTGCCAGTTCAGGACGGTCTTTTCGTGTTCCAGGTGGGCGAAACTGACCGAAGCACCGATCGGGAAGGTCCACGACAGGTCCGGCGCCACCCGCGGCGTCGCCTTCAGGTCTGGATAGAGCTTCTCCGATTCGTCCCAGAGACCGCCCTCATTGCGGACTTGAACCAAGGTCCTGCGGAAGAAGACGGCACCGAAGTCCTTGTTGTTGACGTGGCGCAGCGGCTCCATGAGGAGCGCCCAGGTCTTTCCACCACCGGCGCTGCCGCCGTAGATCGCGATGTCGGCCGGGCTGGCCAGGAACCGCGTCTGCGGGCCCGCCTGGGGACGGACGAACTTGGGGCTGGCCTGCCCGCCCTCATTCCCTTCCATTGTCCGGCAACTGGAAGATCGTCACCGGCGCGACCGGCGCCGGGAGGGGCTTGCCATCCTTGCCAGTGTGCTCGACCCGACGGCGATCGGTGTAGTGGTCGCCCATCTCCTTGGCTGCTTGCTCGAGGAGCTGGGCAACCATGGCGGAGTTCCCGCGCTGCTCGTTCAAGTCGATCTGGCGCTGAAGCTTCCGCATCCGGACCGCCCGATGGGCGACCCCGATCTGGGCCGTGTTCTCCAGAAAGTCTTTCCGGGCCTGATCGAACAACGCCCGCCACTTCTTCGCGGCGTTACGGCCGGCACGTTTCGTGGGGTCGTAGCACTCGATCGATTGCGGTTTGAGTTCGACGTTGAACTCGGCCTTCAGCGCCTTGGCGACCTCATGCGGGGTATCGAAGCAAGCCAGAGCCGTGACCACGAAGACCTTCTGCTCGTTGCTGAGCTTGTTCATCGGGGGAGGCATGCTATGCGGCCCTCAGCATGCAGGTCCCGCAGGCCTGGGCGATTTTGACGGCGGAGATGGTCGGTCCCTCTTTCGCGGCAGCGACCATGGCCTCGACGTGCGTGGCACCGGCACCGTAGCGGCGGACGACGCCGACAAACTCCTCGACATCGTGGCCACGCATGGCGAAGGCCGGCGAACCGTCCTTCCGGAACTTGGGGGCGCCGAACGCGTCTTGCTCCTGTCCGCAGTGGTAGAGCTCATGCTCGACCAGCGCCATGAACTCGGCATCGCTGCATTCGGCGCAGTACTCGGCGTCGAACGTCAGCAGGAATATGGGCGGGTACGTGAACCAGGCCGTCAGCTGCATCTCGATGCGACAGCGGAGCCACTTCCCCGCCGGTGGCAAGCCGATCTCAGCTTGGCCGACAACACGACGACCATGCCGACCGTTCGTTACGTTCGTCCAGAGCGCACCTATCGTCGCGAATGCCAGGTGCTGGTGATCCTCATTCCTGAGGGTGGCACCGTCGTCGATGAACGTCGTCCGGGCCCAGGAGATAATCTCGGGCGCGGGCACGAAAAGCGGATCGGCCATTGGCCCGATCAGATCGGCAGGCGGCTGCGGTCGCTGCATGATGGTGTATCCAGCCCGCTTTGCACGAGCCTCTCCCTGAACGCATGCACCTCAGTGTGTCGGTGTTTAAGCACCGCTTTGCCGGTGGTCACTCGACGAGGCGCCACAGGTCGGTGGAAGATATAGGCTGAGAGATCTGCACGGTTCATCAGCTGGGCTCCGATGTCAGGGTGCGGTCAGGCCGCGTGCGCATCGGCGGGGCCGGCTCCGCGCTCGTCGGCACCAGCAGTAACGTGTTCCAATCCCTGGGATTGGCTTTTTCCGGTTTTGGAAGCCAAACCTCGTCATCGTTGGAAAGTTCGTTGAGCGCGCCGTCGCTGCGCCCTACTTTCTAACGATGAAGAAACGCAAGCTTCTCGGACGACCACCCAAGCATCAAAGAGCTATGGCCGACCTGATTGCACTGCGGTTGCCCAGCGACTTACTGAAGAAGGTCGACAAGGCCGCAAAAAAGAATGGATGGGGACGTCAGGACGAGATCAGAATGCGACTTTCCAATGCATTCAGCGCTGATGACCCTCAACGCGTCTCGTAGGCTTTGTCGCCGTCACCCGCTTTGACTTCGCGACCGATCCCGGCCCGGATGTCACCGGGCCCGAGCAGGACTAGGGTGACTTCATGCGTACTGTCTGCAACGCAGCACGCCTTTCGCCGTTTTTGGCGTCATGAAGGCGAAGCGAAATCTCCTGCAAAAGATTGGCCCTGGCGTAATTACAGGCGCCGCAGACGACGACCCAAGTGGCATTGCCACCTATTCCCAAGCAGGCGCCCAAGCCGGATTCGGTCTTCTTTGGACGATCATCCTGACGCTACCCCTCATGATCGGCGTGCAGTCGGTAAGTGCGCGGATCGGCCGAGTCACAGGCCGTGGACTCGCGGCAAACATGTGCCGGGTTTTCCCCAAGCCGGTGGTTCTGAGCGCCGTCCTTCTTCTGTTTGTCGCCAACGCAGTGAACATCGGGGCAGATCTTGCAGCGGTGGGGGCGGCGGTCGATTTGCTTATCCCAGGCAACCGCCAGCTGTACGCGATCGCAATGGCCGCAGCTTCATTGTTGGCAATTATTTTCATTCCCTACAGCCGTTACGTGGGCTTCCTGAAGTGGCTCACGCTCTCGCTGTTTGCCTATGTCGGGGTGGTCTTCACAGCCCAATTGAATTGGGGTGATGTGGCACGGGGAGCACTGATTCCTAACTTCGCCTTTGACCACGACAGTCTGATGCTCATCGTGGCTCTTCTGGGCACAACAATCAGTCCCTTTCTCTTCTTCTGGCAGAGCGCTCAAGAGGTGGAAGAGGAGAAGGCTGACCCCGAGGCCGCACCGCTCAAGAATGCGCCCGATCAGGCCGAAGAAGAGCTCCCCCGCATCAACTGGGAAACGACCCTCGGAATGAGCATTTCAAACATGGTCGCTTTCTTCATCATCCTCACAACAGCAGCAACGCTACACGCGAACGGGACTACAAATATTGAAAGCACTGAACAGGCTGCGGAGGCGCTCAAGCCCATAGCTGGCGATGCTGCCTTTGTACTTTTCAGTTTGGGCCTGATTGGAACGGGTCTTCTTGCGATCCCCGTTTTGGCCGGCTCAGCCGCTTATGCAGTCGGGGAAGTGTGGGGCTGCGCTATCGGGCTGGAGAAGACATGGAAGGAAGCGACTCGATTTTATAGCGTGATCGGGCTGTCCGTCGTTGTGGGCAGCGGAATGCTTTTCTTGCCCATAGATCCAATTAAAGCGCTGATTTGGTCGGCGGTTCTGAACGGCATTATTGTAGTGCCTATCATCGCTGCCATGATGATCATCGGAGCGAGGCAGGACCTAATGGGCGAGTTCACCGTCACCTGGTGGCAGCGCATCCTCGGCTGGGCGACCTTCACCGTCATGGGAGCCGCCGCCGTCGCCCTATTCGCGATGCTGTAGATTTGTCCCTTCGACCCACCGAAACAGAGACTACCACAAGAAACGCCCGCTCGGGGAACCCGGCGGGCGCAATTCTGGAAGCCCCAATGTCAAGCATGTCAGAGTAGAAGTCAAGATGGCTTCTTAAACGTGCTAGGAAGTATTGATGCCGCCTATAGATGTAACGCATGCTCTTCTGACCCTGTTGAGTGCTCGGGATCGAGATATGCTTTTTCGATCGCTGAGGAATATCAGTCTCGACCGGCAGAACTTTCTCGAAATTCCGGGCCAACGAAATCCCTACGTTTATTTTATCGAAAAGGGTGTGGTCTCAATCGCTGCTGCGACCGAGTCACGCCGCATCCAGGTCGCCATGGTCGGTCCGGGAGGAGTCGTCGGCCTAGGCCATGACGATGCGCCATACGAAACGACTGTGCACTTTCCTTCGGAGGCGTTGCGCATTCCACGGGAGGATTTGAACGCGTTCGTTGCGGCAAGTCCTTCGCTCCGTGAGCTTCTGGACCGATATCGATCAGTGGTAGAAATGGAAATCGCTCAGAGCGCGGTCGCCATTGGAACTGCGCGTGCGCCAGCTCGTATTGCCCGATGGCTGCTCATGTTCAGTGATCGGCTCCAATCACACGAGCTGCAGCTTAAACACGATATGGTAGCCGCTGCGTTAGCGGTCCGGCGGCCTACTGTCACACTCACCATTCAAGACTTTCAGGGTCTAGGCGCCCTCCGAGCAGGCCGTGGCAGCGTCAAGATTGTTCGCCGCAAAATTCTGGAGGAGATAGCTGGCGAATTTTACGGGAAGCCTGAAGCCGAGTATGAGCGCCTGATTCGAGACTTTAGCCGCAACCCCTGACTCGCTGCTGATTCTCCGCTCGGTCGTACTGACGCTTGGAATCATCCCACATATCTGCAGCGAGGCCGATCAGCCACACTGCACCGGCATCGATGGGGCGGTCGTCCTCAACCATCTGAACGATCGTATGCGGCGAAATCAGTGAGCGTCGCTGAAAGGCGTTACCCCAGTCCACGTAGATGTTCCACAGCCGGCAGGCTCGCGCGCCAAATTCGCCAGTCCCGTGGCCGACACGAGATAGGTCCAAGGGCCTGAATCCTAAACCCTGCGTGATGATCTTGCAGGCCTCGACGATCTGGAGGGCGGCCTCGAATTGATCGCTGCTGAGGCCGCCATCTTCGGGCCCCTTACGGAGAAGGTCCTGCATTGGCCAGGGCTTCAGCTTTGCGAGAGTTTCGGGCGTGGCCTGGACCCGTTCAACTCGACGGACAGCCTGTCGCTTCTTCGAACGACGCTTCTTTGCCTTCGCCATGGGAACCCCGCCAAGTGATGGTTGACGGTTCCCCATTAGTGGGAAGTGTGACTAGAGAACGCAAGTCCAGTAGAGCATCGCGCTGGTTGATTTTCCATAGAGCCCGAACAGTGGCCGTCTGGGAGCAGAGGCCTGCGTCTCCGTAGCGGGCGGGGCCTGTCGCTATCGAGAAATCACCTGAGGCCTAGGGATCGTCCGGTATCTGACTATCGTCCCGTCGGCAACGATCGGCGAGGAAGGCCAATGCCTGATCGATAGCATCGCCGGCGAGCGTGCGACTGGTAGGCGCGAGGTCGAATGGTGACCACAGCAGCACCGCCTCTGGAGAGGTATCGCGCTGCTCGACTGGTGTTAGCAGGTACGAGCGCTGGATGTAGGCTCGGGTCGAAAAGACGCCCTTCGGCCCCTCAACGGCCTCGATCCGCACGCGTTCATCTCTGCCGTCGAGTAATACGGTTAACTCGACGATTTCGTGGTGCGTGTGAAATTCTTTCGCGAACTGCGAATTGTAAAGCTTCATCGGTCCTTTCCCGCTAAGGCCGATGGTACAAACAGAGCCTGTGTAAAGTCACTGCGACCGGGACGCTTTTCGTGGCTTCTCGAACGAGCATCGCCCCAACTTATCCGGCTGACGCTTGAGAGCAGCCAACTCTCCTCACTATTTTGGTGTCATATATGCAATAATGAACACAGCGAAACGGTAGAAACGCTCTACTCTTTTCGAATGATGTCCTCGCTCAAATGCCTTGCAAAGGCCGAGCAGTGTGAAGCACTGGCGCGAACCAGCGTCGATGTTATTGGCCGACAAACCCTGCTTATGATCGCCTCTTTCTGGCGCTCGCTGGCTAAGCAAGCGCGGAGATACGAAGGGCCGCCCGGCAGCACCTAGGCGTTCCGCGCGATCCGGCTCTTCCGCTGAGCCGCGACAATATGGCTGCGAGAGCGGAGGGTACGCCGCGCTCAATGCTCAGGGCTCGGCGCTTCCGGCCGATCAGCTTAACGTCGAGGGCCAGGTGCGCTGCGATCTAGGGTTCGGTCCTTCCCGCTCGGGTCAGCTCCCGCCACTAGAGAATGCAACGGCAATAGGTGTCTGTCGCCGATTGGATCACTTCTCGAACGAAAATATCCTTCGTTAGGTTCTTCCGAATGAGTTGCAGGTCGAACCGACGAATCTTCCAAACCGGCGCTGGATGACCTCACGTCTCGGCAATCCCAGTGAGGAAAACATGCGTCTCAAGATTAGCCTTCTCGGTGCACTCACGGCCTTGGCTCTGGCACCGGCTGCAAGTGCTGCCACGATCGGGGGCACCTACTACGCTCCCCAGTACGATTTTCAGGACTTCTGGACAGCCGCCGATGGCAAGTATTTCCGCGTGGTACTCGCAGGCAATGCCTTCGACGCCGTGCCATCCGATCGAGCGGCGGAGGACCTGCTGCCTGTCATGCAGGGCGCCAAGCCGCGGCCGGCGCTTCGGTTTACGTATGACGCGCCGCTCGAGGAGCCGCGTCCCGACTATCGCCTGGTGCTCGTCTCCAACGCTGCCAACGACCTGAATGGCGACAGTGTCTGTAAGGGAACTACTCGGTTCAAGCCCGGCCGACCGGGCGTGGTCAACCTCTTTGCCGTTTACTGCCGAAACGATATGGCAATGTCGATGACCACGGCCACGACGAACGCGTCGACGCCACAGGATCCGAAGGTGGCGGAACTCTTCCGCGAGCTGTTCCTCGTCGTGTTCAGCGACTCACCGGCACTGAAGCCGCAGAATGGTGGCTTCCGGCGTCGCTAGACCGCTACCCTTCAAGCGCAGCCCGCCCTGGACCTCCGGGGCGGGTTTCTCTTTGCGCGGCAAGTCCTCCGCCAGCTTGGCGCTGTCGGTTTGCTATTAGGGGGAACTGGGACCAACGAACACGAGTTCTGTTCGCGCCAAAACTAAGCGGCAGCGACCTTAGCGGTTGCGACCTTCTCCCGTCGGCCCAGCGTCCAATTGTTTTGCATTCGAACTTCCGGATTGGGCACCGTCCAGCAGGCCCCGCCCTCGTTGAGAAAGACGACCCACATCAGGTGCGATTCCGGCCCGTAGTCGATTACGAAATGGGCGAGACCTGCACCCTTGGAGGTTTCAAGCGGGAGAGGTGGGTTCAATTGTGTGATCATGGGGGCTGGAACGGCTGAAAGATCGCCAAGTTGCGGCCGTCCAGCGTCAGACGGAGTGCAATCGTCAATCTTCCGTCCACGCAGCAACTACCGCCGCCTAGGTCCATTCATCCGGGCGAGCGCTGCCGACCCGGTAGCGCGCTATGTACGGAGGATGACTTGAACAACAACAATCAGAACCAGAACCCGAACCAGAAGCCGGACCAGCAGCGCGAGCAGCCCCAGAAGGAGCAGCAGCAGCACGAGCGCCAGGCGCCCGGCCGGGAGCAGGGTCAGCCGGGCGGGAAGCCGGGCGAGTCGCAAAAGCCCAATCGCTAAGCCGTTAAAGAGAGAGCCCACCGAAAGGTGGGCTTTTTCGTTCGTTCGGCAATCGAGGAGCTGACTGCGTGAATCAGGTTATCGAGAAGCAAGACCGGGTCGTGCATGGGAAGGGCTTCTTTGCCGCCCTCGATCAAAGCGGGGGTTCGACGCCGGCTGCCCTTCGTCTGTATGGCATCGACGAAGAGAAATATGCGACCGGCGCCGAGATGTTCGATCTCATGCACACGATGCGCGAGCGGATCATGACGGCCCCAGCTTTCAACGGCGACCGGATTATTGCTGCGATCCTCTTCGAGAACACGATGCGAGGCCTCTGCAACGGCGTTCCCGTCCCGGACTTCCTGTGGGACCGCGGGATTGTTTCGTTTCTGAAAGTGGATCAGGGGTTAGAGCCGGAGCGTGATGGTGTCAGGCTCATGGCGCATATACCGGAGCTGCTGCCGCGACTGGAGGAAGCTTCCCGCCTGGGAGTGTTCGGCACCAAGATGCGGTCGACGATCGGTGGGCCATCTGCGACCGGTATCGAGGCGATCGTCGGGCAACAGTTCGAGACCGCCCTCTTGATCGCCTACCAGGGCCTGATGCCGATCGTTGAACCCGAAGTGCTCAAGGATAGCGAAGAGAAGGAAGCAGTCGAAGACCTCCTCCGCATACATCTGCTACGAGCGCTCAATCGCCTGCCGCAAGGGGTCAAGGTCATTCTCAAGCTGACGCCGCCGACGATGCCCGATCTCTACCGCGAGCTCGCCGCGCATGGAGGCGTCGCCAGATTGCTGGCCCTGTCGGGCGGCTATTCTCGAGAGGCGGCCTGCCAGAAGCTCCGGGCGAATCACAGCATGATCGCCAGCTTTTCCCGCGCCCTTACCGAAGGGCTTCACGTGTCGATGAACCAGCAGGAGTTCGAAGCCGCGCTCGCAGCCTCGATCGATCAGATTTTCCGAGCGTCGACAGCCAAGTCCGGGAAATCGGCCTGACCGAAGAACGTCGGCTTCGTGGCTCAGGCAAGAAACACGCCGATCGCGACGAGCGCGCCGACGACAAAGGAGTACCATGTGTGCGCCTTTGCAACCGCAGCGCTCGCGGCGAAGGGCGCGATCGTCAGCACCGTCAGTCCGGCGGCCGTACCAAAGGCAGCGGCCATTCCCAATTTGCGAAGCATCGTCTCCCCTCAAGTCGCCGCAGCTCGTCGAGCTACGCGCCTGAGGCATTCCGGTTGCCCAGATTTCAACAGCATAAGCGAGTCAGGAAGGACGTGGGTCGCGGCTATTCATCTGCTTTCTGACCCGTCGAATTGTAAAGCTGAACTACCCTCATCGCGTCCTTCCAGATTTGGTGCGCGGCTTCCAGCGTAGCGGAATCCGACAAAGCCATCTTCAGTCTGAAGTACCGATGCTCGGCGTCACGCTCGACAGCGCGCAATCGCAGCAACTCAGGGTCGTCGCTCATCTCACACCCAGATACCGTTCCCGAATGAACGAATGCTTAAAGTCGCGTGACCGTTACTGCGAAATCAAAATTAGGCAGGAATGCCTGCTGCGCGGGTGATCGACCGCGCGCAGCCCCAGCGGCGCTTCCCGCTGCCACAGTACCGTCTGCCGGCAGCACCCCCGCCGTCTCAGCTTCCGGCTTTCTGAGACGGCGTGAGCCGACGATAACGTGATGCAACGCGGTACCCCTGTACCCGTTCACCGGGTATGAAAGACCTGCCGCAGATCTGTCATCTCCCGTACATCAGCCTCGAGGACTTTGCGGGGTTCGCGGCAATACTCGCGGAGGACGGGGACTTCCCTGCTACCCACGGCGCCTGGGAAACCCTGATCGATGCCAGAGGGGAAGAGATTTGGGCGTCTGGAGATGTCCCGATATTCACGGGCCTAACCCCCGCAGGCTTCCGGCGGTTCGTGGCTGATTCCACAGCCAGTGCCAGCATCAACACGCTGATCGCCTACGCGGCTTTGTTGAGTTCGGCGACAAACGTTACCGAACCAGAGCCAGATCCGGCACCTATCCAGAAGGCGGCCGCTTAGCGCGGATGATCCCGCCTGCCTCGACGCAGGCGCGCGCGTAGGAAACGGGAGTCACCTCCGGCTTGACGAGTTAGCACCAGACAGCCGGCTTTGGGAGGGATAACAGAGCCCAGCTTTTGGGCTTCACTCCGGTCGCGAGGGCGGTCGGAAGGACAGTACTGCGACAGCTTCGCTGCGCATGGGAGCATCAGCATTCTTATGGCGCTTGGCACAAGCATTGTTGAAGGATACTGATATTTTGCTATTCATTTCCGCAGGCTGCGATGCCCCAAGAGATTGAAAACCTTCACAAGCTACTATCAGAAATTGAATTGACACTGCGAGAACGCCTTAAGGAGATTGGCGTCGACCTTCCTCATCTACTAGTAGTGACCGGCCCATCAGGTGACACTCTGATACTTGGTCAAATGGACTCCGAAATGCTGAAGAGAGTATGCGCAGATCTAGGCGAAAGCGCCGATCAGGAACTGCGCCGGAGATCAGTAGAGGATTCACTGCCGCCTCAGCGATGTACCGACCTGAACCACACGCTCTCCGTCGATGGAGGCGATCCTCTCGACGACCGAGACTGACAGACAGGCTTGAATGCGAAGACCAACAAGTCGCTTTACGCTCTCGGGCATACCTAAGGATCGCAGGCGCGAGAGGTCAGTGTGATCCCTATAGCGGCACACAAGATAAGCCGACTGCACGCAAAACGTGCGGTTCTATCGGGTACCTACTCGCAAGCTGCAAGCGAAGCCGACGAGCTCCACGAGCAAACCCGAATGCTATTCACCGCGTCCGGCACTAAGCCGGGCGCGGCGGCACGTTCAATTACTGGATGACGATCTCGACGCGGCGGTTCTGGGGCTCGCGGACGTTCGGGCCGGTCTGGACCAGAAGGCCCTGCTCACCACGGCCGATGACGGCGATGTTGGTCGCCGGCACGCCTTCGCGAACCAGGGCGTCCTTGACGGCGTTCGCGCGACGCAGCGACAGCGCCATGTTGTAGGCCTCGGTGCCCGACGTGTCGGTGTGGCCGGTCGCCGTGATGCGGGCGTTGCCCTTCTGCTTGTAGGCACCGGCAGCCTGCTTGATCGTGGTCAGGGCCTGGGCCGACAGGTTCGAGCGATCCCAGTCGAAGAACACCATGAACGACGGCGGGGCCACCATCGGCGGGGCCGGCGGCGGCGGCGGCGGCGGCGAGACGAACTTGTACTGCACGCCGGCCAGAGCCAGGATGTTGTTGTTCTGGAAGGTCACGTTGCCGAACGG
>JAESFU010000271.1_pt1 | contig 47272 bp, 37 predicted proteins | sample 9269461 | NCBI WGS metagenome assembly JAESFU01 (sample SAMN14502556, study PRJNA617107) | algae metagenome | isolation source: Stenomitos rutilans HA7619-LM2 and co-occurring heterotrophs from cave walls | place: USA: Waikapalae cave, Hawaii | collected 2009-07-28
GGATATTCTCAAGAATATCCCATACGATCGCCTCTTTTTTATCGACGAGCTTGCGTGCGCTCTTAACTGTTTTTACAATACCTCTTTCAATAAGCTTACGGATGATGAACGGTTTGAACAATTCAGCAGCCATATCTTTCGGAAGTCCGCACTCATGGAGTTTCAGTTCCGGACCAACCACGATTACCGAGCGACCTGAATAGTCGACACGCTTACCGAGAAGGTTCTGACGAAAACGTCCCTGCTTTCCCTTCAATACATCTGAAAGCGATTTCAATGCACGACCGCCTTCAGCCTTTACTGCGTTTGACTTCCTTGAGTTGTCGAAAAGGGAGTCAACCGCTTCCTGAAGCATACGCTTTTCGTTACGAAGGATCACTTCAGGTGCCTTGATCTCGAGCAGACGTTTCAAACGATTATTGCGGATGATCACGCGACGATAAAGGTCGTTCAGATCCGAAGATGCGAAACGGCCACCGTCGAGTGGAACGAGCGGACGAAGCTCCGGCGGTATAACCGGAATGTATTGCATAACCATCCATTCGGGACGGTTCGTGATACGTGTGTTTGCCTCGCGGAAAGACTCCACGATGCTAAGACGCTTCAGCGCATCTGCCTTTCTTTGCTGAGATGTTTCTGTTGCTGCTGCGTTTCTGAGATCGAAAGACAATTGGTCAAGGTCGATTCGTGCAAGAAGATCATGTACGGCTTCAGCACCCATCTTCGCGATGAACTTTTGTGCATCGTCATCAGGCAGGTACTGATTGTCTTTCGGAAGGTTCTCAAGTATTTCGAGGTACTCTTCTTCAGTAAGAAGATCACCGCGTTTCAGATTTTTATCTTCACGGATTCCGGCCTGAATTACAACATAACGTTCGTAATAGACAATGCTCTCCATTTTTTTGGAGCTCATTCCAAGCAGGTAACCGATTTTATTCGGAAGGCTCTTGAAGTACCAGATGTGAACGATAGGAACCACAAGTTTGATGTGGCCCATTCTTTCACGGCGTACTTTCTTTTCAGTTACTTCTACACCGCAACGGTCGCACACGATGCCCTTGTAGCGAATACGTTTGTATTTGCCGCAGGCACATTCGTAATCCTTAACAGGACCAAATATGCGCTCGCAAAACAAACCATCACGTTCCGGTTTGTATGTGCGGTAATTGATGGTTTCAGGCTTCAGCACTTCACCATAACTACGTTCCAGAATAGAATCGGGAGAAGCAAGCCCGATCGTTATTTTCGAAAATGTGGCTCTTGGTCGGTTTTCCTTTTTGACTGCCATATTTTGATTTGACAATTTTTAAAATGGTTCGATAAATACCGGTACGACCGGAGGCGGATCAACGGAAGCTCTTATTCGAACTTCAGATCCAGTCCCAGACCTCTCAATTCGTGAACAAGCACGTTGAAAGATTCAGGGATACCGGCTCTCGGTATATTGTCGCCCTTCACAATCGACTCGTACGTTTTCGCACGACCGATGATATCGTCGGACTTCAGCGTCAGCAATTCCTGGAGTATGTTCGAAGCACCGTATGCTTCCAATGCCCATACTTCCATTTCTCCGAAACGCTGTCCACCAAACTGGGCCTTACCACCAAGAGGCTGCTGAGTAATCAGACTGTAAGGTCCGATGCTTCTCGCATGCATCTTGTCGTCGACCATGTGATGGAGTTTGATCATGTAGATAACCCCGACGGTTGCTTTCTGGTGAAACTTTTCACCGGTTTCGCCATCGTACAGGTATGTATGACCGAAGGTTGGAAGATTTGCTTTGCCGATGTAATCCGCGATCTCTTCTACAGTTGCTCCGTCGAAGATCGGCGTAGCGAACTTAACTCCGAGTTTCAGACCAGCCCAACCGAGTACGGTCTCATAGATCTGACCAAGGTTCATACGGCTCGGTACACCAAGCGGATTCAAAACGATGTCGACAGGAGTTCCGTCTTCGAGGAAAGGCATGTCTTCCGCACGAACGATCTTCGCAACAATGCCTTTGTTCCCGTGACGACCGGCCATCTTATCGCCCACTTTCAGTTTCCTTTTCACAGCGATGTACACTTTTGCAAGCTTCAATACGCCGGCAGGTAATTCATCACCAATTGATATGTTGAACTTCTCGCGTTTGTAACGTCCGAGTTCTTCGTTGTACTTGATGTTGAAGTTGTGAAGCAGCGTGTTGATCTGATCATCGATCTTCTGATCGCCTGTCCATCCGAGTGGATTTACGTTCTGATAATCGATGGTTGCAAGATTCTTCGCGTTGAACTTCGAACCTTTAGAAATCTGCATTTCACCGAAGTTGTTGCTAACACCTGCAGATGGTTTGTCCTTCAACAGAGTTTGCAGTTTCGTGAGCAACAGTTCTTTCAGCTCCTCAACATTTCTTTCATGAACCTTTTCCAGTTTTTCGAGCGATGCTTTCTCACGGATCTTTGCATTCTTATCCTTCTTTGCTCTCTGGAACAATTTCTTTCCTATCACAACACCTTCTACTCCATTCGGAGCTTTCAGTGAAGCATCTTTTGCGTCTCCGGCTTTGTCGCCGAAGATTGCACGAAGCAATTTCTCTTCCGGAGTGGGATCGCTTTCTCCCTTCGGAGTGATCTTACCGATGAGAATATCACCTTCCTTAATTGCGGCACCAAGACGAATGATTCCATTCTCATCGAGGTCCTTTGTTGCTTCTTCAGAAACGTTCGGGATATCCGGCGTAAGTTCTTCTTCGCCGAGTTTTGTATCGCGAACCTCGAGTTCGTATTCGGAAATATGAACCGATGTGAAGAGGTCCTCACGAACAACTTTTTCGTTGATCACGATCGCATCTTCAAAGTTGTATCCTTTCCAGGGCATGAACGCAACCTGAAGATTTCGTCCAAGCGCCACTTCACCATTCTGAACCGCGTATCCTTCGGTGAGAAAATCACCTTTCCTGACCCGCTGCCCTTTCTTAACTGCAGGACTATGGTTGATGCAGGTTTCCTGGTTGGTCTTTATGAATTTCGTAAGATTGTATATCTGAAGATCTTCTTCGAACGATACGAGGCGATCTGCTTCAGTGCGATCGTAGCGAACGTGAATTTCTTTTCCATCGACGTATTCTACAACTCCGTCTCCTTCCGCAAGGATCTGAACCCTTGCATCACGTGCCGCCTTTGCTTCAAGTCCTGTACCGACGATCGGTTGTTCGGGTTTGATGAGCGGTACGGCCTGTCGTTGCATGTTCGATCCCATGAGCGCGCGGTTGGCGTCGTCATGTTCGAGGAACGGAATCAGAGATGCGCTCAGACCAACAATCTGGTTCGGAGCTACGTCCATGAATTCCACTTCATTCTTATCGAGGATCGGGAAGTCACCGGTTTGACGTGATGTAACGCGTTCTTCAACGAACTCGCCCTTCTCATTCAGCGGTGCACTTGCCTGTGCGATCTTTGCAATGTCTTCTTCTTCGGCGCTGAGGAAAGTGAGTTTTTTAAGGTCCACTTTTCCGTCGTTCACCTTATGATAAGGAGTTTCGATGAAGCCCATCTCATTGATCTTCGCATGAACGCAAAGAGTTGAGATCAGACCAATGTTCGGACCTTCAGGAGTTTCGATGGTACACAAGCGACCGTAGTGCGAATAGTGTACGTCACGAACTTCGAAGCCTGCGCGCTCGCGGCTCAAACCTCCGGGTCCGAGTGCCGAAATACGACGCTTGTGAGTGATCTCACTGAGCGGATTCGTTTGATCCAGGAACTGTGAGAGCTGAGAGGTTCCGAAGAATGAGTTGATGACAGAAGACAATGTTCTCGCGTTGATCAGATCAACCGGCGTAAACACTTCATTATCGCGCACGTTCATTCTTTCACGGATGGTTCTTGCCATACGGGCGAGACCAACACCAAACTGCGCATACAGTTGTTCGCCAACTGTACGAACACGGCGATTGCTGAGGTGATCGATATCATCAATTTCCGCTTTACCGTTGGTAAGGCGAACGAGGTATTTGATGATCTCGATGATATCTTCCTTCGTTAATGTTTTTTGTTCGATCGGATAGTTAAGATTCAGTTTGCGGTTGATCTTATACCGCCCTACTTCACCGAGGTCGTAACGCTTGTCGGAGAAGAACAATTTATCGATGATACCTCTCGCGGTCTCGTTGTCCGGAGCATCGGCACCGCGCAACTGGCGGTAGATGTGTTGTACGGCTTCGAGTTCCGAGTTGGAAGTATCCTTATTGAGAGTATTATAGATGATAGCGTAGTCGCCGCCAACGTCTTCTTTTTGTATGAAGACGCTCTTAACGTCCATTTCAGAAACCATTTCAATGGCTTCTTCATCGAGTACGGTGTCGCGCTCGAGAACCACTTCGTTTCTTTCGATCGATACCACTTCGCCGGTATCTTCATCAACGAAGTCTTCTACCCAGGTACGCAAAACTCTTGCGGCGAGGCGCTTACCCACATATTTCTGGAGCGCCTTCTTTTCGGCCTTTACTTCATCGGCCATTCCAAACAATTCAAGGATGTCCTTGTCTGTTTCGAAACCGATAGAACGAAGAAGTGTGGTTACGGGAAATTTCTTTTTACGGTCGATGTACGCATACATCACGTTGTTGATGTCGGTAGCAAACTCCATCCACGCTCCTTTGAAAGGAATCACCCTTGCAGAGTAGATCTTCGTTCCATTCGGGTGAATGGACTGACCGAAGAACACTCCCGGAGAACGGTGAAGTTGAGAAACAACTACGCGCTCGGCTCCGTTGATAACGAAAGTACCGCGCGGCGTCATGTACGGGATGTTTCCAAGGAACACATCCTGAACGATTGTCTGGAAGTCGACATGCTCTTCGTCGTTACAGCTCAGGCGCAGTTTGGCCTTGAGAGGAACGGCATAAGTAAGTCCACGCTCCATACATTCTTCAATAGTGTAGCGTGGCGGATCAATAAAATAATCCAGAAACTCGAGCATGAAGATGTTCCTCGTGTCGGTGATCGGAAAGTTTTCCTTGAACACCTTGAACAATCCTTCTATATTTCGTTTATCCGGTGTGGTTTCAAGTTGGAAGAATTCTTTAAAGGATTGAATTTGGACTTCAAGCAGGTCAGGCGCTTCAGCTAAATTTTTTGTTTTTCCGAAGTTGACCCTGCTTTGGAGCTTTGTTGAAGACATATGTTGTACAACCTGTTTTTTAGTTCGAACTACTGTCGCCTATAGACAAAAAAATTACAGGAAAACCCTGTTGGTTTTCTGTAATCTTAAGGAGCAGTTATGTAATTACGGTCATTTATGAACTTATCCCGGCTAATTAGCTTCATGAAAAATCGGACGGCAAAGGTAGGGAATATATGGGAATTATAGCAAACATCGCCCGCTAAGGTAAAAGTTAAAAGGTAAAAGGGAAAAGATAGCGCTTTACCCGACCGAGGAATCTCTGGCCGGATGTCAGCTTTTTACCTTTTACCTTTTACCTTTTACCTTTTACTTCGGAGAAGCAGCGATTACTGGATCTCAACGTCAGCACCAGCCTCTTTCAGTTTCGCAACGAGTGCGTCTGCGTCGGCCTTGCTAACACCTTCCTTAACGGGTTTCGGAGCGCCGTCAACCAGGTCTTTCGCTTCTTTCAGTCCAAGACCGGTGAGGTCCTTAACGATTTTCACTACGTTGAGCTTGTTGGCTCCACCGCTTTTCAGGATCACGTTGAAAGAAGTCTTTTCTTCAGCAGCAGGAGCGGCACCACCGGCAGCCGGACCAGCAGCAACTGCAACCGCAGCAGCAGCGGGCTCGATGCCATATTCTTCCTTCAAAATTTTCGCTAATTCGTTTACTTCTTTTACAGTCAGGTTAACCAACTGTTCTGCAAATGCTTTCAAGTCTGCCATTGTTTGAAATTTTTTCCGCCTTCACATTCCGCATCCACGGAATCCGGCGGAGGGTTTTAAAAAAATTTGCCTTTATTATTCCCTCAGGCCTGGGATATGTTGTTGTTCGTAATACTTATTGAGCGGCGGCACTGTCCTCCAGTGCTTTTACAAGCGATGCCAATTTGTTGCCTGCGTTCAGGCCGCTGATGACATTTTTCGCTGGTGACTGCAGCAAACCGATGATCTCACCGATAAGATCGTTCTTGCTTTTCAGGTTGGTGAGTGATTTGAGCTGATCGTCTCCGGCATAAACATCGCCGTCGATGAATGCGGCCTTCAACACCGGCTTCTCACCATTCGTTTCCTTGCGGAACGTGCTGATGATCAGCGCCGGCTCCTTTGGATTTTCAGAGAACATGAGCGCGGTTACCCCATTGAGCGACTCATATACGTTGCTGTACCGGTCGTTGTTAAGGTTCTCGAGTGCCTTGCGGATGAGGGTGTTCTTGGCAACCTTCATTTCAACATTCTTGCTGAAACAAATGCGCCTGAGCTTCGTCACCTGTTCAACCGATAAAGCTTCGGTATTCGTGATATAGAAATTGTTGTACTGCGAAAACTTGTCCTTCAGTACATCAATCACTTCATTTTTTTCCTGCTTTGTCATAACAGATATTTTGTTCCCGGTTGAAAGGGATTAGTTCATTAATGATTTGGTGTCGACGGGGATTCCCGGACTCATGCTGCTTGCCATGAAAACACTCTTCAGGTAGGTTCCTTTTGCAGTGGCCGGCTTTGCTCTGATGATCGCGTTGATGAGCTCATTGCTGTTCTCAGCGATTTTTTCAGGACTGAAGCTTACCCGGCCGATTGAGGCATGGATGATTCCTGCCTTGTCGACTTTGAAAGCGATCTTACCGCCTTTTACTTCGTTCACTGCTGCGGCAACATCGTTGGTAACCGTTCCGGTTTTCGGGTTCGGCATCAGGTTGCGGGGACCGAGGATCTTACCGAGTTTACCGATCTTCGGCATCACCGATGGTGTTGCAACGATCACATCGATATCCACCCAGCCACCTTCAATTTTCTGAACGAATTCATCGAGGCCCACATAATCTGCACCTGCGGCTTTTGCTTCAGCTTCTTTATCGGGTGTGCAGAGTACAAGAACTCTTTTGGTTTTACCGGTTCCATGCGGAAGGTTAACGGTGCCACGGATGGCCTGGTCGGCTTTTTTCGGATCTACACCGAGCCGGATATGTATATCAACCGAAGCGTCGAATTTGGTAGTGTTCACTTCTTTGACGAGCGAAGACGCTTCTTTGAGTGAATACACTTTGTTTTTATCAACCTTCGATTCTACTGCTTTTCTTTTTTTTGCGATTGGCATTGTCATTCGATTTTAACCTGAGGATTCAGGTGGTTATCAATTGTTTTCCCATGGGGCTTTACCATCAACGGTGATACCCATGCTGCGTGCGGTTCCGGCAACCATTCTCATGGCGCTTTCCACGGTAAAGCAATTGAGATCGCTCATTTTGTCTTTGGCAATCGCCTCGACCTGGTTCCAGTTCACTTTGCCCACCTTGCTGCGATTCGGTTCTTTCGATCCGCTTTGGAGCTTGGCGGCTTCGAGCAACTGTACAGCTGCCGGAGCGGTTTTAATGATAAAATCGAATGATTTGTCGGAGTAAACAGTGATGAGAACAGGAAGTACCTTCCCGATCTTATCCTGCGTGCGGGCATTGAACTGCTTGCAGAATTCCATGATGTTCACGCCCTTTGAACCCAGTGCAGGACCAACTGGAGGTGCCGGATTGGCCTGACCTCCCTTTACCTGCAGCTTAACGAAGCCGGTAATTTCTTTTGCCATGATTCAACTTTTTGGTGTTAGCGTCCCGACATCGGCCGGAACTCCCAAATCCAATTGTACTAAGAACTTTGGGGACGCAAAGGTGGGGGAATTTGGGGAGAAATGCAAGAAATTTTTGGTGTTGGCTGTCGGCTTTCAGCCGTCGGCTATCAGATGCTGCCGTCAGCCATCGATTTCCGGGGTCGATTCTCCAACTTCGAGAAATCGTTGCTGAATGACGAATAACGCTTGCCTTGCGATACTTTCTTGAATGAGACGCTTGTCGGAATAGTCTCCAACAGATCTTCGATTGTATTGTATGACTCAGCGTTGCAGTAGTTGACTCGTAACAGCTGATAGCTGACAGCTGATAGCTGACAGCTCAAAGCGCATAGCTCATAGCCCATGCTCCCAGCCCAATAACTATTTGCATTCTTCGTATTAATCCCTAAATTTCCGATGTGATTCAATCACTTTACTTTACACTGTTAAATACACATCACTATGGCCAAAGCAAAGAAAAAAGCTGCTAAAAAATCAGGTCCTAAAAAAAGCGCATCAAAAAAAGGTGCTGCTAAAAGATCAAAGAAGGCCGCTCCTAAAAAAGGCGGTAAGAAAAAAGCTGCAAAAAAAGCTCCTAAAAAAGCTTCTAAGAAATCTGCACCTAAAAAAGGCGCAAAGAAAGCAGCAAAAAAATCTTCTGGTAAAGCGGCTAAGAAAGCGCCGGCAAAAAAGAAATCCGGAAAGAGATCCAACAAAGGCCGCTCATCATCTTCATCTTCAGCCGGATCTTCTTCAGACAATGGAACATCACAGGCACCTATAACCGAACCTTCAGGTTCGGGCGAACAATCCGGTGGCGAAAGTTCGAACGCATAGATTTACATCAAATAAAAAAGCTTCCGTCTCCGGAAGCTTTTTTATTTAAGAACGTTTTATTACGACAACTTCTCTACCTGCATGTAGTTTAACTCTACAGGCGTCGAGCGTCCGAAGATCTTTACCGTCACTTTCAATTTCTTTTTCTCGTCGTTCACTTCTTCAATGATTCCGTTGAAGTCGTTGAATGGTCCTTCGATAATTTTTATCGTCTCTCCCACGATGAATGGTTCGCTCATGCTTACGCCACCTGCTTCTGCCATTTCATCCATCTTCCCAAGCATCTTGTTCACTTCTGCTTTTCGCAATGCGATGGGATCTTCCTTACCGAGGAAATGAATAACGTTTGTTGTGTTCTTGATGGCGTCGCGAAGATCGTCCGATAATTTTCCTTCCGTTACTTCTATCATCACATAACCTGGATAATAGTTTCTTTCTCTCATCACTTTTTTTCCGTTCTGCACCTTGTACACTTTCTCAACCGGAAGAAAAACCTGCTTCACTACTTCACCCCATCCACCGCGCGAAATTTCTTTATCGAGATATTCTTTCACTTTACGTTCCTTGCCGCTGACGACGCGTAGAACGTACCATTTCGTTTCCTGCTGCTGAATCGTTTGATTTTCCATTATCCAAAAAATGAATAGATTAATTTCAATCCCGATTGCGCGATCAGGTCCATCACCCACACGATGGCTGTGATGATGAGTGTAGCGACCAGTACGATGACGGTCGATTGTTGTAGTTGCGTCCAGGTAGGCCAGCTTACTTTTTCAAGAAGTTCGCGGTAGGATTCCCGGAAATAGGTTGTCACTTTATTCATTTCATCTCTTTTGCACGGGCACCAGGATTCGAACCCGGATCAAAGGTTTTGGAGACCTCTATTCTACCCTTGAACTATGCCCGTAGAAAGCTAAAAGCTATTCCGACAGGCGGAACAGCTTTTAGAATGTATCGTACAAATATATAGAATCGTTTTCAAAAAGGCCAGCAGCAAGGCTGCGTGGTGCCTTACTTGAGAATATCAGTAACCTGTCCTGCTCCAACGGTACGGCCACCTTCACGGATCGCAAACTTCAAACCTTTCTCCATCGCGATCGGCTGAATCAGCTTCACGGTTAGGTTGGTATTGTCGCCGGGCATTACCATTTCGGTTCCTGCTGCCAGTTCAACTTCACCTGTTACGTCTGTAGTACGGAAGTAGAACTGAGGACGGTACTTATTGAAGAATGGAGTATGACGGCCACCTTCTTCTTTACTGAGAACGTAAACTTCTCCTTTGAATTCTGTATGAGGAGTGATTGATCCTGGTTTGCAAAGTACCATACCGCGACGGATCTGGTTCTTTTCAATACCACGAAGCAACAAACCTGCGTTGTCGCCGGCTTCACCCTGATCGAGAAGCTTGCGGAACATTTCAACACCTGTTACAGTAGAAGTAAGTGGAGATTCCATCAGACCTACGATCTCAACTCCTTCACCTACTTTAATACGTCCTCTTTCAATACGACCTGTTGCAACGGTACCACGACCAGTGATCGAGAACACGTCTTCAACACTCATAAGGAATGGCTGATCAACCGGGCGCGGAGGCAGCGGAATGTAGCTGTCAACAGCTTCCATCAGTTGGTCGATTGCTTTCACCCATTTGTCTTCACCTGCAAGAGCGCCGGTTGCTGATCCCTGGATGATCGGCGTGTTGTCGCCATCGAAACCATATGTAGTGAGCAATTCACGAATTTCCATTTCTACGAGTTCAAGCAGCTCCGGATCGTCGACAAGGTCAACCTTGTTCATGAACACAACAATACGGGGAACGCCTACCTGGCGGGCGAGAAGGATGTGTTCTTTTGTCTGAGGCATTGGACCATCCGTAGCAGCCACAACTAAAATAGCACCATCCATCTGCGCAGCACCGGTGATCATGTTCTTCACATAATCGGCGTGACCTGGACAGTCAACGTGTGCATAGTGACGGTTTGCCGTCTGATACTCCACGTGCGCAGTATTGATCGTGATACCTCTTTCTTTTTCTTCGGGTGCCGCATCGATCTCATCGTATTTTTTTGCGGTAGCCATACCCCTTGTGGCCAGAATGCTGGTAATAGCAGCAGTGAGTGTGGTCTTACCGTGATCGACGTGGCCAATAGTCCCAACGTTAACGTGGGGTTTGTCCCTCTTGAAAGTCTCTTTTGACATCTTTATCTGTTTTTAGTTGTGGATTTTAATAAATAACACTTTATAACCTTCCCATCCAACAGTTTGAGCCGTTGATGAGAATTGAACTCACGACCTCTTCCTTACCAAGGAAGTGCTCTACCACTGAGCTACAACGGCTTGATAGAAAGCGATCTTTTTTTTAAGAACTGAGCGGGAGACGAGGTTCGAACCCGCGACCTACAGCTTGGAAGGCTGTCGCTCTACCAACTGAGCTACTCCCGCAAATCAACCGGCCCGCCTAAAAGGGCAAATCGGTTCTGACTATTTAAAGAACTCTCACCTTCGCTGATGCCAGGGTGTTTGACCACCATCTCCGACTCTCGCAGAGACGGTGGACGGTCCGCGTACTCCGCCTCTGGCGGATTCGGTGGACGGTCCGCCTATGCTGAAGCTTCGGTGGACGGAGTGGGCAAGGATGGATTCGAACCACCGAACTCCGAAGAGGACAGATTTACAGTCTGTTGCCGTTGGCCACTTGGCTACTTGCCCGATTGAGCCAGAGAAGGGACTCGAACCCCCGACCAGCTGATTACAAATCAGCTGCTCTACCAACTGAGCTACTCTGGCGTTGCTCGCTTATCGGAAATTTTCCGCCAAGCTCATTTATCTTTTTCCTGCAAAGAACTGCTGGCAATACACCGCCCTCCCCTACTTTTTTGGGAAGGCAAAGGTAAACGAATTTGGCAAATCCAAAAATTTGATAAAAATAATTTTTTGCGCTTGTTCTCAGCACATTATGCAAAGCATAAGTCTTTTCAAACACACGCCTGATGCGTATTTCAGCAACATCGTTTTACAGTGTAAAAATAAAAAAGCCTCCCGAAGGAGGCGCGGTGTTTATACCAGTTCTTTTTCTTTTTTTCTTTTCAACTGAATCATCAGCGATGCAAACGCATTGTCAAACGACTCTTCAAACGACTTCGAAGAACACTTCACGAACAACTGTCGCCGCGGAACAGCGACCCTGATCTCAGCTACCTTGTCTTTGATCGTATGTACCACATTGTCCAACTTCAGGAACACGTCCACCTGGATGATCCGGTCCTGGAAAATTTCAAGCTTAGCCAGCTTTTTTCTCACGTACTCTGCCAATTTTGAATCGCAACTGAACTTTACAGCTTTAATGTTGACGTTCATGTTCGAGAATTTTTAGTGAAGGATAAATAAAGAACTGCCCCTGGCGGGTCTAGTAAATTACTTCACATTGCTGCGGAAACCAAAAAAACAATGCAGATCTTTCTTGTTCAGATTTCAGCCCTTGGGATGGGCTTTCTTGTGAACATTTTTCAATTTTTCGATCGTATTGTGCGTATATACCTGCGTAGCAGCCAGACTCGAATGGCCAAGCAATTCCTTCACCGAATTCAATTCCGCGCCATTATTGCTCAAGTGTGTTGCGAAACTGTGCCGCAGCACGTGCGGACTTTTCTTGTCGATCGTCGTCACCTTCTGAAGATTCGTCTTCACAAGCCGGTAAACGTATTTCGGGTACAGCTTTTTTCCGTTGTCGGTAACCAATAAAACATCTGGCGCAAATGTTTCGAGTTCCCGCCTCTTCGCGTCCATATATTGCCGTATATCGCTCAATATCCCGTCACTCAATGGAACGATGCGTTCCTTACTCCCCTTTCCGCGGATACGAAGCGTTTTGTACGAGAAATCAACCTGGTCCTCACGGCAGTCGATCAACTCCGACAGTCGCAGCCCCGCCTGGTACAACAGTGCCATTGCAAGCCTCTCTGTAGTACCCTTCCATCCTTCACTAAATTCAACGTAGCTGAACAGGTCTGCAACCTGCTGCTCTTCTACATATACAGGAAGCCGCTTGTTGATCTTCGGTACAACAATGTTGACTACCGGATTCTTCTTTACAATTCCGTTTTTCAGCAGATACTTATAAAACGATTTCAGCGAAGATATCTTCCGTAAAATCGTACGCGAACCTATTCCCTCCTCTTTCATGGAAGCGAGCCAGCTCCGGAAAAACGCAGAAGGCATCTCTTCCGGCGATTCAACTTCAAACTGCTTTTGAATGTATTCGAAACACGACGTAAGGTCGTCGCCATAGGCCGTCACCGTGTGCGGCGAATACCGCTTTTCGTATTTGAGGTAGGTTATGAAGGTGTGGAGGTGGGGGGACATTTGGGCTGTGGGCTGTGGGCTTTGGGCTTTGAGCTATGAGCTTTGAGCTATCAGCAATCAGCTGTCGGCAATCAGCTCACTTTTTTCACGGATCAAGTTACCGAAATTTTTATCGTGTTGTCCTGAAAATTGTACCTCGCAGAACGCTTCAAACACAGCGAGCTCAGAGTGCTTAGAACTTAGAGTGCTTAGAGCTGATAGCTGACAGCTGATAGCTGACAGCTGATAGCTGACAGCCAACCACCGATCAGCACAACCCTAAACAAAAAAGACCGCATCCGCGGTCTCTTCAATATTGTACAGCTCGAACAAGATTATTCTTCGAATGCTCCGGAAGCGACTTTTTGCTTATAAATCGCCTTCAACACTTCACCTCTCCTCTTCACCGAAGGCTTTGTATAAGATTGTCTCTCCCTCAATTGCAAAAGAATCTTGGCCTTCTCGAACTTCTTCTTATACTTCTTCAGCGCCTTGTCGATGTTTTCGCAATCTTTTGAATCTATGATAAGCATATTTGGATACCTCCTTTAACGCGTTTACAGGGTCGCAAATATACAGCATTCAGCTTTAAAGTCGCAAATCCGGAATAAAATTTCAATTTTGCGCCATGTTCACCGGAATCATAGAAGCCACCGGCATTGTCGAAGGAATTGAAAATCACGGATCCAATACCCGCTTTATCATTTCCTCCCCTATCAGCCACGAACTGAAGATCGATCAAAGCCTCGCTCACGACGGCGCCTGCCTTACCGTGGAATCGGTTTCTGGAAATACGCACGTGGTAACCGCCGTGCCCGAAACCCTAAGCAAAACCATTCTTTCCACCTGGCAAAAAGGAACGGTCGTCAACCTCGAGCGATCAATGCTGATCAACACGCGGCTCGATGGTCACCTCGTTGCCGGCCATGTCGATTGCACCGCCACCTGCATCGCCCCCGGAAGCCTCGAAAACGACTACACTTTCACGTTTCGCTTTCCATCCTCGTTTTCTTCCTCCGTCATCGAAAAAGGATCGATCTGCGTCAACGGCATAAGCCTTACGATCTTTCGTGTTGGCCTTGATGAGTTTTCCGTCGCAATCATCCCGTACACGTATCAACACACCAACATCCGCAATCTAACTCCGGGTTCAACGGTGAATATCGAATTCGATATGATCGGGAAATACATTCAGCGACAACTGGCCGTCCGTACTCTATAATTTATCAATGACCTTCTTCAATTCGCGAGCAATCTTCGCATGTCCACGGTCATTGAGGTGCGTGTCGAGCACGTAATAGTCCGACGCCTGCAGCACGTTCTGTAACCGAACAAACCTGCAGGCATTGCGAAATACCGGATCGAAGTCAGCTTGATCAAGTATCGCAGCGCACGAATCTATGAAGCCTCCATACCCATCAAGGTCGGTATTGAAAATGACGACGCGCGTTTTTGAAAAATCGATAGGCGACTGCGACACGATCTGCAAAAATCGCTTTGCCTGCTCACAGATCGGCACGTTGTTATCGCCGAACAAATTGTCGCGATACGGCGATTGCTCAGACCCGGTTGCCATCCGAACAGCGATCCTCAGGATCGTTGACGAATGCTTAAAAGGATAATAGCTTCTCGAAGATTTCGTCCATTGTACCAAATCCTGATATGTTTCCTTTGAACGAATGGGAAGGTGACGGCGGGCCACATCGTACGCAGCATTCTCATTGGCATCGTTTGAAAAATGCTGCCATACCACAACGCTCATTGCAGATGTATCGACACGTCCGAGAGCCTTCATTTCTCTGGGCGTACCGAACGATACCATACCGGCATTGAGTGCACGAAGTCCCGTCATTGTTTCGATACGCTGACAATAGGTACTGTCTTGCTCAACACCCCAGCCAAGCGTATAAGAATCCCCGAGGCAAACGATTTGCGGCTTCTTCAACGACGCTTCATCGTCACGCATTCCTCTGCTGTTGATGTGAAATGTATCATCGAACTCCCTGTTCATAAATCGCGACTGTACGCCGGGGCGAAACCGATAGAAAAACGCACTGTCGTATTCGGCTATCGATGGATCGTACTGTGGCACCTTCATATCCTGCATTGCATAATACTCGCGGAACGCGGCCGTTAATGGGCCGGGGATCCGCCCGGGATTCTGAAGCAACAGGTTAGTGATTGTTTCCATCGCCAACGCGATGGATAGCGTGATCAAACTCACTGAAACCCATCGAACCGATTTTTTTTTTGCTCCAAGCTTCACTGCAAAGTAAACCGCAAGCCATAGTGCACACAGCAGTTGCATCGTCGTCAGCATACCGTACACATGAAACATTTCCTGTCCGAAGAACCTGTGCAATACGCGTTTGATCACCTGAAGCAAAAGGATAAGGATAACCGAACGTAGCAATGCTTGCAACTGGGAGGAGTTTGTGATTGCGAAAATAACATCAATCGCAATCATTATTTTCACGCAATAACAACACAGCTCTACTCAGACTGCCGACAAGAGCTGACTGCTTCATGAGATCGATTGTAAACAAAATATTCGCACATCGATCCATCCTTGGATGGCTGGTGCTCGTGTGGGCCGCCGTTCAGCTCTTTCTCTTTGTTCGGTTAGGGGTTGTTACTGCGGGCGAGTCAGAAAAATACATCGGCGAGGCGCAGAGAATCGTTTCAGGCAATGGATTCAGCTATCCCACATATTGGTTGTACTCGGTACAAATTGCCGTCATTGCTTTCTTCCTGAAAATAAATATCTCCCTTGAAGGGGTCGTGGTAGTTCAACTGCTCGTCAACCTTACCTCAACCTTTGCATTTTACCTGTTCCTGCAATCGTATTTTGGCAGGCGCACCGCGGCGATCGGCACATTATTTCTTGTCATCAATATCTGGTTTCAACAATTCAACCTGATGCTGCAAACGGAATCGATATTTTACTCCATTTCGGTTATCCTTGCATGTTATACGCTAACGAGAAGCCGCATCAACATTCAAACAGTTTCAATCATAGTTTTATTATTGGCACTGTTGATGCTCTCAAGGCCAAACGGCCTGCTGTTCGCCGTCCCGGTATTTCTGTTTTTGTTCTTCCGGTTTTTCCAGACCATGACCGTTCGCAGAAAGATCTTCATCACAGCGGCATGTTTTATTGCTTTCCTCTTTATTCTCAACTTAGCGCTGGGAAGCGGCGGTCATCTTGACTTCATGCTGCCTTTCAGAGACGAACGTATTATTTGTGATGTTCCGACGCTGCCGGCATTCCTGCCAATCGATATTCTCGAAAACGGCAACTCGATATACGGTCTGCTTTATTATATAGCTCACAATTTTGAACAGTTTTCATCACTTGCAGGGCGGAGAACCATCGCTTTTTTTGGATTATACCGTCCCTACTTCAGCTCCACACACAACGTTGTACTGCTTTTGACCTTTGTGCCTCTGTACATTATGACGATCCTGTCGGTGAAGTGGTGGTGGACAAGACATCGGAACACACTGTTGTTTTTCGTATCGCTGATCATGATGTTTTGGTTGACCGTCATGATCACCTGCGATGATTGGCACAACCGGTTTTTTCTTACTCTTACTCCCTGGCTCATTGCATTGTCGATGCCCACGATCCACAAATTGTTTTCTATATTCGTCGGCGATGAGCGGAGCAGGCATCCTTCGGAAATCACTACTTGAAAAACCAGCAATCGATTCGCTCCGGCTGCAGTTTGACAACAATACACCCATCAGGCATATTGTGATAGAAAACTTTCTCGACGAAAGTTTTGCAAAAACGATTTTCGAAAAATTTCCTGGCGTTTCCGAAATGAAAACGCATTACAAGGGACTCAATGAGAAAAAATCCGAACACTCTGGCTTTTCGACTCTCGACCCTGTTTTTGAAACACTACATCAACAATTGTCTGCCCCTTCATTCCTCGACTGGCTACAGACTTGTACAGGTATACAAGGATTTCAGACCATCGACGACCGTCTTGGCTATGGATTGCACCAGGGAGCCAACAACAGCTTTCTCGACATACATATCGACTACAATATCCATCCGGTACAGGATCTTTTGAGGAAGCTGAACCTGATTTTGTTTTTTAACCCGGAGTGGCAGAAACAGTTTGGCGGAAATCTTGAACTGTGGGATGCTAAAGTCGAGAACTGTATTCGCAGCTTCCCACCGGTATTTAATACCTGCGTAATTTTTGAATGCTCAGACGTATCGTACCACGGCTATAGCCGGATCACGGTACCGGAAGGCATGACGAGAAAGTCGTATTACCAATACTATTTCATCCCTCCGCCTACGGGGATAACGTATCACGATACCGTGTTCAGGACCCGGCCGCAAGAACCCTTGTTGAAAAAGCTCGTTACTCCGGCAAAAGAGTTCGCGAAGAACACCGCGAAGCGGCTGATGAGACGGCTTGGAATGAGCAGTCTGTTGAAATAGTTTCCAACACACTGCACGTTGTTACCACACGTTCTCCAGACTGGCCTTATCGTAAGTATAGTTGCGGTCCTTGAAGTACGTTTTTTTGCCACGCGCCAATTGAAGCGTATTCTTTCCAGCCATGCGGCTAAAAATCGACAACGGCAACAACACCACGATGAAAATCACCGTCAGCAGCACCTTACTCATCACGTATCCCATCACATGCGCGAGTTTCATCCAGGCCCAGTGAATTTTTTCTGCGAGAAACGGAATTAGTAATCCGATGCCTGCAAGTATTGCGGCAGCAAGCAGAAAATACGGATTTTTATAAATCCAATACACAATGCCCAACGCAAGAACGAGAACCAGTATAGTTTCTAAATGCTTTTCCCTGTTCATTTATTAAAATAAAGTGTAGATGAATGGAGCAAAAGCAGAACCGCCGCCCAATACGATCAGAACTCCGATGAGAAGCAGAATAACAATCAGTGGTGCCAGCCAGAATTTTCTTCTCGCTTTCATGAACAACCACAAATCTTTTAAAAAGTCCATAATATGATGTTTACGTAATTAAGTAACGATTAGTCGAGTGTAAATTCTTTCCTCCAGTCGTCCTTCTCTTTCCATTCGGGTTGAACCTTTTTATCAAAGAGGAAATTGCCAACGGCCAGGTAGTCCATATCAGTTCTCATAAAGCATCTGTAAGAATCGTCTGGCGTGTTCACTATCGGTTCGCCGCGAACATTAAAACTTGTATTCACAAGCACGGAATAACCCGTATGCTTTTTGAAACATTGAAGCAGTTTCCAGAAACGCTCATTGGTTTCTTTATGTACCGTCTGAATCCTCGCAGAGTAGTCGATATGCGTGATCGCCGGCAGATCGCTGCGAAGAAAATACAGTTTGTCGAGAAGGTCGCCGCCCTTGAAATCGGTGGGATAAGGATTGCGGCGCGAAGTCTTTACCGGCTTTACCAACAGCATATACGGCGAAATACTGCTGTGCTCAAAATATTCAGCAACATCTTCGACGGGCACAACAGGCGCAAATGGTCTGAAGCCCTCGCGGTACTTGATCTTTAAATTAAGTTTCTTTTGCATTTCCGGATTCCGGGCGTCTGCGAGAATGCTTCTCGCGCCAAGTGCGCGTGGTCCGAACTCCATCCTTCCCTGGTGCCATCCTATCACGTTTCCGGCTGCAAGCAATGCCGCAACCTTTTCAAGCATCTCAGTTTCATTTTCAAACTTCTCGTACGGTGCGTGATATCTTTTTGCCACCGACAGAATTTGTGTGTCCGAATGCTCTGTGCCCAGATATGAACCCTTAAGGCTGTCGAGTTTGTTGGGATCGACTTTCCTCGGTTGTTCGAAATAAATATGATGTGCAGCGTATGCCGCGCCCAGCGCGCCGCCCGCATCTCCGGCCGCAGGTTGAATAAAGATGTTTTTGAAAATTTTCGCGTCGTCGAGCTTTCCGTTTGCCACACAATTCAGCGCAACACCACCGGCCATACATAAATTTTCCGAACCAGTGAGTCTATTCGCCTCTCTGCCAAGATTCAACACCACTTCTTCGGTCACTTCCTGGATGGCAAGAGCAAGGTCGCAATGTTGTTGCTCTAGATTTGATTCAGAGGGACGACGAGGAAAGCCGAACAGGTCCTTCCATTTGTCGTCGTATACCATTCGAAGCCCGGTCGCATAGCTGAAATAATCCTGGTTCAGGAAGATCGAACCGTCTTCTTTTATTTCGACAAGATTCTTCCGAATGATGTCGACGAATTTCGCAACTCTTTCAGACCCGTGATTTCCGTAAGGAGCAAGTCCCATGAGTTTGTACTCGCCGGAATTCACTTTGAAGCCGCAGAAATAGGTAAATGCTGAATACAATAGTCCGAGGGAATGCGGAAAGTCGAGCTCCTTTAATATGGTGATCTTGTTTCCCTCGCCCAGGCATATGGATGCGGTTGCCCATTCTCCGACACCATCAATGGTCAAAATCGCTGCCCTATCGAACGAAGAAGGATAATATGCGCTTGCAGCGTGCGAGAGATGATGCTCCGGGAAAAGCAGCTTCACTTTCTTTTTATCTACTTTTTCTATGGTGTTGAGGCCATCCCAGATCAGCTTCTTGAGAAACAGCTTTTCGCGGATCCAAACAGGCATCGACATCATAAAAGACTGAAGCCCCTTCGGTGCGAAGGCATAATAGGTTTCGAGTAGGCGCTCAAACTTCAGGAGCGGTTTGTCGTAAAACACAACGGCATCGACGTCATTGATCGACCGCGATGCATAATCGAGACAAAAGCGCGTGGCATTGACCGGGAACGCCGGATCGTGCTTTTTTCTCGTAAATCTTTCTTCCTGTGCGGCGGCAATTACTTCTCCATCTTGAATCAAAGCAGCAGCAGAGTCGTGGTAAAACGCTGAAATCCCAAGGATCGTCATCACTATTTGTTTCGTGAACTAGCCGGTAAACTTGTCCGGCGTGTAAAAAGTTTCTAAATGGGCGGAAAATTGGACGGCGGCACCAAATTATATTTTTTTTCCTTTCATTGCAAGAGCCACGGCAATATCCATGATTCTTTCTGCAAACGGCCTGGTCGCTTCGTTCAATTCTTCGATGGCGTTGTGTATTTCATTTTTATCGTTGCCGGGTAAAAGCAAGCGAAGTTTGTCCATAAGCTTTGTAGTTTCTTCAATCTCCTGTTGGTCAAGGTACTCGCTGTTTTTTTCAAAAAATTTTCCGGTCACTTCGAGCAGTTGTTCACCCTCTGTTCTGCTTTCGATCAGCGACCGTAGAGCAATATCCTTTTCTGCGTTCTGAATAGAGGCCAACAACATTTTTTCAACCTCTTCATCGGTGAGGCCATATTGTGGTTTGACTTCAATCGATTGTTCAATGCCGCTCCGCAATTCCCTCGCAGAAACCATGAGTATCCCGTCGGCGTTGATCAAAAATGAGATCTCTACTTTAGGCAAACCCGCAGGCATTGCCGGAATGCCGGTCAGGTTGAACTCCGCAAGTTTCCTGTTGTCGCGCACAAGGTCCCGTTCCCCCTGATAAACGGCTACACGAATCCCGGATTGTCCGTCCTTCTGCGTCGTATACTGTCTCGAAGCCTTCGAGGGGATCTTAGAATTGCGCGGCATCAGCACGTCCATCAAGCCCCCCATCGTTTCGATTCCCAGCGACAACGGGGTTATGTCCAGGAGCAGAAGGTCCTTATTGTTGCCAGCAAGCACATCTGCCTGTATCGCCGCACCGAGTGCCACCACCTCATCCGGGTTGATATCGTCATGAACCTTTCTTCCGAAAAATCGGCTCACTTCTTCCTTTATAAGAGGGATTCGTGTGGATCCCCCAACCATCACCACTTCTGAGATGGCAGAAGTTGCAAGTCCCGAGTCGCGAAGCGCCTGCTCACAGGAACTGATGGTGCGGCTTACAAACGGAAGGATCAGTTCTTCAAACTTTTGCCGAGAAATTTCTAGCCGAAGGCCGGTTTCGGAATGCGAGAACGAACTGTCGGACGAAAGGTGTTTTTTCGCGCGCTCAGCGAAAACTCTTAGCGTTTGCAAAAGAGTCTTGTCGTTTTCAGTCCTTTGCTTGTCGAGCCTGTTTTCATTGATCCAGTAATCGACGATGGTCAGATCAAGATCGTCGCCGCCAAGGTAGGTGTCGCCATTGGTCGACAACACTTCAAAGATCCCATTGCTGATGCGAAGAATACTAATGTCGAAAGTGCCGCCCCCAAGGTCATACACCGCGATGGTCTTTTCTTCGTCCTTGTTCAAGCCGATGCCGTATGCAAGACTTGCTGCTGTTGGTTCATTGATTATTCGAAGAACATCCAGACCGGCCAGTTTACCTGCGTCCCTTGTAGCCTGCCGTTGCGCATCGTTGAAGTAAGCCGGAACTGTGATCACGGCTTTTGTAACGGGTGTTTTGAGAATATGCTCCGCGCGCGATTTCAGTTCCTTCAATATGAAACCTGAAAGTTCGATGGGACTGTAAAACCTGCTTCCGACCTGTATTTTGACAAGCCTGTCAGTTTCATCATCTATTACTTTGTACGTAAACCTCGAAGCATTATCTCGGATATCGTTAAACGATTTACCCATGAGGCGTTTCACCGAGAATATGGTATTCTCGGGTTCCTGAACCAGCATGCGCCTTGCATTGTCGCCAACTGTGATCTCCCCGCCAGAACCGAAGTGAACAATTGAAGGAACGAGTGAACTGCTGTCGTGCTCTTTGAGGGCCACCGGCTGACCACTGTCCGGATGGATAATTGCGATGAGGCTGTTCGTTGTCCCAAGGTCTATACCAACGATCATGTCACTTTTCTGCAAACTGCCTGTCGATATGTTGATTCCTATTTTTGCCATGATGATTAAACGGTAAAAATACGAAAAGCCGCCCGGAGGCGGCTTTTAATAGTATGTGATGTTTCGCATCAGCGCATCAGGTACATTTTACCGTAGCCATTTGTAAAGAACCTGTCCGTATTATCTCCATCTGCCTTGTACTTCTCAAGACGCTGTCCGTTCAATGATGTAACGAAACGGTAGAGGTATACGCCATTTCCAAGTTTCTGTCCAAATTGATCGGTACCATCCCATTTGAATTCTGTTATGTTGCGGCCAATGCGAAGCGGTCCAAGTTCCTGCTTAGTGATCTCACGAACTATTTTACCAGTTACCGTGAGGATCTGAATCTTCATATTCTGTGGTATCTCGCTTCCGGTTATCGTGAATACAAACGCAGTTGAAGTGCTGAAAGGATTCGGATAGTTCAGCAGATTTGAGATCATCGGCTTTCCTATAACAGTGAAGGCTATGCGATATTCGATATTGCCTGCCTTGTTGCCACTGCGGTCAGCTCCCTCCACAATCAGTTCGTATTCGTCGCCCTGCTGATCGTATTGCTTCAGGAACGCCGGGCGGAAGTCGATCGTTGCAGTGTTGTTTTCACCGGAAGTGGCCGGAGTAAAACGCAACGTATCATTATCGAAGTGATAGGTCCTGACTGTGCCATCCGGGAACCGCACCTTCACTGAACTGATCGTCGTATCATTCAGAAGCATATACTTCGCCTCATCCTTCAATTTGATCTGTATATGGGGGCGCGCAGACACGAGGTCGCGATTCAAAATATGCACTCCGTCGAAAGTCACGTCCAGAACAGGATTCGTCTTGTCGGTTTTAACGTAAAAATTCTTGAAGAGGAAATTATTGAACTGGTATTGCTCGGGCTGGTCCTTGTCAGGATTGAATTCTACATACAACGTATTTGCATCCGGATATTCGCGCGTATCAAGTTCAAATCTGATAATAACCGTGTCGCCGGAAATCAACGGTTTCTGCCTTGGCATTGCAATCACATGGTTGGTATTGGTTCTGTCAAGCACAGTCACTTTTACCGCGAGACTGTCAAACGAAAGGTTGCTGATGTTCTTGAATGCAATTGCAAACTTGAGCGGATCGCCGACTTCAAGGGTATCCTTCGATTCAAGGAACAGATTCGGCGCAAGTGCACCTTCCGGTACCGGCGAGTAATAAATACGCCATGCATCGAGCTGGAACGGCGACAACGAAACAGAGTCAATATTTCTCATTCTCAACCTCATCCTTGGATAGTCGGAGGCATTGACTGAAGAAATATCGAAGTTCCTTGTGTTTCTATCAAGCGTGTACAATATCGATTCATTGTTAGACGGGTCTATCCCAATTACATCCACAGTTGGATTGTCGTTCGAGGGACTTTCTATCGATCTTCCCATCCATACCACTTCTTTCCATTCTCTTGCAGGGCCGAAATCCGGAGAAGTGATAAATCCAAGCGTGTCAGGAGTCAGCACATCCGCAATCAGATTGATCCTGTCATTGATGCCGTTGCTGTACACAAACTTCGGCTGGAACTCGGCGCGCTTATCTTTCTGGTAGAGGAATATCCACGCACGCGGTCCGGCAAAGCTGTCGATGCCGGTGAAGCCCTGACCGAGCAGCCTATGGTATATCGAATTGTTGGACCCGAGGTTGACCGTATCATCCATCCATTGCGCAGGGTATGTATTGGATGCAGTATCTGTACCGGAAGTGTTACGGACGACCACGATGTGCCCGGACGGAATGATGTCCAGGAACTCCATCATTTGCCTTCTCTTCACACTGTCAAGTATCGTATACTGGAAATTGAATTTTCTGGTATTTCCACAGACTACATCACTTCCATACTGACCCGGATTACCTGCAGTTGTATTCAGCCATGGCTGCAAGGTTACAGGATCAAACACATTGATGATGATGTTCGATATTCCGCAAACGCTTTGAATATCGGAACTACCGTTTACTGAAACGGAGAAGTCACCCGCCTGATTTGCCGCAGTTGGAAACACACCGTTACGAATAAACATATTGTTGCTCTTGAACCCGTACTTCCATGTTCTTGAAGCGGAGTCCAACGTGACACGGGATACATTCGATTTCGTGTGCTGGTAAAAATGCGATTGATTGAATCCTTCCTGGTTGCCGCTCTTATACATGAACGACGCATTGTTCCACAACAATGGCTGACCGGTCTTCGGAACAAGTCCCACACGCCAGTAGTAAACCATGCTGTCCTGATACACAAAACCCGGATCATATTCAAGCACACCACCCGTGGAGGAAATTGTTTTCGAACGCTTGAGTGACGAGTTGAAAAATGTTGTTGTATCGATTTCTATCAGGTAGTCTTTTGATTCCGCCATCGGGTTTGCGGTGGATGCATACAACCTCTGCGTATTGTTTGTGATGATCGCATGATTGAACGGATACACCGGCCGTGCTTCGTCTTCAAATATGAATATGTCTTTGATGGCGCTGTTGTTGTTTTCTGCGATCTCATCTACCGCAAAATCCGAGTCAACCGTCACAATGATTCTGTTTGCGCCTTTGTCGCGCGTCGCAAGAATGGGTATATCCATATTCAACGAATCGGAATGACGAATTCCGGGGATCCGTTTCGTGAAAATCACTTCGCTGCTTCCATCCGGATACTGTCTTCTTACCTGAACATTGATCGAATCTTTCACCGAACGACCAATGTTCACCATGCGCGCCTTCAACTTGAAAGTATTGTCGGCAATGGAAATAAAAGCAGGATTGATAGAGATCTGTGCTTCTTCAATTACATAGTCGGGCTTTGGCTGTCCATTCAGATAAAGAGCCGGGTCGCCATGAACGGTAATTTCTTCCGCATGTGCGCGCGAATAAAAATCAAAGGGACCGGTATTTGTCAGCATGCCTTTCAACGCGTCGCGGTTCACCTCTCCGATTGATCTTCCATAGTCGCCGCGCGAAAAAGTCTGATACAGATTATTCAGATACAGGTTCAAATAATTTACGATTCCAAAATGTGTACTTGCCACAAATGCAATTGATCCGCGCTGCTTTGCAAGTACAAATTTTTCGGAGAGCGTTTCATTCACCGACATCCTCTGCACGTTGTACGTGAAGAAGTTTCCTGCATTACATCCGTTCACATAAAACACGGGATACTTTCCCTGGTTGTTATACGATGATGGATTATCCAGGTTGAATTCGAGTGTTGTTGCCGAACTATGACCGAAGTATGTGAGAATGCCGATACCTTCTTCAAACAGATGGCTGATGCGTTCGCTGCTCAGCTGTTCAACAGGAGATGTAGAGGTTTTGCAGAACGTATACACTTTGCCGCCAAAGAGGGTGTCCTGCGCGATCTGCCGGTAAACACTCATGTAATTACAAAGCACGGTGCCAAGGAAAGGATCACTGGAACCGGTGACATGCACCACATTCTTCATCCATTCACGACCTGCAATTGTATTAGGAGCATTTTTTTGCGCCGATTCATATTCCCTTACTTTTTCGAGGTAATCTTCGATCTCTTTTCCGTTGATCACGGAAAGTCTTCCAATAGGAGTAACTACGATTGGATCTGAAGTTCCGTTTGCACTCAGCATATTGTCGGAGGCCGGAACGCCAAATGAAGGGACAAGATTCAATTCTTCAACGAACGCATCGGATTCATGCCGGCGATATTCGTTGTATGCCATGCCTCGCCCGATAAGAAAAACATATTTTGGGGCCGCTGCGAATTTATCTCTTGCAAAGCGGATAAAATTTTTGATAGAAAGCGGATGTTTCTTGATCCCGAAAGCAAACTGATCGACGAGTTCGTCGATATTTATTACCTGCGGATTATAGCCTCCTCCGGCTGCAGATTGGCGGTACAGCTTGTATTCATTCACAGGGTTGTTTCCTGACGATCCGGTGTACAATGAAGGATGGGAAATAATAAGATAATCGCCCTGATTTGCTGTATTCGTGAATTGCGTAAATGTTTTTGCAGTAAGTGATGTAACGTTTGTGTGGTTGCCAGCTTCGGTATTCACCATAACAAATTCGCGGGCAAGTGGCGATCCCTCGAGAGCGAATGAAACCACACCCGGGGTACTAAGATCTCCGACAATTCGCTTTCCAAGCGTCATATCATATAATACAGGCGCACTCGCACCTGCATTAAAATTGCTGATCTGCAAAAAGTAACCGTTGTTTCTGGCTGGAAGTTGAAACCTGAAATTCTTTTGATTATTGAAATCAAAAACACGGGGGTAATGTAGCTCCGCATACGAAACCACCATTCGGTCGGACCCGATGCCTGAAGTGTTTTCAAACATGATCGACGCAGTGCCGCTGCTCAAAATACCGAGCGGGATGGAAGTCGTGGAATTGACGTCATTAAAGTAATCCATGATCGTGTCCTTCACAACGGTGCTATTGATTGATGCCTTGATATGCCGTGGATTCAAAGCATTTCCGGAAGCGCCGAAGCGGAACACTGCATTCGGACCTGACGCATACAATCCAAGGTCGTTGAAAGTAACTGTCAGCGGATTCGAGGGCCTGATATCATTTGAGGACCAGTATTCGCCTTTATCGTACGAAGAAGAATAAACATATTCACCCACAACTGCCGCAAAGCCAAGGTTGATGCGGTCGCGGTAATAATTAGCAGCCTTGTGGATATAGTAGGGTTCAACAGGTAATATGTTCGTCGCAACATCGTTTGGCGCATCGAAATAGGCCAGTCCCGATGCATCGGTATTCACACTCAAAAAATAAACGGCCGTGTCGGTAAGAAGGCTCGTTTTGTTGGTATGTTGGAAATTTGGATCGCGATAAAGTGCTCGATCCGCGACGCCGTCGTTTGGTTCTCCCCAGAATTCGAGGTATCCGTTAGCTGGCAATTGTCCGCCTGATACCGATGCGTAAAAAGGTACCGGCTTTCCGTTTCTCCACAATTCAAAGTACTCGACGGAAGTATTGCCGATGCCGGCCTGATCGAGAATGGATTTCGGTATGCGATACAACCCTGCCTGCGCTACCTTAAACTTATAATAGGTTTGGTTGAACCTGATCCATTCATTGTTGTACTGTTGCGCGGCCAACGGAAGGGTCCAGCACAGGCACAACAGGAGTAACAATCTTTTCATGCTATAGAGTTTCGGGGATATCATAGGGATTAGGGTAGTTCTATTTTTCTTTCTTTTTCAGATCAGCTTTGATCGAAAACACGTGGGTATACAGCGGGTTAGACTGATTAGCCAGATTCGTAAATGCGTAGTCGATCTGCACGTTCGAGATTCTAAAACCCGCACCTGCACTCGGCTGATAGATCCATACTTTGCTTGTATTCGTTGAGTCGTCGTCGGCAAGTGCCTTTTGGAAGTTGTTGATACCAAGTCTCACAAAAAACACATCTTTCCATGATGTTTCCAGACCAAGTTTAGGATCAATACTTGCGAAGTCGGATGCGATCACCGTGTTTCTTCTTCCATCGAAAGTGAAGTCGAGATTCAGTTCCGCAAGCAGCGATATATTTTTGTTGAACTTGAAACTGTAAGCTCCGCCTGCAATAACACGCGGGGCAGTTAGTTCGGTTGACTTGACGGGGATATCGTTCTGCGTTACATAAAACACTTCACGCATCTTATCGGTGAGGTTGAACGACCAGGCATTGAATGTAGTGGTCACGTCGCGCGCGACAATTCCCGCTTTCCAATTTCTTCCGTCCATTTGAACACCTGCATCGAAACCAAAACCCCAGGCAGTAGTGAAATCACCGGCTTTGCGGTGAATGACTTTTGCATTGATGCCCGCATTGATTTTTTTCGATCCTTTGAGTTTTATTTCCTGTGCAAGAGACACAAGGAATGCGTAGTCCGCAGATGAGAAGCTCGTGATATTGCTGAAGTTGATGGTGCCATCGGGTTCAACAAGGAAGATGGTGTTCGGAATGTCGTCCACTGCAAATCTTAGCAGCGACAGGCCAAGCACGCGGCGTTTGTCTTTCAAGGGAAGAACCAGGCTCGCGTAGTCGTACTTTCCGATACCGGCAAAATATTCGGCATGCATCAGGTTCAGTTGCGCGTGCTCGCGGACATTCACGAGGCCGGCGGGGTTCCAGTAACCGGAGGTTCCGTCTTTCACTGACGCTACCTGGGCACTGCCCATTGCGAGGCCGCGCGCACCTGCACCTATATTCAAAAACTCATTTGAGTATTTTCTGAACTGCCCGAAAACCGACTGCAATGCGATGGAACAAACAAGGGTCAGGGCAATAAGCAGAGGTCTTTGTTTCATGAAACAATTTTCAGGATAAGCAATTTTGGATTAACAAGGATAGGATGAGAATCGCCTGTTTTGCGTAAGGCAGTCCTAATCAGGGAGAAACGATTAATTAACGAAATTATTGCATTTTCGGCCTCAGAGAGGCTGAATCGTTACATTTGCATAACACATTGATTTAGTACAGACTGAATCGCAATACTTGTTCGTAAAACTTCAGATTACAGTATGGATTTCATCGACGAATTGTCGTGGCGCGGAATGCTGCAGGACATCATGCCGGGAACAAAGGAACAGTTAGCAAAGGAACAAACCACCGCCTATATCGGCTTTGATCCAACTGCCGACTCCCTTCACATCGGGAGCCTGGTGCCAATTCTGCTGCTGGTGCATCTGCAACGGGCCGGCCACAAACCGATCGCACTTGTTGGCGGAGCAACGGGAATGATCGGCGATCCTTCGGGGAAAAGTGAGGAAAGGAATCTGCTCGATGAAGATTCTCTCAAGAAAAATGTCGAAGGCATCGGAAGGCAGCTTTCTAAATACCTCGACTTCGACCAATCGCGATCGAACCATGCCGAGCTGGTGAATAATTACGACTGGTTTCGAAATATCAGCTTCATCGACTTTTTGCGGGATGCCGGAAAGCATATCACGGTTAATTATATGATGGCAAAGGACAGTGTGCGCAAACGACTCGAAGGAGAAACCGGCATCAGCTATACCGAGTTTGCATACCAGTTGATGCAGGGTTACGACTACTATTGGTTGTACATGAACCGTGGATGTAAACTCCAAATGGGGGGCAGCGATCAGTGGGGAAACATTGTGACAGGAACTGAATTGATCCGTCGGAAGGCTCATGGCGAGGCGTTCGCATTCACGTGCCCGCTGATCACGAAAGCAGATGGCGGGAAATTCGGGAAAACCGAAAAAGGAAATGTATGGCTTGATGCTTCAAAAACTTCTCCCTACCAGTTTTACCAGTTTTGGCTGAATGCCACCGATGCAGATGCAACGCGGTGGATCCGGATCTTCACTTTTCTTGGTCGCGAGGAGATCAATGAACTTGAAACCCGGCATGCCGCAGACCCTTCGGCCCGGATTCTGCAAAAGAAACTGGCGGAAGAGGTAACTACGTTTGTGCATGGCCGTGAGGAACTTGAGATTGCGATTGAAACATCGCGACGATTGTTTTCCGGGTCAGGAGAACTTAGTGAGGACGATCTTCATTCACTTGAAGGCGTGATCCGTTATGAAATACCCCGTGCGCAATTGAGTGGTGAGCCGGACATAGTAAGCTTTCTCGCGGAAACGACAATATTTCCGAGCAAGAGCGAGGCGCGGAAAATGATACAAAACGGAGGGGTAAGCATTAACCGGAAGAAAGTAAATGATGTAGCGATGAAGTTGTCGACTTCACTACTGCTGCATGAAAAATATTTGCTGATACAGAAGGGGAAGAAGAGTTATTACTTGATCGAGGTGGTGTGAGGGTAGGTTTGGGTGTCGGGTGTCAGGTATCGGGTGTCGGCTATGGGCTATGGGCTATGGGCTATGAGTTTGAGCGATAAGTTAGACTACGGTCGGAATTTATTGCTGTATCTTTTCTTCACTTTGTACCCGCCCCCGCTAACGCTGATTCGGGCAGGGCTTTTCACCGTCAACTTTCAACTTTCAACCTTCAACTCTCAATCTACTTGCACCTGCTTAAAAACAAGCGCTCCCTTTCTTGCCTCGACCAAAAACTTTCGCTCTTTTACGAGGTAACCATTGCCGCGTTCGCAGAAATGAACCAAAAGGTTTTCAACACTGATCGGGTTGCCTTCAGGAATATCCGCAATATTGGAGTGGCGGATGAGGTGCCCGTCGATAATGATCACGAGTCCGCTGCCGATCGCTTCCATTTTGTTTCCGTCGCTGATCAGCATACCGGTATCTTCTCCGAGTCCGATGCCGATGCATGCCGGATTCGTTGCAACGGCCTGCGCCAACCGGCCGAATCTTCCCCGCTTTTCAAAGTGTGAATCGAAAATAACATTGTCCATGAAACCGAGTCCTGCAGTAAGTTTCACTTCTCCTTTGAAATGCGCCTTTGTTGCATTTCCTTCATAGATCATTGTGTTGCTCATTGCCATTGCGCCGGCAGATGTGCCCGCAACAACAAACGATTCCGTCTGATAGCGGCGATGCACAATTTTGAGAAATTCGGTTCCGCCAAAGGTGGTGCTCAATCTCAGCTGGTTGCCTCCGCTGAACAACACACCGTCGCAATGCCTGATCCTTTCGAGATATTCATCGTTCAGCGCGTCGTGCCGGTTTCGAATGTGAATGATGCCGATGTTTGTACACCCAATCTTACCAAAGGCATCGAGGTAATTGTTGCCCACCTCGAACGGTATCATTGAGGCGGTTGTGACCACTTCTATTCTCGCATCGGCCCCACCCGATTCTTCCATGATCCGTCGAAGAATAGCAAGTTCAAAGAAGTTCAAATTGTTGCGTCGCACATCTCCAGGGTCAAGGTCGGTACCCTTATCCTCTGCACCACCAATTGCAATAAGTTTTCCTTTAGGATTATGCATGAAGTGACGATTGAGTTATAGTTTTCACAGACGGATTTATACAAATTTAACGGTTATGCTCAGAAAGAATTGTGGTTTAACGAATATTGAGGAAAAGGTGCATATGATGTGCGTAAGCTTGGGGCTGTCAGCTATCAGCTAACAGCTATCACCATTTTCGTTTTGTCTAACAATTTGATCAATTCTGCGATATATAGCGGTTCACGTTTATATAATGACAGGAATTGACGATCGATTCACCAATATGAAACCCAAAATCTTTATCTTTTAATTCTTTACCTAAGCGCGGCATAAGCAATTTCAACTACCAATTATGAGAATTCTGGAGATAAAAACATTGAGAGGCCCAAATTACTGGAGCATACGCCGAGGGAAACTGATTCAGATGAAGCTCGACCTCGAGGATCTTGAAACCCGACCTACCAACGAGATACCCGGCTTCAGGCAAAGGATAGAACAGCTGATGCCTACGCTGTATGACCATACCTGCAGCGAAGGAACGCCAGGCGGCTTCTTCAGCCGGGTTGAAGACGGCACATGGATGGGTCATGTAGTTGAACACATTGCGCTGGAACTGCAAACCCTTGCAGGAATGGATACCGGATTCGGCCGAACACGGAGTACCGGGAAAGAAGGTGAATACTTTGTTGTGTTTAGTTACATCGAAGACGAAGCGGGCGTATACGCCGGAAAGGCGGCGGTGGAAATAGCCCAGGCCCTGGTCGACGGAAGGGAATACGATCTTTCTAAAGACCTGCAAACCCTTCGCGAGATTCGTGAAGATACCCGGCTCGGGCCCTCAACAGGCAGCATCGTTGATGAGGCACAGAAGCGCGGCATCCCTTTCATCCGTCTCAACAAACACAGCCTCGTCCAACTCGGCTACGGAGTTCATCAAAAAAGGATCAGGGCAACCATTGCGAGCACCACTTCGTCGATTGCAGTTGACATTGCCGGCGACAAGGAAGAGACAAAAAATTTGCTGGGTGCCGCGGAGATCCCGGTGCCAAAGGGAACCATCGTGAGAAACGAAGAAGATCTGAAACTCGCGGTGGAAAAAATTGGTTTCCCGCTGGTGCTGAAACCCATCGATGGCAATCACGGAAAAGGTGCAACGACCAATATTACCACCATCGAACAGGCGTTGAATGCACTGTACGAGGCACAACGATACTCACGGTCCGTAATATGCGAAAAGTTTATCACAGGGTTTGACTTTCGATTGTTGGTGATCAATTACAAGTTTGTATGCGCCGCGTTACGAACCCCTGCATCCGTAACCGGAGATGGAGAGCACACGATTCAATGGCTGATCGATGAAACGAACAAAGATCCGAGACGCGGTTACGGACATGAAAAAGTTCTGACTCGCATCAGCATTGATTCGTTTACGCAAAAGATGCTCGATGACAAAGGGTATACTCTCGATACCGTACCGCAGCGCGGGGAACTCGTATTGCTGAAACCGACGGCAAATCTTTCTACCGGAGGAACCTCAACCGACGTTACTGATGAGGTGCATCCCGTGAACATCTTCCTCGCAGAAAGGATCGCAAAAATTATAGGACTTGATATATGTGGAATAGACATTATGGCACCCGACCTGCGGAATTCGCTGTTTGAAAACGGCGGAGCAGTGCTGGAAGTGAACGCCGCACCGGGATTCCGGATGCACATTGAACCTTCCGAAGGTCTGCCGCGGAACGTTGCCGAACCTGTAGTTGAAATGTTGTTCCCCAAAGGCACCAATGGTCGCATTCCAATCATCGCAATCACAGGCACAAACGGAAAAACAACGACGTCGCGACTAACAGCGCATATCTGTAAAACGGCAGGCTACCGGGTCGGTTTCACAACTACCGATGGTATCTACATCCAGAATCAGTTGATGATGACGGGAGACTGCACAGGACCTGTAAGCGCGCAGTATGTCTTGAAAGATCCGACGGTGGACTTTGCTGTTCTTGAATGTGCACGTGGCGGAATCGTCCGCGCAGGACTTGGATTTTCACAATGCGACATCGGCATTGTTACGAACGTAAGTGCCGACCATTTGGGTCTTAATGGAATAGAATCGATCGAACAACTTGCTCGTGTGAAGAGTGTGGTGCCCGAAACGGTTGCGCCTCACGGATATGCCATTCTCAACGCCGACGACGATCTTGTATACGAGATGCGAAAGCAACTCTCGTGCAATGTCGCGTTGTTCAGTATGGATGAAAACAATCCGCGGATTCGTGAACACTGTGCCGCGGGAGGAATGGCGGCCGTATTTGAAAATGGCTATGTTTCGATACTTAAAGGAACGTGGAAGATCAGGATCGAAAAAGTAACGGAGATACCTCTGACCTATCGCGGAAAGGCGATTCATAATATTATGAATACACTTCCTTCTGTATTGTCGACATACCTGTTTCGCAATATCCGGGTGGAAGACATCAGGCTTGCGCTTCAGACTTTTATTCCTTCTCCTGTTCAAACACCCGGTCGACTGAACCTGTTTCAATTCAAAAAATTCGAGTTTCTGGTCGACTTTGCACACAACCCTGCCGGTCTTAAGTTGCTTGGAGATTTCGTCAGCAAGCTTGATGGAACGCCGAAGATCGGTATCATCAGTGGCACCGGTGATCGCCGCGACCAGGATATCAGAGACCTCGGGATACTTTCTGCCAGGTACTTTGATGAAATTATTATTCGCCAGGACAAGCACCTGAGGGGTCGTACGGCGCAGGAGATCATTGACCTGCTGATCGAGGGCATCAACGAAAGCAAAACGAAAGATATTCCTGTCACCGTGATTCCAACCGAACGTGAAGCGATCATGCATGCATACGAAAATGCACCGCAGGGTTCGCTCATCACCATCATGTGCGACGTGGTTTCCGATGCGTTGAATTTTATCAAGTCACTGAAGGATCAGGAAGATATGTTGCCGCAAAGTGAAAGGTCCAACGGGGTGTCGGCCAAAATTTGATTTTGAAAACTTCCTGATTCGCGGGTAAGAACGTATTTTTGCCATCCTTTGAACGGGGCGGTGAGCTTCATTGGCCTATAGTATAATGGTAGTACGACAGATTTTGGTTCTGTTTGTCTTGGTTCGAATCCAGGTAGGCCAACAGTAAGTCGGAGCGCAAGCTTCGATTTTTTATTGTCATTGCCCGATAGTATAATGGTAGTACGACAGATTCTGGCTCTGTATGTTCGGGTTCGAATCCTGATCGGGCAACAAACGCCTCGGCAAAGCCGAGGCGTTTGAGTTGAAGGTTGAAGGTTGAAAGTTGAAGGTATTTCACCATCTTACCTCGAGAACTGTATTGTCTATTGCCTTTTACTTTCAACTGTCAACTTTCAACCTTCAACTCCTGCCCGGCCCACCATTTGAACTCTCTTTCGTAAACAACAGCATGGACCAATCCGAAAAGCTGCTTCGCGAGTACAACGATGAAGAAAAAGGCGCGTACCTCGGAGCAATCGCATCAATCGCCACAGCCGATCATGAAGCAACAGAAGAAGAAATTGATTATCTCACAGGCCTCTGTGAATCGGCAGGTTTGTCGGCCGAACAGGAACAGATGGTCATCCGCGCGGCTACCGAATTATCGGGAGAGGAATTGAAGAGATGTCTTGATGTTTTGAAAACTAGTGAACTGCGCTTTTCTCTTCTTGCGGACCTCATAAGCTTTGGAAAATCGGATGGCAATTATTCCGAAACAGAACAGCAAAACGTGGAAAAGATTGCACAATATGTAAATATTACTCCACAACAATTTTCGCTGCTCGACAAGTTTGTTGGAAGGTCTCAGGAATCCGGGTTGCGCGGTGAGGAAATGCAACGCCATGCATTCACAGATTCAGGTACCGAACAGCAAATGGCTTCATCAGGAATCAACATGCAGTCGCTTACAAAGGGTTTGCTCGGAATCGCAGGCCCCATCTTGCTTTCAAAGCTTTTGTCGGGTGGAATGCGCAGGGGAAGAATGAACATGAACCCATTTTCCAACCGTGGATTCTCCGGTTCATCCGGCCCCGGAATCGGGTCACTGATTTCAATGCTGAGTGGCGGACGCGGTTTTGGATCAACCGGTTCTTTTCTATCAAAAATATTTGGACGTTGATCATTGAGTTCCGGAGAATTCCGGCATGATATTTTATCTTCTCTATGTATCAATTTCTCATTAGGGTTTAGGGGTTAAACCCCGCATTTACATGCGGGGTTTTTTTTTCCGATCCGCTACCTACTTCATCCGTATCGCCGCATCACTTTCTTCAAGTGCACTGCAGCAATCTTCCCTTTGAAAGCTATGCTTACTTGTATTGCTGATACAGCAATACGTTCATTGAAACCTTACAATTGAATTTTCTATGACGATGCAGGATTTTGCGCGGTTGAATGACAACGAAAAACTTCAGATTCTTATCAGGCAAAGCAGACTTTGTGGAGAACAGGATCTTCCTGACGCGCGTATGTACATGTACATTTACGGAACATTTTACGTAACTGTTACTTACGCCAAAGGCACCGATGAACTTGTTTCAATAAGGCCGTTTGTGCGAATGAGCAGAAGAGATGTCACCCGCTGGAAGATTAATACGTCGGCTCCCATCCGCAGAGCACGACGGATATAACTACTTCGCACGTTTAAAACTGAATTCTTCTTTCCGGTATTTGCCGGAAACGGTTCCGTCTATCTTAACATGAAGGATTGAGTCGTTCGCAACAGTGTATGCGATCGTCTGCGGAAAGTCATGTTCTTTGTTTTCAGAAATGAAGCCGCTGTCGGAAACCGAAGTCATCCGGAAATACACCGGCTGCTTGTTGTTCTGATTTTGTGTTGTCGGCACAAAGTACAACCCGTCGCTACGTTGGTCAATTAAAGTCGTTTCAGTTACCATGGTGTCGCCGGTTGCGCGCACAATATAACCGCGGCCACGATAGCTGCCGGAGGTCAACGTCCATTCCTCGAATAACACGGAATTTTTGCGCTGCATCTTCCATACACCAACGAGGAAACCGAAGTCTGCCTGCTGCGAATCTGTGATGCATAAAGGTTTCGAATCGGATAATAAGAGCGAGATGAAAAGCGCAGCCAGCAATTTCATGAGGGGTGAAGTTTGGGTGTACTAATTTAGTGTTTATGCAGATTTTAGGTCGTGTAAACATTCTACAGTTTCTTTTGCCTCTCATACTTACTGTTGTTCATATTGACGCAAACGCACAAGCACCGAATGCCATTGAACTGAAACGGTGGAACTCGCGTTCGAAAAACTGTACGATCATTCGCGATAATTGGGGAATAGCCCACGTATATGGTAAATCGGATGCTGATGCGGTTTTTGGTTTTCTCTATGCACAATGTGAGGACGACTTCGCACGCGTTGAATTGAATTATATCGAGAAACTCGGACGGCTCAGTGAAGTATACGGTGAAAAGGAATTATATACAGACCTCATGAACCGGATCTTACTTGATTCGACCGAAGCAATCCGCGACTTCAATAGAAGTCCGAAATGGTTGAAGGAACTTCTGGTCGCCTTTGCAGATGGCGTGAACTACTACCTCTATAAAAACCCACAGGTACAACCAGCCCTTTTGAATCGCTTCGAACCGTGGTTTCATTTACTATGGACCGACGGCAGCATTGGCGCGATCAATACAGCGGGAATTGAACCTGATGATCTCAAATCATTCTACGATTCTCTTTCAACTGTCGCCTCAACAACGCCTCGAACCGACAAACAATTCAACGGATCGAATGGATTCGCGATTTCAAAGGCAAAGTCAATTTCCGGAAACGCATTGTTGTATATCAACCCGCACGTCACGTTCTTCTTCCGTCCCGAAATTCATATCGTCAGCAACGAGGGACTGAATGCGTACGGTGCCGTTACGTGGGGTCAAATGTTCATCTACCAGGGTTTCAATGAAAATTGCGGATGGATGCATACCTCCAGCGACGTAGATGTTGCGGATCTGTATGAAGAAATTGTGTTTGATTCGGAAGACGGCAAAAAATATAAGGATGCAACTTCTTCGCTTTTGCTTAAAAAACGTCAGATCAACATCCGTTTCAAATCTGACAACGGGTTCAGTGAAAAGAAATTTTCCGCATACGCCACACATCGCGGCCCCATACTTTCTCGAAGCGGCGACAAGTGGATATCACTGAAAGCGAAGAATCGATCGCTTGAAGGATTGATACAATCATGGTCGAGAACGAAAAGCAGAAACTTAAAGGAATATCAGGCTTCACTCGATTACCGTGGTAATCCTTCAAACAATACGGTGTATGCAGACAAGCAAGGCAACATCGCATACTGGCACGGGAACTTCGTACCCAAACGAGATACATCATTCGATTGGAGCAAGCCTGTTGCCGGCTCGAACCCAGCTACAGCATGGCGCGGTGTTCACGAGATTTCTGAAATCGTTCATCTCATCAATCCTGTAAACGGATGGTTGCAAAACTGCAACTCAACTCCTTTTTCTGTGGCAGGAACTAACAGTCCTGATCGTAAGCGTTTCCCTTTCTACATGGCGCCCGACGGTGAAAACTTCCGCGGTGTAAATGCAGTGCGGCTTCTTTCCCCACAAACGAAGTTGAGCATCGACTCGCTCATTAAAATTGGCTACGACAACTATATGCCGGCGTTTGAAATACTTGTACCGGCACTTCTTAAAGCGATGCGCTCGGATACAACCCGGCGTTTCGCTGATGTTCAAGAATTACTTACCGGATGGGATTATCGCTCGGACAGCAGTTCAATTGCAAGCACGATTGCCATTCACTGGGGGGAAAAGTTGCCGGCTCATGTTCGTCGTGTATACATCAATGCAGGAGATCCGGATCAAGTGGAAGCGACAAAAATATTTGCGGATACTTCATCACCGTCGATATTGCTTGATGCATTGCAACAAACCATCCAGGAGCTTACCAACAGGCATGGTCATGCGAAGATTCCATGGGGGCAAATCAATCGTTATCAACGTCCAAATACCACGGCGCAAGAGTTTGACGACAACAAACCAAGCCTTCCGTCAGGATATGCATCTTCCACCTGGGGAACACTCCCTTCCTTCAGCAGCCGCTATTTTCCGAATACAGAAGAACGTTACGGCATCGGCGGCAACAGCTTTGTCTGCGTTGTGGAATTCGGAAAGAGAGTAACAGCAAAATCACTGCTAACGGGCGGCGTCAGCGGCAACCCTGCATCGAAACACTTTAGTGATCAGGCCGAAATGTTTGTGAACGGCCGTTTCAAACAAGTTTCGTTTTACAAGAATGACGTTTTGAAAAATGCCGTACGGAAATACAATCCCGGTAATTGACCATCAGCAGTGAAAAGTTGAACAGCAAAATCACGGTAGGGAAAACAACTTATGCAGCAACGGTCGTTCCAAACGGGGTGTACATACCTAAAGGGTCGAGGCTCATATTGGAAACGGCGGTGCCATTCTATACGCCTCCAAACTGAAAGCAACATCACCGAATCTTTCGCCAAAAGAATACAATTCCAGCAATGGCAAAAATGAATGCTGCGGCCGGTAAAATGTACTTTGATGGCGAGCTTCGGTTTACGGTCACCTTTTTTAACGGCGGCTTTGTAGACAACTGCTCTGATGGTAAGTTGACGTTGACGACCGTTCGCCTCTCGCCATTGGAAAACGATTGAACGATACGCGGGCCTAAATTCGGCTTGCCATCTTCGGGACCTACTTCAAGCACATACAGTATTGAATCGGCAATAGAAATCCCGATCGGATGCCAGGGCATTTCAGAGCCAAAAACTTTCTGTGGCTTATTTCCTTTTGTAACCCGGTAAACAGATCTGGACTTATATTCTGCCAGAAAAACTTCGGCTTCAGCGGTTGCATACATTCCGAAATAAAACGGTTGTCCGTTAGAATGAACACCAATCGTTTTATTGATGTCGGTTGCAAACAGTTCAACTTTGCCATTGTTAATGCGATATATGTAACCGTTCCTGTCTCTCATCGCAAACCAAACACTGCCATCATTCGAAGTGAACAGGCCGGACGAATGTTTCGCCGGATATATCGGCTCAGGAATTTCCCCGGTGCGGCTGACGCGCCGGATGGTGTCGTTGTGCAAGAAGTACACCCGCATCTCATGATCGATTGTAAACTGCGATCCAAAGAAATGATCGTAGTCCATCGAAGAAAGTACAGTATCAATTCGCCCATCTTTGCGGATTCTCAGCAGATTACTGCGCTGTTCATGCTCCGTGGCCGCGTACAAATCTCCGTCGGCATGTATTAGCAATGAATGCACATGCGCATTTTTAAGAAGTGGTGTAAGATTTCCTCTCGCGAACGACCAGATGGTTCCCTGGTTATGATAGAGGTCGGCAAAATATATTGTTCCGTCTTTCGCCACGGCAATGCCCCATGCCGGGTGGCATTTCGCAGCAACGGAGGACAAGACTGTGATGACCGTTACAATAAGGTATCGCATAGCAGCCGGAGAACGGCAATTTCCAACTAAGACGCAGAACGGTACAGTCTCCACACAATCGGAAACATATTTACCCAATCAATTCTACAATTCAAACAACACAGAACCTGTGTGATGCAGCTGCGATCCCCAATGATCTCTGCAGAACCTTCATGATTCAAAGAGGCACGTCACTTGGCCGTCGGCATTAAAAGCGAACGGAGACATTGTTGCCTCCTGAATATCGCGCTCGCAATACCCCACCCGATTTCAATGGCGTCCATGTCCAACTGTTTTCCTGCAGATTGCTTCCAGACGAAATTGTCTTATCACCGACATTCACGGAACGGGGCTTTCGCGTCACGCGCATCACAACTGTTCCTTGTGGATCGAATGTTTGGAAATCAATCGACGCATTCGTGTATTTGATTCGTTGAACAACCGACTTTGAAGACAGCAGATGGTTTTCGCCTTCCGGCGCCCATTCGGGAACCGCCGCAATTCCGTCGAGGAAATGTCTTATATAATCCGAATATCCGTCTGAGAACCACGAGCTGGGCCATGTGGGCCCGACGCGTACAACACCATTGGGATCCGTACAATAGGTCGCATTGTTGAAATACCTGTACGCCTTTTCCTTATAACGCGTGTCGCCCGTACGTTCATACCACATTGCACAAATCGATGCGAACCTGGCGGTATGACTGCCCATCGGAACGTAGCACCAGGTTTGTTCCTTTATCGCATCCATATTTTCAGTTCCAAATGCCGACTCGACCCATTGAATCAGCGCCGGGACGTTTATATCGATGTTGCTATCGAGTTGCGGATTCCTGAGTACATATCTCGCCGTTTCGAGCGGCGAAACCTGGTTGCGGTTTGCGCGATCCGGATCATTTGGTATGTCCTCGAAATATGCGTTCCAAATGTAGGTTTTCATCGGACCGTTCTTGGAGTACAACCAGTTCCAGGCAGTGTTGCGTGCCTTCGAATATGCGTTCGTCTTTGCTGTATCAAGACCGATCGTGTTTTTGATGCGCAACAATTCGTCGAAGAGACGGATCGGATCCACTACCTGCGAGCAATATTCATCTATCACGAGTCCGTTCCTTGCATTCAAGCGAAACGGCCATGGCGAGCGCTTTGTTCTTGCTTCGGAGAAGTAGTCAAGCGACACATCGACCGGAGAAATGTTCTTTGCAAGTGCATCCGCGCAATTGATCGCGGCCCGCAGATAGGTCGTGTCGCCGGTCGATTCATAGAATAACAGGTACGCATAACCGAGATCGCCCACTTTGTCCGGCTCAATGCCATGCAAACCGTCGCCGCGCATTCCTTCTTTCTCCCACTTCGTGGCACCATAGTATTCCTTCTCAAAAGGATTGCTGCTTGCATACGGCACTTTCGCCCATACCCAGTCGGCGGGGGTTGTACCGTGTTGCAATTGATAGTCGAGCATATTCTTCACAATTCCTACATAAGAACTGTCGCCGGAAAACACTGCGTAACCCGTCACAAGACTATGAACCATGCCGGCATATACCATCGCCGGATTGTGCATCCAGTTTTCGCCGGTATTGCCTGCTTTGAATGCCGACTCGCCCCTGATATGCGGTCCTTCGAAACAGCACGTGACGAGGTACAACGGCAAACCGGTCCCGGGATGAACGGGAGTTCCCGCCTTTACGAACTCGGCGGCCACCTTCGATACGTGTGCGTAGCCAGCTCCCGGAACATCCGGTTTGTACCAGCTAAGAATCTTCCCGGAGCGGTCGTTCACGATTTTGTGTGCACCAAGTGAATCATTGCTTTTCCTCGCTACTGTTTGGGCCGACGACGAAGAATATAACGTCAATGCACATGCGAGGAAGAAAATAGTTGGACGAAAGGCACTCTTAATCATGGTCGTTATTTGTGAACTTTATTTGCATTGGAAGAATAGATGCATTTTTCGAAAAGGTTTCTTGTGATCTGCCGAATTCTGTTATCCGGAGAAAAATTCATTTTCCTGTAGCCTTGTTCCATCTGATTACAAACAGGCTGCTGATAACCCGGCGGCATCGACAATACCATGCTCCAGAAACATGTGCCTGCATTGAACACAAAATTTCCTTTGGGCGCAGTGTAGATAGTGGTGAGATGATCGGGTGCGTTGGGGTCGCCGTAACGATTGTAATGGATCTTGTTTTGCGCGAGAACGGTGATGTCGTGATTTCCTTTAGGAACACCATGGTATTCCCAGCCTATGAGGTTGGGAATTGAATCGTTCAGCCGTAAGCCGCTGTTGCGAAATACCCAATGATCCGGAGCCTTGCATACGAAACTCGTATATCCGACACCGTAAGAGGAAGCACCCATGAGGTCCTGCTCATTCTTGAATTCCCTTTCGGGCAGGCGGCCCGTCGTACGGTTGGCCCTTCCGTCGGTAGACGCTTCCAGGTATATCTTGCCGTCGACCGAGTTGCCACAAAAAAACATAAGATTGACACCGGAATCCCTTGCGCGGGCAACATTGTTGAACATGCGCTCGGTCCAGTATTCATCGTGTCCGACAGAAATGAAACCTTTTGCTCGCATGAGTGTCGCAGTATCAGAATGCGTATCGATATTTGAAATGTATGTAACGTCGTAACCGAGCTGCTCCATCCAATATGCGAGAGGGAATTCCCACAACAGAAATTCACCGCTGCCGTTGGTTAGCGGATTGAAATCGGAAGGCAGGCCGTTTACATAGATTCCGTAAGGTCGATCGAAACTGATGCGTGCACCATTGGTGTTGACCCAGGGCTTTTGGCCCTCATCGTACATGCTGTGCCATGATGGCCACCTGTTGTATGCCTGCCACGTTAGGTCGGAGCATTGAAAAATGAAATCGGATTTTCGGTTGTCCTTCACAATGAAAACGATGTAGGACTGCGCGTTGCCGGCCTTTGACGAAAGTTTGCCGAGGTATACTCCGCTTACCCAGTCCTTCGGTATCGTGAAGCGCAATGCAGTGTCCCATTTGCATTCAATGAAATTCGTTTTTGGATCGGCCTTCGGTACCGCCTGCTGACGGCCCTTCAGATTTCGAAACGATTTCATTAGTCTCCCTCCCTTCCCCTGGTAATAACCCATTCTGTAGATGTCGAGCGAATACTCCGACGACGGGTCGGTGCTTACAAAAACACTTAGATCTTCACCGGCGCTGATGCTGGTGTGTGAACAATACCCTTCGATGCCTTTCCTTCTGCAGAACTGGTGATCGGGGTAACTGCATGTATCGAACGGCACTTTGATCAGCCAGTCGCTGGTGCCGGCTTTTCTGTTCTCGATAATGATCGCATTGTCTGTAACACCCGCGGTGCGCGGGTTCTGTGTTGCGGATCGTGTGCCCTGCAGGTGATGAATGCCTGCATACAAAAACAACGTAAAGGCAATCGCTTTGAAAATGATCGGCATTGCAATCGAATATTTAGCGGTAAAGATGTGGAATCATCTTAAAACTTTTTTACGGTCAAAGGTCTTCGATGATTCGACGCGTAATGTCAAGCGTTTCTTCGATATCCCGCATTGAATGCGCGTAGCTGACGGAACCCTGCTTGAACGGAATAGGAATATGATACACGCCATTTTTTATCCATGCTCTTCGCAATTTAACATCGAGTCCGGCGTCATGATGTTCAAGGATATCATGAAGATCAACAGGAGCATGGTCCATCAGGTACAGGCAAAATGCGGAAGCATTCCGCGACAAATGGTACGGAACTCCTTTTTCAAAAAACAATTGTTCAAGTCCTTTGTACAACACATCGCAAACACGTGCTATCGATTCGTGAATATCCTCCTTCATAAGAAGTTCGAGCGTCGCGATCGCAGCTGCAGCATTCACGGGATGAGCATTGTAAGTTCCGGCGATAAGCACACGCTTTTGCGGATCGGCAGCATCGAACTGTTCCATGATGTCCCTTCTTCCACCGATCACTCCCAATGGATATCCGTTGGCGACGGCTTTGCCAAAGACCGTAAGATGAGGTTTGACGTTGGCGACACTCTGGTAGCCACCGAGCGCAGAGCGGAATCCCGTTTTCACTTCATCAAACACGCAAACGGAACCATGCTCCTCACACAAAGCAATAAGTGATTCGAGGTAGCCGGGTTTGGGATGCACCACTCCCACGTTTTGCATGACAGGCTCGGTGAGAACACAGGCAACCGGATACTGCTTCATCACGTTGCTTATTGCTTCCAGATCATTGAAACCTACTACGTGCACCAGCGACTTCACAGCTTCGGGGATGCCTGCGGACAGGGGAATAAAAGGATATTCAGATCCCAACCTGCGGTGGCCAACTGCGGTAAGCGAAGGCGTCACTGCGCGCGAAACATCGTTATGCCAACCGTTGTAACCTCCAAGTGTTAAGATGATATGGTCGCGACCGGTGAACGCACGACTCAGGCGGATTGCGTGAGCAGTTGCCTCGCTGCCTGTGTTCGTGATCTGCACCAATTCAAGCGATGGCACGAGTGAGCAGAGCAGATGCGCAAGCTTTACTTCAAGTTCGTTTGTGCCGGAGCCGTAGAGGGAACTTTCGCTATCGATGACTTGCTTTACGGCATTGTTGACGTGGTCGTTGTTGTGTCCGAGAAGATACGGAGCGAACGCAGCATGATAATCGATGTACTCCTTTCCATTTACATCGGTCATACGGCTACCCTTCGCCGATTTGAAAACGATATGCGGATCGACCTTTCTGTTGAGGGAGACTACGCCACCGGCAATGTAGCGGGAGGCTTCGGCCCGAATGGCGGCATCCACGGAACTGGTATTGATTTGATTCATACTTTTAGAACGGGACAGAAAATTTCTGTTTACAAATTAACCAGAAATCTGTTTACAAAAATGAAGAATGACTCCCAATCGAGAAAAGTTTATGACGACATCCGTCTGAAAATTCTCAGCAACCAACTTCCAGCCAACACGCGGTTGAAAGAGGATGTTTGGGCCAGGAAGCTGGAAGTGAATCGAATGGCGGTGCGGGAGGCACTTACCCGGTTACTGGGTGAAAAGCTGGTTTCCGCAGGGGTTAAGGGAGGATTCTTTGTTGCTACGCTTTCGGCCAGGGATATCCGTCAGCTCAGGGAATTGCGGGAAATCTTTGAGCTCGGCGCTTTGCGGCTTGCAATAAAAAAGCTCGACCGTGCGCAGCTGCAAAAGTTCGAAAAGATCTGCAACGATTTTACCAACATGGTGGAGTCCGGGTACCTGAACGGCGCCATGGAAGCCGATATGAAATTTCACGAAACACTTGTGGAATCGGCGCAAAACGAAAAACTTCTGGAGGCCTATCATGCGAGCAGGATTCCGCTGTTTCACCAAAAACTCGGGAAAGCAGTAAAACAGGCGGATGATTACAAATTGACGGACGAAGAACACCGGACGATTGTGAAAGCGCTGAAACGCCGGAACCTGGAGCTCGCAGAACAAACCTTGATTCGTCATTTCGCCAGAGGCGAAGCATTCGTTTTGGAAACCGACTAACGACTATACATCATAGTTTTAAAAACTCGTAGAAGAGAACGCAGGCAACTCCGGCTTTCTTTCATTCCACAACGCCTGGTTTGCATTTTGGCAGATGCTTTGTTCAGCCGATTTACACCAACGGAGACATCGGCTTCTGGCCCGCAAGCTGGCCGCCGTCAACTACAAACACCTGACCGGTGATAAAACTGCTTTCGTCGCTCGCAAGAAACAGGAAAATCGGAGCAACATCCTTTACATTTCCCGTACGGTTCATCGGAATGTACCGGTCAACAAACGCTTTAGTGTATTCGGGCGAATCTATTTCCAATGACATCGGTGTTTGAATATAACCGGGACATACTGCATTGACCCGGATGCCAAGGTGCGCCAGTTCGAGCGCCATGGTTTTCGTAAGCATGATTACTCCGCCTTTCGACGCGTTGTAATGCGCGTATCCAGACTCGCCATCGAGGCCATTCTTACTGCCCATGTTCACGACCACTCCTTTCTTACGCTTCGCCATGTGTCTGCACACTTCCTGCGAAACAAAGAACATCCCCGTAAGATTGATGTCGAGGATCCGGCGCCATTCCTCTTCGGCGATTTCGAGAAACGGCTTTTCATCCGCAACGCCCGCGTTGTTGATCAGTATGTCGATGGGCCGGTAATTTTCAGTCTCCTGAATCGCATGTCTTACGTCCGCCTGTCTTGAAACATCCACAAGTTGGTATCTGACATCACCACCTGCAGATGAAATTTCCTGCGCTGCGCGACGAAGGTTCGCTTCATGAAAGTCAAGAAGCGACACGGTTGCGCCTTCAGATGCAAACTGTCGTGCGATTTCGAAGCCGATCCCACGCGCGCCACCGGTAATCAGTACATGTTTGTGAATAAAGCGATCCATAGTTCGATAACGAGAAATATTGTGAATATGGTTTGTTTACAAAATAGTCATAAAATTGTTGACAGAGACATTCAATGAATCATTCCATGAAAATTCTCGGTACTTAGCATGGCGCAATTTTCAACGGCAGATCTTTTCGTATTCATTGCTTACCTGCTGGTGCTTTTAGGTATTGCATTTTATGCGGGTCGCAAACAAAAAACCTCCGCCTCTGATCTCTTCGTCAGCCGCCGAACGCTGCCCTGGTATGTGATTAGTTTTTCTTTTATCGCTTCTGCCATAAGCTCTCAACAACTGATCGGCTCGGTTGGCTTCGCATATCGTCATGGACTTGCAGTTGCGAACTGGGAATGGCTGAACCTGCTTGCGATATTACTGATGGTGTTTCTGTTTATCCCATTTTATGTGCGAAAGAATGTTGTGACCATGCCGCAGTTCCTCGAGATGCGCTATAATGGCAAAGTCCGGTCATTGTTTGCCATCATCACCTTGCTTACTTATGTATTCATCAACCTTGCAGGAGTATTGTATTCGGGTGCGTTCGCTCTGAACAACCTCTTCGGGATAAATATTTACAGCGGCATTGCGTTGCTTGCGGTAATTGCCGGTACGGTTACCATTTACGGCGGTCTGGAATCCGTTGCCTGGGCGAACGTGTGGCAATCCATACTGCTGCTGGCGAGCGGATTTCTTATTTTCTTTCTTGGAGTAAATGCAGTTCCAGGTGGCCTAACCGAAATTATCGGTACAGGCGACCGCGGCAGTCTCATACTTCCTTCCGATCATCCGGACCTACCGGGCACCGGACTTTTGGTGTTGATGATCTCCACAAACATCTGGTTCTTTTGTACCAACCAGTCGATCAATCAATCGGCACTTGGCGCAAAGAGTATGTGGCATGCGAAGATGGGAGTACTTATAGTTGGCCTTCTCAGTTTGTTCGTAGCGATTGCAGATGTATTTCCCGGACTGATCGCATATCGCATGAACCCCGATCTGAAGGTGGCGGATGAAGCGTATGTGTATGTGGTCAATACCCTTGTCCCGTCCGGTTTGAAGGGTCTTGTGTTTGCGGCCTTGTGCGGTGGATCGATCGCTGCAATTGAGGCGTTGATCAATGCTTCAGCAACTATTTTTACACTTGATATCTATCAGCGTTCCGCAAAGCAGGAGGTGACGCAGGTCAAACTCGTACGCGTCGGCCGTTGGGCAAGCGCGGTCGTGCTTGTCATAGCATGTTTGTGGGCACCTCTCGTGCAGCAGTTCGAATACATATTCTCGTACTTCCAGGAATGTTGGGCATTCATAGCAATTCCAGTGGCCGTCATCTTTGTAATGGGCGTGTTGTGGCGGGGCCTCACGAATGAGGCGGCTTATGCAACGCTTTGTCTTTCGTTTCCGATGCTGGCGCTACCCTACTTGTTGCGGCTATGGAAGGTTTCGATGAATGTTTATCATGTTGCCGGCCTGGTGCTGCTGTTCACCGTGGTGTTTGCGGTGCTGGTAAGTCTTGCTACATTCAAGGAGTCTACCGGGTCGACACTCATCGTCTCCAAAGACACACTTCGGAACGATGAAAAAGTGGTGTGGTACAAGAGCATCATGTTCTGGTCCATCATTATCCTGCTGATGTATATAGCGGTGTATGCTGTTTGGTGGTGAGAATTCAATACACAACAACCTTAACCGTTTCTATCGGTTCATTCTGATTGTTCAATAGTTTCACGACAATGACGCCTGCCGGAAAAGTTGATGTGTCTATGGATTCAGGCAGACTTGTATACGTTCTCAGAACACGTC
>JAESFU010000272.1_pt1 | contig 47040 bp, 42 predicted proteins | sample 9269461 | NCBI WGS metagenome assembly JAESFU01 (sample SAMN14502556, study PRJNA617107) | algae metagenome | isolation source: Stenomitos rutilans HA7619-LM2 and co-occurring heterotrophs from cave walls | place: USA: Waikapalae cave, Hawaii | collected 2009-07-28
ACCAGCGAGATCATCGTGGATGTCGGTGGCTTCCTCGGGATCGGCGCCAAGCCGGTTGCGGTACCGGCAAGCCAGCTCGACTTCATGCGCGACGAGAACGGCGACGTTCACGCCGTGACGAGCTGGACCAAGGACGAACTGGAAGAAATGCCGGAGCACAAGCACCGGCACTAAGCTTCGTGGCGCGCGAATTCTAGGTGGTCGCTCTTTCGAACCGGAAAAGTCTGCAACTTTTCCTGAAGGAGCTCCTAGAGCGCGCCGCGCACCGCCGCAATGGCCTCGGCGCCGTTGCTGCCGTCCGGGCCGCCGCCCTGGGCCATGTCGGGACGGCCGCCGCCGCCCTGCCCGCCCAGCGCCGCAGTCGCGAGTTTGATCAGCTCGCCAGCAGAGTATTTGCCGGTAAGGTCGTCGGTCACCCCGACGGCGACGGTGCCGCGGCCATCCTCGCCCTTCAGCACAACGGTCACGACGCCGGAACCGATGCGCTTTTTCTCAGTATCGACCAGGCCCTTCACATCCTTGGCGGAGATCCCCTCGACCGCGCGGCCGACATAGGTGACGCCGTTCACGGTCTCGTCGGCGGAGGCCGGAGCGGAACCGCCGCCGCCGAGCGCCAGTTTCTTGTTGGCATCGCTGAGCGCGCGCTCGGACTTCTTCAGGTTGTCCTGCAGGGCCTCGATGCGCGTGAACACTTCGGTCGGCGCGACATGCAGGGCATCGGCGACGCCGGCAACGATGTTGGCGTTGGTGCGGGCGTGATGGCGCGCACCCTTGGCCGTAAGCGCCTCGATGCGGCGCACGCCGGACGAAACGCCCGACTCGCCGAGCACCGTGATGAGCCCGATATCGCCGGTGCGGCGAACATGCGTGCCGCCGCAGAGCTCGACCGACCAACCAACCGCGTTGCCAGTCGGATCGCCCATCGAAACCACGCGCACTTCATCTCCGTACTTTTCGCCGAACAGCGCGCGGGCGCCGGACTCCTTGGCCTCCTCGACGCCCATCAGGCGCGTCTCGACTGCCGAGTTCTGCAGCACGATGTCGTTGGCTATGTCCTCGATCTCCGCCATCTCCTGTGGAGTGATCGGCTTGGTGTGCACGAAATCGAAGCGCAGGCGGTCGGCGGAGACGAGCGAGCCCTTCTGCGCGACATGGTCGCCCAGAACGATACGCAACGCCTCGTGCAGCAGGTGGGTTGCCGAGTGGTTGGCGCGGATGGCCGAACGGCGCGCATGATCCACCACGAGGGTCAGCGGCGTGCCGAGCTTCAGCGTGCCATCGGTGACCTTCACCTTGTGACCGAAGACGCCGTTGTTCTTGACGGTGTCGACGACATCGGCCGCTACGCCCTCGCCGGTCAGCCTGCCGGTATCGCCGACCTGGCCACCGCTCTCGCCGTAGAACGGGGTCTGGTTGATGACGACGAAACCTTCATCGCCGGCGTTGAGCGCCTCGACCTGCTGGCCGCCCTTAACGAGCGCGGTGACGACGCCCTCGGCGGTTTCGGTTTCGTAGCCGAGGAACTCGGTCGGGCCGACCTTGTCGGCAACCGCGAACCACACCTTGTCCTCGCCGACTTCGCCGGAGCCGGCCCAGCTCTTGCGTGCCTCGGCACGCTGCTTGGCCATGGCGTCCTCGAAGCCCGACAGATCGACATTGATGCCGCGGTTGCGCAGCGCGTCCTGGGTCAGGTCGAGCGGAAAACCGTAGGTGTCGTAGAGCTTGAAGGCGGTGACGCCCTCGAGCATGTCGCCTTCCTTGAGGTCGGCCGTCGCTTCGTCGAGGATGACGAGCCCACGGCTCAGGGTCTTGAGGAAGCGCTGTTCCTCAAGGCGGACCGTCTCCTCGATCATGGCCTCGCCGCGCACCAGCTCGGGATAGGCCTGGCCCATCTCGCGCACCAGCGTCGGGACGATCTTGTGGATCACCGGGTCCGAGGCGCCGAGCAGGGTCGCGTGGCGCATGGCGCGGCGCATGATGCGGCGCAGCACGTAGCCGCGGCCCTCGTTGGAGGGCAGCACGCCTTCGGCAATGAGGAAGCTCATCGAGCGCAGGTGATCGGCGATCACGCGCAGGCTGGGGTTCTTCGGATCATCGTTGTAGCCGATCGCCTGCTGCGTTGCGGCAGTCAGGCCGCGGAACAGGTCGATCTCGTAATTGTTGTTCGTGCCCTGCAGCACCGCCGCAACGCGCTCGAGGCCCATGCCCGTGTCGACGGACGGCTTGGGCAGCTTGGAGCGCGAGCCGTCCGCAAACTGCTCGAACTGCATGAACACGAGGTTCCAGATCTCGACGAAGCGGTCGCCGTCTTCCTCGGGCGAGCCCGGAGGGCCACCCCAGTACTTGTCGCCGTGGTCGTAGAAGATTTCCGAGCACGGACCGCAGGGTCCGGTATCGCCCATCTGCCAGAAGTTCGACTTCGCGCCGAGCCGCACGATGCGATCCTCGGGCAGGCCGGAGATCTTCTTCCAGAGCTCCATCGCCTCGTCATCATCCTGGTAGATGGTGGCGGTGAGCTTTTCCTTGGGCAGGCCCCACTCCTTGGTGAGCAGGTTCCACGCCAGCTCGATCGCGTGCTCCTTGAAGTAGTCGCCGAACGAGAAGTTGCCGAGCATCTCGAAGAAGGTGTGGTGACGCGCGGTGTAGCCGACATTGTCGAGATCGTTGTGCTTGCCGCCGGCGCGCACGCATTTCTGCGACGTGGTGGCGCGCAGGTAGTCGCGCTTTTCGAGCCCGGTGAAGACGTTCTTGAACTGCACCATGCCCGCATTGGTGAACATGAGCGTCGGATCGTTGCGCGGCACCAGCGGGCTGGAGTCGACAGCGGTGTGGCCGTTCTTCTCGAAGTAACCGAGGAAGCTCGACCGGATATCGTTCACGCTCGTCATTTCGGGTCTCTTGGCAGACAAATGGCGAGGCCTCGGCCCCGCCATGGACAACAGGAAACGCCTTCTATCGCGGGGCTCGCGGTGATGTCCAGCACAGGGGCCGCAGTGCTGTCACATTTGGTCCGGGTCTAGTCGAGCGGCCGACCACGCAGGACACGGAGCGCCCTGGCGATGGCGTTGCCAAACCGGAACGAGGCCGAGGCGCGGGTGGCGGCCAGCTCGGCGCGCAGCGCGGCGAGTTGCGCCGCTTCGGGTGGCTGCACGATCGCCGGCTCCAGCTGCACGGGCTCGGGGACGTGAGCCGGTTCCGGCGCTGCCGGCTCGCTGGCGGGGCCGGCCGTGGGCGCCCATACGGCGGACGGATCGGTTTCGGGGACGTCGTAGCCGAGGCGGCGCAGGTCGGCCTTGGCGGAGTCGTTGCCGTTCTCGATCAACCAGGCGATCCAGGAGGCGCGTTCGCGTGCCCACCGCTCGATGTCGAAGGCGTGCGCGAAGCCGTGGAGCAGTCCACGGGCATCAAGTGTCGCGAGGGTGCGCACGCATTTGAGGCAGCGGCCGCAATTGATGGCATCCGCTTCGGCGCGACCGGCCTGGTAGTCCTGATCCATGCAGATATCGAGGTAGCGCGCCACCAGCGGATCGCCGGCGATGGCCAGCGTCTTGTCGATCCGGTTGGTGCCGAGGCCGATCATGGCCAGATCGAAGCCAGCGGGCGCCAGTGTCCGAAGCACTGCCGGCTCGGCGAAGGAAATGCCCTGCGACTTCGCCCGGTCGAACGACAGTTCCTCGTAGGGATAGCTTGATGAGTAGTAGACGGCGCCGAGCAGACTCCGGAACGGCAGGACTGCAGCGACATTGCGGATGGTGTGGGCCCGCACATGCTGCTGCGGCCAGATCCGGTGCAGATTGCTGTCGATCACCAGCATCTGGGCGCCGCGTGCGTCGGCGATCGCGCGGATCCGCTCAAGTCGCTTCGCCCAGGTCACCGGATTGTCGTCGTGGGCGCCGGCGTGGATGTTGATGAAGTGGGTCGGTGTGATGCCCTGCTGGCCCAGCCAGCTCAGCGAAAACGACGAGTCGACGCCACCGGAGAACATGAGGCCAACGCCGGCGGCAGGGACTGGTGCGAGCTCGGGTTCTGCGCTGACGTCCCCCTTCAGCTCGGGACAGACCGGCAGATCGTAGAGGCGCTGGGCGAAGGGGCCGAACTCGGCGTTGAGCCGGACGAGCGTCGAGCGGCGCAGCGGAGCATCGAGTTCGAGCGCCTCACCCGCCTCGGCAGCGACGAGCATGGCGACAGGGAGCAGATCCTCGAGTTCCGTGCTTGCGTGGACCGGCCGCCCGTCGGCATCGGTGGCCCGGACCCAGAGCTCAGCGTCCCCCACTCGCGCGGCCGCGCGCTCGCCGTTCTCGATAATCGCAAATCGCATTCCGCCTCCGACTGCCCGCTACCGACCACCCCCTCGGACGGCCCACGCCGGGGACATACGGGAGCGCTGTGACATCTCAACGAAAAAACTAGTCCAGCGGCCTACCGCGCACGAAACGGTATGCCTTGGCCACGGCGTTGCCGAGCCGGAAGGACTCGGAGGCGCGAATGGTGGCGATCTCCGCCCGAAGGGCCGCCGCCTCGCCATCTTCCGCCTCTGGCTTCAGCGGCGCGACTTGCGGCGCGTGAGCCTCTGCCAGACCGAGCATTTCGACAACCTCCTGGTCGAGTTCATAGCGGCTGGCCTGCAGCTTGCCGAAGTTCGTTGCCCGGTCGCGAGCCCAAGCGGCCAGGTCGAATACCATGCCGAAATGGCCGAGCTGGCCGAGATGCTCAAGCGTCGCCTGCGTGCGAACGCACTTGGCGCAGCGGCCGCAGTTGATCGGCTGATCCGCCCGGCGCTCGGCCTGGTATTCCTGGTCGGTGCAGACATCGAGGTGCCGGGCAACCAGGGGGTCCGCCGCCACGGCCATGGTCTTGTCGCGTCGCGTCGCCTCGAGCCCGACATAGCCCAGCTCGAAGCCGGCAGGCGCCATCATCCGGAGGAAGACAGCCTCAAAGTGGCTGATGATCCCGGTCATTGCGATCTCGAACGAGATGCTCCGGTAGTCGTGCGTGGACGAGTAGTAGCCGGCGCCGAGAATGTTTCTGAAGGCCAGCATGGCGCAGATGTTGCGTACGGTGTGGGTCTTCACATGCGGCTCGGTCCATATGCGATGGAAGTTGGTATCGATGCTGAGCAGTCCGACATCGAGCTCCCGCGCAACCGCTCCGACATTGGCCAGCCGCCGCTGCCAGGTGACGGGGTTGTCATCACTGGCGCCAGCGTGGATGTTGACGAAATGGGTCGGGCGGATGCCCGCCTCGGTGAGCTTTTCGAGCGAGTAGAAGGAGTCGACGCCGGCCGAGAATGTCAGGCCGACGCCTGACCCCTTCGATGCCGGCGTGGGCGTGGTGGTTATCCCTCGGGGTACGACGCGCGGGCGATGCTCAAGCTCGAACAGCCCTTGCATGATGGGCGCAAACTCGAAGTTCAGGCGCACGATGTCGTCGCGCGCCAGTTCGGCGTCCACCTCGACCACGTCGCCCTGCTCGGCGGCGACCAGCATGGCAAGCGGCAGGATTGCTTCGATCGACATGTCGGCCATGACGGGGTTGCCATTCAGGTCGCGCCCGGACACCCAGAGCTCGCGATCCCCGATCCGCGCTACCGACCTTTCGGCAGCATTTTCAACCCCAAGCAGCAATGTCGGTCCTTCCCAATGGGCCGACATCATCCTTAGGACAGCAATTGTGTGGGTTCAAAGCGCCAACGCCGCGACCACTCGCCGCGCCGCGTCCTCCGGTCGGGGTGATTGCCTACGTCAGTTTCCCAACCGGCCCAGCAAAAAGGGCGCCCCGAAGGACGCCCCGTGCATGGGATCCGGGCGGGCCGATCACGGCTCGCCTTCGTCCGCCTCGTCGCCTTCGGGACCAGTGAGGAGAGCCTCGGACAGGATGCCGGCGCTTTCGCGCACGCCCTTTTCGATCTCGGCGGCGATCTGCGGATTGTCCTTGAGGAACTGACGCGAATTCTCGCGGCCCTGGCCGAGGCGCTGGCTGTCATAGGAGAACCAGGCACCGGACTTTTCGACCATGCCGGACTTGACGCCCAGGTCGAGCAATTCGCCGGTCTTGGAGATGCCCTCGCCGTACATGATGTCGAACTCGACCTGGCGGAACGGCGGGGCCAGCTTGTTCTTGACCACTTTTACGCGCGTCTGGTTGCCGATGACCTCTTCGCGCTCCTTGATCGCACCGATGCGGCGGATGTCGAGACGGACCGAGGAGTAGAACTTCAGCGCATTGCCGCCGGTCGTCGTTTCGGGCGAGCCGTACATGACGCCGATCTTCATGCGGATCTGGTTGATGAAGATCACCATGGCCTTCGACTTGGAAATCGAAGCGGTGAGCTTGCGCATGGCCTGGCTCATCAGGCGGGCCTGGAGGCCCGGCATGGAATCGCCCATCTCGCCTTCGAGTTCGGCCTTGGGCGTGAGCGCCGCCACCGAGTCGACCACCAGCACGTCGATGGCGCCCGAGCGCACCAGCGTGTCGGCGATCTCGAGCGCCTGCTCACCGGTATCGGGCTGGGAGATCAGCAGGTCATCGACCTTCACGCCGAGCTTTCTGGCATAGACCACGTCCAGCGCATGTTCGGCGTCGATGAAGGCAGCGATGCCGCCGCTCTTTTGCGCCTCGGCCACAACATGCAGCGCCAGCGTCGTCTTGCCCGAGCTTTCCGGCCCGAACACTTCGACGATGCGGCCGCGCGGCAGGCCGCCGATGCCGAGCGCGATATCGAGCCCGAGCGAGCCGGTGGATATGGATTCGACCTGCTGGATCGCGTTCTCATTGAAACGCATGATCGAGCCCTTGCCGAAATTCCGCTCGATCTGGCTCAGCGCCGCAGCCAGCGCCTTGTCCTTGTCCATCGATCCCTCAACCACGCGCAGAGGCGTCACAGCAGCCATAATGGTGTCCCCTTATTCCACTTCGGTCCGCGCGGTGCAAACCGATATCTGTCCATCTAATATTCCTAGTTTGTTCTCATTTCGTTTCCAAATCGTCAAGGGGTAAATTCGGGTAGTGTCTCAGTTTGAAAAGGCTTTTCCCACGACTCAGCGGTCGCGTTCCGGGCACAGCGATGTAAGCGGAACGGGGAGAGAACGGGCATCGCGCAGCCGCAATTAGCTGCGCGGCGCTGTTCACAACCGCGGAGAGTCACGTGACGAGCGGCGTTCCCCGTGGCATGGTGTTGGATAAGTACACCGAGTCCCCGTCCCATCATTGACTCCAGAACCGTCCTCCCTGAAATACTGAGGGGGCGGTGATTCGCATTGGACCGACCTCCCAAAACCAGTAAGCCCGACCTTGGGGCCGGGCTTATGGGGCACGAAGCTGAACTGGAAGACCCTGAGAAAGTCGCGCAGCGCCCGTCTCGTAAACGGGGAGTGTGTGGGTTCGACTCCCACCGTGCCCGCACTCTGTGCGTGTTATCGTCCATGATTACATCAGGGTCGAGTCAAACCTTTCCCATCGGGTGCGGCATTTTGAATCAATTTTCTAAAGATCAGCCCCGCGGCTTGCGAGCGTCGGCCATTTCGACCGTGACGCCGGCATTCAGAACGTCCGTTGTGCCCTTGGCGAGCTTGTAGCGAGCAGGGCGGTTCGGCTTGGCAGCAACAGCGTCGATCATCCCGACAACCCAATCCATGTCGCGCACAGTTTCACTGATGCCAGCCTGCATGGCCGGGGTGACGCGGAGCGTCTTGTGGATGCGGCAGAAGTTGTAGTGCAGGAAGTACAGCGCCAGCATGTAGAGATGGTTGTCGATCTTCTTGCTGAACGCATTGGTGAGGCGCGTGAAGCGTCGGTTGCCCATGCGGATGCTCAAATTTGAGCGCTCCACGTAGGACGTGCTGATCTCCGCCGGGTCGGGCGAACCCATGATCGGCTCTTTCTTTGCACCGATGCACTCAGCGGGGCTGTAACGGGTCTGCGGGCCACTCGGAGCCGCGCCGTAAATCTTCACCAGCATAGCGTAGTCAACGTCCATGCCGAACGCGCCTTCCACTGCACGCAGGTAGGCAGCATGGCCGTCCGTGGTGAGCTGCACGCGGGTGGCGAGGCGATAGGCCACGTCATGCATGAACTCGGTTGCGGCATCGGCATCGCGACTGCCGACCATGTAGGACACGATCAGCTTGCTATCGGCATCGAGCGCGGTCCAGGTCCACACGTCGCCAGCGACTTCCGGCGCATTCTTCATCGCCTTTACGTTCTTCTGCTTGGCACCGACGAACGACCAGATTTCGTCGCACTGGACGCGCTTGGCCGGGACGTTCTGGACAGTGCGGGAGTGGTATGCGGCCGCCACCCTACCCGCCTCAACGAGCAGTTTGGACACGGTGTTGATCGACACGCCAGTAAGGCGCGACACGGCCCGCATCGACATGCCCTCAACGAGCATCGAGAGGATTTGCGCGCGGGTCTTGGTGTCGAGCTTGTTCATAGCCCGACCATACTGAGTCAGACCGTCGCAGTCAAGCATTCTGTTCAGTTTAACGCTTGGCGTTAACTTAGACTTGACTTATATGATGGATCATCGATGATGCCCCGCTATGAAGGTGAGATTCGCCCACAAGAAAGATGCGCTGATCGAGACGGACCAGGCCCACACGCTGGGACTGCCAGCCGCTGTTATCGCGTCTGCACGGACGAAGCTGCAGTACATCAAGAACGCAAAGGACGAACGCGACTTGAGGGCCTGGGCAAGCCTTCACTTCAAGCGGCTCCAAGGAAATTCGGGCGAATGCTCGATCCGGCTCAATGACCAATATCGAATGCACTTCACCATCGATGACGAGACCTCACCAACCGAAATCGAGGTCACCTTTATTGGTGACCCCCACTAAGGAGGGAATGTAATGGACGCACAGTTCAACAATTTTGCCGTTCCTCCGGGCGTGTTCATTCAGGAGGAGATTGACGCGCGTGGGTGGTCCCAGACTGATCTGGCCTACATCCTCGGCATCCAGCCGCAGGCGGTAAACCAGATCATCTCGGGGAAGCGTGGAATTAGTCCCGACATGGCGAAGGCCATGGGCGAGGCGTTCGGCACGTCTGCTGATCTCTTTGCGAACATGCAGAACGCCTACGACTTGGCTCGTGCCAATGCACCCGACCCGGCTATCGCGCGTAAAGGCAAGGTTCAGGCGAAATACCCGCTCCGCGAGATGATTAGGCGTGGCTGGATCGTTGAAGGATCGATTGACATGCTGGAGTTGCAGCTTGCGCGCTTCTTCGATGTCGACGTGATCGCTCACGCCCCCCACATGGAGCACGCCGCCAAGAAGTCTGACGACTATTATGAGGAAATCCCGCCTGCACAGCTCGCTTGGCTTTTTCGCGTCCGGCACATCGCGCGCGAGATGGTCGTTCCCAAGTTCTCGGAACCCAAGTTGCGGGACACGATGAAGGCAATGCTCGCCCTGAGGGCCAATCCTGAGGACACTAGGCACGTGCCGCGAATGCTGGCTGAGGCCGGTGTGCGGTTCGTTGTTGTGGAGGGATTGCCTGGCGGGAAGATCGATGGCGTCTGCTTCTGGCTCGACAAATCTAGTCCAGTGATCGGGATGTCGATGCGTCTGGATCGCGTCGACAACTTTTGGTTCGTCCTTGCCCACGAATGCGCTCACGTAATGCTTGGGCATGGCATGGCGCGGGAAATCATCGACGTTGAGCTTGACCATGCCAAGGATGTCGACGCCGAAGAAAAGGCAGCGAATGGCCACGCTGCCGAGTTCTGCGTCCCACAGGACAAGATGAACTCGTTCTACGCTCGGAAGAAACCCTACTTCTCCGAAAGAGACGTAGCGGCATTCGCTGACCGGATGGGAATTCATATTGGGATCGTGGTCGGCCAGCTGCAAAGGCGGCTGGGCCGGTATGACTTTCTGAGAAAGCATCAAGTTAAAGTTCGTGAGCATCTAGCCCTTGCGAACATCATCGATGGTTGGGGCGACGTTGTCCCCGTTCAATTGTAGGAGCATGAGATGGCTACCTATCATCAGCAGATGCAGGCGATCTTCGCGCAGTACGAGCAAGAGGTTTCCGCTGACCCCGCCGACCTCAAGACTGTAGGCGCCTGGGCAATCAAAAGGGGGCTCTGGACCCCGAGACCGTCTGACGTGCAGGCACGCTTCGCTCAGGAGATGGCCGAAGCACTCAGGGAAGAATATCGCACCGACTCTGCGGGACGGCGGTATCGCGCCAAGCTAGCTGTCCGCAACAGGCAGGGGTCGCTTTGGGGCGACATCGACATCGCGCCTCGCGAGCACGTCGAAAAGGCGGTTGGCCAGCGGCGCAAGCAAATCGTCGGCGACTGCTGGCAGCTTCGTATGGATGCGGACCACTACAGCGATGCTCATCCGGACGAGGAACCCATCCAGCTTATCCTCGACTTCACTGATGACGTGGAGGAGATGATGTTTGCCGCCGGCATCGGCGAGGAAAAGGCCGCCTAGTCGGACTTCTTCCATCGCGCCTCAGCGGCTACACGGGCGATTTCCGAGCGCTGCTGCGGCGTAAGCGCCTTCGCGCGCGCCTTACCTCCCACCTTGCCGCCTTTGCTGGCGCTAGCCAAAGGCAAGTCGTCCGATTCCTCGCCGGTAGCAATGCGAGCTACGCGCACGGCAAGGCCGATGGCGTCGGCGGGGCGCTTCTGTCCTTTAGGTCCGGTTGGCATCTACTCAACGATCTCAAGGCTGAGCGGCTTGCGGTTGCGGGATGCCACCTTCATCCGCTTCCGAATGGTCTCCAAATCGACCAGCAACCGATCGATCTGAAAGTCGATCTCGCCATCCGACCACGCGCCCCGGCTAACGATGTCGTCACCTACGGTGACCACCATCCCGTTGACCGTCATTTGCATATCCAAAGCTTTGGCCATGAGCGTGCCCTCCATGCTTTCCGCTAAGCATATGGGCGTTCGGCCCTGCATTCCATAGACGTCAAGAGCGCCGAAATTCAAACTGAGACACTACCTAAATTCGTTGTGCCCTAGTATTCGACCGTGCCCTGCGGGCAGCCGATTCGTGATCGCGGGTGCCTACTCCAAAAAGCCCAATGCACGCGAGCGCCGGTCGCGCTAGACAGAGGACAACAAGAACAGGGGGAGCCCATGCAGCTGATCCAGTACACCGACACACGCGGCAACCGCGCGGTTGCCGTCACAGAAGGCGGCACGACCAGCGCCATCAAGGGCGCGACCAGCGTCTATGCGCTCGCGATCGAAGCGATCGAGCGCGGCGTCGACCTGCGCGCGATCGTCATCGAGAAGGGCCTCGGCGCCCCGGTCGACAAGGCGGCGCTCGCCGTGGAGGGACGGCTTCTCGCGCCCATCGACCATCCCGATCCGTCGCATCTGCATGTCACGGGTACCGGACTTACGCACCTGGGCTCGGCCTCGACGCGCGATGCCATGCACAAGTCGGACCAGCAGGCCGCGGAAGCGCCGCTGACCGATTCCATGAAGATGTTCCGCATGGGCCTCGAGGGCGGAAAACCGGCGCCCGGCCAGGTCGGCGTGCAGCCGGAATGGTTCTACAAGGGCAACGGCCACATCGTCGCCGCGCCCGGAAAGCCGATCCCCTCACCCGCCTTCGCCAAGGATGCCGGCGAGGAACCGGAAATGGCCGGCATCTACGTCATCGGCAAGGACGGCACGCCGTTCCGGGTCGGCTTTGCGCTGGGGAACGAGTTCTCGGACCACGTGACCGAGCGGGTGAACTACCTGTTCCTCGCCCATTCCAAGCTCCGCTGGTGTTCGTTCGGGCCGGAACTGCGCACCGGAGGGCTGCCGCGGAATGTATCGGGCATGTCGCGCATCCTGCGCGACGGCAAGGTGATCTGGGAAAGGCCGTTCCTGTCGGGTGAGGACAATATGAGCCACACCATCGCCAATCTCGAACACCACCACTTCAAGTACGGGCTCTTCCGCCACCCGGGCGACGTCCACGTCCACATGTTCGGCACGGCAACGCTGAGCTTTGCCGATGGCATCAAGACCGAGGCCGGCGACGTGTTCGAGATCGAGGAAGCCCAGTTCGGCCTGCCGCTCAGGAATGCGGTCGCCTGGGACGCTGAAGAGACAGTGGCGGTTCGCCAGCTCTAGGACTAGCGGCACCGTACGGAGAGGCCGGCCACTTCGCCGGTCGCCTCGATGCGGACGCATGAATGGCCGGCGCTCCCGGCAGGCATGGGTACGCCGGGAGCGATGAGGAATGTCACGGAGTGCGCGCCGCCGAGGTCTGCCGGAAAGTGCGGGATCGGCTTGATGATGCGGTACACATCCTTGCCGACCTCGACCATCGCGCCGCTGGCCAACAGCTGGGCGAAGCCGGCGCGGCCCGGCAGGACTTCGTAGGGCCTGGCTGGCTGCTCGGAAACGATGCGGTCGGCAGCCACCTGCGCGACCGGCTGGACGAAGCGAACGGTGGGCTTGGGCGCTTCCTCGATCTTCCCGCTCGGAATATTGACGCGGTAGAGCTCGTAGGCACTCACCGGGACGAAGCGATCGCTACCGACAAAGCTCGCTACATCGCCGCGCTTGCCAATATCGTCGTAGTCGGCGGAAAAGCAGTCGCCAGCCGCTTCGAAGCTGACGGCCTCGCGAGGAACGCCCAGCGCGCCCTGCGAATAGTAGCCGGTCAGCAGCACGTGCCGCACCCGCTCGGTCGCGCCGACGAAGTTCCAGATCACCGAGTGGTAGGATGTCGCCATCACGTAGATCGGCGCCTCGCCCGGCCCGACCGTGACGTCGACCACATAGGTCGGCTCGTCGGGTGCGCCCAGGTAGCTGCTTGCATAGGCAACGCCTTCATAGCCGCCCAGGACTATCACCTGGTCATCGGCGGCCGGACGCGGCGCGCTGCATACGCGGTTGCGGACCGGACGTTCGGCAAGCGACAGGTCCTGCCGCTGGGTCCGGAGCGCCGCACGCGCCGAACCGCGCTCGCCGTTGTCGATGACGCGATCCCCGTCGAGATCGGCGAGGGCGAACAGCTCGTCGGCGAGGACCGTGGCGTCGGCCAGGGTGAAAGGCGTCTCCGGCGTCGGATCGAGATCGAGCGACGTTTCGCGCAACTGCTGCTTGGGGAGATTTCGGATCGGCGTCACGCGCCACTCCGACATTTCCGCCCAATCGAGCTCCCCGTCCCGGTTGATGTCGAGATCCTCGAAGGTGACGCCTTGCCGTCCCAGAGCTCCGGCGCGCGCGACGATCGCCCACTCCTCGGCCGTGATGCGCTGGTTGTTGTCGAGGTCGCCCGGCAGGAGCGCTGCTGCGGAACTGGCGCGCATCGCAGCCAGGGCGATCTGGTCGGCGACGTCGAGTTCGGCATCGGTGAGGCCGTCGCCATCGCGATCGTAGAGGCGGACGACACGGGCGAACTTGGCCACGGCCTCCTCGTAACTCATCGCCGGGCTCTCTATGGTGGCGACCAGCGCCTTGTTGCGCTCGGCAGGTTCGGCCTGCGCCAGAACGGCGCCGGTGGTCAGGAATAGGACGAGGGCAGCAATCGAGGCAGTACGCATGAACCCATCCGGCGGTTGGCATCGGGACCAACCTAACCGCACCCGGTGTCGCTCACCTTGCGGTGGCCGGTGCAATTGCGCGCATCGGCGCAACCAGCCGCCGGGACATGGTGCCCCGGCATTGCCCCAGTCTCGCCCACTCCTCACCCCTTTCGCGGGCGAGGCTGGTCGGCGTTGCTTTGGGCATTTTCGATAAATCCAACCGGATCGTCGCAGGTCCGCTTAGCCCCATGCAGCGACAAATGCAGCCGCGAAGCAAAGGGAGGCATTCGCGTCAAAACCAACCGATCACCGAAAGGCCACCCGATGATCACCGTATCTGCTTCCATGACCGCCGCGCAGCTCCAATCCCTCATCGACACGGCGCCAGCCGGCGAGACCATCGTTCTCGGCGCCGGCACCTTCAGCTTCGACCAGACTGTCGTGATCAACCGCGACAACATTACCGTCACCGGCTCCGGGTCGGATCACACCACCATAGAGCTCACCGGCAATGCCCGGGCGGGCGGCGCCTTCCAGATCGGCGGCGCCATCGACGTACCCCAGTTCTCGGGCGAGTTCAGCCTGAGCCAGGGCGCCGGCGAAGGCGCTAAGTACCTGCACCTGACCGACACGACCGGGCTCAAGGCCGGCGACTATCTGTGGGTCGAGCTCGAAAACACGGACGCCTATCTGGACTCACTAGGCGATACCGCCTGGCGAGAGGACAAGCCGCTCCGCACGTCGCTGGTCGAAGTCGCCGGCATCAACGCCGATGGCTCGGTGCGGCTGGTCAACGGTCTCGCCTTCGATTTCTCGACAGCCGCTTCGGTGCAGAAGATCGAGATCGCCGAGAATGTCCGGCTGGGCGGCTTCACGGTCGATTCCGGGCTCGCAGATCCCGATCCGGCCAATTTCACCAATGTCGTCGCGTCCTTCGATCGCTCGAACGCGATCCAGCTTTCGGGCACGGCCTATACCAAGCTCTTCGACATCGCGGTCGAGAACGCGCCCTCGAACGGGTTCACTTTTGCCCAGTCGGTGTTCCTCGATGCCTCGAACCTGTCGGTCGATGGCGCGGTGAACAAGGGCGATGGCGGCAATGGCTATGCCTTCCAGCTGCGTGCGCTCTATGACAGCTCGATGCTCGGGCTAGAGGCCTTCGACACCCGGCATGCCGTACTGTTCGCGAGCTGGACCAGCGAGGCCAACAACGTCGTGCAGCTGCGCGATACCAATCGCGACGTGAACTTCCATGGCGGGCCGGACCACCACAACATCGTCGAGGTGCTGAGCTCGGTGCGCAACGCGACCGAGGCCACGTACCTGTCGCCGACGCTGTTCGTGAACTCGGGCGGCCAAAGCTACGGCGCGCCGACGGACATGAAGACCAACACGGTGACGTTCCGCTACGTGAGCGGCACCACCAAGGCTGAGGCGCTCGTCGCGGACGACTATGGCGTCGAGTTCCGCGCAAATTCCGGCGCCGACACCCTGATCGGCGGCAAGGGCAATGACGCGCTCTATGCCGAGAAGGGCGACGACGTGATCATCGGATCAGGCGGCCGCGACACGATCGATGGCGGCCAGGGCACGGTCGACGTGCTGCAATATGCCGGCAACCGCGACGACTACACCCTCACCCGCGACCTGATGGGACGGCTGGTGATCCATAAGCCCGATGGCTACGACGTTGTGTCTGGAGTCGAGGCGCTGCGCTTTGCCAACGGCACGGTGTCGGTCGCGACGCTCACGGGGCTGCCGATCACCTATTTCGGCAGCGACGATGCCGATACGATCACCGTAAGCGGGTCCAAGGACATCGTGCTGTCCGGCGATGGTTACGATCGCATTCTCTCTGCCAGCACCTATCGGCTGGGCGAGGGCAACGAAGCGCTCGATCTCACGGGTACGGCCGCAGTCAACGGCTACGGCAACGGTGTCGGCAACGCGCTCACCGGCAACGACGCCGCCAACGAGCTCTGGGGCTACGCCGGCGACGATCGCTTCTATGCCCGCGGCGGCAATGACGTGATGTATGGCGGCGAAGGCGACGACCAGCTCTATGGCCAGGCCGGCAACGACCGGCTGTTCGGCGGCGACGGCTACGACCTGCTGCATGGCGGAGCCGGGGCTGACACGTTCGTGTTCTCTGCCGGCCGCGACTCGATCGAGGATTTCTCGCTGAAATCCGGCGATCGGCTCGATATCGGGCTCTCCGCCTTTGCGTCGAAGTCGGCCTTCCTCGCCGCCTTCGCCCAGGCGGCGGCAGCAAGCGGCGACACGTTCAGCACGCTCGGCATCGATGTCGAAGGCAGCGGCTCGCATGTCGAGATCCGCGTCTCGGATGGCGCCGGCGGCATGCTGGCGCTCGGCCTTAACGGAGCAACGCTCGACTCCCTCCTCGCCTCGTCGGACTGGATCGTCTGATCCGGTTCTGCCGAGGAAAGCGGCAGCCACCCTGGCTCCTGGTGGCTGCTGAAATTTGAGGCAGGTCAGGCGACCCGCGAGAACCCCGGAACTCCAGCAGTTCCGGGGTTTTCTTCTACCTGTCGCGGGCTCGCCATGCGCCTCGGGCATGGCTGCCTTCCGGTCGCGGCGGTTCATGGCTCGAGCCTTGCCTTCCACCCTTTAGCCGATCGTCCGATTAGGTCAGCGACGGGGGTTGGCATGTCGAACGGCGTACGGCGCGAAGGCGTCGTCAGCGCCCTCGCGAAACGCGCAACCCTGCCGCTCACGGCACTGGGGGTGCTGAGCCTCGTCGCGAACCTGCTGGTGCTCACCGGGCCGCTGTTCATGCTGCAGGTCTATGACCGCGTGCTGGCGAGCCGGTCCGTCCCTACACTGGTGGCGCTCTTCGTCCTCGTCGCGGCGGTGTATGCGTTCCTCGCGCTGATCGATGCCATCCGCTCCCGCATGGCGTCACGCTTCGCGGCGGCGCTGGAAGCCTCTGCGGCCGCCGAGACCTTCCGGGTAGGCCTCCGCCAGTCGCTGGCTCCGCTGACTGCGGGGCGCAGCGATCCGGTGCGCGATCTCGATACGGTGCGCCAATACATCGGCGGGCCGGGTCCGCTGGCGCTGTTCGATCTGCCCTGGCTGCCGGTCTACCTGCTGATCGTCTTCCTGTTCCACCCGGATCTCGGCCTGCTTGCCACCGGTGGCGCCGTCATCGCCACGGCGCTGCTCGTCATCAATGAACGCCTGTCCGCCAAGCCGACGGCGGAGGCGGCGCGGGCCCAGCTCGCCCGGCAGGGTCTTGGCGACGATGCGCGCGCCAATGCCGAGCCGATCTTTGCCATGGGCATGCTCGACGACATCACGTCGCGCTGGCAGGAGCGCACCGAAGCCGTGGCTGCCGTGCAGGGCCGCTCGGGCGATGTCGCCTCGTTCTATTCGGCGGTGACCAAGTCCTTCCGGCTGCTGCTGCAATCGGCGGTGCTCGCCATGGGCGCCTGGCTGGTGATCAATGGCCAGCTCTCGCCCGGCCTGATGATCGCGGCCTCGATCGTCACGTCGCGCGCCCTTGCCCCGGTCGAGCAGGTGGTCGGCCATTGGCGCGGCCTCTCTAGCGCTACCCAGGCACTGCATCGACTGCGGGCCACCCTGCCCCCTCCCGCCGCGACACCGTCGGTGCGCCTGACCCTGCCCGATCCGCATCGGCGGCTCGACGTGCGCAACCTGGCAGTCGGCCCGATTGCCGACGGACCACCGCTGGTCGGTGGCGTCGGGTTCTCTCTGCATGCCGGCGAAGCGCTGGGCGTCCTCGGGCTTTCCGGTTCCGGCAAGACCTCGCTCGCGCGTGGCCTGGTCGGCGTCTGGCCGGCGCTTGCCGGCGAGATCCGTCTCGATGGCTCGGAGCTTTCGCACTACGATCCGGTGCAGCTCGGTCGCGCCATCGGCTACCTGCCGCAGAATGCCGGCCTGTTCGACGGCACGGTGGCCGAGAACATCGCCCGTTTCCGCCCCGATGCCGAAAGCGACGATATCCTCGCCGCCGCGCGGCTTGCCGGTGTGCACGAGCTCATCGTTACCCTGCCGCAGGGCTACGAGACGCGTATCGGGCCGCGCGGCGCTGCGCTGTCCGGCGGGCAGCGCCAGCGCATCGGGCTCGCCCGGGCTCTGTTCGGCGACCCCTTCCTCATTGTCCTCGACGAGCCGAACGCAAATCTCGACTTTGCCGGCGATACGGCGCTCTCGGCCGCGCTCGATGCCGCAAAGGCGCGTGGCGCCATCGTCATCGTCGTGGCCCACCGGCCGAGTGCCATCGCGGTGTGCGACAAGCTGATCTACCTGGTCAACGGCCGGCAGAGCGCATTCGGCGGCAAGGACGACGTACTGAAGCAGATCACCGCGCCGCCGCCCCGCCTCACCGAGGTGAAGGCGCATGGCTGAACCGTTGAGGAGTCTCCGCCAACACGCCCTTGTCGGCCTCGGAGCCATCGCACTGTTCGCGCTGGCGCTGGGTGGCTGGGCAGGGGCGACGCAGGTCGCCGGCGCGGTGATTGCCTCGGGCAATATCGTGCCGCGCGAGGGCACCAAGAAGGTCCAGCACCCGGAGGGTGGCGTCGTCACCGCGATCCTCGTGCGCGACGGCGACCGGGTCGAGGCCGGCGAGCTGCTGGTCCAGCTCGATGCGACGACCGTCGCCGCAAACCTCGCGGTGATCGTCTCGCAGCTCTCGGCCGCTTTCGCGCTCGAAGCCCGCCTCACTGCCGAGAGCACGGGCAGTCCCGACATTGTGCTCTCCACCGCCATCGCCGACTGGCGCGACCCGACACTGCCGGGCCTGATCGCCGCACAGAAACGGCTGATGCAGAGCCGCGCCGAGGCGCAGGCGGGGCTCAACACCCAGCTCGAGGAACAGATCGGCCAGCTGGGCGAGCAGATCGCGGGCTATGAAGCGCAGAGCGCGGCCGTCGCTCGCCAGATCGAGCTGCTGTCGGCCGATGTCGGCGACGCCGAGTCGCTGTTCCGCGACGGGTTGATGGAGGAAAGCCGACTCAATACCGCACGGCGCGAGCTGGCCCAGCTCGAAGGCGCGTCGGGCAACCTCGCCGCCGAGATCGCCGGGGCCCGCACCGCCATTGCCGGCAGCCGGGCACGCATGGCCGAGAATGCCGCGAGCTTCCGGGCTGACGTGCTCGAGCAGATGCGCGAGGTTGGCCTGCAGATCGCCGAGCTGATGCAGCAAAAGATTGCGGCCGAGGATCGGCTTACCAAGCTCGAGATTCGCGCGCCGCAGTCCGGCACCGTGCATGAATCGATCGTCCGCACCATCGGAGGAGTGGTCGGTGCCGGCGAGACGCTGATGCAAATTGTGCCGCCGAACGACCGGCTCGTCCTCGATGCCCGGGTCTCACCACTCGATGTCGACAAGCTCAGCCCGGGCCAGCCGGCGACCATCCGGCTGGTCGGCCTAGATATCCGTTCGACCCCCGAACTCGCCGCGTCGGTTGAAACCATCTCGCCGGACCTGACCCGCGACCCCACCACGGGCGTCGCCTACTACGCCGTGCGCCTTACGCTGCCAGCCTCGGAAATCGCGCGCCTGCCGGCTGGCCAGCACCTGATTGCCGGCATGCCGGCCGAGGCGTTCCTGCGCACTGCCGACCGCACCGTGCTCAGCTACCTCATCGGCCCGCTCGAAGCCCAGCTCAGCCACGCCTTCCGCGAGGACTAGAGCAGGCTGTCGCGGCCGGTTCGCCTCAGCTCCTCATCGCGGCGCAGCCAGGCGCGCTGGTCCTCGTCGATCATGCCGATATGGTCCATGAGGCGGAGCAAGAAGATGCCGGTATCGAACGGCGAGATCGATTGCACGAAGGCGTCCGAAACCCGGGGCTTCCGCCGCCTTTCCTCCCCAAGCGCCATGTCGATCAGCATGGCATGCATCAGTCCGAGCTTGACCATTCGGCAACCCTCCCGAAACCGCAGTTTAGCACCTTTGGCGGCTTTACCCCCAGTAACTAACATGTCAGTTTCCGCCCGTCGCTGCGAGGGGGAGTTGAACGCAATGGGCGCCACCAGTTTCAAGACGCGCAAGGTCGGCCGGACCAGTCTCCAGCTAAGCGAACTGGGCCTCGGTAGCGCTACGCTCGCGGGCATGAACGGCACGGATGTGCCCGACGACCAGGCGCGCGGGCTTGTCGGCGCCGCCCTCGATGCCGGCATCGGCTACTACGACACCGCCCCGCACTACGGCTTCGGGCGCGCCGAGCACCTGATGGGCGATGCGATGCGTTTCCGCGACGACCGGACGGCGATTTCCACCAAGGTCGGCCGGCTGCTGAGGCCGGTCCGCTCCGATGCCGAACGCACCGTCGAGCATCCCTGGACCAAGCCGTTCCCGTTCGAGATCGTCTACGACTATTCGTACGATGCGATCATGCGCTCCTATGAAGCGAGCCTGCAGCGGCTCGGTCTCGGACATATCGAAGTGCTGCTGGTCCACGATATCGGCGTCCAGACGCATGGCGAGGACGGCAACAAGAAGCACTGGGCCGATCTCGCCGGCTCCGGCTACAAGGCGCTCGACGAGCTCCGCCGCACCGGCGCTGTCAAGGCCATCGGGCTCGGCGTCAACGAAGTGCCGGTGCTGCTCCAGTCCTTCGATATCGGGCAGTGGGACGTGTTCCTCGTCGCCAACCGCTACAATCTCCTCGAGCAATCGCCGCTCGACGAACTGTTCCCGAAATGCGCCAAGAACGGCACCTCGGTGATCGCCGCCGGCCCGTTTGCCGCCGGCGTGCTGGCCGGCACCAATATCTGGGGCCCGACCAACGGCGCCTACCAGGCGCCTCCACCGCATGTGGTCGAGAAGGTCGCGGCCCTGCGCGCGGTCGCCGACAGGCATGGCGTGCCGCTCGGCGCCGCGGCGCTGCAGTTCGGCGTCGCCCATCCAGTGGTGGTTTCGGTACTCACCGGCCCGAAATCGCCAGCAGAGCTCGCCGGCATCCTCACCTGGTGGAACACAAGCATCCCGGGCGCCTTCTGGGACGCACTGGCCGACAAGGGCCTCGTCGCCAAGGGCACGCCGCTGCCGAATGGCCGGACGGCCTAGGCCAGCCCGACCGCGTCCTCGAGATAGTGGCGGCGGATGCCGAAGAAGCTTTTGGCCTCGGCGAGGCGCTTCAGCGCCTTGTCGTCCTTACCGCCCTTCTTCTTCGTCGCGACGATCAGCACGTTCTTGGGCGTGTGGACGTCGGAGACGAACTCGAACACCTTGGTCGAGTAGCCGAAATGCTCGAGGATCATGGCACGCATCGCGTCGGTGACCATCTCGGCCTGGCGCTCGAGGAAGATGCCGTGGCGGGTGACGAAATCGAGATCGGTGTGCTGGTTCGAGGATTCCATCTCGCGACGGATCTGCTTGTGGCAGCAGGGCGCGACGACGATGAGCTCCGAGCCCGCGGCGATGCCCTTGGCGATCGCGTCATCGGTCGCGGTGTCGCAGGCGTGGAGGGCGATCAGCGCGTCGGCACCGGCTGAATCGAAGGCGGCGATGGTGCCCTGCTCGAAGTGGAGGTTCGAAACACCTGTCTCTTCGGCCGTGGTGTTGCAGAACCCGACGAGGTCGGGACGGAACTCGACGCCGACGACTTCCGCGGGTTCGGCGCGCTTCGAAGCCAGATAGTCGGCGACCGCAAAGGTCAGGTACCCCTTGCCCGCGCCCATATCGACGACGCGCTTCAGCTTGTTCGCCGGGATCGCTTCAAGCAATGGACCAAGAATCTCGACGTAGCGGTTGATCTGCCTGAATTTGTCGCCGGAACCCTTGAGCACCTGGCCGTCGGCACCGGTGACGCCGAGCGCGTTGAGCCAGGGGCGCTCGCTGGCCGGGATGGGGCGCGACTTGGCGCGATCATGCGCGAGGGTCGGCGCGCCCTTGCTGGTCGGCTCGGACTGCTTCAGGCGCTGCGACTTGCCCTGCGCGTCGTACTGGAGATCGAAGCCGGTGGTGTAGAGGAAGGCCTGACGGAAATCCTTGTCGATCAACCGCCGCAGCTGGCCGATGGCGCCTGCCGGCGGATGGTTCTGCGTCAGGTCGCGGGTCTGGTGATGCAGGGTGAAGCTGAGCTTCAGCGCCTCGCGGATGATCGCGGGCCTGATGTCGACGCTCTTCAGCGTCTCGTCGGTGCCGAAGGGCATGCGCAGGCCGATGCGCACCAGCGTACCATCGGCGGTCGCGGTTTCGACGGCGGCGAGGAACTGGTCGAGCTTGGTCGGGGTGTGATCCATCCCCGCCATATAGGCTTGAAGCGCGCCCGGCGCTACTCCACCGTCGCCTCGACCTTGCCCAGCACTTCCTTGACCTTGGAATTAATCTGGTCGAGCGAATAGGGCTTGGGCAGGAATTCGACGCTCTGGTTGTCGGCGATGTCCTGCCGAACGCTTTCCTCGGCATAGCCGGAAACGAAGATAACCTTCAGGTCGGGCATGCGCTCACGGACCTTGGTGAGCAGGGTCGGGCCGTCCATTTCGGGCATCACCACGTCCGAAATCATCAGGTCGAGCTTCCACTCGATATCGTCGAGGACGTCGAGCGCCTCGTCGCCGCTGTCGGCCTCGAACACCTCGTAGCCGGTGGTGCGCAGCGCCCGGGCGGAGAATGCACGCACGCTGTCCTCGTCCTCGACGAGGAGGATGCGCTCGTGGCCGGTGAGGTCCTTCACCTGCGCCACGGCCTGTTTCACCGGCGCTTCGCCCTCGGTGGGGATGTAGCGCGGCAGGAACACCCGGAAGGTCGTCCCCTGCCCGACCACGGACTCCACGTAGATGAAGCCGGCCGACTGCTTGATGATGCCGTAGACGGTCGAGAGCCCGAGCCCGGTGCCCTTGCCAAGTTCCTTGGTGGAGAAGAACGGCTCGAATATCTTTTCCATGATCTCGGGCGGCATGCCTGTGCCGGTATCCTCGACCTCGATCAGCACGTAGTCGGCCGGCGGCATGCCGCGATAGGTGTAGCCGCTCGATTCCGCCTCGGTCACGTCGCGGGTGCGGATGGTGATGGTGCCGCCATTCGGCATGGCGTCGCGCGCATTGACGACGAGGTTCACCACCACCTGTTCGAGCTGCACCAGGTCGGCCTTGACCGGCCAGACAGGCGAGGCGTGCTCGACGCCCAGCGTGATCTGTTCGCCGATGAGGCGCTTCAACAGCACCGTCAGGTCATCGAGATGGCCCGGCACTTCCAGCACCTGCGGTCGCAGCGTCTGCCGGCGCGAGAAGGCCAGCAGCTGCCGGGTGAGGCCGGCAGCGCGGTTGGCGCTGTTCTTGATCGACATCAGGTCGGCAAAGCTCGGGTCGCCCGGCTTGTGCTTGAGCAGCAGCAGGTCGGCAAAGCCGATAATGGCGGTCAGCACGTTGTTGAAGTCGTGCGCCACGCCGCCCGCCAGCTGGCCCACGGCCTGCATCTTCTGGCCCTGCGCGAACTGCGCCTCGAGCTTGCGCTGCTCGCTCATGTCGAGCGCGTAGACGTTGATGCGCTCGGCCGCGCCCTCGCTCTCTTCCGAGCTCGATACGTAGAGCCGCACGGCGTGGTCCATGCCGCGCTCGAGCGTGGCATCCACCGGCTCGATCTCGGAGCGGCTGGCCAGCGCCGCCTCGACGGCCTTGGCGAAAGCCTCGCGATAGGGCTCGGCGAGCAGCTCGACCATGGGCTGCATGTCGATCGACTTGTCGCCGCCCGACCAGTCGAAGATGCGGCTGAACGGGGCATTGGTGCGGATGATCCGCCCGGTCTCGTCGAGCGTCGCGATGGCGAAAGGAGTATCGTTGAAAAACCGCGAGAAGCGGACTTCCGAGGCGCGCAGTGCCTCTTCCTTGTCAGCGCCCTGCCGCCGATCGAGAACGAGCGTCCGCGTTTCGCCGAGCTCGCCATCGGCGAGGCGGGCGGCGCGGTGCATCAACCTGACCGGGATCGAGGTGCCGTTACGGCGCACGAGGTCGATATCGATGATTTCGGTGCGGATCTCGTCCGAGCGGCCGCGCATCAAGAGGCTCGCGCCGTCGCCGCGGACGATGTCGGCCAGCTTGATGGCCTTGGCCTCGAACTCGGCGAGGTCGTAGCCGAGCCAGTCGGCCAGGGTCGAATTCAGGTACTGCACCCGGCCTTCGGCATCGGCGGAGAAGAAGCCGGCCGGCGCGTGGTCGAGATAGTCGATGGCGCGCTGCAGTTCGAGGAAGGCGTTGTCCTGCCGTTCGCGGTCTCGGGTGATGTCCTCGACGGTCCACAGAACGAGCGGGGTATTGTCCTCGATGCGCGGCAGGGCGCGCACGCCGACCCGGTACCAGAAGGGCTTGGTCGAACCACCGGCCGAACCGCCGATGCCGCCGATGATGCGGATATCCTCGGCGGCTGGGCGCCCGTCGCGCGCGGCACGGGCCAGCCGGTAGATCGCTTCGCTGGCCTCGGGTTCGCCGGCGAAGAGGCGCGGCACCGAAACCGGCACGCCGTCGGTCATGGCACCCGGGAACTCGCCATAGTGCGCGTTGACGTAGCTGATCTTGCCGGCCCGGTCGGTCACCACGGCGCCGAAAGGCAGGCTGTCGACCACGGCGCGGCTCAGCGTCTGGCTGTCCTCGCTGGCCGAGAAGCGGAAGAGCCCGGCCGCGATGGCAAAAAGGCAGAACACGCCCACCACGGCGAGCAGCCCGAGGAAGACGAGAATGAGGTCGGCCGGGATGCGATCACCCAGGCTGACGATAAGGATGGCGGCGAGGATGAAGAAGGCAGCGAGGCCGATGACCCGCCAGGGACTGCTGCCCGGACGGCCCCGATTTACCAGCGGAGCGGGATAGTTATCCTCGTCGAGCGGCAGAGGTGCCATGCGCAACAATAGCCTTCAGGGAATTCGCCGAATCGGCCGTCTCAAAGGTCTAGCAAATGGCTTTGTCGCTTGGGTAGCGACAATGGCGTTATCCCCGGCGGCAGCCGCCTGGCCCCGACTTATCCCCCTGCTCCTCGGCCGCCCTTACCCTCGGTGGCACGACCAGAGGGAAAGCCATGTCCAGCCTGCATGATCACGCCACTGCCGAACACCCCCGCCCATCGCTTCGCGAGGCCGGCGCCGGCCTAATGTGGTGCCCGCTCGCCGAAGCGGTGACGCCGCACATGCGTACGCGCGGCAAGTACGCCGATCGATACCCGCGCGGCGCCGTGGTCCACTACACGGCCGGCCACGATCGCAGCGAGGAAGACGCGAGGGCGAGCCTCTCGTTCGGTCGCGAGCAGGGCTACTGTTTCTTTGTGATCGGACCAACCGGGCGGATCTACCAGTCCTTCCCGCTCGACGAGTGGGGCTACCATGCCGGGGAATCCGCATGGCTGGGGCTTGGCACGAATGTCAGCAGCAAGCTGGTCGGCATAGAAGTCGCCTGCGCCGGACTGCTCGATGCCGACCGCAAAAGCTGGTTCGGGACGACCTACCTCCAATCGGAAACGCGGAGGCTCGCGGCGAGCAGCGGTCATGGCGGGCCGGCTGGCACGTATCGCAGTTTCCGCGCGCAGCAGGAGGAGGCTTTGATCGGATTGCTGCGCTGGCTGAAGTCGAACAATCCCGCGGTGTTCGACTGCAGGAATGTGCTCGGCCACCATGAGGTTTCGGGCGAGCTGGGGATCGGCCGCTGGCGCAAGCAGGACCCCGGCGGCGCGCTGTCCATGCCCATGGATCAGCTACGGGCCTTGCTGTAGCCAGGCTCAGCTGGCTCGCCAGCCGCGGTTCTGCTTCAGGCGCATCACGAAGCCGATGACTTCGGCGACGGCGCGGAAGTGCTCGGTCGGAATGGTCTGGTCGATATCGACGCTGGCATACAGCGCACGGGCGAGCGGCGGGTTCTCGACGATGGGCACATCGTTCTCGGTGGCGAGCGCGCGAATGCGCAGCGCCACCGCGTCCATGCCCTTGGCGACGCAGAGCGGGGCCGCCATGTCGCGATCGTATTTCAGCGCCACGGCATAGTGGGTCGGGTTGGTGATCACCACGGTCGCCTGCGGCACATTGGCCATCATGCGCTTGCGGGAACGCTCCATGCGTACCTGGCGGATGCGGCCCTTGATCGTCGGGTCGCCTTCCTGCTGCTTGTACTCGTCGCGCGTCTCCTGCACCGTCATCTTCAGCCGGTTCCACCAGCGGTTGCGCTGGTACACGTAGTCGCCGATCGCCATGATGGTGACGACGGCGAGCACGGCGCCGAAAATCTTCAGGCTCAGGTCCATGAAGTCGGCGAGGATCTTGCCGGGCTCGAGGTCGAGCATGGACTCCATGCTGGTGAGCTCGGGCACGAGCACGAACCACAGAACGGCCGAAACGACGCCGAGCTTGATCAGCCCCTTGGCGAAATTGACGAGCGCATCGACGCCGAACAGGCGCTTGGCGCCTTCGATCGGATTGATCTTTTCGAACTTGGGCTTGAGCGGCTCGAGCGAGAGCAGCGGGCGATGCTGCACCAGGTTGGCGGTGATGGCGAAGGCCATCAGCACAACCGAGGGCAGGATCGCGACCATCATGATGGCGCCGGCCAGATCGTTCCAGAACTGCGTCAGCGCCTGGCTGCCGACCTCGAACTTTTCGGCATTGTCGAGGAGGACGGTCAGCGACTGGACGAGCGCGGCGCTGCTCGGCCCGCCCATCAGGGCGAAGACAAGGGCAGAGCCCGACAGGATGAACCAGGTATTGACCTCCTGGCTCTTGACCACATTGCCCTTCTCATGGGCGTCGCGGAGTTTCTTGTCTGAGGGGTCTTCTGTCTTCGAAGACTGTTCCGGGGCCTCGTCGCTCATCAGACGCCGCGCAGCATGGCGAGGACGTTTTCATAGTGCGTGAGGTAGAGCCCCATCATCATGGTCAGCAGCAGCGCCATGAGGATCAGTCCGACACCGACCGTTGCCGGCATGGCGATGAAGAAGACCTGCAACTGCGGCATCAGCCGGCTCAAAATGCCCATGCCGAGGTTGAACACCAGGCTGAAGACGATGAACGGCGCCGACATCTGGACGCCGATGACGAAGGCGCTGGCGACCGTGTCCACTACGGTTTGCGCCGCGTCGCCGAACATCAGCGGCTCGGTCGGAGTGAACACCATGTAGCTGTCGTGGATGGCCGACAGCGCGACGTGATGGAGATCAGTGGCAAAGATCAGCGCGATGCCGAGCATGGAGAGGAACGCGCCGATCAGCGCGCCCTGGATGCCTCCATTCACCGGATCTACCGCCTGCGCCAGAGAGATGCCGGCGGCCGAGGCGATCACGGCGCCGGCGGTCGCCGTGCCGGTCACCGACAGCCGCGCAATGGCGCCGAAGATCAGCCCGACGGCGATCTCGTGGAAAAGGACGACGAGCACGCCGAAGATGTCGCCGTTCATAGGCGGGATCTCGGCGCCGACGATCGGATAGAGCACGGCCGCCAGCATCAGGGCGAAGGTCAGCCGCATGCGGGCCGGGATCGAGGCTTCGCCGAGTGCCGGGATCAGCATCAGCATCGCGCCGATGCGGGCGAAGATGATCAGGTATGTGTAGGCGGTCTCGGGCAGCCAGTTGAGCGAGATCATCTCAGCCGCCGGTGATGATCATGTCGGCGATGCGCGTCATGTAGCCGCCGAGGATCGCGCCCATGAACGGCAGGGTCAGCAGCATGGTGACGAAGATCGCGAGGATTTTCGGCACGAAGACCAGCGTCATTTCCTGGATCTGGGTCAGCGCCTGGAACAGCGCGATGACGACGCCGACCACGAGCCCGACGATCATCATCGGTCCGCCGATCAGGATCATGGCCCAGATGCCCTCGCGGGCGAGGTCGAGGATGACGTCGCCGGTCATGCGCCTTGCTCCGAGGTGCGCCGCCTGTCACCCCTGCGAAGGCAAGGTTCCATCGCCCAGCCAGCGCCAGCAGAGGCCTGGATCCCTGCCTTCGCAGGGATGACGATCGAGTTGGTGGAGAGTGCCGGGGCAACCATGGCGTTCACGCTATCCGAGTCGCAGCACGCCTCAGATCGGCATGCGCATGATTTCCTCGTAGGCGTTGATCACCCGGTCGCGGACGGCGACCATGGTGTCCATGGCGAGTTCGGTCTGGCTGATGGCGGTCACCACGTCGATCATGTCGCCCTTGCCGTTGACCATGTCCATCGCCTTGGTGTCGGCGACCCGGCCGTTCTCGACGACGCCCTGCACGGCTTGCCCGAGCATCTTGGCGAAGTCGCTGCCGCCGGTCATGTCGGCGACCTGGTTCACCTGCGGCTTGGTGCCCTGCCCTAGGAGCTTTGCCGCATTGGTGTAGGCGGCGGTGGCAGCGTTCACGGGAATGGCCATGGGTCAGTGTCCTTCAGCTCAGCCGCGGAGAATATCGAGCGTCGCGCCCAGCATCTGCCGGGTCACGGTCACTACGTTGAGGTTCGCCTCGTAGCTTCGCTGCGCCTCGCGCATGTCCATCGTCTCGATCAGCGAGTTGACGTTGGGGTAGCGGACGTAGCCGGTCGCGTCGGCGGCCGGATGGCCGGGCTCGAAACGAGTTTCGAAGTCGGACTGGTCGTAGGCAATGCGGCCGATCTCGACCTTGGTGGCGCCGAGCTCGCGATCCATCACCGCCTTGAAGGTCGGGATCTTGCGCCGGTACGGGTCCTCGTCCGGCGACTTGCCGGCCGAGTCCGCGTTGGCGAGGTTTTCCGCGATGACGCGCATGCGCGCCGACTGGGCGTGGAGGCCGGTGGCGGCGATGCTGAGCGAAGAGAGGAAGTCATTCATCTATCAGGCCTGCTTGCCAAGGGCGGTCTTGATGAGCTTCAGCGAGCGCGTGTAGAGCGCGGTGATCGACTGGTAGTCCATCTGGTTGCCGGCGACCTTCATCATCTCGTCCTCGAGGGTGACGCCGTTGCCCTCGGGAGTAATCTCGAAGCTGTTGAGCGAGCGCACGCTGAACCCGTTCGGGTCCCCGGCCGTGCCGGCCATGCTGAAATGTCCCGCCTGCGTCGCCGTGGTCGAGATGGACGAGGACGACGTCGAACGCATATGCTCCTCAAAGGCGAATGCCTTCAGGTCGCGGCCGCTATAGCCCGGCGTGTCGGCATTGGCGACGTTCTCGGCCAGCAGCGTCTGGCGCGTCTGGTGCCAGCGCATCTTCTCGCTGAGCGCGTCGAGCAGCGCGAATTTCATGATCGCCGAGTCCCCGGTGAAACTGGGCAAATCCTGCCCAGTGATGGTTAACGGCGCGTTAACTATGCGGTGACCATGGGCCTCAATGTCTCGCATTTTGCATAAAGCAGGCGCATTACTAGGCAACAAAGTTCTACCGACTCGCGTTTGATGGCCACTCAAACCGAGGTCTGGCGGGGTTTGGGAGGGGTGCGGCCCATGCAGTTTCTGACCAGTCTCCTGGGTGAGTCGGCCGGCGCGATCGTCACGTCGGTCCTTGCTCTTGGAGTGGTGCTTGTCCTGATCGTCCTCGGGGTGTGGGCTCTGAAGCTCGTCACCCGCGGCGCCACCACCGGCATCGGCCGAGCGCGCAGCCAGAGGCGGCTCAGCGTCATCGAACAGGTGCAGGTCGATCCCAAGCGCCAGCTGCTGATCATCCGTCGCGACAATGTCGAGCACGTAATCCTCACCGGCGGCCCGCAGGACCTGCTGGTCGAATCCGGCATTCCGGTCGAACATCCTGCATTGCCTACACGGCGCCAGCCGGAACCGCAGGCGACTGCGCCGGCGCCGCTCACCAAGCCCGAGATCGAAAAGCTGCGCGCCTTCGTGAAGCCCGGGGCCGGGCGGAAGTCGCCGTCGCTGCGCCATACCGGGCTGCTCCGTCCCGTGACGCAGGGGGAACCGGCGATCATCCCGATGCCGCCGATGGCTGGGGATAACGCAGCCCGGAGCAAAGCCGACTCAGCTACAAGCGCCAGAGGCACCGATAGCGGGCGGACGGCGTTTGGCGCGGCACGAAATCTCGGAGACACGGGCGAAGCCGGGCGCTGACCGCAAGGTACTGTTCCGTCGCGTTCTAACTCTCCTCGCCCTCATTGCGGCAATTGTGCTGCCTACGCTTGCCTTCGGGCAGGATGTCTCGATCGATTTCGGCGACGACACGACGCTCACCGAGCGCGCCGTGCAGATCGTCGGGCTGATCACCCTGCTGTCGCTCGCGCCGTCGATCCTCGTCATGGTGACGAGCTTCACCCGCATCGTCGTGGTGCTGTCGCTGCTGCGCACGGCGATCGGCCTCCAGACTGCGCCGCCCAACTCGGTGATGGTGAGCCTTGCGCTCTTTCTCACCCTGTTTGTCATGGGCCCGACGCTGCAGCAGAGCTACGACAACGGTATTGCGCCGCTGGTTGCGGGGCAGATCCAGCTGGAGGAGGCCTTCCCGCTCGCCGCGGCGCCGGTCCACAGCTTCATGATGGCCAATGTGCGCGAGCAGGACCTGCAGCTGTTCTTCGACATGTCAAACACTGAGCCACCGGCCGATCCGGCCGCTGTGCCGCTGCAGACGCTGATCCCGGCCTTCATGATCTCGGAACTGCGCCGTGCCTTCGAGATCGGGTTCCTGCTGTTCCTGCCGTTCGTCATCATCGACATGGTGGTCGCGTCAGTGCTGATGTCGATGGGCATGATGATGCTGCCGCCGGTCGTGATCTCGCTGCCGTTCAAGCTGATCTTCTTCGTGCTGGTCGACGGCTGGCATCTGGTGGCCGGCTCGCTGATCCGAAGTTTTACGGCGGTTTAGGGCGCTGTTGCGCAGCCCGCCGGTCAGCGAACTCCACCGGCCGTCATCCCTGCGAAGGCAGGGATCCAAGCATCAGCCAGCGCCAGCGGAGAGTTGGATCCCTGCCTTCGCAGGGATGACAATCGCGTTTGCAGCGGCACTGTGGCCACCAGACAGCCCGTCGCCGAGTATGAGGCAACCAGGTGAGCTTAAGCCGACCCGTTCGGCTGGCTCGGCTGGCCGGGGACGACGCCGTCGGCATTCCCATACATCTCGCGATACGAGCTCAGGAAGCTGTCCAGCGAGTCGATGGCGGCCACTTCCTGCGCCACGCGGCGGAACTCGAGTGATTGCGGGGCGATGTCGCGGGTGACGTATTCGAATAGCGGCCACTCGGCCGAGTTCGCGAGCGAGTCCGAGAATTTGGCGCGCAGGCGCGACAGGCCGAGCTTGTCGCCGGCAAGTACGAAGCCGACCGCCGCCTTTACCAGCCCCATGCGCTGTTCCTTGGTGTTCACCGCGCCCTCGCCGGCGTTGAGCGTTTCGAGCAGTTCGGAAGCGAGGATGTAGTTGCGGCCGCGCCAGTAGCCATCGACGCGCAGCATGTCGGCGTCACGGCCCTCGAGCCGCGAGATGATGTCGAGCGCCAGTTCCTCGCGCCCGGCATCGATCAGCGCGCGCGATTCCAGCACACGGCGGCGGCGTTCGAGCTGCTGCGGCAGTTCGGCAAGGCGCGTCTTGTTGAGTACGTCGAGCGCCGCTTCCGGTCGCCGGTCGGCGATGCGGATAAGCGCGAGGTCGGCCGCGACCTGCGACTCGGCGATGCCGTCGAGCCGATTGTCGATCTGGTATTGCAGCAGGTCACCGGCCTGGGTGAGGAGGTCGACCTTCACCAGGCGGCGCGCCAGGTTGCGAATCATCTCGTCGCCGCGGGTGCCGGGTGGGGTGAGCTGGCGGAAATCATAATAGAGCGAGAGCGCTTCGAGATCGGGCAGCGCGTCGGCCGCGCCGTTGAGATAGAGGTTCTCGAACGTCACCTGCGCCTGCTTGACCAACTCGTTGGTCACATCGCTCTCGGGGAAGCTGGCAGCTGCATCGCGCACGGCAACGAAGCCGTCCCGGTAGTCGCGGTTGTCGAAGTAGAGTTCGGCCAGCAGCTTCTGCATCTGCGCCTCGAGCGGCGTGCCCCGCCAGGTCAGCGCTTCGGCTGACAGCGTCTGCGTCGCCTTGTCGAGGTCGAGCTTGCCGGCGTCGTGCAACAGCTTGAGCGTGCGATAGACCGCCTCGGCGCGCGACGGACGGAAGTCGGCGGCGATCACCTGGCCGTAGGATTCCACCGCGTCACCAGGCTTGCCCTCGAGCTCGGCGATCCGGCCCTGCATCAACTGGTAGTTGCTCACCGCCTCCGGCTCGAGCTTGGCGAACTCGATCTTGCCGACGAGCCGCAGCGCCAGCGCCACGTCGTCGGTTTCGACGGCGGCCCGAAGACCCGCGAACAAGAACTTCGTCTTGATCCAGAGCGGATAGCTTTCTGCGACACCCTCGGCCGCCAGCGCGTCGGTCCGCGCGCCGCGGTAGTCGTTGGCGTCGACGCGCGCCATGGTGCGCCACAACAGGGCATCGGCCTCATCTGGAAACGTGCCGTCGTTGAGGATGGCGAGCGCGTCGCCGGGCCTTACGGCGAGCGTGTCAGCGATCGCCTTCACCAGCCGCAGCTTCTTGCGCAGGTCCTCGCTCTGCAGCTCGCTTTCGAGCATTTCGAGCACGCCGATCGCCTCGTAGGACAGCTCGTTCCCCACATAGAGCTGCGCCAGTTCCAGTCGCGCGAGATCGCGCGCCCGGCCCTCGGCGGCGGCCGCGCGGTTCATCACATCCTCGCGCCGTTCGGCGAACTCGCCCGGATCGGCGGTGCGGAACATGCCAAGATCGACGAAGCTCTGGCGGAATTCGGGGGCGTTACCGGCATCGAGTTTGCGGGACGTCTCGACTGCCGAAAGGGCAAGGCCGGGCCGCGAGGAGATGACGGCGGCCTTTTCCTCGATGGCTACGTCGATCTCGTCGGTGCGCGGCCGGATAACGAGGCCATGCGCGCTGCGCAGCGCATCGAAATCGACGTACTGCATATTGCGGGTCAGCCCGCGCGCCGGCGGCAGCACGGTGACGACGCGCAGCGTGTCGCCGACATTGGGGTCGCGCAGCACATGCACCTGGCCGGGCCGCTCGAGGTCGGCGGTCATATGGTAGCGGCCGGTCTCGTCGCGCTCACGGCTGAGGGTCAGCGGCTCGGTGGCGCCGAGCAGTGCATCGCCCAGCGACAGCACCCAGGCGCGCCCCTCGGAGCCAAGCGTCGCCAGCCGATCGGTAGCGAGATCCATGCGGATCACCTTGGTCTCGCCGGCTGCGACCAGTTCGAAGCTGGCAGCAACCGAGTCCAGGGTCTCCGATTCAGCCGGCTCGGTGATGCTCTGGGGCGTATCGAAGACCATCCACACCGTGTCGCCGCGGCGGAAGACTGCGGCCGGCGTGTCGGTGTCGAACGGGAAGGCGATGCGCACCGTGCTGCCGACTTCGGTAACACTCGGAACGACGGTCGCGCGGCTCGTGGGATAGAGATCGGTCGTCTCGTCGGCGCTATGCTCGAGGCCGAGCCGCGCCGCCATCTGCGCTTCCTGCTCCTTGGCGGCCATCTCGAGGCTCAGGCGCGCCTCCCTGGCCTTGTCCTCGGCAGCGAGTGCGGCTTTCAGTCCTTCGGCAGGGGCGATGTCGATATCGACCAGAAACTGGGTGGGCGACTGCTCGTAAAAGCGCGGCACGGTGCCATCGGCCACGGTGAAGTCGATGCTCGTGTTCGAGCGGGTCACCGTGTTGGTTGCGCCCTTGAACTCGGCCGGCAGGTCGGTCTTCAGGTCGTAGAGATCGAGTGCAACCGGCCAGTCGAAGGCGATGGTGCCCTTGGCGCCCTTCATCGTGAAGGTCGCCTTGGTCTCGACGTTCCAGTCGATCTGGATGCGGAGGAAGGTGGGGTTGCGGCCAACGCGGACGGTCGCCTCGGGATTGGCGGCACGCGTCTCGGCGACCTTGCGCTCCTCGGCTTCACGCTGCTCGCGGACACGGTCGCGCTCGGCGAGATTGGCCAGCACCGATGCCGGCAGCGGCGGCGGCGTGCCGCTCCAGCTGGTCGGCAACAGGTCGACGTAGAGCGCCTCGCCAGCCTCGGTCCGGTTCACATTGTAGGCGCCGCGTAGGCCGATACGGATGCCCTTGCCCTCGGAATCGACGCGGGCGATCGTCGCATAATCCGGTAGCGCCAAGGCGATATCAGGCAGCAGCACCGAGATCTGCCGGTCGAAGGTGATCGCCAGCACGCCGTTCTCGTAGTTCACCTGGTACGGCGGCAGGTCCTTGCGGTCGGGGAAGCTCAGGACGAGACGGGCGTAGCCACGCTCGGACGTCGCGATCAACTGGGCTTTTTCGGGAGCGGGCGTCGCCTGGGCGAAGACCGGGCCGACGAGCATCAGGGCCACGACCAGCGCCAACCCGTACAGGCGCCAGAGGGTCCCGAGGGCCCCGCGCCACAATGCGACACGCGCTGTCATGCCGGCTTTCTGCCCGCTGCTCGCCACTTCTGCTGAGAACGAACATAGGCAGGCGGACTTAACGGGGGGCTAACCGGGCTGCATCAGTAGGCTGGATTCTGCAGCCAACCACCGGCTGTCATCCCTGCCAAGGCAAGGATCCATTTCCCCGCTGGCGCAGGCGGCCAGTTGGACCCCTGCCTTCGCAGGGTGACAGTCGCGTGCGAGGCGGCGCCGGGCCGACCGAACACAAGCTACTGCCCGACGATCTGCGGCAGGTTGGCGAGGTCCTCGACCGTATTGGCATCGAGTTGCGGTTCGCTCTCCTCGCGGGCTAACCCCGAGGTCAGCGCCTTGGCCTTCTGCGGCTCCATGCGGGCGAGGATCGGCGCCATCTTGCGCGGGTTCATGGCGCGGGCGACGCGGACCAGCATCTGGGTATCGAGCGCGTCGAAGATAACGGCCGCTTCCTTGGGCTTCATCGTCTCGTACATGGCGACGATGCCCGCGAACTGCTCCTTCTCATCGGTCTTCTTCTCGGCGACGAGCGCGTCGATCCTTGCCTCCAGCGCCTTGAGCGCCGCCGTGCGTTCCTCGATCCGCTTCTCGGCCGCCTCGACCAGCGCCAGGCGCATCTCGAGTTCCTTCTCGCGCGCATCGAGCTGGTCGCGACGCTCGCCAAGGCGGGTGATAAGGTCGTTGCCGCTCGTCGCATCGCCCTCGACCGGCACCAGCATACCCTGGGCGTTGAGCTCCATGGCCACGGCGTCGCCATGTTCGTTGAGCGGCACCGGCACGCAGTCGGGGACCGCGACTTCGCCCGCGTCACCCGCACCATGCTCTTCTTCGGCCGGCGCGGCGGGCGCTGCGCCGTGTCCGCCTTCAGCGGAGGCCGCGGCCGTATCGACCGGCGCACAGGCGGCCTGCACGCCGACATCGGCAATCTCGGGAGCCACAGCCACGGGATCCGGCGGCAGCGCTTCGGCATGCTCGCCCTCAGCCGGTGCAGCGCCATGGCCACCGGCAGCCGGTTCCTCACCCAGCGAGATGGTCGGAGCGGCATCGCCGAGCGTTGGACTGGTGTCTTCGAGCGTGTGCTCAGGCGGCAGCGCCATGGTCGGATCGTCGCCTGCAGCCGTCGCGCCGTGCTCGGCAGGAGCTGGTGCAGCGCCGGCTGCCTGCGCTTCCTGCGATCCCACCAGCACGTAGCCGCCGCTCGTCACCAGGCCGATGCCCTTGAGGAGCAGCAGCGCGGTGGTCGCGGCGATAACGACCGGCAGGAGGCGCGGGGTCTTCATCAGGCGGCGTTGCCCCTGATCCGCGGGCGCATGCTGAGCTGCTGCAGCGCCGACTGCACCTTGTTGGGTTCCGGCACCAGGCGATCATCCTCGTCGGGCTGGCCGGCGGCCGCCAGCGGGCGGCGGCCGAGCAACTGCTCGTCAGGCGCGCGGGCGACGCTGGTGATGCGCGCCAGCCGGTCGATCAGCTGCTGGCCGGCATTGACGTGGCTGGCCAGCTCGACGCCGAAGCGCTCGGCCTCATTGAGCCGGTTGGAGAGAATGCCCTCTGCCTCCTGCGCCGTCGCCTTCAGCTCCTGGATGGCCGTGTTGGCGAGGCCGGTGGCTTGCACGAGGTCGGCCACCATCTGCCGCAGCTCGCCGCGGTCGGAATGCAGTCGTTTCAACCGCTGGTTGAGGATCACGCAATAGCCGATTGTGGTTGCGAGCAAAATCGCCACCAGCGTTTCCACGAGCATTCCGAGCGGCATGCCGAACATCAGCGTGGCTCCATCCTGTTATTGTCGTCGATGGCCTCGAAGGCGGCCATGGTCACCTTGGGGGCGTTGAGCGGGCGCGCGACCCGGACCGAAACGTGATTGCCGATATGGCCCATGATGGCCTCGGTCAGCTCGATTTCGCCCGAGCGCAGCTTCACCGGATCGCCGGGCGAGCGCTCGAACATCACAGTGTCGCCTGGCTTCAGGTTCAGCACCCGGTTCAGCGGTAGGTCCATTTCGTGCAGGATCGCGTCGATCTCGACATCGGCCGAGAAGATCTCGGTGGCCAAGTGCCCTTCCCAGATCGGGTCGCGACCGAACTTTTCGCCCATGTACATCTGGAGCAGCTGCTCGCGGATGGGCTCGATGGTGGCGTAGGGCAGCAGAATCTCGATCTTGCCGCCGCGATCGTCCATCTCGATCCTGAGCTCGATCAGGATCGCCGCATTGGCCGGGCGCGAAATGGCGGCAAAGCGCGGATTGGTCTCGAGCCGCTCGATCCGGAAGTTCACCTCGGTGACGGGCTCGAAGGCGCGGTGCGTGTCCTCGAGGATCAGTTCGATCATGCGGCGGGCGAGCGCCATCTCGATGGTCGTATACGGGCGCCCCTCGACGCGGATCTGCCCGCCCATGCGTCGACCGCCCAGGAGCACGTCGATCATCGAGTAGATCAAGGAGCTGTCGACGGTCAGCAGGCCATAGTTCTCCCATTCCTCGGCCTTGATCACCGACAGAATGGCCGGCAGCGGGATGGAGTTGAGGTAGTCGCCGAAGCGCACCGACGAGATCGAGTCGATGGCGACTTCGACGTTGTCCGAGGTGAAATTTCTGAGGCTCGTCGTCGACAGCCGCACCAGCCGGTCGAAGACGATTTCGAGCATGGGCAGGCGCTCGTAGGAGACCAGCGCCGAGTTGATCAGGGCCTGGACGCCCGACAGTTCCGGGCTGCCGCCCGCGTTAGGGTCGAAGCCGAGCAGGCTGTCGATCTCGTCCTGGTTCAGCACGCGGTCGGCGGCGCCGTCCTCGGCGTTGTCGGCCTCGAGCATGGCGGCCCATTCGGCGCTCGCAGCGTCCTCGGCCGACTTCGCGTCGGTCTCGTCACCGACGTTCCAATCTTCGCTGAGTTTGTCCTGATCGTTGGGGCCGGGCATTATTGCACCAGGATTTCCTTGAACAGGATGGAGTCGACCTGCGCCGGATAGACCGCGATGTTGACGCGGCGGCGCAGCTCCTCCTTGAGACGGTAGACCCCAGCAGAGCCTTCGAGATCGGAGCGGCGCAGCTCGCGCAGGTAGACCTGGAAGGCATCGACAACCTTGGCCATACGCGGCTGGATTTCGAGCATCACCTCTTCATTGGCAACTTCCAGCGCCACGGTGAGCTTCATGAACTGGGCCTTGCCGCCTTCGTCGCCGCGCAGGTTCACCGTCATGGTCGGCAGGTTGAAGATGAAGGTTTCCGGCATTTCGACATGGGCGGCGTCATGTTCCGCGGGAGCGGGCGCTAGGAACAGGAAGTAGCCGGCCGCACCACCACCGCCGACCACCAGCACGGCGGCGGCGATCATGGCGATCAGCATGATCGGCAGCTTCTTCTTGGCCGGCGCGGCCGCGACTTCGCCGCCTTCGACTTCGGCTTCCAGCGCCATGCCCAAACCCCTGCCCCGCCGGACGATTCCGGACGTTCCGAGCTAATCGGCAGAGAGTTAACGATTGGTTACGATGCGTCCCTTGGCGGCACATTTTGCCCGGCAGGTTTTGCCATGCGACTGCGCGTCGGCAAGTCCGCCTCAGCGCTCATTGTCCCTTAAGTCATTGATATTGCTTATTCTGTCGGACTGGCATGGTTGCTGCAAGGTAAATGGCGAGCCCGTCGGCCTGGGGAGGTTGGACAGCTCGGATGACTGAACGGGGACCACGCCCATGGAAAATGTGCCGCTCATCGGCCTGTCGCGTCAGATCGCGCTCAGGCGACAGATGGAAGTGGTGGCCAACAACATGGCCAACATGAACACGACCGGCTTCAAGGCCGAGCAGCTCCTGTTCGAGGAGTACCTGATGCCGGTCGCCCGCGACCGCGACTTTCCGGCGCTCGACCAGCAGCTGAGCTTCACCGACGACTGGGCGACGGTGCACGACTTCTCGCCCGGCCCGGTGGTCGACACCGGCAACCCGCTGGATGTCGCGTTGAAGGGTGAGGGCTTCCTCGTCGTCCAGACGCCAGCCGGCGAAATGTACACCAAGGCCGGCTCGCTCGGTATTTCCCGCGAAGGCCAGCTCGTCGATCCGAGCGGCTACCCGATCATGGGCGAAGGCGGGCCGATCCAGTTCCTGCCCAACGAGAACGGCGTGCAGGTTGCCGATGACGGCACGATCTCGTCGGACCAGGGCATCAAGGGCAAGCTGCGCATCGTTGAGTTCCCCGATCCGCAGAATGTCGAGCGCTTCGGCGAGAACCTCTGGCAGGGCGGCACGCCGCAGCCGGCGACCTCGACCACGATCCAGCAGGGCTCGATCGAGAAGTCGAACGTCTCGGGCGTCAGCCAGATGAGCCAGATGCTCGAGATCCAGCGCGCCTACGAGAGCGTCGCGAACCTGTTGCAGCGCCATGACGAGCAGCGCCGCAGCGCCATCCAGAAACTCGGTTCCCTCAACGGCTAACCCGGAGAACGCGACATGAAAGCACTCTACATCGCATCGACGGGCATGGCCGCGCAGGAGCGCAACGTCGAAGTCATTTCCAACAATATCGCGAACATGCGCACCACCGGCTACAAGCGGGCGCGCGCCGAGTTCCAGGACCTGCTCTACCAGGCCTACCGCCAGGCCGGCGCCGCGACTTCGGAGTCGGGCACCATGGCGCCGGTCGCGATCGAAGTCGGCTCGGGCGTGAAGACCGCCGCGACCCCGCGCATCATGAGCCAGGGCGTCGTCGCGCCGACCGAGAAGGAGCTCGATCTCGCCATTCGCGGCGAAGGCTACTTCATGGTGCAGATGCCCGATGGCCGCACCGGATACACCCGCGACGGGACGTTCGAGCGCAGCCCCGATGGCGAGCTCGTCACCGCCGACGGCTACGCCGTGCAGCCGGGCATCACCATTCCGGGCGATGCCAATTCGGTGTCGATCAGCCCCGACGGCACGGTCGAGGCCTTCATGCCGGGCGACAATGCGCCGACCGCGATCGGCCAGCTGCAGCTTGCCCGCTTCGTCAACAAGGCGGGCCTCGCGTCGGCGGGCAACAACCTGTTCGTCGAAACCGGCGCCAGCGGCGCGGCCCAGATCGGCACGCCCAATACCGATGGCATGGGCGACCTGCTGCAGGGGTACCTCGAAAGCTCGAACGTCAACTCGGTGACGGAAATCGCCGACCTCATCGCAGCCCAGCGCGCCTACGAGATGAATGCCCGCGTCATCTCCGGTGCCGATGAAATGCTGCAGTCGACGACGCAGTTGCGCTGACCGGGAGACGATAGATGCACAAGTTCATTATCCCTGCCCTCCTCTCCCTCCTCGCCACCGCCGCGCAGGCCGCGCCGGTGCTCAAGGCGGAAGTCTCGGTCAATCGCCCGATCGTCACGGTCGGCGACATGTTCGACGATGCGGGCCTCATGGCCGAGCGCGGGCTGTTCCGCGCCCCTGCCCCTGGCACCACGGGGATCGTCAGCCTCGACGCCATCCGTGCAGCGGCCCGGGCCATCGGGCTTACCGACTACAGCACCGACAATGTCATCAGCGTGCGCGTCGAGCGGCCGGCGGCGATCGTCGATGCTGCGCTGCTCGGCGACCTGATCGAAATCGAGCTCGGCCATCGCGGCCTGATGCAACCCGGCGTCGAGCTCGTTGCCCGCTTCGACGGTGCGCCGAGCTTCAAGGCCGAAGCTGTTGCTGTTCCCGCGACGCTCAGCACGCTGAACTACCAGGCTGGTTCCTCGATGTTCTCGGCCCGCTTCACTGTCGAGGGCATGGAGATGCCGGTCGACGTCTCGGGGCGGCTCGATTTCATGGTCGAGGTCCCCCACCTCAGCGCGACGCTCCAGGCCGGGGCGATCATCACCTCCGCCGACGTGGAGATGAAGCCGGTGAGCCTCGCGCTCGCCGACAGCACCGGCGTCACCTCGTTCGAGGACATTGTGGGCAAGCAGCTTCGCCGGAATACCCGCGAGGGCATGATGCTCAAGTCCTCCGACGTGGTCGAGCCGCTGGCGGTCAAGCGCAACACGCAGGTCACCGTGCTGCTGCGCACCGGGCCGATGACGCTCACGGTGATCGGCCAGTCGCTCGGCGACGCTGCCGCCGGCCAGACCGTCCAGGTCATGAACAGCGTCTCGCGAAAGATCCTCACCGGCGTTGCCACCCAGTCGGGCGCCGTCGAAATCACCACGGCCGCCGGCCAGCTCAAGGTCGCCGGACTGTGACGAGCGAAAGGAACACCACGATGAACACCCTCAAGCTCGCCGCCGTGCTGACGCTCACCGCCCTTGCGGCCGGTTGCTCGACCATGGACCAGCTCGCCTCGGTCGGCCAGCAGCCCAAGCTCACCGCTATCGCCGACCCGACGGCGCAGGCCGGCTACCGGCCGGTGCAGATGCCGATGCCCGAACCGGTCGTCGCCTCGTATCAACCGAACTCGCTGTTCTCCAACCACGCCCGCGGCTTTTTCAAGGACCAGCGCGCCCAGAAGGTCGGCGACATCCTGACCATCATGGTCACCATCCAGGATAGCGCCAATATCTCGAACTCCACGGCACGCGAGCGGAGCTCTGACTCCGAGGGCAGCGTCGGTGGGGTGCTCGGCTCGATCTTCGGCGGCAACGTGCCGCTCGCCGACGTCCAGGCCAACGGCGCGATCTCGACCAGCGGCAGTCTCACCGATGGCGGCTCCGGTTCGGTGCAGCGCCAGGAGAGCCTCCAGACGCAGGTCGCCGCCGTCGTGACGCAGGTGCTGCCCAATGGCAACCTCGTGATCGAGGGCCGGCAGGAAGTGCGGGTCAACTTCGAAGTCCGCGAACTGATCGTCGCCGGCATCGTGCGGCCCGAGGATATCGAGGCCGACAACACCATCCCCTCCGCCAAGATCGCCGAAGCGCGCATCTCCTACGGCGGCCGTGGCCAGATCACCCAGATGCAGCAGCCGCGCTACGGCCAACAGATCGCCGACGCGATCATGCCGTTCTAGCGGCCGCAATCACGAGTTCATCCGACCGGCACATTCCCCCATTGGTGCCGGCGGGTCCGGGCGGCCTCCAGAAGGAGCCCGTCCCCAAGAGGGCGCAGTCTCCCCGGCTGCGCCCTTTTGCTATTGCTGCGAGAGGACCTTGGCGACGACTTCCAGGAAAGCGAGCTGGCCGCTCGGCGAGCCGTAGACCATCTCCATCTCGAACGGGATCATGTGACCCTGCTTGACGAATTCGAGCTCGGTCCAGAGGGGGTTCTTGGCTGCCTCGGCCATCAGCGCCGCGTGTTCGGCCAACCCCTGCTCGCCCACGCCCACGATGGTGAAGGCGTAGTCGAGCTCCTTGAGCAGGCCGACCTGTTCGGGGCTGATCTCGATGCCATTGCCGTTATTGGTGGTCGCACCCTCGAGGATGGTCAGCCCCAGGTCACGGAACACCGTGCACTCGACGCCGGCGTAGCAGCTGGCGTTGAACTTGTTGTCCCAGTAGCCGAGCGGGGCGACCACCGCATCGGCGTTCGGCTTGATCAGTTCGCGCACTTCGGCGAGCCGCTTCTGGTAGACATCGAGCCAGGCCTGATAGCGGTCGGCGCGGCCCAGCGCCGTGGCGGTCTCCTTGAAATGATCCTGCCACGAGCGGCCATCGAAGGCGTCGACGCTGAAGGTTGGCGCGATCTGGGGCAGACGCTCGTTCACGGCAGCATCATAGCCTAGGCCATTTAGGATGAAGTCGGGCTCGGCGAGCAGCATCTGCTCGTAGTTGTAGTCGGGGAAATTGCCGAACGTGGCGATGCCTTGGAGCGGCTTCTGCGGGAAGAAACAGGGGAAGGTCTCGTAGCCGTTCATGCCGCGGATCGGCTGACTGGACGCCAGCGGGTAACCGAGCCAGATCAATATATCGACGTCGGTGGTGTACATGCCGAGCGCCTGCGACGGCGCAGTGGGCAGCTCGACCTCGCCGAAGGGCGAAGCCACGGTCGCCGTGCCCTCGGCCGCCGGGATTGTCGTCAGCTCGGGAAATACCGGAGCCGGATAGCCGCCGCACATCTTGGCGTCTTGCGCCATGGCCGGCGAAGCCAGCGCCAGGGACGCGAGCAGGGCAAGCGCGAAATGATTGGGTGCGGACATCGGGGCCTCCTAAGCTGAGTATTTTCGTCAGCTTTATGAGACGCGGATGCCACTGGCAACCACCGCCCTCGCTTCATCCTGTGCCAACCGACGAGATAACCCGCGCCTTCCGTCCCGCTTCGCTCTATCACTGGAGCCAAACGAGGGAGAACAATGTCCGATATTCTGCATCCGCGCCCGCGGCTTACACGCGACCGCTGGTTCGATCTCTGCGGCACATGGGCGTTCGCATATGACGACGACAATGCCGGGCTCGATAGCCGCTGGCAGGATCATGCCGACAAGTTCGACCGGCAGATCCAGGTGCCGTTCCCGCCCGAGAGCGAACTCTCCGGCATCAACGACAAGGGCTATCACCCGGTCGTCTGGTATCGGCGCACCTTCCCGGCGCCGCAGCAGCCGGGCGAGCGGCTGATCCTGCATTTCGGCGCCGTCGACTACAGCGCACGCGTCTGGGTCAACGGCCAGCTCGTCGCCACGCACGAGGGCGGGCACACGCCGTTCTCGGCCGATATCACCACCGTGCTCGTCGAAGGCGAGCAGGTCGTCGTCGTCCGTGCCGAGGACAGGCCGCTCGATGGCAGCATGCCGCGCGGCAAGCAGGACTGGGAGCCGACGCCGCACGCCATCTGGTACGATCGCACCACCGGCATCTGGCAGCCGGTCTGGCTCGAACCGGTCCCCGCCACCTGGCTTACGAGCTTCCACCTCACCCCCGACCTCACGACGTCGAGCGTCAAAGTCGAGGCACGGCTGAACCTCGGCTACGAGGGCTGGCTATCGGTGAGCCTCAGAAAGGGCGACGAACTGCTCGCGGTGCAGCAGGTGCTGGTCGCCGGCGACAGCGCCGAAGCCGCGATCACCATCCCCCGGGCCAGGAACGGGCAACGGCGCGGCGATCTCTACTGGTCGCCGGAAACCCCGAACATCATCAGCGTCACCGCTGTGCTGCTGTCCGAAACGGGAGAACCGCAGGATACGGTGCAGAGCTATTTCGGCATGCGCAGTGTCGGCATCGGCGGCGGCCGGTTCCTGCTCAACGACAAGCCCTATTTCGTGCGCTCGGTGCTCGAGCAGGGGTTCTGGCCGCAGTCTCACCTTGCCGCCCCCAGCGACGATGCGCTGAAGCGTGAGGTCGAGCTGATCAAGGCGCTCGGCTTCAACGCGTGCCGCATCCACCAGAAGATCGAGGATCCGCACTTCCTCTACTGGGCCGACCACCTCGGCCTGCTCGTCTGGGGCGAGATGGCCAATGCCTACGACTTCAACCCCGGCGCAGTCGACCGCTTTACGCGCGAGTGGCTGGCCGCGGTCGACCGCGACCGCTCAAACCCGTGCATCGTCACCTGGGTGCCGATCAACGAGAGCTGGGGCGTCGAGGATATTGCCCGCAACCCGGCGCAGCAGGCCTATGCCTCATCGCTCTACTGGCTCACCAAGGCGCTCGATCCGACCCGCCCGGTGATCTCGAACGAGGGCTGGGAGCACACCTTCTCCGACATTATCGGCATCCACGACTACACCCAGCACGGCAACCAGCTGACCGACCGGTTCGGCAGCGCCGAGGCAATCGCAGCGACGCTCGGGACGTTCAAGCCCAACCGCAAGCGCCAGCGGCTGATCGAGGACGAACGCGAGCAGCCGGTGATGCTCACCGAGTTCGGCGGCATCTCGTTCCATCCGGCCGCCGGGCAGAACTGGATGGGCTACGCGACCGTAGCGACCGACGAGGAGTATCTGGCGATCCTCCGCGACCTGTTCGCCGCGATCTATGCCAGCCCCGAGCTCTCGGGCTTCTGCTACACGCAGATCACCGACACGCAGCAGGAAAAGAACGGGCTCTACGACGAGGCACGCAACCCCAAGCTGCCGGTCGAGAAGTTGCGCGAAATCATCTGGCAGCCCAGCAACGCGGTGCCGACCGAGTATCTCGACATCGCCCGCCGCAAGGCCATCGAACTCAGCAAGGGCGGCAAGTAGCCGCCCTGCCCTCAGCTCCGCTTCTGCAGCGCCAGCCAGACGCCGCCTATCATCAGCACGATGCCGGAGACGCGGTTCATCAGCCGGACGCGCGCCTGAGTCAGCAGATGGCGCGCCCCACCGGCGAGGACGGCATAGATCGAGTCCGTGCTCGCCGCGATCGCCATGACGATCAGGCCGAGGACGAGGATCTGGTCGAAGGCCGGCCGGCTCATGTCGACGAACTGCGGCAGGAAGGCGCCGAGGAACAGCAGGGTCTTGGGGTTGGCGGCGTTGGTCGCAAAGCCCTGCCAGATGTACCGCGCGTAGGGCAGCCGCTCGCCCGGCCGCGACATGTCGAGCTTCCCCGACGAGGTGAACATCCTGAAGCCGATCCAGATCAGGTAGGCAGCGCCCACCAGCTTGATGACCGTGAAAGCTTCGGCAACCACCGACATCACGATATCGAGCCCGAGCGCGACGATCAGCACCATGGGCAGCATCGCCACCTGAACGCCCAGCGCCGTCAGCAATCCCGCCTGCGTACCGCGCGCCAGCGAGTTGGCGATCAGCAGCGTCACAGCCGGCCCAGGCGTGAGCGAGAACAGCAGGCAGGCGAGGATGTAGGGGACGAGGATGGCGGTATCGATCATGGCAGGCTCCTCCTGTGGACGGAGCCAGCCACAGGATTCACCCAGTCCGCAAGCTGGAAACGCGCCGCGCGCAGATCGAGAATAGTTGACACAGATCGTCATGTATCCACCGATGGCGGCACGGCAATGAGGCCGCGGCTGAATGGGGACGAACAGATGTTCAGGGATACGCTCGACGATTGCACCATGGGGATGGATCGCCGCAGTTTCATTCGCGGTGGCTCGGCTCTCGCGGTAGGGCTTGGGGCCGGCACTGCGCTTGCCCAGGGCGCGACGCGCGAAATCACCACCGAGTTCGGCACATATGGCGTCCCGGTCGATCCGCAGCGGATCGTGCTGATGGGCAACCGCATGGACCTCGAGGTGGTCACGGCGCTGGGGTTCAAGCCGGTGGCTATGGGCGTCGAATTCACCTTCGCAAACAGCCATGCCGACAGCGTCGCGCCGTGGGTGCCCTTCGATCCGGCTGGAGTGGAGACCTTTCCGGCCTTCGAGACGACGGCCGAGCAGATCCTCGTGCACGACCCCGACCTGATCGTGACGCGGCTCAATGCAGCGGGCTGGGACCAGCCGCGCACGGACGCCCTGCGCAAGATCGCCCCGTTCATTCCGACCGACGTGCTGCCCTGGCGCGAGGAGACCGCGCGCGTCGCTGCCTGGCTGGGTCGGGAGGCCGAGCAGAGAGCTGCCGTGGCCGCGTTCGATGCCCTGCGCGATGAAATCCGTGCACGCCACAAGGACAAGCTCGCAACGGCGAAAGTGGCGTTCGGCTCGATCGAGATCCCGCAGATTTGGGTCACCGACCTGACATCGACGGCGCCCGCGTCGCAGGCACTCGCGGAACTGGGCGGCACTGCATTCGTGCTGCCGCCCGAGGCCGCAAAGTACGAGGGCGGGTGGGCTGCAATATCCCCCGAGAACCTCGGTTTGCTGAGCGAGGCCGACGCGTTGCTGTACTGGGGTCCGACTCCCAGCGATTTCGAGAACTTCCGCCAATCCTCGCCGCTGTGGGACCGACTGCCGGCCGTTCAGGCCGGACGCGGGTTCGTGTCTGAGAACAATATCGGCAACGGCTCCATCTACACCGTGATGGAGGCCATGCGGCTGTGGGACAAGGTCTACGCCAGCATCTAGGCTGACCTGGGCTGGCCCGCCACGAGACGGCGGGACTCACTCCAGCGCGTCGAGTGCCGCCTTCATGACGTAGTCGCTGCCGGCGGCGATGTGTTCGGGGGTGGTCTCGACGGCGATATCCGGCACGATGCCAACGCCTTCGAACTGCCGGCCATCCGGAAAGCTTTCGCGCTTGGCGCCGATATTGGCGCCGAAGCCCAGGCCCAGATAGAGATGGTGCGGCTGGCCGCTGCTGCCGGCGGTGGTCTCGCCGACGATGATGGCGCGCTTGTTGTCCTTGAACGGAGCGACGAAATCCTCGGCCGCCGAACCGGTGCTGGCATCGACGACAATGGCGATGGGCCCGCGATGTGCGGTGACCGAGCTGTAGTCGATGTTCATCGCCGGCATGGTGGTGAGGAGTTGCGGCCCCTCCTCGCGGGCGCGGGCCAGCGAGTTGGTCTGCAGCACAGTCGAGCGCCAGTAGCGATAAGGCCGTTCCATCAGTCGATGGACGAGCTTGGTCGGCGTGCTCCCGCCGCCATTGCCCCGAAGGTCGATGACGAGCGGCGCGTCGCGGTCGTACTCATCGAGATATTCGAGAGCGCCGTCCTCCCAATGCGAACCGTCGAAGCTTACGATCTTCATCCGGCCAATTCGGCCGCGCGACGGCTGGATGATCGGTGAGGCGTTGAGGCCGTACCACTCGTCCTGCTTGTCGATCTGCACATCCGAGCCCGTCTCCGTGGTCAGCGTGATCGTATCCGGGAACAGGTGACGGTTGGCGAATAGCGCCATCGCCGCCTGCCGCTCGCTGGAAGCGCTGATGTACCGACGGTTCTGCTTCAGCACGTCGGGGATCGGCACGCCGTCGACAGCGGTGACCACGGTCCCGGCGGCCAGTTCGGGGCGGCGGCTCCGGATGACCGTCCAGCGTTCGCCCAGCGGGCGGATCACGCAGCCGAAAGTACGGTTCGGCCCCTGGTTCAGCCACTGGTCGTGGTAGTTCGTGTGGCCGTTGCGGAGCGTCGAGAGCATCTGCTGGATGGCGCGGCCGAACTGCAGCCGGTCGCGCGCCTCCATCATGTATTCGATGCAGACGCTCATCTCGACCTCGAACTCGATGTCCGGGATCGCTTCCCAGTGGGCGAAGCTGCCCTCGATGCCGGCCCGCAGCATGGCTGCAGCCCGGGCCCTTTCCACGATCGTGGGCAGCCCGAACTCGCTAGACGACGTCATCGTCCCACCTGCCCCGCGTGGAGGTGGTCAGACGCGTTATTCAGTTGGGCGAGATCGGTCATGGGCGCTCCAAAGTCGCCGGAGCGAGCCACAGCCCGGTCTCCGCCGCAAGCCTCAATTACGCCACGAGGCGCGGAGCGGCGATGAGGGTTGCCAGCCCCAGCACAAGCAGGACAACCGCGCCGGCGAGGAAGGCCGCGGGCGGGCCCCAGGCGGTGGCGATGGTACTGCCGATGAAGGGC
>JAESFU010000273.1_pt1 | contig 47034 bp, 46 predicted proteins | sample 9269461 | NCBI WGS metagenome assembly JAESFU01 (sample SAMN14502556, study PRJNA617107) | algae metagenome | isolation source: Stenomitos rutilans HA7619-LM2 and co-occurring heterotrophs from cave walls | place: USA: Waikapalae cave, Hawaii | collected 2009-07-28
CGGCGGCGAGACGAACTTGTACTGCACGCCGGCCAGAGCCAGGATGTTGTTGTTCTGGAAGGTCACGTTGCCGAACGGCGTGTTGACGCTCGGGTTCGTGGTGCCGACATAGCGGCCTTCGATCATGAAGCGGAGCTGCTCGCTCACATTGTAGGCGACGCCCACGATGCCCTGGTAGGCGAACTGGGTGCTGCCCAGCGAGCTGTTGCTGTCGACGAATGCGACACCCGCACCAGCACCGATATACGGCGTGATCACCGAGGTCGGCATGAAGTCGTACAGCAGGTTAGCCATCACGTTGAGCTGGCCGATCTTGCCGTTGATCGCCGTGCCCGGGATGTTGACCGAGGTCGGGATCTGGCCGTAGCCGACCTCGAGCTCGAGGCGCGGGCCGACGAAATCGTAACCCGCCTTGCCACCGACAGCCCAACCTGTCCAGGTATTGGCGTTCGAATTCGAGCCGATGAACCACGCCGCGCCGCCACCGGCACCGATATAAAAGCCCTCCTGCGCATTGATCGACTGCGCCTGGACCGCAGCCGGTGCCAGAGCCATGAATGCCGCCGCTGCCAACAATTTCTTCATTCAAATTTCCCCGCTCGTTAAGGATCTCGAACACTCAACTCCCCTGCCCCGATTTGGTTGCAATGCCGCCCCAGTCGCCGCATCTGCTGCACCGAGTGGTGCAAAGACGCCACACTTTGAGTGCGGCATCGAACGAAAATCGCTACAGGGTGCGCGCGAGCTGTTCGAGCCGGACCAGCGCGTCGTCCATCTTCTCTTCGTCGCCCGAGCCGATGGCCACGAAAGCCGCCTCCATCGCCTTGCGCCAGATCGGGTCCCAGGTCGGATGGTTCTCCGAACGCATCGGTGTGGTCGTAAGCTGGTAGATGCGGCGGGCCAGCAGTTCGGCCTTGGTCCAGGCTCCCTGGTCGGCGATCACCATGCCCTGCCCTCTCGTATCGCCATCTCCGCCTCCGGCTGAAGGTTGCGCGGCCATAACGTCCCGCTCGGCGAAAAGTTCAGCCGGCACCGCCTTGCCCCGATCAGGGGGCCGACCGCATCATCGTCGCCATGACCGACTACCAACACATCACCGTCTCCCCCATCGCCGGCGCCCTGGGCGCGGAAATCGGCGGCGTCGATATTGGCGCCGGTCTCGACGATGCGACGATCGCCGAGATCCGCCGCGCGCTACTTGAGCACCTGGTGATCTTCTTCCGCGGCCAGAAGCTCGACGATGCCAGCCACAAGGCTTTCACCCGCCGCTTCGGCGATATCTTCATCCACCCGAACTTCAACACCGGCGTCGGCGATCCCGAGATCGTGCGCGTCGTGCGCGCGCCCGGCGACGAACGCATCGTCGGCGAGGAATGGCACTCCGACACCACGATGATGCCGGAGCCGCCGATGGGCGCGATCCTCTACGCGCTCGAGGTGCCGCCCTATGGCGGCGACACGCTGTTCGCCAACCAGTACCTCGCCTACGAGAGCCTCTCCGACGGCATGAAGTCGATGCTGGAAGGCATACGTGTCGTCCATAGCGACATCCGCGTCGCCGGCCCGCAGGTCGGGTTCAACGCCCGCCGCTCGATCAAGGTGCGCGAGGATTCGAACTGGCGGCCGACCGAGAACCTGCATCCCGTCGTGCGCACCCATCCCGAGACCGGCCGCAAATGCCTGTTCGTGAACCACTCATATGCATGCCGGTTCGAGAACATGACCGACCGCGAGAGCAAGCCGCTGCTCGACTTCCTGATGGATCACGGCCACCGGCCGGAATTCACCTGCCGCTTCCGCTGGGAAGCGGGCTCGATCGCCTTCTGGGACAATCGCTGCACCAAGCATCTGGCGATCCACGATGCCGGCCCGTTCCACCGCCGCATGCAGCGGACGCAGATCGTGGGCGACGCCGTCGTCTGATCGACGACGGCGCCCGGACGTCCGCTACTTCTTCTCGATGTTCCAGAAGACCGGCACGGGCGAGACGACGCTGCCGGTGATGTTCTTCCGGACCGCCATGGCGTTGTTGTACTGGCCGAGGAAGGCATGCGTCGGCACCTCGGCGGCACGGAGCTGCAGCTTCTCGACGATCTCCTTGCGCTTGCCCTCGTCGGTCTCGTCGGCGAAGGCGTCGCGCAGGCGGGTGATCTCCGCGTCGCACGGCCAGCCGAACCAGGCCTTGTCGCAGGCCGCGCTGATGAAACTGTAGGTCAGCGGATCGAGCGAATCGGCACCCGAGGTCGAGGTGATCAGCACGTTCCAGCCGCCCTTGTCCGGCGTCTCCTTCTTGGCGCGACGCGCGACCAGCGTCTGCCAGTCCATCGACTGCATGTCGACCTTCATGCCGGCCTTCTCCATCAGCGATTTGGCGATGGGCGCCATGTTGGTCAGCACGTAGAGATCGGTCGAGTGCAGCAGCACGACCGGCGTGTTGTCGTAGCCGCCTTCGGCCAGGAGCTGCTTGGCCTTGGCGAAGTCGCTCTCGTACTTGTCGGCGAAGCCCGCGGTGGTCTCGTAGGGACCGCCGCACATGAACATGGCCTTGCAGACCGTGTAGAATTCGGGATCGCCGATGACGCCGTTCAGGAAGTCCTTCTGGTTCAGTGCATAGAGCATCGCTTGCCGGTTCTTGGCATTGTCGAACGGCTTGAAGAGCTGGTTGAAGCGATAGATGTACTGGTTGCCCCACTTGTTGGTGGTGATCAGCGAGACGTTGCGGTCCTTCTTGAGCAGCGGATAGAGGTCGTGCTGCGGCGTCTCGATGATGTCGATCTCGCCGGCCTGCAGCGCGTTCACAGCGGTCTGCTGGTCGGGGATGGCGATCCATTCGACCCGATCGACCTTGGGGATCTTGCCGCCGGCCAGGCCGGAGGCCGGCTCCGCCCGCGGCTTGTACTTGGGGTTCTTGACGTAGACCGTCTTGTCGCCGGGCTTCCACTCATCGGCCTTGAAGATGAAGGGACCGGAGCCCACGAACTCCTTGATCTGGTCGGTACTGGGTGTTTCGGCGATGCGCTTGGGCATGATGAAGGGGTTGCCCGACGGCTTACCGAGCGCCTGCAGCACGATGCCGGTCGGCGCCTTCAGCACGATCTGGAAGGTCTTGGCATCGACCGCCTTCAGCTCGGACACCTTGGTCCAGAGGATCACGCCGAGACTGTCGCGGGTCGCCCAGCGCTTCAGCGAGGCGATCACGTCCTCGGTGGTGACGGGCTGGCCGTCATGGAATTCGAGCCCGTCGCGCAGGGTGAAGGTCCAGGTGAGCTTGTCGTCGCTCATCTTCCACGTGTCGACCATCTGCGGCTTGATCTTGAGCTCGCCGTCCAGCGCGAACAGCGTGTCGTAGACCATGTAGCCGTGGTTGCGGACGATGAACGCCGTCGTCCAGATCGGGTCGAGGATCTTCAGATCCGAATGCGCCACGATCTTCAGCGTCGTCGGCTGCTGCGCCAGCGCGACGGCCGGACCTGAGAGGCCGAGCGCCGCGATCATTCCCAGAATTTTCTTGTGCATGTGCCTTCCTTACCTGTTGTCCGCGAGGACCATTCCTGCCGCCTTGTCGGCGATCATGATTGTCGGTGTATTGGTATTGCCCGACGTGATGGTCGGCATGACCGACGCGTCGATGACGCGCAAGCCCTGGAGCCCCATGACCCTCAGCCTTTCGTCGACCACGGCGTGCGGATCGGAGGGCAGGCCCATCTTGGCGGTGCCGACGGGATGGAAGATCGTGGTGCCGATATCGCCCGCGGCCTTGGCGAGCGACGCATCGTCGTCGCCGACGCTCGGACCCGGCAGATATTCCTCGGGATGATAGGGCTGCATCGCGGGCTGGCGCATCAGGCGCCGCGTCACGCGGATCGCATCGGCCGCCACGGTGCGATCCTCGTAGGTCCCGAGATAGTTGGGCGCGATCACGGGCTTGGCCGACGGATCGGCCGAGCGAAGCCGGATCGTGCCGCGCGACGTCGGGCGCAGGTTGCAGGCGCTCACCGTGATCGCCGGGAAGCGATGCAGGGGCTCGCCGAACTTGTCGAGCGACAGAGGCTGCACATGGAACTCGATGTTTGACCGTTCCTGATCCGAGGAGGACCGGGTAAAGATGCCGAGCTGCGAGGGCGACATGGTGAGCGGCCCCTTCTGCAGCAATGCATATTGCATGCCCATCAGCGCGCGGCCGACCAGCGAGTGGTAATCCGTGTTGAGCGTCTTGACGCCGCTCACCTTGAAGATGGCGCGCTGCTGAAGATGGTCCTGCAGGTTCCGGCCAACACCCTGCAGCTCGTGCAGAACCGGAACGCCCGACTCAGCCAGCCACTCCGCCGGGCCGATGCCGGAGAGCTGCAGGATCTGCGGCGAGCCGACCGCACCGGCCGCCAGGATGATCTCGCCCTTCGCCCGCGCCTCGACGAGGCGGCCGTTCTGCCGAAAGACCACGCCCGCGCAGCGCTTGCCCTCGAACGACAGCTTCTCGACCAGCACGCCGGTCTCGAGCTTCAGGTTCGGCCGGTTGAGCACCGGCTTGAGGAAGGCGCGCGCCGCCGACATGCGGATGCCGCGCTTCTGGTTCACGTGGAAATAGCCCACGCCGGTATTGTCGCCGGTGTTGAAGTCCGCGGTCTGCGGAATGCCCATCTCGTTGGCGGCCTTGATCACCGCGTCGAGCACTTCCCAGCGCACCCGCGATTCCTCGACCCGCCATTCGCCGCCGGCGCCGTGATGTTCGGTGTCGCCCAGGAAGTGGTTGTCGAGCTTGCGGAACACCGGCGCGACATCGTCCCAGCCCCAGCCGGTGAGGCCGAGCTGCCGCCAGTGATCGTAATCCTGCGACTGGCCGCGCATCGAGATCATTCCGTTGATCGCCGAGCAGCCGCCCACCACCTTGCCGCGCGGATAGTTGAGCGCACGGCCGTTGAGCCCGGGCTCCTTCTCGGTCTGGAACATCCAGTCGGCGCGCGGATTGCCGATGGCGAAGAGATAGCCCGCCGGAATGTGGAACCAGATCCAGTTGTCGCGCCCGCCCGCTTCGAGCACCAGCACGCGGTTCTTCGGGTCGGCGGAGAGCCGGTTGGCAAGCACGCATCCGGCCGAGCCGGCGCCCACGACGATATAGTTGAAGTCCCCGTCGAGCCGAGAGACGGCGTCTGTTGTCATTCCACGTCCTTGAGCGGCCTGAGGATGCCGCGCACAATATGGCGGCAAGCGGGGGCGGAAGTGAAGCGCGGCGGTTACGATAGCTACCGGTCCGATGAGGCGCTGCGGCAGGCGGAAGCGCGCGGCGAGAATGTCGGCTGGGATCGCGCATTCGGCATCGCCGGCTCCCTGGCCGAAAGCGCCTGGCTTGCCATCCTCACCATGGTGGTTTGCTACTTTGTCGGGCGGGCGCTCTTCGGCATGGGCGTGCTGCTTCCCACGATGCTGATCGTCCTGATCGCGGCGTTTGCCGCACCACGGATAGCCGGTTGGTTCGTCCGGCCGTTCGGCGATTCACCCTTCCGGCGGCTCCTGTGGGGCCTCTCCGCTGCTGCAACGCTGCTCCTGATCGTCCGGGTTGCGCTCGCGGTGGTGTTGGTCATCCAACTGCGCCTCCAGGGCATGGGCGAAGAGGCGGCTGGCATCGGCGCCTTCCACGGCGCCGCGCACTTCACCCTGATGATCGCAATGCCGGTCTGGTTCCTCTACGCGTTCTGGGGCTGGCTGCGGCGCCGTTCGCTGCCGCGCGATGCTGCCCTGCCCGCCTGGCGCCGCGTCCTGCCGATCGTGTTCGTCATCGCGATGATGATCTTCCTCGGCCACGAAGGCGCTTACTTCGACAGCCGACCCGCGAAATTGTAGGGGCATTGCAGAGGCTGCAGAACGACGCGCATAATTTGCCCAGGAAATACAAGGGAGCAAACGCCATGCAGTACAAACGCATCTCGGCAGATAGCCACCTCGACCTGCCCTGGATGCCGCCCGATCTCTTCACCTCGATGGCGCCGCGCGATCTCAAGGAGCGCATGCCCTACGTCACCGACACCGACGACGGGCCGAAGTGGGTGGCGAAGAACGGTGCCTCGTTCGGCTTCAAGAACGGTGTCGGCCCGGCCGGCTCCAAGTTCGTCCCCGGCAAGCATGGCCGCGTCGACATCATGGCCGAGACCGGCCTCTATTCCGATGGCGCGAAGGACATCCGCCGCATCTCCGATCCGCACCTGCGCATCAAGGACCTCGATCGCGACGGTGTCGACGCCGAGGTGATCTACGGCATCCTGGGCGCTGCCAGCCGCCTCAACGACCGCGAGGCCGGCAACGAGATGCTGCGCATCTACAACGACTGGCTGAAGGACTTCTGCAGCCACTATCCCGACCGGCACATCGGCCTCGCCTGCCTGCCCTACGGCGACATCGACGCGGCGGTGACGGAGATCTACCGGGTCGCCAAGATGGGCATCAAGGGCCTCGAGCTTTCCTGCTCGTGGGACATGGAGCCGATGTGGCACCCGATGTGGGATCCGCTGTGGAAGGCGGTGAACGACGTGCAGTTGCCGCTCCACTTCCACACCTTCCCCAACGTGCCGCCGGGCACCATCGAGAAGTATCCCGGCCGGGTCGGTCGCTCGGTGTTCTTCACCGTCGTCTCGGGCTTCCAGATGAACCTCGTGAACATCCTGGCCGCCATCATGGGCGCCAACGTCCTGGAACGCTTCCCCAACGTCCGCATCGCCTTCGGCGAGTCGGGCTGCGGCTGGATCCCGTACGCGCTCGACCGCATGGACTTCGAGTGGGAGGACCGTTTCCACGACCTCGGCATGAAGATGAAGCCGTCGGACTACTGGCGCCGCCAGTGCAAGGCCACGTTCCAGTTCGACCGCATCGGCGCCAAGCTGATCGACGACATGGGCGCGGAGAGCCTGATGTGGGGCTCCGACTACCCGCACGGCGACGGCGTCTGGCCGCACTCCGACAAGTACATCAAGGAACAGTTCGCCGAAGTCCCGGCCGAGCAGGTGAAGATGATCACCTGCACCAACGCCGGGAAGTTCTACGGGCTGATCAATTAACTGAGGACCTTAAGGCGGTGAGCGTCACTGGAGCGCGCCACTCCAGTGGCGCTCATGCCTTGTCCTTTCGACGATATTTGTGCGCCAGTGGTGTGGCGCGCTCCGATGAGGCAGCGCCTCAACCTACGAGATCGTCCTTCGACACGGTGTGGCGCAGCGCGAAGACTTCGCCCTCCGGGGCGTGGCGGGCACGCGCCGCCTGGGCTGCTTCCACCGACCAGAAGAATGCCACGAGCGCCCGCTCGATCTGCTGATCGGCACCGCCGCGCAGGTCTTTTTCCGCCGTCTGCGCCTGCCCAACGGCGGCGCTGCCCGTCAGCAGGTCGACGCGGGCCGTCTCGGGCGAGGCGAGCTTGTCGAACGGGGCGATGTTATTGGCCTTCATGCGAACCGTGAGCACGGCGGCGCCAATCCCCTCGCCCCAGCGCTGCTCGACGGCACAGACGGTGCGCGACGTATTGCGGAACTTCGGGAAGATGGCGCGGCTCATCTCGGTCGGCGCACGCAGGCGGGCGTAGTAGGTCTCGCTCTCGAAGGCGGCCGCCGTCTCGGCATCGTAGAACAGCAGGTAGCGGTTGGGCTGGATCACGCCCTTGAAGCGGCTGCCGCGCAGCCAGCCGGGACAGGAGACGCGCTCCTCCAGGTGCTCGCGGCTGTGCCAGTGTTCGAAGAACGCGTCGTCCGCCGGATCGATGTCCACCCAGATGGCGAGGACCGCCTTGCCGCCTCTCATCAATGAATCCGGGCTCAATGGCTGCCGGCCGCTTTCTTGTCGGAGCCGATCTTGTCGATGTAGGTGAGCATCAATGCCGATACCACGAAGGCCATGTGCATGACGACCAGCGCGTAGAGCTTGCCGTTGTCGTAGTCGCCGGCCTCGAGGAAGCGCTGCAGCAGGTGGATCGAGGAGATCGCCACGATCGAGCTGGCCAGCTTGATCTTGAGAGACCCGGCATCGAGTTTGCCGAACCAGGCGAGCCGGTCGCGCGATTCGTCGACATCGATGTGGCTCACGAAATTCTCGTAGCCGGAGATGATCACCATCACCACCAGGTTGGCGACCATGATCAGGTCGACGAGCGACAGCACGGCCAACACGAGGTCGGCCTCCTCGGCGGTGATCGCCTTGCTGATCAGGTCCCAGATCTTGAAGGGGAACTTCACCACCACGACGCCCAGCACGACCACCAGGCCGATATAGAGCGGCGCCTGCAGCCAGCGACTGCCCATGACGATGCGCTCGACGAGGCCTTCGAGTTTCCGGGGGGACTTCGTCGGCATGTTTCAGCTCGCTGGGTTGGAGGCCGCACAGGCCGCCCTCACGGCCTGCGTGAAGGTGACGATCTCGGCTCGGCGATCATGGTCGGTGGGCGGCACGTAAGGCGGTTGCGGCAGGGCCGCGAGCGTCACCACTGACAGATCTTCGTTACGGTAGATGTCGATGCGCTGGCCGGCATGGCCGATCGCGGCCATCACCCCGTCGCCCAGCCACCAGCTGTAGCCGTAATGCGTGATGTCGGGGACGACCGGCGCCGGCACCTTGAAGGCCGGCGTCGCCGCCGCCTCGACCCAGCCCTCCGGCAGCACGCGCGTGCCGTCGATGACACCGTCATTGCGCACGAACTCAGCGAAGCGGCCGAAATCGCGCAGGACCATGCCGGCACGGCTGCCACCGATCTCCTGCCCGCCCTCGCTCTCCAGCGTGTAGAAGGCGTCGCATTCCATGCCGGCCGGCTGCCAGACCTTCTCCGACATGTAGTCGGCCAGCGGCTTGCCGATCGCGCGCGTGAGCGCGGCGCCCAGCAGGAATGTGTCGCCCGAATTGTAGAGGAAGGTACTGCCGGGCGGATGCGCGCGCGGCAGCGAAGCCATCAGCTTCAGCACGCCGTCCGGCACCTTGTCGGCCAGCGATTTGCTGTAGCGGTTCACGTCGGAATTGCGGTCGGGGTAGACCTCGGTCCAGCGCACGCCCGACGACATGGTCATCACATGGCGGAGCGTCACGCCTTCATAGGCGGACTGGCGCAATGCCGGGAGATAGTCGGTCAGCGGATCGTCGATCGACCCGATGACGCCATCCTGCACGGCGGCGCCGACCAGCATCGCCGTCATAGACTTCACGGTCGACATGGTCGACCAGCGATCATGCTCCTGCAGGCCGAGGCCGTAACGCTCCAGCACGACAAGGCCGCGATGGATCACCAGGATGCCCACGATCACGTTGCGATCCATGAAGGAGGCGACGTCGTGTTCGCGGCCGGCGGCCGAATAGACCGGCGCGATCTCCGGGCCGCGCGGCAGTTCGCGCGTACTCGGCCCCTTGGCGATCACGCGATGGGCGAACAGCCTGTCGACGTTGCGGTAGGCGTAGGGCTGGATGGACGGCGGGAGGAGCAGGAAGTCCTCGCCCCTCGGCAGGTGCTTCTGCGGGAGGGCCGTGCTCAGGAAAAAGCCTTGAAGGTGATCAGGGTGAAGGTGTCCTTCACGCCGCGCAGCGTCTGGATGCGGCTGGTGACGAAATGGCCAATGTCGGTCTTTTCGTCGAGATAGCACTTCATCAGCAGGTCGTATTGCCCGGAGGTCGAGTAGACCTCCGAGACCTGCTCGACGGCGACGGCGTCGTCGGCAACCTCATAGGCCTTGCCGAGCTCGCATTTCACCATGACGAAAATGGTCTGCATGAACGCCCTCTGCCGCGACGCGCGATCCTAGCGCGTCGGACGTGCGAGGAAAGCCGGCACGTGATCGCCGAAGGCCATCGGCGCCGGCGTATCGTCGCGATCACGACGGTCGTTACGCGGCCGGTCGGACCGGCTGCGCGAGGAAGAGGACGACGACGATGGCCGGGAATCACCGTCGGACCGCTGGTCGCGCTCCGGCCGGGAGTCGCGATGCGATCGGTCCGACCTCGGCTCGTGCGACGTGCGGGGCTCATGCGACGAACGAGACGAAGATGAAGAACGCGATGAAGACGAAGAACGCGACTCTTGCGAAGAACGGCTTTGCTGCGGACGGGCGCTCTGCTCGGGCTGGGCCTCACGTTCGGGACGCTGGTCGCGCGACGAACGGCTGCTGGAGCTGGAGCTCGAGCTGCGACTGCGACTGCTGCTGGAGCTGCTGCTCGAACTGCTGCGGCCCCGGCTGCGGCTGCGACGGCGTCCGTCGGAGGCCTCGAAGGCCACCGTCTGCATGCCCGGCACCTCGACTCTCGGAATCTCCGTGCCGATCAGCTTCTCGATCGCCTCGACCAGCCCGCCTTCTTCAGGCGAGGCCAGGGTGAAGGAGTGACCGGTATTGCCGGCACGGCCGGTGCGGCCGATGCGATGGACGTAGTCCTCGGGCGAGAACGGGACGTCGAAGTTGAACACGTGGCTCATGGCCGCGATGTCGAGGCCGCGAGCGGCGACGTCCGAAGCGACAAGGATCTGGATCTCGCCCTGCTTGAACTTGTCCAGCGTCTCCATGCGCGCGGGCTGGCTCATGTCGCCGTGCAGCGCGCCGGCGTTGAAGCCGTGCTTCTTCAGCGAGCCCTGCAGGATCGCCACGTCCTTCTTGCGGTTACAGAACACGATGGCGTTCTTGATGTTCTGATCCTTGATCAGAGCCCGCAGCGCCTCGCGCTTGTCGTCTTCCGGCACGACCGACAGGCCCTGCACGATGTTCTTCGAGGCCGAGGCCGGCGGGGCGACCGTGACTTCCTTCGGATTGCTCAGGAAGCGGTCGGCCAGGCGCTTGATCTCCGGCGGCATGGTGGCCGAGAAGAACAGGGTCTGCCGCAGCGGTGGCAAGGTGGCAACGATGCGCTCGACGTCGGGAATAAAGCCCATGTCCAGCATGCGATCGGCTTCGTCGATCACCAGGATCTTGACGTCGTTCAGGAGGATGCCGCCGCGCTCGAAATGGTCGAGCAGCCGGCCCGGCGTGGCGATCAGGACATCGGCGCCACGCTCAAGAGCGCGTTCCTGGTCGGGGAAGCTCACGCCGCCGATCAACAGCGCCATGTTGAGCTTGTGGTACTTGCCGTAGATTTCGAAGTTCTCGGCCACCTGGGCGGCCAGTTCGCGGGTCGGCTCCAGGATCAGCGAGCGCGGCATGCGCGCCTTGGAGCGGCCTTCCGAGAGGATGTCGATCATCGGGAGGACAAAGGAGGCGGTCTTGCCGGTGCCCGTCTGGGCGCATCCGAGGACATCGCGGCCCATCAGGCAGATGGGGATGGCCTTTTCCTGGATGAGGGTCGGCGTCGTGTAGCCCTTCTCGGCCACCGCCTGCAGTACCGGGGCGCTCAGCCCCAAACTCTCAAAACTCATTTAATTTCCGTAGTTTAGTCCATTCTTTCCGCTGGACTTGGAGCAGTCTCATAAGGCTCGTGGATCGGGCCGGACCGCTGGGCGGACCTCATATGATCCTTACGGATGGGCAAGTCAATGCGACCGGGCGCGCGGCTGCCCGGCGAGTTCGTCAGGCCTTGACCTCGATTTCCACGAACACGAACTCGAAATCGTTCGGGTTGATGACGTCGTGCTCGACCCCGGTCTGGCGGGAATAGGACACCCCGGCCCGGAGCGGCGCCGGGACCGTCGCCTTGCCGTCAAAAATGTGCAATTCGCCCGTCGTGATCGGCACCACGACATAGTCGTGATTGTGACGGTGCCAGCCGGTGTGGCTGCCGGGCGGGAAGCGCCATTCCGTGACGATGACGCGGTCGTTCTCGACCTGCACGGAGGGCTTGGCGAGGGGACGTTCCTTGTCGGTCATGCGCAAAACCTAATGGGCCCCGCAGCCTTTGTCAGGTGACACGACCGCGCGCCCTGATATCGTGCATATGCACGTACTTGGAGTTCGTCCTGGCCCACCCCCTTCTCACCGCCCCCATCGGCAAGAGCCTGTGGAAGCTGTCGGCGCCCACCACCGCGGTCATGATCGTCCAGACCTTCGTGGCCATCGCCGAGACCTTCATCTTCGGCAAGCTCGGCACCGAGGCTCTGGCGGGCTTCGCGCTCGTCTTCCCGCTCATGATGATGATGACCATGATGGCCGCGGGCGGCATGGGCGGCGGCGTGGCGGCCGCCATGGCCCGCACCCTGGGCGCCGGCCGGACCGAGGATGCCCGCAAGCTGGTGCTGCATGCGCTGGTCCTGGGCGCGGTATTGGCGCTGCTCTTCACCCTGCTCGCCTGGACGGCCGCCCCCTCGCTCTACCGCCTGCTGGGCGGCGACGGCGCGGCTCTCGCCAAGGCGCTCACCTACTCCCATGTCCTGTTCACCGGCTCGATCTTCATCTGGGCCAACTTCTTCCTGTCGGCGCTGCTGCGCGGCGGCGGCGATGCGGCGACACCCGGCCGCTACATGCTGGTTTCCTCGATCGCGCAGGTGCCGCTTTCCTACGTGCTGGCTCTGGGCATCGGCGGCTGGACGGGCATCGGCATGGCCGGTCCGGCCATCTCCGCCCTGCTGACCTCGGCGGTGTCGGCGCTGCTGCAGGCGCGCGCCCTGTGGAGCGGCAAGCTGGGCTTCGTGCCTGCAGCCAAAGGCGTGCCGCTGCAGGGACGGCTGTTCTGGGAGATCCTGCGGGTCGGCCTGATCGCTTCTTTCTCGGCCTTCACGGCGAACCTCACCGCCATGCTGGTCACCGGCCTGGTCGGCCGTTTCGGCATCGCAGCCCTGGCGGGCTACGGCATCGGCGTGCGGCTGGAATTCATGCTGGTGCCGCTGGCCTTCGGCATCGGCTCCGGCCTCACGACGATCGTCGGTGTCGCGGCCGGCGCCAACGACTGGCGCCGCGCCGTACGCGCCGCCTGGATCGGTAGCCTGGTCGCGGGCCTCGGCATCGGCGCCTTTGGCTGGGTCGTGGCGCTGTTCCCCGAAGGCTGGGCGCGGCTGTTCACCGACGACCCGGACGTGGTCGCGGCGACCGTGGCCTACGTGACGCGGGTCGCGCCCTTCTATTTCGTGTTCGGCATCGGCATGACGCTGTCCTTCGCCAGCCAGGGCGCGGGCCGCATGAAGGCGCCCTTCGCCGCCGGCGTGACGCGCCTGTTCGTGGCCTCGCTCGGCGGCTGGTTCGCGATCGAACAGCTCGGCTGGGGCCTGCCCGGCGTGTTCGTTGCCATCGCCGTCGGCATCGTCACCTTCGGCAGCCTGATCGCGGGGCCGCTGCTCGTGCATCCGTGGCGCGCGCGGGCGTAAAATCGGCGTGCTAGGCTCGCTTCTTCCTGACGGAGGAAGCGATGCAACGACCGTCCATCATCCGCACCTGGAACCGCAACGCCGCCGACGAGGAGGCGATGGGCGCGGCCCATGCGCCGATCTGGCGGCGCATGATCGACGTTTCGATCCATGACGACCTGCGCCAATCGACCGTCCTGGACTATGGCTGCAACCAGGGCGGCTTCCTGCGGCTGCTGCACGATCGCCATCCGTTCAAATCCGCCGTCGGCATCGACATCGCCCGCGAATCGGTGGATCGCGCCGAGCTGCTGAAGGGCCATCGGCCGATCGAATACAAGGTGAGCGACAGCGCGGCAGCACTGGGCCGGACATTCGACTTCGCCTTCAGCCATGAGGTCCTCTACCTCCTGCCCGACCTCGCCGCGCATGCCGACGACATCAAGGCGGCGCTGAAGCCGGGCGGCACCTACATCGCAGCCATGGGCTGCCACAAGGACAGCACCGTCTGGCCGCGCTGGCGAAAGGTGATCGCCGAGACCTCGTCGATCCCGCTCTACGATCATTCGCTCGACCAGGTCGCCAAGGCATTCAGCGACACGGGCTTCCATGTCGGCGTGCGCCCGCTCGACCTCGACGCCTTCATGCCGGTGACGGTCGGCAGCGAATATTTTCCCAAGGTCGTCGACCAGTTGCGCTACTACAGCCAGGACAAGGTCCTGTTCCGCTTCGTGCGCGCTCCCTAGGAGACATTATCCATGGCAATGCCGGCCCTGCCGTTCGTCACCGCCTTCTACGCCGCATTGGCCGGCATTCTCTGCGTGATCCTGTCGGCGATGGTGATCCGCCAGCGCATGCGGCGGCGCATCAGCCTGGGCGATGGCGGCGATGCCGAGATGGGCCGAATGACCCGCGTGTTCGGAAACTTCGTCGAGTATGCCGCTTTGGTGCTGGTTCTTCTGGCCCTGCTCGAAATCTGCCACGGCTCGCGGACGCTGGTGCATGTGCTGGGCATTGCCTTCATCGCGAGCCGCCTCGCCCACGCTTTCGGCCTTGCGAAGACAACCGACGTCAACGCCGGCCGCGCCGCCGGTATCGTCATCACGCTCCTCGTCATCCTCGTCGCATCGATCGCGCTGCTGGTGATCGTCGCGCGAAAGATCTTTGTGTAAGGCAGCTGCATTGGAGCGCGCCACTCCAGTGGCGCTCAAGCTTCGTCGATCTTGAGGACATGAGCGCAACTGGAGTTGCGCGCTCCATTGATCGACTTCGACTCTAGCTACGCACGCCGAGTTGGCGCAGCGACCTGTCGATCCAGAGGGCGCCGACCTTTTCCTGGACGGAGTTCTGGCGCAGGCGCTGGCGCAGGTTGGCGAAGTCGACCAGGTCGAGCCGCTGGTCTTGGTTGAAGCAGGAGAAGACCACCGTCTCCTTGCCCGTCTCCGGATCCCTGTGGAGCTGCAGGCACTGGGCGCAAATCTCCTTCATCATGCATTGCATGGGGGAGTTGATCGAGCCGAAGGCCACGTGTTCGGGCTTGAGGTACGACTTCAGCGCGGTGTGTCGCGCGAGCCGCACGGCATTCATCATGCCATCCGAGCCGATGGCCACGATGCGGTCGGCGGCGCTGTAGGGGATCGGCTGGTCGCCCAGCTCGCCCGACGCATACTGGCGCATCGCCTCGACGATGTTGGTGACGACCGACTTGTCCTGCGGCCGGCCCGGCGTAAAGCCCGGCGCCTCATCGCAGCACCAGACGACAACGTCGGCCGCGGCCTCGATCTCCTCGACCTTGTAGCGGTCGATCATCTTCTTGTAGCCGGCGAAATAGAGCACCTTGCTGCCGGCCCGGCGGAACGCCTGGCCGATCGAGAAGAGCACGGCGTTGCCGAGGCCGCCGCCCACCAGCACGACGGTCTCGCCCGGCTCGATCTCGGTCGGCGCGCCGGTCGGGCCCATGACGATCACCGGCTCGCCCGGCTTCAGCATGGCGCAGAGATCGGACGACCCGCCCATCTCCAGCGCGATCAGCGACAGCAGGCCCTTCTCCTTGTCGACCCAGGCGCCGGTCAGCGCCAGGCCTTCCATGGTGAGCAGGGTGCCTTCGGCGCGCAGCGACCGCGCCTCGTAGTTCTGCAGCCGGTAGAACTGACCGGGTTCGAAATTGCGCGCGGCCGCGGGCGCCTCGACGATCACCTCGATGATGGTCGGCGTCAGTCGGTCGACGCGCACCACACGGGCACGCCACGAACGGTTGGCCTCGTCGAGGATCTCGGCTGGCGTACGCTTCGGCGGCGGCAGCGCGATCATCGAGCGCGTCAGCACCGGATAGCCCTGCTTGGCGCCGCCCATTGCCTTCACGACATTGCCCGCGAAGGACGGATGCAGGTCGCCGAAGAACGACATGAAACGATTGTCGGCGTGGCGATACATCAGCACACGCACGTCGCCGGGCTTGCAGACGCGCTCGGGCGTCGCGGCATTGCCCTCCTCGTCGAGGGCGCGGAAATACTTGCCGTCGATGAAGGCGTGCATCGCATCCTCGCGCGCCAGCACCGTGTTGGGCTGCGTGCCCGCCGCGACAAGGATGGTGCGGGCCGGCAAGGTCGCCTCGACCTTGGCGCCGTTCTGCTCGCCCGCGACCTTCAACGCCTTCGCCTGCCCCGCCTCGTCGATCTCGACGGCGACGGGCGACAGGCCTTCGACGAAGCGGATGTCCTCCTCGAACGCCTTGAGCACTTCCTCGTGGTTCAGCGTGTAGGATGGCGAGTCGATCAACCGGCGGCGATAGACGAGCGAGACGCCGCCCCAACCGTTCACCAGCTTCGTGATCGCGGGCTCGCGGCCCTCGCGCGCCGCCAGCTCGCGCTCGGCGCGGATGGCCTGCGCGTGCGCGATGAACTCATCGGCGATCTCGCGTTCCTCGGGCGACCAGTTCACACCCACCGCCGCCTCGCCACGTTCGGCGACCAGCGTCTCATGACGCGCCAGGAATTTCTCGACCTGCAGCGGATAGTAGGCGAGCGATTCCGTCGCCGTATCGATCGCGGTCAGGCCACCGCCGATCACCACGACCGGCAGTCGGATCTGCAGGTTGGCGATGGAATCCTTTTTGGCAGCGCCCGTGAGCTGCAGCGCCATCAGGAAATCCGACGCCGCGCGCACGCCGCGCGCGAGACCATTCGGCAGGTCGAGCACGGTCGGCTTGCCCGCGCCGGCGCAGAGCGCGATATGGTCGAAGCCCATGGCGAAGGCGCTTTCGACCGTCACCGTGCCGCCGAAACGCACGCCGCCGAACATCGAGAACTGCGCCCGCCGTTCCAGCAGCAGCCGCACCATCTTCAGGTAGTTCTTGTCCCAGCGGACGGTGATGCCGTACTCGGCAACGCCGCCGAAGCCTGCCATCGCGCGCTCGCCGAGATTCTCGCGCAAGGTCGCGACGTCCTTCACGGCTGCGAAGCCGACGCGCGTACCGTCCATGAGCACGCCCGACTGCGTCTCGGGCAGCGGCTCGATCTTGAGCCCGTCGATGCCGACCACGGTGTGGCCGTCATTCATCAGGTGATGCGCGAGGTTGAAGCCGGCGGGGCCCAGGCCGACTACCAGCACGGTGCGCCCGGTCGAGGGACGCGGGATCGGGCGGCGCAGGTTCAGCGGATTCCAACGCGTCAGCAGCGAGTAGATCTCGAAGCCCCATGGCAGCGCGAGCACGTCCTTCAGGGTGCGGGTCTCGATCTGCGGGATGTCGACCGGCTCCTGCTTCTGGTAGATGCAGGCCTTCATGCAGTCGTTGCAGATGCGGTGGCCGGTCGCCGCCAGCAGCGGATTGTCGACCGCGGCCATTGCCAGCGCGCCGATGGAGAAGCCCTCGCTTTTCAGCAGGTTCATCTCCGAGATCTTTTCCTCGAGCGGACAGCCCGCGAGCGTTACGCCGAACGGCGACTTCTGGAAAGCCCCGGTCTTGCGGTCCTTGAGGCCGCGCGAGCAACTGTCCTTACCCTGGTTGTGACACCAGATGCAGTAATTGGCGTGATCGAGAGCGCGGACCAGGTCGAAGCCCTGGTCGGTCAGCGCGAAGCCCTCGCGATGGCGCAGCATCGGGCGCGGCAGCTTCATGCGGGTGACGCCGTCCACGATTTCGGTCTCGATCGGCACGAGATGCTCGAAGTCGAGCTTGTGCGGCACCTTGAACAGCGGCCCATCGAGGTGCCGGCGCTTGCCCTCGGGATTGTGCAGCGCCCAGGCGGCATATTCGGCAAGAGCCGTGACCTGCGGCGTCGGCGTCTCGACCTTGAACTCGGCGCCAATCAGGTCACGGACGGCCAGCGCAAAGGCCAGCTCCCAGGCCTCCAGCCCGTCCGCCAGCTTCACCGGCAAATCGATCGCCGCCGTGACCGTCGCGCCGTCGAGCGCGATGGCAACGTCGGGCTTCAGCGCGCGGGTGACGTAGCGCTGCACGAACAGGCGCTTGCAGTCGTAGAGTGGCGCCAGCCGGCTGTGGCGCTCGCGCAGCGCCGTCGCTTCCGCAGTCACCCCGAAAAGCGCGCCGACGAAATCCTCGAGCGGCCGCGCCACCTCGATCAGCAGGTTGGATTCGTCCTTGGCCGCCAACGCCTCGGGCGTGGCGCGCGCGGCCATCAGGCGGGCATGGGCGTCGACGTTGGCGTCCTTCAGCCACTCCACGAAGGCGGCATCGAGGCGGGCAATACCCTCACGGTCGTGAAGATCGTCGAAGCTGAGCCCATGCATCAGCGGTGGGACCAGCCGGAAATAAGACATTGACGAGGATCCAGGGCGAGAGGGCAGGCCGTTCGTCTACGAACTGATTAAACAGGCCGCCCCGGACGAGTGCAAGAGTCGCAGGTCGCGGCGGGCATGAGCGACATTTATGCCTGATGACGCCGCCGTCTCCTTCGCCCATGGTCCGGCCGCCATGCAGCAAGTCCCCGCCTCCGTGCGCCAGTGGCTGATCGTCGTCGCCGGCATGATCTTCTTCATGATCGTGATCGGCGCCCTGACGCGGCTGACCGAATCGGGCCTGTCGATGGTCGAGTGGCGGCCGGTCACCGGCTGGCTGCCACCGCTGTCCGACGCGGCCTGGCAGGCGGAGCTGCAGAAGTACCTGGCCTCGCCGCAGGGCCGTATGGTGAACCACACCTTCACGGTCCCGGAATTCCGCGAAATCTTCTGGCTGGAATATATCCACCGCCTGTGGGGCCGGCTGATCGGCGTCGTCTTCGCGGTGCCGCTCGCCTGGTTCTGGTGGCGCGGCGCGCTCAATGCGCATCTCAAGCCACGCCTGTTCGGCCTTCTTGTGCTGGGCGGCCTGCAGGGCGCGCTCGGCTGGGCGATGGTGGCGTCGGGCCTCGTCGACCGGCCTTCGGTCAGCCACTACAGGCTCGCCGCGCACCTCATGCTGGCGGTCGTGCTCTATGCCTACACTGTCTGGCTGATCCTGGAGCTCATTCCCCACGGCATCCGCCGCAACGATCCCAAAGTCGCACGTAAGTCGACGGCGCTGATCGGCTTCCTGCTGGTCGTGATGGTCTGGGGCGCGTTCATGGCCGGCCTCCGCGCCGGCACCTCGCACAGCACCTTCCCCACCATGTCGGGCTACTGGATCCCGCCCGGGATGTTCGACCTCTCGCCGGGGTGGATCAACTTCTTCGAGAACGGCACGACCATCCAGTTCGTCCATCGTTGGCTGGCGAAGCTCCTGTTCCTCGGCGTGCTGGTCATGGCGTGGCGTGCCCCGCGATCTGAGACCCTGGCAGCGGCGGCCATGGCCTTCTTCCAGTTGGGGCTGGGCATTGCCACGATCCTGAGCGGCGTCAGCATTCCCATCGCCACGCTCCACCAGGCCGGCGCCGTGCTGCTCCTGACGACCCTAATCGTCGTGCGCCACCGCGCGATGCCTTCGCCGCAGCGGCCCGTCTCGGCTATTCTGCGGGGATGACCGGCAAACCCGCCGCCGCCGCCTCCCTGCTGAAACGGCCCGTTGTCGTGGCGTCGTTCGCGATTGCCGTCGCGTCGGCAGCGGGTGTCGGCGCATGGGTGAGCCGCTCGCCGGAGGACGCTCCGGAAGCGCCGGCCATCGTGGCGCCCGCTGAGCCTCCGCAGCCTCCCCGTCCAGACACGCCGGCGGCCCCTCCGGCAGCGCCGCCCGCGCCTCCAAGAAGCGATCTTCTCCGCGTGCCGGCTGCTGAACCGCTGCCGGCGCCACCCCCGCCTTCTCCGACTCCGGTGTCGTCGGCGCCCGACAAGCCCAGCGACTGGGCAACCCTGCCGATCGGCGAGTTGCGCAGCCTCGCCGAGGCCAACGACATCGCCGCCATGGAAGAACTTGCGCGTCGGCTGGTGCAGGGCGTCGGCGTGCCGAAGGACCAGCAGGCTGGCGCAGGCTGGCTCCTGCGCGCGGCGCAGGCCGGCTCGGTTCAGTCGGCCTTCAATGTCGCGGTCATGTACGAGCGCGGCTTCGTGATGGAGCGCAACTTTCCGCGGGCCGTCGCCTGGTATCGCAGGGCCGTCGAGGGCAACCTGGCAATCGCCAAGCACAACCTCGCCCTGATGCTGCGCGACGGGAAGGGCACCACGCGCGACGGCAAGGAGGCGGTCGAACTCCTGCACTCGGCCGCGCGCCAAGGAATGGCTGCGTCGATGTTCAGCCTGGGCGAATGCTACGAGCGCGGCGAGGCGGTGCCGAAGGATCTGGCAATGGCCATGGCCTGGTTCGCGATCGCCGCCGAGTTCGAACGGCAGACGAACCGGGGGGCCGAGACCGCGCTGGCCAAGACGTCCGCCGCGCGCGCGCAGGGGGTGCAGCGCGGACTGACGCAGGAAGACCTGCAAAAGGCCGAGCAAATCGGGCAGGGCGAGTTCAAGCGCATCGTCGAAGCGATGCAGCGACCGGCGAGGCCTCAGGTGCGCCTCGCCCCCGTCCCGCCGGTCGAAGTCGCTGCAGCGATTCCTTCACCCGCGCCGGCGCGGGTGGGTGCCCTTCCTCCGTTGCCGCCGCCCGACCTCGATCCGCCGGACTGGCCCAAGGCCGGCAAGGACCAAGTCAAGATCATCCAGCAGGCATTGTTCGATCTCAAGCTGCTGCGCGACAAGCCCGATGGCACCTTGGGACCGATGACGCGCGCCGCCATCCGGACGTACCAGCGCATCAATGCCCAGCGCGAGACCGGCGAACCCACCAAGGAACTCTACGCAACCTTGAAGGAAGCGGTCGCCCGTCACGAAACGTCGGTTGCGGTTGCCGCCGCGACACCGCCGAAAGCCGAGGCGCCGAAGGTCGAACCGCCCAAGCCAATCGAGATCGCAGCCGCGGAGCCACCGGCGCCGCCACCGAGTTCAGCCGACATCGCCACGCTCATGCCAGCGCCACCCGAGCCGCCGAAGCCGATCGAGCTCGCCGCCGCAGAGACGGCTCTGCCGCCGAGTTCGGAAGACATCACCAAACTCATGCCGGCGCAGCCCGAGCCGCCGAAGGCCATCGTCATCGCTGCCGCCGAGACAACGTCGCCGCCAAGTTCGGCCGACATCTCGAAGCTCATGCCGGCACCACCCGAGCCGCCGAAGCCAATCGAACTCGCCGCCGCAGAGACGACGTCGCCGCCGAGTTCGGCTGACATCGCGAAGCTCATGCCGGCACCGCCCGAGCCGCCGAAGCCCATCGTCATTGCCGCCGCCGAGACAACGCCGCCGCCAAGCTCGGCCGACATCACGAAGCTCATGCCGGCACCACCCGAGCCGCCGAAGCCAATTCAACTTGCCGCCGCTGCGGCTCCGCCACCGCCCCCCACCTCGGCAGATATCGCCAAGGCCGCTCCGCCGGCGCCGCCCGCGCCCAAGCCGATCCAGCTTGCTGCCGCCGCGCCTCCACCGCCGCCGCCAACATCGGCCGACATCGCAAAGGCTGCTCCCCCGGCACCGCCCGCGCCCAAGCCGATACAGCTCGCCGCAGCAGCGCCGCCTCCGCCACCGCCCACCTCGGCAGATATCGCCAAGGCCGCTCCTTCGGCACCGCCCGCTCCCAAGCCGATACAGCTCGCCGCAGCAGCGCCGCCTCCGCCACCGCCCACCTCGGCAGATATCGCCAAGGCCGCTCCTTCGGCACCGCCCGCTCCCAAACCGATCCAGCTCGCCGCCGCTGCGCCTCCGCCACCGCCACCAACATCGGCCGACATCGCAAAGGCTGCTCCTTCGGCGCCGCCGGCGCCCAAGCCGATCCAGCTCGCCGCCGCGGCGCCTCCGCCGTCGCCGCCAACCTCGGCCGACATCGCAAAGGCGGCTCCCCCGGCGTCGCCCGCGCCCAAGCCGATCCAGCTCGCTGCCGCGGCGCCTCCTCCACCGCCGCCAACCTCGGTGGACATCGCAAAGGCCACTCCCCCGGCGTCGCCCGCGCCCAAACCGATACAGCTCGCCGCCGCGGCTCCTCCGCCGTCGCCGCCAACCTCGGCTGATATCACCAAGGCCACGCCCGTCGATCCCGATGCGTGGCCGTCGACCGCGGCCGGTCAGCTCAAGGCGGTCCAGGCGTTGCTGGGCGAGCTGAGGTTCTACGAGAAAGCCCCGGACGGCCGTATGGGCCCGGCGACACAAGCGGCCATCCGCGAATACGAAGGGCTGGCAGGCCTCAAGGTCACAGGCCAAGCGAGCAAGGAGCTGTTCGACTCGCTTAAGGAGATGCAGCGCCTGGTGACGCCCAAGCCGAAGGGCGGCTCAAACTAGACGGCCGGCGTGACGCCACCAGGAAGCGGGAAGAAGCGACGCCGCGCGTCTTGCTGCCTCGATGGTTCCATAGAGGCCGAAGCAGGTCGCCCCGCTGCCGCTCATCGCGACATGGGCGACTCCGTCGCTCTGCCGCAGCCGCTCCAGCACAATGCCGACTTCCGGCTGCAGCGAGATCGCGGCCTCCGTCAGGTCGTTGCCGCGTCGCGCGAGATCGCCGGCGAATTCGCTGAGGTCCCGCCAGCCGTTGCCGAACGGCATTGCCTCGGAGAAGCCTCCCTGCCGTGCGCCGAAGACGGCAGGCGTCGGCAGGGCGACGCCGGGATTGACCAGCAGGATGGCGCAGGACGGCAAAGCCGGCACGGGCGCGAGACGCTCGCCGATGCCCGAGGCCAGCGCCGGCCGGCCGGCGAGGCACATCGGCACGTCGGCGCCGAGTGCTGCGGCAAGGTCGAACAGTTCCTCCTGGGGCATGGCCACGCGCCATAGCTCAATCAATGCGAGGAGCGCAGCGGCGGCATCGGCCGAGCCGCCGCCGAGCCCCGCCGCCACGGGAATGCGCTTGGTGAGACGCAGCGCGGCGCGCGGCGCCACCCCGGCGCGACCGGCCAGCAAGCGCGCGGCCTTCAGCACCAGATTGTCGGCGTCGCCTTCGAGTGACGCGGCGGCGGGTCCGACGATCTCGAGGGAAAGGTCGGACGCGGGCGCGACCTCGATCTCGTCGGCGAGATCGGTGAAGGCTATCAGCGAATCGAGCAGGTGATAGCCGTCGGTGCGGCGCCCGACGACCTTCAGCCAGAGATTGACCTTGGCTCGTGCGAGCGGCACGCCCCGATCAGCCGCCCTGCTTGGTGTCGGCGGCCTTCTCGTAGACGGTCGGCTTGTCGTTCGACGTGTTCAAGCCGTTGGCGATCTTGTCCTGGATGACCGGCAGGCGATCCTTGTCGGGATTCTGGTGCAGCGCGCGCTCCCACTGGAAGCGCGCCTCGCGACGGCGCCCGACATGCCAGTAGGCGTCGCCGAGATGATCGGTGATCGTGGAATCGTCACCCTTCTGCTCGGTCGCGCGCTCCAGCCACTCGACCGCCTTCTCGAACTGGCCGAGCCGGTAGTAGGCCCAGCCCACGCTGTCGGTGATGGAGCCGTCGTCCGGCCGCAGCTCGGTCGCGCGCTCCAGCATCTTCATGCCTTCCTGAAGATGCAGGCCCTGGTCGATCCAGCTGTAGCCGAGATAGTTCAGGACGTAGGGCTGCTCGGGCGAGAGCTCGAGCGCCTTCTTCATGTCGGCCTCGGCCTTCGGCCAGTTCTTGGTGCGCTCGAGCACGATGCCGCGGCCGAAATAGACCTGCCAGTGCCGCTCGTCGGGCGTACCCAGGCGAGAGATGGCCGTGTCGTAGGCGGCAACCGCCTCGGCAAACTTGTCCTTGCCGCGCAGCAGGTCGGCCAGCGTGAGCGCCGCATCGATGCGATCAGGTTTCTCGGCCACCAGCGTCTTGAGGCGCTCGACGGCCTGGTCGAACTTGTCTTCCTGGGCGTCGAGTGCCGCCGTCCGCAGCCTCGCCTGCCAGTAGAGCGGCGAGTTCGGGCCGATCTTGCCAAGTGCTGCGACCGCCTTGGGGATCTGGTGGAACTGCTCGTAGAGGCCCGCGATCATGAGCCAGGCGAAGTCCTGGTCCGGCTTCAGCGCGGTGGCGAGCTGATAGAAGATCAGCGCCAGGTCGGTGCGCTGGTTGCGCGGGTCGGAGGCCAGGATGCCGCCGATGTCGAACAGGATCTCGGCGATGCCCGAGGCCGGCGTCGGCGGCTTGGGCATCGGCGCATTGGGGCCCATCAGCCCGTCCATGACGACGGAGTCGCTGTAGCGCGTGCCGTACGTCTTCAGCATCTCGCGCGCTTCGGCGTCCTTGCCGAGACGCCGCAGCCCTTCGGCGACGGATATCGTGGTGCGCAGCCCGTTGCGGTCGATCGACATCGCGCGCCGGTACTTCGCCTCAGCCGCGGCCTTGTCGCCCGCCATCTCGTCGATCTGTCCCTCGATCACCAGCGACGGCGCTTCGGAGCGCTCGCCGGCCGGCGGCTTCAGGCGCACCAACAGGGCGCGCGCGGCCGAGTAGTCCTTTTCGCCGGCCTTGAGCCAGGCCATCACATATTCGCGCAGCGTGCCGAGCTGGTTCTCGGCGCCGATCCTGGTGAGCTGCTGCTCGGCGGCCTTGTATTCGCCCTTCTTGATGGCTTCGACCGCCATCACGAGATTGGCGAAGCCGTCGCCCGGGCGCGTCGTCAGCACGGCCGGCGCCAGCTCGGCGGCCGAATCGATGCGGCCGGCATACATTCGCAAGCGGAAGACGGCATAGATCAGCTCGGGATCGAGCGGCGTCTGCGTCAGCGCCTGATCCATCTGCTCGGCCGCGGTGTCGTAGTCGTGGTCCTGCTCGGCGACGCGGGCGGCGAGATACCGGCCCTGCAGCGAGATCGGCGCCAGGCGCTGGCCGGGCTGGACCGCCGGCGGCCGGGTCGTCGGCGGCCTGGCGCCGCCCTGGGGGGCCGAACCCTGCTGGGCCTGGCTGGAGAGAGGAAGAGCGAACAGCAGCGCGGCGGAAAGCAGCGCGAAGGGGGTGCGGTTCATGCGTCTCACATGTTGGGGTAGTTGGGACCGCCGCCGCCTTCGGGCACGGTCCAATCGATGTTCTGCGCGGGATCCTTGATGTCGCACGTCTTGCAGTGCACGCAGTTCTGCGCGTTGATCTGGAAGCGCGGCTGGCCGTTGTCCGCGGTCACGACTTCGTAGACGCCGGCCGGGCAGTAGCGCTGTGCGGGCTCGGCATAGAGCGGCAGGTTCACCGCGATCGGGATCGACGGATCGCGCAGCTTCAGGTGAACCGGCTGGTCCTCCTCGTGGTTGGTGTTCGACAGGAACACCGAGGAAAGCTTGTCGAAGGAGATCACGCCGTCGGGCTTGGGATACTGGATCGGCTGGAACTCGCTGGCCGGGCGCAGCGTCTCGTGATCGGCCTTGGTGTGACGCAGGGTCCACGGCACGCGGATGCCGAGATCGTGCAGCCACATGTCCATGCCGCCGTACAGCGTGCCGAGTGTGGTGCCCCACTTCAGCGCCGGCTTCACGTTGCGCACCTTGTCGAGGTCCTTCCAGACCCACGACGCCTTCAGCTTCACCGGATAGGCGATCAGCTCGTCGCCGCCGGTCTTGCCGCCGGCCAGCGCCTCGAACGCCGCTTCGGCCGCCAGCATGCCGCTCTTCACCGCATTGTGGCTGCCCTTGATGCGCGGCACGTTGACGAAGCCGGCCGAGCAGCCGATCAGCGCGCCGCCCGGGAAGGTGAGCTTCGGCACCGACTGCAGGCCACCCTCGTTGATGGCGCGCGAGCCGTAGACTAGGCGCTTGCCGCCCTTGAGATACTTGGCGACGTCGGGATGGGTCTTGAAGCGCTGGAACTCGTCGAACGGCGAGAGATACGGATTCTCGTAGCTCAAGTGCACCACGAGCCCGATGGCGACCAGGTTGTCGCCGAAATGGTACATGAACGAGCCGCCCGAGCTGTTCGTCTCCGACAGCGGCCAGCCCTGCGAGTGCACGACGAGGCCCTTGCGGAAGTTGGCCGGATCGACCTGCCAAAGCTCCTTGATGCCGATGCCGAACTTCTGCGGATCGACGCCGTCGCGCAGGTCGAACTTGGCCATCAGCTGCTTGGCGATCGACCCGCGCACGCCCTCGCCGATCAGCGTGTACTTGGCGTGCAGCTCCATGCCGGGCGTGTAGCTGTCCTTGTGCGTGCCGTCCTTGGCGATGCCCATGTCGCCCGTGGCGACGCCCTTCACCGAGCCGTCCTCGTTGTAGAGGATCTCGGCGGCCGCGAAGCCCGGATAGATCTCGACGCCGAGTTCCTCGGCCTGCTGGCCGAGCCAGCGGCAGACTTCGCCCAGGCTGACGATGTAGTTGCCGTGGTTGTTCATCAGCCGCGGCAGCAGGAAATTCGGAAAGCGGTAGGAGCCGCCCTTGGTGAAGAACAGGAACTGGTCGTCGGTGACCTGGGTCTCGAGCGGCGCGCCCTTTTCCTTCCAGTCGGGAATGAGCTCGTTGAGGCCGATCGGATCGACGACGGCGCCCGACAGGATGTGGGCGCCCAATTCCGAGCCCTTCTCGATCAGGCAGACGGACACTTCGTGGTTGCGCTCGGCGGCGAGCTGCTTCAGGCGGATCGCGGCCGACAGTCCGGCCGGACCGCCGCCCACGATCACCACGTCGTACTCCATCGCCTCGCGCGTCATGCCCATCTCGCTCTGCAATTTCATTTTCCTGATGGACGCACGCCTGTCGGGCGGCAATCCTTTGATTTAGATAGCCTGTCGGGGGCAGGATCGCCACCCGCTGAAAAGGGGAATTCCTTTGCCTGAGTTGATCGAAATCGAGAGCAAGACCTTCTCTGCACGTGATTTCAGGCTGGAAAGTGGCAAGACGCTACCCGTCCTCGAACTGGCCTATGAAACCTACGGGACGCTCTCGCCGGCCAAGGACAATGCGATCCTCGTCGTGCACGGCTACACCTCGTCCCATCACGCTGCAGGCAAGAATGCAGCCGGCAAGCATGGTCGGGGCGTCACCGAAGGGTCCGCCGGCTGGTTCGACGGGCTGATCGGTCCGGGCAAGGCCATCGACACCGACCGCTACTTCGTGGTCTCGGTGAACGCACTCGGTTCGGCGCACGGAAGCTCCGGGCCCAACGCCACCGATCCCGGCACCGGCAAGCCCTACGGCCCGACCTTCCCCGAGATCACGCTGCGCGACATGGTGGCCAGCCAAAAGCTGCTGGTCGATTCGCTCGGACTGAAGAGCCTCGTCGCGGTCGTCGGCCCGTCGATGGGCGGCTTCCAGTCCTTCCAGTGGGCCGCCTCCTTCCCCGGCTTCATGAAGGGCATCGCGGCTTCCGTCACCTCGCCGCGCGCGCCCAACCGCCTCGGCGGGCTCGAGGCGCTGCAGGCGCGGCTCGCCGGCGATCCGAACTGGAACGGCGGCTGGTACTACGAGAATGGCGGCATTCCCGGCACGCTGGAGCAGATCCGCTACGAGACGCTGCTGAACTACGGCCAGGGCGAGGCCGAGGCCAAGATCGCCGCCAAGAGCTGGGCGAAGATCTACGACGGCCATTCTCTGGTCACCCTGCGGCGCGCGATCGACGGGTTCGACATCACCAAGCAGTACGAGCAGCTGAAGAAGACGAAGGTCCTCTACGTCATCTCCAAGACCGACAAGCTGTTCGACCTCACCGACTGCGCCGCCTACGCGCTCGACATGCGCAAGGCCGGCGTCGACCTCACCTATGTCGAGATGCCGTCGGACAAGGGCCACATGGCGAGCCATGCCGACGCCGCGATGTGGGCGCCGATCCTGGGCGCCTTCATCAAGAGCCTGGCATGACCGACACGGCGTTCTCTCCGCAGGACGCCGCGGCGCTTTTGCGCTGGTACGTCGATCACGGTCTCGACGAGACGATCGGCGAGGAGGCGATCGACCGTTTCGCGCTGCCGCCGCCCGCCGCAGTCGCCGTTGCTGCGGCCGCTCTTGCCGCTACGACGCCGGCCGCACCGACGCCGATCCGCGCTCCCGTCGCACCGCCGGTCGTGCGCGCGCCCGTGCCGCTGGAATCACCCCAGCTTGCCGAGGACGCGCGCGTGGTCGCGCGCCAGGCGAACACCATCGCCGAGCTCGAGGAGGCCGTCCGTGCCTTCGAAGGCTGCGCGTTGAAGCGCACCGCCAAGAACACCGTGTTCGCCGACGGCGTCGCCGGCTCAGCCGTGATGATCGTGGGCGAGGCGCCCGGCGCCGACGAGGATCGGCTGGGCAAGCCGTTCGTGGGCGTCAGCGGCCAGCTCATGGACCGCATGTTCTCGGCCATCGGCATGAGCCGCGAGCGCGACCTCTACATCACCAACATTCTCTTCTGGCGCCCGCCCGGCAACCGCACGCCGACCCTGGCCGAGCAGGCGATCTGCCTCGCCTTCACGCGCCGCCACATCGAACTCGCCAAGCCGAAGATCGTCGTGCTGGCCGGCGGCACCGCGGTGAAGGCCGTGCTGAACACGACCGAGGGCATCACGCGCCTGCGCGGCAAGTGGACGTCGCTGACGCTCGACGACGGCACCGAAGTCCCGGCCCTGCCCACCTTCCACCCGGCCTACCTGCTGCGCACCGCGGCCAGCAAACGCCAGAGCTGGGCGGATTTGCTGTCGCTCGACAAGCGCCTGAAGGATCTGGGCGTTCGCTGACAGACAATCGCCTATCCCGTTGAAATGTCTCGATCTTTTGGCAGCTCGAAGAGGATGAAAGGCGCCTCAGTGCGCCTCCGGGGCGAAAGAGGGGATTTTCCCTTTCAATTGTTTCGTATATTTCGTTTGTTTCGTTTACGCTGACAGACGGGCACCGGGTTCGCCGCCCGGTCCTTATGCGCCCGGGACTCAGAGTTTCTTCTTCAAGAAGAACTTCTCATGTCCCGGCGGAAAATCGTCAAGCGTGGCAAAGACTTCGTAGCCGCGCTTCTCATAGAAGGGGCGGGCCTGCCAGGTGTGGGTGTCGAGATGCGCGGAATGACAGCCACGCATGCGGGCGTAATCCTCGGCAGCATCCATGAGGCGCGTCGCATGGCCCTGCCCGCGCAGCGCCTCGTCGACCCAAAGTGTCGAGACGAACAGCCAGTCCGACCAGATGGCGCCCAGCAGGCCGCCCAGGATCTCGCCCTTCTCGCCTTTCAGGAAGATTTTACAAGGATAGTAGTCGGACTTGCCCGTGCGGCTCGAATTGAACATCGAGAGACGGTCGCCCACGTAATCTGCGGCCCGCGTGTTGTCGGGATCGAAAAGGAGTTCGACCTTTTCCATCTCCCCCTCCCTCAAAAACTCAGCGCATCGCCGCGCGCTGGCGGACCAGCGCCAGCACGCTGCGGCCGATCGGCATGTCGACGCCGACCCATTCCGACATCTCGACGACGGCGCCCAGCAGCGCCTCGATCTCGAGCGGGCGGCCGCGTTCGAGGTCCTGCAGCATCGAGGTCTTGTGGGCGCCGACTTCGGCGCCGCCCGCGATGCGCTTGTCGACGTTGATGGCGAACTTCACGCCGAGCTTCTCGGCCACCGTCTGGCCCTCGACCATGAGGGCGCGACAGACCGCATGCGTGCCGGGATCGCCGATCACCTTGTCGAGCGTCGCGCCGGTCAGCGCGCTGATCGGGTTGAAGGCCATGTTGCCCCAGAGCTTCACCCACAGCTCGTCGCGGATGCGCGGCCGCACCGGCGCCTTGAGGCCGGCCTTGATCAGCAGGTCCGAGAACTTAGCCGCCCGCTCGCTGCGGCTACCGTCCGGCTCGCCCAGGGTGAAGCGGTCGCCATAGGTGTGCTCGATGACGCCCGGCTCGACCACGTCGGCCGCGGGATAGACGATGCTGCCCAGCACCTGCGAGGGCGGCAGCGCGGCCGTCAGCTCGCCGCCGTGATCGACCGACGCGATCAGCTTACCCTCGAACTCGCCGCCGAGCTTGTAGGTGTACCACCAGGGCACGCCGTTGATTGCGGCCACGATGGTCGTGTTCGGCCCGATCAGCGGCTTGAGCTGCGCCATCGCCGGCGCCAGCGAATGCGCCTTCAGGGTCAGGACCAGATAATCCTGCGGCCCGATCTCCTTCGGGTCGGAGGCGACGCGAGGTTCCGTCACCGTCTCCTTGCCTTCGCTCAGCAGCACGAGGCCCCTTGTGCGCAGCGCCTCGCCATGAGGGCCGCGCGCCACGACGGTGACGGGCGTGCCCGCCATTTCCAGCTTGGCCGCCATCAGGCCGCCGATGGCGCCGGCACCGAATACGCAGATCGAGGTCACGTTACTGTCCTCAGGCCTTGGCTTCGCCGAGGCCGAGCTTCGCGGCCAGGCCGATGCGCTGCAGCTTGCCGGTGGCGCCCTTCGGAATCTCGGTCACGAACACCACCTTGCGCGGCACCTTGAAGTCGGCGGCCTGCTTGGCCACGAAGTCGCGCAGCTCGCGCTCCGTCGCCTCGTGACCTGCCCGCAGCACGACGACCGCACCGACATCCTCTCCCAGCATGGGATGCGGGATGGCGAAGGTCACGCACTGCTCGACCGCGGCATGGTCCATCAGGATCGTGTCGATCTCGATCGGGCTGATCTTCTCGCCGCCGCGGTTGATGATCTCCTTGAGGCGGCCGGTGAGGAACAGGTAGCCGTCCTCGTCGAAGCGGCCCTGGTCACCGGTGCGGAACCAGCCCTCGGCGAACGCCTTCAGGTTGGCGTCGGGATTGTTGTCGTAGCCCGCGGTGACGTTCGGACCCTGGATCACGACCTCGCCGATCGTGCCCTGCGGCAGGAAGTGGCCGGCCTCGTCCATGATCGCGATCTTCGGACCTGCGGGAAGTCCGACGGCGCCCGGCTTGCGCTTGCCCGGGGGCAGCGCGTTGGACGCCATCTGATGGCTGGCCTCGGTCATGCCGTAGGCCTCGATCACCGGGCAGTCGAACGCGGCTTCGAGTTCGAGCATCACCTGCGGCGGCAGCGAGGCCGACGAGGAGCGGATGAACCGCAGCTTGGCGGCCTTCGCGGCATCGGCATGGCTGCGCAGGCGCGTCAGGATCGCCTGGTGCATGGTCGGCACGGCCGTGTACCAGGTGGGCTTCACCTCTTCGAGCTGGGCGAAGAAGCGCAGCGCGTTGAAGCCCGGCGTGCACGAGACCGCGGCGCCGGCACCCAGCGACGAGAGCGTCGCGGCGATCAGCCCGTGGATGTGGAACAGCGGCATGATGTTCATGCAGCGGTCGGCCGGCGTCAGCGAGAGCGACGCCGCGATATGGCGCGCCGAAGCCGCGAGATTGGCGGTCGACAGCGGCACGATCTTCGGCCGTGCCGTCGTGCCCGAGGTGTGCAGCACCAGTGCGATCTCGCCATCGACCGAGGTGCCGGGGCTCGCCGCGTTGGCCGGCTTCAGCGCCGACACGTCGAGCGTGAAGCTGCCGGCCGGACCGCCTTCCGTCGCGATCAGTTCGATGATCGGCACGCCGACCTTCTCGGCCATCGCGCGCACCGGGCTGTCCATGCCCTTCTGCACGATCACGGCCTTGGGCTTCAGGTCGTCGAGATAGAACTCGAACTCGTCGGCACGATAGGCGGGATTGAGCGGCGCCGAGCTGGTGCCCGAGGCCACGGCGATGAACGACGACGCCATCTCCGGCCCGTTCGGCGCGACCATGGCGACACGATCGCCACGGCCGATGCCGACGCCGTTCAGCGTCGCCAGCGTGTCGTCGGTGAGCTTCTTCAGGCCGGCATAGGTGAGCCACGGCCGACCCGGCGCGCCGATGGCCGGCGCGTCGGGCTTGCCCGCGGACGTGACGTCGTAAACGGTCTTGATCATCGGGATGTCCTTACGCCGCCGCCTTCTCGTCGGCGATGATGCGGTCATAGGCCGGCAGGGTCAGGAACTCGTAGAACTGCGGCTGCTCGACCAGGTCGATCATGAGCTGCGCGGAGTCCTCGTAGCGGCCCTTGTTGTAGGCCTCCTCGCCGATCTGCGCCTTCACCTTGTCGTTCTCCTCGCGCACGATCTGGCGGACGAGTTCCTTGGTGATGACACGGCCGTCGTCGAGCTTCTGGTTGTGGCGCACCCACTGCCAGACCTGCGCGCGGCTGATCTCGGCGGTGGCGGCGTCTTCCATCAGGTTGAACAGCGGCACGCAGCCGATGCCGCGCAGCCAGGCCTCTACATAGCCGATGCCGACGGCCACGTTCTGGCGCAGGCCCGCCTCGGTCTTCGGACCGGCCGGGATCTGGATCAGGTCGGCGGCCGTCACGTGCACGTCCTGGCGCTTGCGGGCGATCTGGTTCGGCTCCTTCATCACGGCGTCGAACTCGGCCTTGGCGATCGGCACGAGACCCGGATGCGCGACCCAGGTGCCGTCATGGCCGTCGCCGGCCTCGCGCTTCTTGTCGGCGTGGACGCGGCCCATCGCCTCGTCATTGGCCTTCGGGTCGTTCTTGATCGGAATCTGCGCCGCCATGCCGCCCATCGCGTGCACTTCGCGGCGGTGGCAGGTCTTGATCACGAGCTGGCTGTAGGAGCGCAGGAAGTGCGAGGTCATGCCGACCGTGCCGCGATCCGGCAGCACCGCCCACTCCTGCTCGCGGAACTTCTTGATGAAGGAGAAGATGTAGTCCCAGCGGCCGCAGTTGAGGCCGGCCGAATGGTCCTTCAGCTCCCACAGGATCTCGTCCATCTCGAAGGTGGCGACGATCGTCTCGATCAGCACGGTGGCCTTGATCGACTTCTGCGGCACGCCGAGCGCGTCCTGTGCTGCAACAAACACGTCGTTCCAGAGGCGCGCCTCGAGATGGCTCTCCATCTTCGGCAGGTAGAAGTACGGGCCGGTGCCGCGCGACAGCGCTTCCTTGGCGTTGTGGAAGAAGTAGAGGCCGAAATCGAACAGCGAGCCCGACATCGGCTTGCCGTCGACCGTCACGTGCTTCTCGAGCAGGTGCCAGCCGCGCGGGCGCACGAACAGCACCGCGGTCTTTTCGTTCAGCTTGTAGGACTTGCCGTTGTTGGGATCGAGATAATCGATCTCGCGGCGCACCGCGTCGGCCAGGTTGAACTGGCCCTCGATCATGTTGGCCCAGGTCGGGGTCGAGGCGTCCTCGAAGTCGGCCATGAAGACGTTGGCGCCGCAGTTCAGCGCGTTGATGATCATCTTGCGATCGACCGGCCCGGTGATCTCGACTCGGCGATCGAGGATGTCCTTGGGGAGCGGCGCGACCGTCCAGTCGCTCTCGCGGATCTTGGCGGTCTCCGGCAGGAAATCGGGCTTCTCGCCGGCGTCGAGGCGCTTCTGGCGCTCGACACGGGCGGCCAGGAGCTCCTCGCGGCGGGCGTTGAACTTGCGCTGCAGGTCGGCAATGAAGGCGACTGCCTCTTTGGTGAGCACCTTTTCGAAGCCGGGCTTCATGGCGCCGTCAATCGTCACGCCCGCCGGAAGGTCCAAAGCCGCCATAGTCGTTCCCCTCGAAATTCTTTCGGATACAGTCGAAAGGGCGATTTACCGCCTTGAGGGCATGCCCGGCAAGGCGCTACGAGGGCGCGCCGTCAAATTAGGACATGACTGGGTGCTTGGTAGAAGCCTGTGTCATTGATCTTTCTAGGCTTGCTGAAGAAACCACCGGGTCACCACCTGGTCGTTTCCCATTTGGAGATGCTGCTTCATGCAGCACGGTGAGCCTCAGGCCAATTGCTGGGATCGGCGGGGGCAATCAATTGCCGAGAGCCGGTATTGCCGTCCATGTGCACCTCCTATGCCCCGTGTCCAAATGCAAACGGATAACCTCGGCGCCAGAAACTTCAGCGCAACCCGCGCTCATTGCTCCGCAGCGCGCCGCTCGGAGATTCGCTCGGCACTTGGAATGACGGTTTGCTGCCCTCCGTCTCAGCCTTCGTCGGAAGTCTCGAGCGCCGTCACCGCGCGGCAGAGCTCAGGCAAGTACTTGGGATTGGCTGACATCGAAGCTCTCCCCGCACACTTATTGTGGCGGTCAGAGCACGTGTCATCCAACTTCCACTGTTTGGTGAAGCAGCAGGGACTTTTAAACTTCCATCAAGGTCGACTGAAACTTTCATCGGGAAAGCTTGGGCTTCTGTGCCATTCGCCCAGTGTGAGATAACCTTAGTACTGGCGCTTTGATAAGGCCAGCTGCCGTCCGGAGGGTCATGACCTTTCTCGATAGCCGAACGAGTGGACGAGCAGCTCGCCCCATAGCAGGTCTATTGCCATCTGGTATCGCGCCATCTCTGCATGCCACAATAGATGGCAACAAGCATGAGAGGGAGCTATTGCCGTGGGACCTTCGGGACAATCAGCGCGAATGGAACTGGAAGCAACGAGTCTTGAAAGGATTTTCCGCCAATGTGGCACTGATAAAGCAATAAATGGCTATTCAGGCCTTTATGAATGTTTGTTTGGGCGAGGCAGGGGGGACGTCTCGAAGGTTCTGGAAATTGGAATAGGAACTATGATCCCCGGCGTTCCTTCTTCGATGGTAGGCTACGCTCCGGAGGGATACAGACCGGGCGGCTCACTACGGTCGTGGCGTGAATTTTTTCCTAATGCAACTATCTACGGAATGGATGTCCAGCCTGACACGCAATTCGATGACGAGGAACGCATTGTGACATTTCTCTGCGACTCGACTGATGCCGTCCAAGTGACGACGGCCATGGGTCGCCTAGACTGTGGACCTTTTGACATCATTATTGATGATGGGTCACACATTTTGGACAACCAATTTAAAACCCTTCGCAACATGTTTCCGTATCTAAAGCAGACTGGAATTTATGTAGTTGAAGACGTAGCGCACAATGGATTCGCCAGACAGACCGACAGAATAAAAGAGGTCTGTGGAGACAATGCGCATTTTTCCGCTGCCCCGGCGGAAAACCCATTCATAGTGTTCAAGCGGTAGCACTTAGAGATACCAACAACTGATCCTTCAACCACGAGCGCCCAACCACGAGCGCCAAGTTCCTCGGGCTTGTATCGAGCGGGCCGTGACGCGTTGCCTTGTCCTCTGCGAGAAGAAATCACATTACGGGACGATAACATAGGCAAGAAGAGCTGCGAAGAACGCTTACCTTCGGTAGTGTCCCATTTTGAATTGGGACACTAACCTGAGGGCTCATGGACGCGGCTTTCGTTGTCGACTGGCTGAACCTGCTGCTGCGCTGGGCGCACATGATCGTGGGCATCGCCTGGATCGGTGCGTCCTTCTACTTCATCTGGCTGGACAACCACCTGCACAAGCCGCTCGACCCGGCCGATGAGGCCAAGGGCATCGGCGGCGAGGTCTGGGCGGTCCATGGCGGCGGCTTCTACACGGCCAAGAAGTTCAAGGTGGCGCCGGAGCGGCTGCCGCCCGAGCTGCACTGGTTCAAGTGGGAAGCCTACACGACCCTGGTCACCGGCTTCTTCCTGCTCTGCCTCGTCTACTATTACGGGGCCGAGGTCGCGCTGATCGATCCGTCGGTCATGCAACTCACGCAGACGCAGGCCATCGCCATCGGCCTCGGATTCCTCGTGCTGGGCTGGCTGGTCTACGACTGGCTCTGCCGCTCGGCCCTGGGCCAGGACGATCTCGTGCTGGGCGGCCTCATCTTCGTCTATTGCGTCATCGCGGCCTGGGCGCTCTGCCACATCTTCTCCGGCCGCGGCGCCTACATCCATTTCGGCGCGATGCTCGGCACCATCATGGTGCTGAACGTCTACTTCGTGATCATTCCCGGCCAGCGCGAGCTGGTGAAGGCCAAGGAAGAAGGCCGCATCCCCGACCCGATCCACGGCATCCGGGGCCGCCAACGCTCGGTCCACAACACCTATTTCACACTCCCCGTGCTGTTCACGATGATCAGCAACCACTATGCCGGCCTCTACGGCCACGAGTGGAACTGGGTGCTGCTGCTCACGATCTCGATCGCCGGCGCCCTCATCCGCGTCTGGTTCGTCCAGCGCCACAAGGGCAATGCCAATCCGCTGGTGCTCGCGGCGGGCTTCGTTTTCATCGCCTTCACCGCCCTTCTGGCGCTGCCGAGGCCGAGCGCCGACGGCGGCGGGCCGGTGCCCTTCGCCGAGGTCCAGCCCATCATCCAGGCGCGCTGCGTGTCCTGCCATGCCGCGAAGCCGACGCAGGAAGGCTTCCTCGCGCCGCCCAAGGGAATCCTGCTCGAGACGCCGTCGCAGATTCACGCCATGGCCGCCGCGATCAACCAGCAGGCCGCCGCCTCCAGGGTCATGCCGCCCGGCAACATGACGAACATCACTGATGCCGAGCGCCGCATGATTGCGCGCTGGTTCAAAGGCGGCGCACAATAGCGGAATGAACTTCCGCTCCCGCGGCTTGCCGTGGCGCCGTCTCCTGACGGCGGCGCTGGCGGCGGTCGCGATCTTTCTCTTCTGGACCCAGGTCTCCGAGCGCGGCCAGCGCGAGGTCGCGCGCGGGCCCGCGATCTCCGCCGAGGCGCGCGAGGCGGGCCAGGGTTGGGGCACGAGCGTGGGCTTCGCCGACCAGCGCCGCCTCGACGAGCACTACCAGAAGCACGGCAATGAATTCGGCCGCATCACCAAGCAGGATTATCTTCGGCAGGCGCAACTCCTGCGCGATGCCAAGGTCGGCGGACCCATCCTGGAGACGGTTCGGCGTGACCGTGTCGTGACACGCTTCGATCGTGACACCGGGGCCTTCATCGCCTTCAATCCCAACGGCATCATACGCACCTTCTTCAAGCCCAACGACGGCGAGCGCTACTATCGCCGGCAATCCGAACGGGGGAATGATTGAAGCCGCCACCACCGCCCGGCCCGCCCGACGTCGCCGACCTGCAGGAACTGATCGACCAGTGGGCCACATTCGTCAGCGACCTCGAACGGCAGGATTACAGTTTCGACCTCGACAACTGGCTGAACGACGTCGACGTGCGCGAGTTGATCCTCGAGGCGCTGCCGATGTTCAGCCGCGAGGAAATGGGCGACCACGCCCTGAAGCTCGACGGTGCCGACCGGGCCTTCATGGCGTCGACGCGAGACTTCAAGCGCTGCGTCTGGGGCCACGGCACCGCGCGGAAGGAGAAATGGACTGCGCAGAATAACTGGTGGTACTTCCGCACACCGGCCCGCTCCAACGCCCAGCTGGAAGACGAGCTTGCCACGGTTCGCTAAGACGATGGCATGAGCACGCCGAAAATCGTGGTCGAGGCCCAGGGGCCGGTCACCACCATCACCATCAACCGGCCACAGGCCAAGAATGCCCTCGACAACGAGGCCGCGCACGGGCTTGCCGACGCGTTGCGCGCCTTCGAAGCCGATGCCGAGGCGCGTGTGGCCGTGCTGACCGGCGCGGGCGGCGCCTTCTGTGCCGGCGCCGACCTGAAGGAGCTGGGCTCGGGCACCGACTATTTTCCCTGGGCCGGCAGCGACGAGGGCCCGCTGCGGGCGCCGCTGTCCAAGCCGGTGATCGGCGCCATCGAGGGCCATGCCTGCGCCGGCGGGTTGGGCGTCGCGCTGTTCTGCGACATCCGCATCGTCGACGAGACGGCGACCTTCGGCGTCTTCTCGCGCCGCTGGGGCGTGCCGATGAGCGACGGCACGACCGTGCGACTGCCGCGCATCGTGGGCCAGGGCCGCGCCATGGACATGCTGCTGACCGGTCGGGCTGTCGGCGCCGACGAGGCGATCGCGATCGGGCTGGCGACGCGCAAGGTCGCGCGCGGCACGACGCGGGCCGAGGCAGAGACGCTGGCGCGGCAGATCGCCGGCTTCCCGCCGATCGCCATGACGTCGGATCGCCGGTCGACCTACGAGGCTTTCGACCGCGACGAGGCTTCGGCGATCCGGCGCGAGATGGAACTGTCGCTCGATGCACGGCGACAGGAATCGCAAAGCGGCGCGGCGCGCTTCGCCAAGGGCGAAGGCCGGCACGGTCAATTCAAGAAATAAGAGGAAACCATGCGAGCTTTGGTGTGCGAGGCCTACGGCCCGATCGAGTCTCTCAAGATCATGGACGTACCCAAGCCCACGCCGGGTCCGGGCGAGATTCTCGTCAAGGTCGGCGCCGCGGGCGTGAGCTTCGCCGCCATGCTGGGCGTCCAGGGCAAGCACCAGAACAAGCCGCCGCTGCCCTTCGTGCCGGGCAACGAGATCTCGGGCGAGGTCGTGGCGCTGGGCGAAGGCGTCACCCATCTCGAAGTCGGTCAGCGCATCGCCACCGGCGGCAGCCGCGGCGGCTTCGCCGAATACTGCGTGACCATCGCCGCCAATGCCGTGCCGATCCCCGACGGCCTGCCCTACGCCGAGGCGACGAACTTCCCGACGCTCTATCCCACCGCCTATGGCGCCCTGAAGTGGAAGGCCGACCTGCAACCCGGCGAAGTGCTGCTGGTCCATGGCGCCGGCGGCGGCTCGGGCCTGACCGGCATCGAGGTCGGCAAGGCGATGGGCGCCACGGTGATCGCGAGCGCCGGCGGCGCCGACAAGCTGGCCGCCGCCAAGGCCGTGGGCGCCGGTCACCTGATCGACTACCGCACCGAAGACCTGCGCACCAAGGTGCTCGAGCTGACCGACGGGCGCGGCGCCGACGTGATCTACGATCCGGTCGGCGGCGATGCCTTCGCGGCCTCCATGCGCTGCGTGGCCCCCGAGGGCCGCATCATCCCGATGGGATTCGCCAGCGGCGTCATCCCCCAGATCCCGGCCAACATCCTGCTGGTCAAGAACGTGACCGTGATCGGCTTCTACTACGGCTACTACAACGGCTGGGGCGGCAAGACCGCCCCGACGCCCAAGGAGGCCGTCGCGCTGGCCAAGCGCCGCGCCCTGGTGATGGACGCGCAGAAGGAACTCATGCGCTGGTTCACGGAAGGCAAGCTCAAGGCCGTCGTCGCCGGCAGTTTCGACCTTGCAGATTGGGTGAAGGCCTTCCGCCTGATCGAGGAACGAACCGTCGTCGGCAAGGCCGTGCTAGTCCCGTAACGCGGGAAAACTTGTCGGTGCTGCAATCAATCCGGCATAGTCGATTCGCATGCCAGTCCAATGGACGATCTCCAAACCGCACCGACTCGTGATCGCCGTCGCGCGCGACGAACTGCGCCTCGAAGATATCGAAAACTATCTCGACGGCGTGGTCGTCGCGGGCGCGCTGCCCTTCCGCAAGATTTTCGACATGACGCATGCCACGGTGATGCTGGACGATGCGGACATGATGGCGCTCGGCGCCCGCATCCGCGCCTATCTGAAGGTCGACAGGCTGGGACCGCTCGCGATCATCGCCGTCACCGAACGCGCCTACGAGCAGGCGCGCCTGTTCGAGGCGCTGGCCGACGGCGACCGACCGGTGAAGATCTTCCGCGAGTTGCATCACGCGCGGGAGTGGCTCGACGGGTTTGGCGAGGCGGGTTAACCGCGCCGGAACACGCTCGATGCGACGACAGCGCCGAAGCCCAGCAGGGCGATACCGGATCCCGCCTGTACGGCCTGCCTGAACCGACGGTCACCGACGCGCGATTGGACCAATCCGGCCGACAGCGCATAGGCGAAGTGGACGGTGCCCACGACCAGGATCAGGACCGAAAACAGCACCAGGAACTGCGGCGCCAACGGCTGGCCGCGATGCACGAAATTGGGAAAGAGCGCGGCGAGGAAGAAGACCGATTGAAGATTGGTCGCGCTCACGAAGAAGGCCTGCAGGTAGCGACGCAGCGGCCCCGCCTCGGCCACGGGCGCCCCTGCCGTCTGCCCGCCACGCGACTGCCAGGCCCGAAGCAGCGCCCGGAGCCCCAGGAAAACGAGATACGCCGCACCGACCAGCCGCAGCCCGTCATAGAGCGCGGGCATGGCCAGCAGGATCGCACTGACGCCCATCGCGGCAGCCAGGGCCACCAGGAACAGCAACGAGATGTTGCCGAGGATGGTCGGCGCGATGCGTCCGACACCGAAGCTCAGGCTGTGATCGATCACCAGGATGACGTTGGGACCGGGCGACACCGACGCCAGTGCGATCACGCCGGCGAAGACGACAAGTTCGTTCACGCCGACCAGACCTTCGGGAAAGTCTCGCATTCGAGCCGGTCGCCCGGCTTCAGCCCGTGCCCCTCGATGGGCGGGGAGATCTGGCCGACGCGGGCGCCGTAGCGGGCATCGTCGCCGCACCAGCGGGTCGCCCAGGCGCGGCGGCGACGCGATGTCGAGCGGTTGCCCGAGGCGCCGTGCAAGGTGAGTGCGTGGAAGGCGATGACGTCGCCCGGCTCCATGTCCCAGGCAAGGAACTCGTGATCGCCGCGCTCGGCATCGAGATCGGGCAGCGGCTCGAAGCGGCTGTCCTGCACCTGCAGGTCGACGCCGCCCTGCTTGAAGAACTTGGGCTGGAACCAGCGGCCCCAGCGATGCGAGCCCTTCACGTATTCCACGCAGGTCTCGCGATCGACCGGATCGAGCGGCGTCCACAGCGAGACGACCTGTTCGCCGTCGATCGGATAGTAGGGCTGGTCGTGATGCCAGGGCGTGCGCTCCTGCGTACCCGGCTCCTTCACCAGCAGATGGTCGTGATAGTAGACGACCTCGTTCGAGCCCATGAGCTTCGCCGCGATCTCGCGCGCCGGGGATTCGTAGACGAAGGCACGCGCGTCGGGGTGGCGCTGCCAGAGCTGGAAGTCGACAAAGAAGAGACCGGGCGAGCCCTTCGGCGTGTTGATGCGGACCATCGGCCCGGGGCTCTTCATGTCGTCGTCGACGGCGGCGCGCATGCGCTCGATCCACTCCATCGGGATCGCGTTGCGCAGGCAGATGGCGCCATCCTCGCGATAGCGGGCGATCTCGGCGTCGGTCGGCATCGGCATGGTTCAGATTTCTCCAAAATCGCCGCCGCGGCCCTTGCCGGCGGCGAAGCGGGCCGCGCCCTTGCGCGACTCGGCCTGCAGCGCCGGCATGCCATGGCGGGCTTCGTTGACGAGGGCGGCCGGCACGTCGAGCGACCACTGGTCGTAGGACGAGAGCCGGTCGGAGCGCAGGCAGGTCTGCGGAAATTTGGCGAGAAGCTCGGCCAGCGCCAGCGCCCCGGTGAGCGCCTGCCCTTCCGGCACCAGCCGGTTGGCCAGGCCCCAGTCGAAAGCCTCGCGCGCACCGACCTCGCGGCCGGTCAGGATCATGTCGAGGGCGCGGCTATGGCCGATCAGGCGCGGCAAACGAACGGTGCCGCCGTCGATCAGCGGCACGCCCCAGCGGCGGCAGAACACGCCGAACTTCGCACTCTCCGACGCCACGCGCAGATCGCACCACAGCGCGAGCTCGAGCCCGCCGGCCACGGCATAGCCTTCGACGGCAGCGATCACCGGCTTGGACAGGAGATGCCGCGTCGGCCCCATCGGCCCCGGGCCGGCAGGATCGTGCTGGGCCACGCCCTCGCGGCTGGCGGCGACTTTCAGATCGTAGCCGGCGCAGAACGTGCCGCCGCGTCCGGTGAGGATGGCGACGGATTGCGTGTCGTCGGCGTCGAAGGCCAGGAAGGCCTCGCGCAGGAGGATCGCAGTCTCGGGGTCGACGGCGTTGCGGGCCTCGGCGAAACGGTCGATCGCGACGATCGTCGTCGCACCTACCGTCTCGACCGCGACCTTGGCCACTTTAGCGTCCCTGCAGCATGCGCAACGGCGTGTAGACCAGCACCGTTTCGCCCTTCTGGTTCTTGATCAGGTTGGTGGTCCGCACCAGCGCGCGCGACGGATCCTTGGAGGTCGGCTTGATCTCGGTGACCTCGATCTCGACGTGGATCGTGTCGTTCACGTAGGTCGGGCCCTTGATGTCGAAGCCCATCGACAGGAAGGCGAGGCCCGAACCCTGCAGGGTCGTCGGGATCACCAGCCCTTCGGCCATGGAATAGACCAGGGCGCCCGGCACGGGATGACCGCCGCGCATGGGAGCATGCTCCTGGATGTATTCCCTGTTCGTGAACAGCTCCTCGGAAAAGCCGCAAAGGGTCACGAAATTCAGGAGATCGGCCTCGAAGATCGTTCGGCCATAGGTGACGAATTTGTCGCCGACCGCGAGGTCGCGCCAGTTCCAGCCTTCACCGAGCTGTTTCACGGGGCCGTTCCCTTAGTGTGCGTGGGCGGGATGTGCGCCTTCGCGCAGCTTGTAGAGCCTGCTGCAGTAAGGACACTCGACATGTCCTTCGCTGCCCAGGTTGAGGTACACTTTGGGATGGCCCAACGCGCCGCCACCGCCATCGCAGGCGACGCGGTCAGTATCGACAGTGATGATTTCAAACGGCTCCGTCACGATCCCACTCCTGTTACGCCGGCGAATGATAGCGGCCTCCGCTGCCGCGGTCATGCTCTCGGCCTGCGCCCCGACGGTCGTTCCGGCGGGCGGCTCGGTGCAGGCGCCGCAGCTGACCGACGACCGTTATGTCGCGGCCGACGGAACTTCGCTACCGCTGTCGGTCTGGCCTGCGGCAAACGGCGCGCCCAAAGCGGTCATCCTGGCCCTGCACGGCTTCGGCGACTATCGGATGGCCTGGGAAGAGCCGGCCGGAAGCTGGTCGGGGGCCGGCATCGCCACTTACGCCTATGACCAGCGCGGCTTCGGCGGCAGCCCGACCCGCGGCCGCTGGCCGGGCACGGACGCCCTGGTCGACGATGCCAAGGCGGTTGCCGCCCTCGTGCGCGCGCGCCATCCCGGCGTGCCGTTCTACCTGGCGGGCGAGAGCATGGGCGGCGCCGTCGTATTGGTCGCGGCCGATCGCGGCACCCAATCCGACGGGCTGATCCTGTCGGCCGCGGCCGTGCGCTCGCGCGACACGTTCGGCCCGGTGGCCAGCGCCGGCCTGTGGTTCTTCGCCCACACCATTCCGTGGATGCCGGCGGGCCCGACCTCGATCGACTACCAGCCGACCGACAATCCCAAGACCATCGACAAGCTGCGCAACGACCCGATGATGCTGCGCCAGCCCCGCCTCGACATGGCCTATGGGCTGGTCGACCTGATGGACGATGCGCGCTCCGCCGCCGCCCGGGTGCACGAGCCTTATCTCATGATGTACGGGCTGGGCGACCGCATCGTGCCGCAGCAGCCGGTCAAGGCGGCCATCGAGATCATGCCGCCACGGCCCGACTCCAAGCTGGCCTTCTACAAGAACGGCTATCACCTGCTGATGCGCGACAAGGCAGGGCCGGCCGTGACGGCGGATGTCGCAGCCTGGATCGCCAATCACGAGGTCCAGCTTCCCTCGGGCGCCGATGCCTCGAAATCCCAGCCCGAGATGGCCGGGCTTTGGGGATCGAAGCGTAACGGTCAGGTCAGCGCTAGGAACCGCAGCGAATGATGACGGAGGCGGCGCCGCGCACCGTGCTCATGTCGCCGCGCGTCGGCATGTTTTCCATCTTCAGCGGCGTGTAGTTGCCGCCGCTGCTGTTGCACATGGCGACCGCGCGGGTCTGACACGCGCCAGGCTCCTTGCAGCTGATCGCGATGGCGGGCTTGCCGTCGGTCCAGGTCACCTGCGTTGCATTCGTTTCCGTGCGGGGATCCTCGCCGGGCGTGCTCTTCGCCATGCCGCAGGCCGCGACCAGACCCGTGATGCCCATCACGAACATCCACTGCATCGCCGATCGCGTCTTCATCGCCTCTCCCCTTTGGCCCTGCGTCGAGCGGGCCAGCGACAGTACATCGTGGCCGCTCGACGGTGCAATACACCGGCGTGGAGGGCTTATTTGCCCTTCAGCTTGAAATCGCGCCACTGGACGATGCCGGTGACATTATCCATGGTCATGCCGTCGAGCTGCTTCTTCAACTCATGCGCCGTCGGCCGCCACAGCAGCGTGCTCTCGCCGATCGCGCCCTCGAACCGGCTGGTACCGCCGGTCAGCTTGAAGGTGCCGCGGCAGCCCACCAGCTCGTAGCCGGCACAATCCAATTCGCCCCAGGCGGTGGCGCCATCGTGCGCCGTGAAGGTGCAGGCGCCGGAGGCGCTGGTCGTGCGGCTACTCTGGTCGATCTTCGACGACACGGCGCAGCCGACGCGTCCGGCCGGCTGCGGGCCTTCGTCGGTCTCGATGAACAGCGGACCCTCGAGGGTCGCGGCCACGAAGAGCTGCTTCTCACCCGCGCGCACGATATGGCCGTTGGCCATCACCACGGCGAAGGCGTTGAAGGTCTGGGTATTGTCGTCCTGCGCGAGCACCGGAGTGGCGACGGCAAGCACGAGAGCGCCCGCGAGGGCGCGGCTGAACATTCTCATGGGCCGCCTCACTTGAAATCGATGATGACGGCGTCGGCGCCGAGGGACACGGCCAGGCCCTGACGGCGCGTCTTGAGATCGATCATCACGCCGTTGGTGTTTTCCAGCCACATCTCGCCCTTGCCCTGGTCGCCGTAGGCCGCGCCGTAGCGCGCTTGGCCGTAAGCGCCGGGGAACTGGCGCAGCGTCTTGAGATTGTAGACGTCGCCATAGGCTTCCATCTTGGAGACGCCGAAGCCGCCGACGCCCAGGCCGCCGACCGAGAAGCGGTAGCTCTTCCCTTCGAAGTGGAGCGTGCCGCTGCCGACATTGCCGCTGCCGAAGAAGGCCACCTGGACCTGCTCGATGTTGACGGTCCCGGACTTGACCCGCTGCTGGGCGATCGCCGGTGCCGCCAGCATCGACCCGACGGCCCCCACGGACCCGACCAGCGCCTGCCGGCGCCCCAGCAACCGTACTTTCTTTACGCTCATCACACTCTCCCCCGGTCAGCCCTCGTCAGTCGTTGACGACGGCCGTGGCCTCAATCTCGACCAGCAGGCCGGGCACGGCAAGAGCGCTAACCGCCACCAGCGTCGATGTGACCACCGAGCCCTTGAGCGCCTTGCCCAGGGCCGTCGAAACGGCGCCCATGTCGCGAATGTCGGTGACATAGATCGTGGTCCGCACGAGGTCGCCCAGCTTGGCGCCGGCCGACTTCAGCCCGGCCTCGATCTTGCGCATGGTGATGGTCGTCTGCTGGGCCGCGTCCTTGCCCTGCACCTGCCCCTTGGGGTTGAGCGAGGTCGTGCCCGACACGAACACGAACGGCCCGCTCTTGATGGTGCGGACGTAGAAGGCCGCCACCTCGGTGCCGTCCGGAAAGACTTTCTTGGCCATGCCTCGCTCCCGCTCTTCGATGCGCTATGGTGGCACTCTAGGCGGCCGTCCGCGCCGGGCAAAGGAGGAAGCCGTGTCCCTCGATCGCTATCGCACCGCCATCGTCACCGGGGCGAGCCGCGGCATCGGCGCGGCGATCGTCCGCGAACTCACGATCGGCGGGCTCGACGTCTATGCCGTCGCCCGCTCGGCCGAGGATCTCACGGCGCTGGCGCGAGAGACCGGCTGCCGGCCGATGGCGCTGGACATTTCCCATCGCGACGCGGTGCTGAGCGCGCTGGGCTCGCTCGACGCCGACGTGCTGGTCAACAACGCCTCGGCCCCCGTGCGCGGCGGCGTTTCCTGGGAGACCTCGCCCGACGACATCGACGTGCTGATGGACGTGAACCTGCGCGGCACCCTCAACTGCCTGGCGGCCGTCGTTCCCGGCATGAAGGCGCGCGGGCTGGGTCATGTCGTCAATCTCGGCTCGACCTCGGGCACCGGTCCCCTGCCCGGCATGCCGGTCTATGCCATGACCAAGGCCGCGATCCACAATCTCAGCCAGACCCTGCGCCTCGACCTGCACGGATCGGGCGTGCGGGTGAGCGAGATCTCGCCGGGCCGCGTCGAAACCGGCGCCCATCTCGGCCTGATGGAGGATCGCGAGGAAGGACGCCGCCGCTTCTATGAGGGCTTCGAGACGCTGCAGCCGGCCGACATCGCCGAGGCGGTCATGTTCGTGCTGGGCGCACCGCAGCGCATGGATGTGAGCTTCATGGAGATCGTGCCGACCGACCAATCCTACGGCGGCTCGCAGTTCCATCGCCGCGGCTGATCCTTCGGCACGTCACTTGCAGGAATCAGGGAACCATGAGCCTCAAGAACCTCGCCGCCATCCTCGATCCGCAGGCGCCGGCCGACCGGCCCTTCATCATCCAGGTCTCGCCCGAGGGCGATGAGCAACTCCGCCTGAGCTACGGCCAGGCGCGGACACGCATCGCGGCTCTCGCACGTGGCCTGCTGAAGCGCGGGTTGAAGCGCGGCGAGGCCGTGGCGATCGTGGCGGCCAACAGCGCCGACTATCTGGTGCTCTACATGGCCACGATGGCGGCCGGCCTGGTTTCGGTCTGCGTCAATCACAAGCTGCCGCGCGAGACCGTGGCGCACATCATGAAGGACTCCTCGGTCAAGCTGGCGATCGCCGATGCCGAGCGCGCGCCGCTGGTCAGTTCTCTGGTGCCGACCGTCGCGATCGAGGAACTCGACAGCCTGCTCGATGCCGGCCCCTTCGACTCGGTCGACATGGCGCCGGAAGAAGTCGCGATGGTGCTCTACACGTCGGGCTCGACCGGCCTGCCCAAGGGCGTTCCGCTGACCCATGGTGGTTACATCTGGGCGACCGGCGCCACGCCGGAGCAGAAGCCGGGCATCGAGGGCCAGAAGATCATCATCGCCGCGCCGCTGTTCCATATGAACGGCCTGTTCAGTGCCAAAATGGTGATGATCAACGGCGGCACGATCGTGCTGATGACCAACTTCACCGCCCGCGGCTTCATCCGCGCGATCGACCGCAACCGCGTCGCCATGATCACCTCGGTGCCGACCATGCTGGCGCTGGTGATGCGCGAGACCGAGGAGCTGGCCAGGGCCGATCTCGGCTGCGTCACGACGGCGGTCACCGGCTCCGCGCCCTCGACGGCGGAGTTCTTCGAGCAGATGCACCGGATGTTCCCCAATGCCGAGACGGCCAACAGCTGGGGCACGACGGAGTCCGGCCCGCTGGGCTTCGGGCCGCATCCCGACGGCGTGCCGAAGCCGATGGGCGCGCTGGGCTATCCGCGCAGGAACATCGAGGTGAAGTTCATCGGCGGCGCCGAGACCGGCGCCACGCAGGGCGTCCTGCACATCCGCACGCCGGCGCTGATGAGCGGCTATCTCAACCGCGAAACCGACACCAGGAAGCGCCTGATCGACGGCTGGTACGATACCGGCGACGTGATGCGCCGCGACGAGAACGGTTTCGTCTTCTTCGTCGGTCGCGCCGACGACATGTTCCAGTGCGGCGGCGAGAACGTCTATCCGGGCGAGGTCGAGAAACTCCTGGGCCAGCATCCCGACGTGGCGCAGGCCTGCGTCGTCCCGGTGCCGGACGAGATCAAGTACCAGCTCCCGGTCGCCTTCGTCGTCGCCAGGCCCGGTACGTCGCCGACCGAGGAGGCGCTGCGCCGCTTCGCCCTCGACAACGGCCCCGCCTACGCCCATCCGCGCGCCGTGTGGTTCGTCGACGAGCTGCCGCTCGCGGGCACGAACAAGATCGACCGCAAGACCCTGGTCGACCGCGCCGTCGCGACTTATGCCCGCGACGACGCGAAGCGCGTCTGACCTCAAAGGAGCGCGCCACAAC
>JAESFU010000274.1_pt1 | contig 47020 bp, 45 predicted proteins | sample 9269461 | NCBI WGS metagenome assembly JAESFU01 (sample SAMN14502556, study PRJNA617107) | algae metagenome | isolation source: Stenomitos rutilans HA7619-LM2 and co-occurring heterotrophs from cave walls | place: USA: Waikapalae cave, Hawaii | collected 2009-07-28
CATGATCCCGAGCCGGAACGCCTGCGCCAGCTCGCCGAGGCCGCCTTCGCCCAGAGCAAGGCGACGCCTGCCCGCAAAGCCGCCAACGGACGCGCCAGCGATGCCGGCTGGGAGGAGTTCTGAGCGGGCATTGCGCAAGCGTGGATCGAAATCCTCATCGATCTACGCTTGCACCTCACCTCCAGTCATCATTGCACAAAAATGCACTATTTGCTGAAATTGTGTGCATCTAGTGAATTACTATTATCAGAAGTCCTGATCAATACTTTCTCTTAAGCATCTCTTCTTAATCTCCGCTCGATCCATCCTGCGGGGATACGATGCCTTTGAACCTGCCGCGCTTCGCCGACCTGCGCATCGGCAAGAAGCTATTGCTTGTCGCCGCCATCCCCGTAGCCGTGATGATCGCCTTGTCAGCGATCGACGTCCGCGATGCGAGCCGAACCGCCGGCAATGCCAATGAGATCACCGAAATTGCTCAACGCGTGTCGGCTTTTGGCCAGGTCGTTCACGAGCTGCAAAAGGAACGCGGCGCGTCGGCGCTCTTCATCGGATCGAAGGGCCAGAGCTTTGCGAGCGAATTGCGCAGCCAGAGATCGGATACCGACAAGGCGCTGAAAGCCCTCGACCAGTCCTTCACGGCGCTCGGAAAGGTCGAACGTGCGCGTTCCATGCTCGAGCGGCGCCCGGCGATCGAGACTGCGCTGAACACCGTCCTGGGGCTGCGCAGCCGCGTCGACACGCTCTCCGTGCCGGTTGCTGAAGCTGCTCGGGGCTATACAGCGGCGATAGGCGCACTGATCGGAATGATGTCTGTCGTCCCGGCGCTATCGAACGACCCCGATATCGCCGACCAGGCGCGCATGCTGATCGTCCTCACCGAGGGCAAGGAGCGAGCCGGCCAAGAGCGGGCCATGGGCTCGAACGGCTTTGCCGCAGGCCGGTTCGAAGGTGCGATCTTCCGCGACTTCGTCAGCCTGATGAGCGCTCAATCCCTGTTCTTCGCGGAATTCCGGGCTCTCGCCTCACCCGAGCTTCGTGCGGAGTATGATGCGATCGCTGCATCGACCGTGACCCGCGAGGTCGAGGCGATGCGGCAGGCGGCTTATACCGCGCCGTTCGGCGGCGACATCAGCAAGATTGCTGCGCCGACCTGGTTCGCCAGGACCACCGAGCGAATCGACCTGTTCAAGCGGCTCGAAGACATGGCTTCGGCTTCGCTCGTCGCAAAGGCCGACACCGTCGCGGCGCAGGCGCGGACCGCACTGGTCTGGTCTGCGCTGCTCGCTGCGCTGGCGCTGATGGTGTCGCTGGCGGCCGTGTGGATGGCGACGCGCGGCATAGCCGGGCCGATCGTCGCGCTCGGCGGCAGCATGTCCGCTCTTGCCGATGGTCAGCGGACGGTGGCGATCACCGGAACAGCTCGGAAGGACGAGATCGGCGCTATGGCCCGCACGCTCCAGATCTTCCAGGAGAATGCGGCCAGGATTCGTGCGCTCGAAGAGCAGGAACGCGAGGCGTCTGCCGCTCGCCTCGCCCGCGCAGAGGCAATGGCTTCGGTGGTTTCCGATGTCGGCGAGGTGGTCGCGGCAGCCGCAGCCGGCGACTTTTCCGCCAGGCTCGCGATCGAGCAGGGCGACGAGCAGATGCAGAGGCTCGCCTCTGGCATCAATGAGATCAATGCCGTGGTCGACAGCGCGACGACCGAGTTTGTCGAGGTATTGCAGGCCCTGGCGGCAGGGGATCTGACGCGTCAGGTGCCGACCGCCTATCGCGGGCGCTTCGCCGAGTTGAAGGACGCCATTAACGAGACGGTGTCCCGCCTTTCCGCGACGCTGCGCACGATCCAGTCGACCGCGTCCGATGTCGGGCTCTCGGCGCGCGAAATCTCGACCGGCGCCGACGATCTGTCGAAGCGCACCGAGGAACAGGCCTCTTCACTGGAGGAGAGTGCCGCGACCACCGAAGAGCTAGCCGCTTCGGTCAAGGCGTCGGCCCAGGCTTCGCAACAGGGCGTCGCGCTCTCGGGGGAGGCGATGCAGGTTGCTCAGTCGGGTGGCGACGTCGTCAACAACGCCATCTCGGCCATGGCCCGTATCGAGGACGCTTCCAAGAAGATTTCGGATATCATTCGCGTCATCGACGACATCGCATTCCAGACCAATCTTCTGGCGCTCAATGCGGCCGTGGAAGCCGCCCGTGCCGGCGATGCCGGCAAGGGCTTTGCGGTCGTCGCCTCCGAGGTGCGCACTCTCGCCCAGCGCTCGAGCGAGGCGGCTAAAGACATCTCGGGGCTGATCTCGTCCTCCAACAGCGAGGTCGAGCAAGGCGTGAAGCTGGTGCGTCAGGCCGGCGATGCCCTGACCCGTATCGTCGACGCCTCGCGCAAGGTCCAGGCTACAGTGTCAGAGGTTGCCGCTGCCTCGGGCGAACAGGCCAACGGCATCGAAGAGATGAGCCAGACCGTCGCGCATATGGACGAGATGACCCAGGCGAATGCGGCGCTGGCCGAACAGAGCGCCGCCAGCGCAAACGCGCTCGCCGGCAAGATCGCCGAGCTCAACACCCTCGTCGCCGCCTTCCGGACGCGCGATCATGCCCCGGCCCGGACACTGACCGACGCGGCGGCGCCAATTGGCATCGCCCGCGAATCCGAGCCGGAGCGACTGCGGCGCCTTGCAGCGGCCAGCTTCGAACGGCAAAGAGCGGAGCGACGCGTACCCGCCAGGAAGGTCGCCAATGCTCGCGCGAGCGAAGCTGGCTGGGACGAGTTCTGACGTCTTCAGCCGCTATAGACCGGCTCGCCACCGCGGAAACGCGCGACATCGCGCAGCGGCGGGGCGCCGAACAGGCGGCTGTATTCCCGGCTGAACTGCGAGGGGCTCTCATAGCCGACCTCGAAGCCAGCAGATGCCGCGTCGCGTGCATTGGCCAGGATCAGCCGGCGCGCCTCCTGCAGCCGCAGCTGCTTCTGGTATTGCAGCGGGCTCATCGCCGTCACCGCCTTGAAATGCAGATGCAGCGCCGAGGCGCTCATCCGCGCTTCCGCTGCGACGATCTCGACGCTGAAGGGCTTGCGGTAGTTGCGCTTGATCCAGCCGATGGCGCGGTTGACCTGCTGCAATTTGCTCTCGGCCACCGCGATCTGGCGCAGGCGCGCCGCCTGCTCGCCAGTCAGCAGGCGATAGAGGATCTCACGCTCGGCCAGCGGCGCGAGCACCGGGATGTCGGCCGGTGAGGCGAGCAGGCCGGTCAGCCGGATCGCGGCATCGAGCAAAGCCGGCGTCATAGGGCTCAGCGTCATCCCCGGTGCGGGCGGCAGCTCCCGCTCGGCAAAAGGCGCCGACTCCAGCATCAGCGCACCGATGGCGGCGGGATCGAGCTCGAGCTTGACGCAGAGATAGGGCTTGTCGGGCGTCGCCTCGATCACCTGGCCGATGACCGGCAAGTCGAGCGAGACGACCAGGCAGTGCGACGCGTCATAGCGATAGATCTGGTCGCCCAGGATCACCTGCTTGGCACCCTGAGCGATGATGCAGAGCGCCGGCTCGTGCAAACCATGCATTGGCTCGCTCGGCTGAGACAGGCGGACCACCTTCAAACGCGGGATCGCAGTTTCATGGACGCCATCGGTTGGCGCGAAACGGGCGATCAGAGCTGCGAGTTCCTCGACCTGGCGCATGCGGATCTCCTGTGCGGACAGCCTCGGCTTCGGACTTTCATATAAGGAAGCCCGGGAGTTTGGCGATGGCTGCAGTGAAGCACTGGAGGATCAGGCAATGATCGCGGCGGATCGGTCTACCGCTTGCGGCCTGCCCGGCGCATTGTCCGATCACACCGGCAGCGTTCTCGACGAGCGGACCAAGGGCTGATCGCCCTGGCGCCCCGCGCCGGTTGCTACTGACATGTTCCTGTCAAAGGCGGCGCTATCAGCACCGCCCAACAACCTGAACGAAAGGAGATCACCATGCCCTTCAGCCAGGTCTTCCAGTCGCTCGGCGCGATCGCGTCGATCATCGCTCCGGCGAAGCGGCCGATCCGCCCGCTCGAGATCGATCTCGAAGCCTTCCAGCCGCTGAGCAAGGCGGAGCGCGCCGTGCTCGGGCGCTGGGTCAGCGAGGATGGGGCCATCCGGCTCGACCTTCGGCCCAATGGCCGGTTCGGCAAGCAGCGCGACCAGGCACCGAGCCATGGCGGGCGCTACGAGGTCGATGCGTCGCAGCTCTATTTCGAGAGCGACGCCGGCCATGTCTGGAGTGGCGAACTGCGCCGCGGCCAGCTCGCCTTCGGCGAGAAGCGCTTCCGTCGGACCATGCAGCTCGACCCGGCCAGACTCGTTCAGTCTGACCGGTAAGCTCACTCAGTGTTGAGGCGGGGCCTGGCGCTCCGCCTCAATAACCGACCGTAAAGCGCCGGCGCGAATGCGCCGGCTTCTCCAGTTCATCGACCAGAGCGATCGCGTAGTCCTCGGCCGAGATCCGGCTCTGGCCGTTGCCATCAACCAGGAGCTGATCCTTGCCGAGCCGGAACGTTCCGGTGCGCTCGCCCGGCTCGATCAGGGCGGAAGGCGAGAGGAAGGTCCAGTCGAGGCCGCTCTCGCCCTTCAGCAGATCGAGGAAAGCGCCGCCTTTCCTGGCTTCGTCGAGATAGATGGCCGGGAATTCCTTGGTGTCGAACAGCCTGACGCCCGGCGCGACCTCGAGGCTGCCGGCGCCGCCGACGACGAGATAGCGCTTCACGCCGGACTGTTTGACGGCCGCGAGCAGCGTCGCCGGATCGCTGGCGCTGAAATGCACGGCGCTGATCACTGCATCATGGCCGACGAGCAGGGCGGCGAGCCCGTCCTTATCGAAGACATCGCCTTTCTTGGCGGCCACGCTGATGCCCTGCGGCACTTTCTCCGGATTGCGGACGATGGCAGTGACCTGATGGCCGCGGCTGGTGAGCTCGCCGAGCAGACGCGAGCCGATGAAGCCGGTGGCGCCGATGAGAGCAATCTTCATGGTGATCTTCCCTGGTATCCGCTGGGAACCTACATCCCAATGGACACCAGATGGCAGCCATGCGATTTTCTCTCAAGAAGGCACTTTCACGCCACAAGGTCACCTGCCGGAAACCGCCATGCTCCACCGCCCCGACCCATTCGACGCCCGCTGCCCGACCCGGCAGGTGCTCGACCGCATCGGCGACAAATGGGCGGTGCTGGTGCTGATCCTGCTTGAGCAGGAGACATTGCGCTTCAACGAATTGCGCCGGCGGATCGACTCCATCTCGCAGAAGATGCTGTCGCAGACGCTGAAGAGCCTGGAACGCGACGGGCTGATCTCGCGTCGCGCCTTCGCGACCGTGCCGGTCACAGTCGAGTATTCGCTGACGCCGCTCGGACGCACCCTTGCCGGCACCGTCGCGGCGCTGACACAATGGGCCGAGGCTCATATCGGCGAGGTCGAAGAAGCGCAGCGCCGCTATGATCGCGGCGAAGCGGCCGCCTGATCAGCGCTTCAGCGCTCGCTTCGGCCTGAAGAAGGCGGCCCAGGCGTCATCAGGCGGACCGTTCTTCGTGACTTCCGGCGCCTTGTAAGCATCGGGCGCCAGATCCTTCTCCAGCAGCTTCCAGGCGACCGGCATGGCGACCGCAGCGCCGGGCCGGGCCCGCGTCGAGAACGGCGCGATCGCGGTCGAACCGCGGCCATTCCTGAGATAGTCGATGAAGATGCGGCCCTTGCGCGCCTTCTTCGAGAGCGTGGCGGTGTAGAGCTTCGGCTCGGCCTGTTCCATCGCCTTGGCGAAGTCACGGGCAAAACCCTTGACCGCGTCCCAATCCGCCTTGGGTTTCAGCGGCAGCACGACGTGGAAGCCCTTGCCGCCGGAGGTCTTGAGGAAACTCTCGAAACCAAGTTCGTCTAGGCGCTGGCGCACGGTGAGCGCCGCCGCGCGCACGCGCTCCATCGGCACGCCCTGGTCGGGATCGAGATCGAAGATGACCTGGTCGGGTGTCTCGATCGCATCGATCTTGGCGCCCCAGAGATGGACTTCGACCGTGCCGAGCTGCACCAGCGCGGCGAGCCCGTCGAAGTCGCGGATGAAGAGCAGCTCCTCGCCATCCTTGTCCTTCATCCGCGCCACCGCTTTATGCAGGCCGGCGCCGGCGTGCTTCTGGAAGAAGACCTGCCCGCCGACGCCATCCGGAGCGCGCAACAGGCTCAGGGGGCGCTCGACGACGAAAGGCGCCATGCGCTCCCAGACGCTGGCGTAGTAGTCGAGCAGATCCTGCTTGGTGAAGCCGATATCGGGCCAGAGCGGTTTATCGGGATTGCTGAGCGTCACGGTCGTCTCCGGGCCGGCCTTGCGTCTGGTTTTCGCCGCCCGTCGGGACTTCTTCACGTCCGCCTTGACCGGCTTCTCCGCGACGACCTCATCGGCCGGCTTGTCCTCGCGCAGGCCGAGGAAGGACGAATGCCGCAAGGTTTTCGAGGCCGTCCAGGACCCGAAGGCGATCTCTGCGACCAGTTCAGGCTTGACCCAGACGATACCACGCTCACGACCGGCTTCGCCGCTGAACGGCGAAGCCTTCGCGGCGATGGTGTCGAGCCTCTTCTTCAGCGCCGTCGCGGAGTTCCGGGTGAAACCCGTACCGACGCGGCCGGCAGGCTTTAACTCGCCATCGTCGTGATAGCCAAGGACGAGCGAGCCGAGCTGGTTGCGCGAAGCTTTCGACGGCACATAGCCGGCGATGACGAACTCCTGGCGCTGCGTGCATTTCGACTTGATCCAGTCGCGCCCGCGCCCGCTGCGATAGGACGCATCGGCGCGCTTGGAGATCACGCCCTCCAGTCCCATGCGGCAGGCATGACGCAGCATGGTCTGGCCCGGCTCGATGAAATGCTCGGAATAACGCAGCGGCGAATCCGCTCCCGCGGCGCCCAGCAGTTCCTCCAACCGCTCCTTGCGGGCGAGCAGCGGCTGGGATTGCAGGTTTTCGCCATCGAGATGGAGAAGGTCGAAGGCAAAAAAGACGAGATTCGCTGTTTCGCCCTCCGAGAGCGCGGCCTGGAGTGCCGAGAAGGAGGAGATGCCGTTCTCGCCCAGTGCCACGACCTCGCCGTCGATCAGCGCAGTCTCACAAGGCAGTACCGCGAGCGCATCGGCAATCCGCTCGCCGAAGCGCTCGGTCCAGTCGAGCCCCGTGCGGGTGAGCAGCTTGACCTTCCCCGCAGAAACCCGTGCCTGCAGGCGATAGCCGTCGAATTTGACCTCGTGCAGCCAGGCATCGCCTGTCGGAGGCTTGTCCTGCAAGGTCGCAAGACAGGGCTCGACGAAACGCGGCAGCGATTCACCCTCGGCATTCTGTGAGCGGGTCGGCTTGGCCTTCGCCGGTTTTGCTTTGGCGATCTTGGACTTGGCGGCCTTGGGCTTGCGCCCCTTCGCGGGCTTTTCGTCGGTCGACCAGACGTCGCCTTTGGGATCCTCGCCGACTTCCTCGACGCTGCGGCCGGATTTCACCGAATCCGGCGCGGTCTCGAGGATGTCCTCGTCGTCGCGGGCAAAATCGTCGTCGACCTTGATCAGCAGCCAGTTGTCGCGCTTCTCACCGCGGCGCGGCTTCAGCCTGACCAGATGCCAGCGGCCGCCGAGCTTGTGCCCTTCGAGCGCGAAGGCGAGATGGCCCTTCTCCATGCCGCGGACGGGGTCGCCCTCCGGAATCCACTTGCCCTCGTCCCAGACGACCACCGAGCCGGCACCGTACTCGCCCTCGGGAATCGTGCCTTCGAAGGCGCCGTATTCGAGCGGATGGTCCTCGACATGGACGGCGAGGCGCTTATCGGCAGGATCAAGGCTCGGCCCGCGCGTCACCGCCCAGGACCAAAGCACGCCGTCATGCTCGAGCCTGAGATCGTAATGGAGGCGGCGCGCAGCATGCTTGTGAATGACGAAAGCGCCGCCGCTCCGGGCAGCCTTGCGGCGGCTGGCAGCCCCTTTCGGCTCACGGGTGCGGGAGAAATCGCGCTTGGAGCGATAGAGGTCGAGATTGGCCATGGCGCCCTCCGACGCGCGTCAGGCGCTTTTCTTGGCCTTGCCGGCAGCGGCCTTTTTCGGCGGCTTGCAGGTACTCGATGTCTTCTTCTCGCGAGCGCGCGCTTGGCTCGGCGAACCGCTCTCCTCGCCGAGGCTCTTCTTCAGCGCCTCGAACAGGTTGACGACATTCGAGGGACGCTCTGCCGGCTTGGCGACGGGCGGCTTCTTGCCCTTGCGCTTGGCCGCGATCAACTCGAGCAGCGCCTCCTCGTAATGGTCCTCGAAGCCGCTCGGATCGAACTTCGCCTGCTTCTTGTCGATGATATGGGTGGCAAGGTCGACCAGTTCCTCGTCGAGCTTGCCCTTCTTCAGCCCATCGAAGATCTCGTCCGGCTGGCGCACGGTCTTGTCGTAGCGCAGCGTCGTCAGGAGCAAGCCCTTGTCGAAGGGCTCGATCATCACCGGCCGCTCGCGGCGATAAAGCACGATCCGGGCGATGCCAGCCTTCTTCTGCTTTGCCATCGCCTCGCGGATCACGGCGAAAGCTTCCTCCGAGACCTCGTCGGAGGGGCTGAGATAATAGGGCTGATCGAAATAGATCTGCGGGATCGCGGCACGATCGACGAACTGCTCGATCGAGAGCGTGTGCGAACTCTCGATCTGGACCGCGTCGATCTCGTCCTCCTCGATCAGAAGGTATTCGTCGCCGCCGATCTCGTAGCCCTTGACCTCATCGTCGGGGTCGACCGGCTTGCCGCTGACGCTGTCGATGTATTGGCGCCGGACGGTGTTGCCGGTCTTGCGGTTGATGACGCGGAAGGAAACCTTCTCGCTATGGTCGGTCGCCGAGGTCAGCTCGACCGCGCAGGAGACCAGCGAGAGCTTGAGATAGCCCTTCCAGGCCGGCCGGGGGGCCATCAGGCCGCCCTCAGCTTGGGCCGGGCCGGGAAGGCCGGCGGCAAGTCGCGCAGCCAGGCCTCGGCCCGAACGATCTCGTCGCGCGTCACGACGGGCACTGGATCGGAGAGGATCGCCAGCAGCACCTCGCGGTCGAGCTGGCCATTGGCGATCACATCCGCGAGTGCGTCGCGGGTCTCGCGTTCAGCCCGGAGTTGGGCGCCGAGCGCGGCGATGAGGCGATCCTTGGACAAGGCGGGCATGATACGCGACCCCGGTTTGGAAACCTGCAGCGAGTCAACCGGCGGAACCGGCAGAGGTTCCGGAAGCTGCGCTCCTCCGTGCTGCAACGCAGCGCCCTAGCGTTTCGCGAGATTTCGTGTATATGCCCGGACAACCGGCCGGACAGCCGGCTGCGCGTCCCCTCCGCGATGAGGCGGATGCGGGCTTCGGACCTTGCTGGACGACATCCCGGCCTGGCCCGCCAGATCAACACCGAACCAAAGGACATCACGATGTCGATCACTGCCGAGCGCAAGAACGCGCTCATCAAGGAACATGCCACCAAGCCGAACGACACCGGCTCGCCGGAAGTCCAGGTCGCGATCCTCACCGAGCGTATCAACAACCTGACCGGCCACTTCAAGTCCCACACCAAGGACAACCATTCGCGTCGCGGCCTGCTCAAGCTGGTCTCGCAGCGTCGCTCCCTGCTCGACTATCTGAAGGGCAAGGAAGAAGCGCGCTACAAGACCCTGATCGAGAAGCTCGGCATCCGCCGCTGATCGAGCCGAATTCCCGCCCGGTGCCTCGCTGCTCCGGGCGGTTCTACTAGGGGCCAGCCTATGGCCTCGCTCCGGGAGCGCCGCAATGACGCGACGTTCCCCCTTCAATGCGGCAACCGCATGGGGCGGCTTCCCGCATGATCCGCCGGCGTCCGTGACGTCCATGGCAGGATCGCCGAGCGCCCGGGCGCGCTTCCCGCGAGCACATCCCGGACGTTCAGCCGTCTTGCCCATGGGCACGATCGACGCCGGACGGATCGCATCCGACCGAAAGAAAATCCTATGTTCGATGTTCAAACCGAAGAGCTGATCTGGGGCGGGCGCAAGCTCGTGCTCGAAACCGGCAAAATCGCCCGCCAGGCCGACGGCGCCGTGCTCGCCACCTATGGCGAGACCGTCGTGCTCGCCACCATCGTCTCGGCCAAGGAGCCGAAGCCGGGCTTCGACTTCTTCCCGCTGACCGTGAATTACCAGGAGAAGACCTTCGCCGCCGGCCGCATCCCTGGCGGCTATTTCAAGCGCGAGGGACGCCCGACCGAGAAGGAGACGCTGGTCTCGCGCCTGATCGACCGGCCGATCCGCCCGCTCTTCGCCGAAGGCTACAAGAACGACACCCAGGTGGTCGTCACCGTCCTGCAGCATGATCTCGAGAACGATCCCGACATCGTCGCGATGGTCGCCGCCTCCGCCGCCCTGACGCTCTCAGGCGTGCCCTTCATGGGCCCGGTCGGCGCAGCCCGCGTCGGCTATGTCGACGGCGCCTACAAGCTCAATCCGCTGATCGAAGAGGTCAAGGAATCGCAGCTCGACCTCGTCGTCGCCGGCACCCAGGACGCCGTCCTGATGGTCGAGTCGGAGGCCAAGGAGCTGTCCGAAGAGATCATGCTCGGCGCCGTGATGTTCGGCCACAAGCATTTCCAGCCGGTGATCGACGCGATCATCCGTCTGGCCGAGAAGGCCGCCAAGGAGCCGCGCGACTACGTGCCGGCCGACAATTCCGTCGTGCTCGACGCGGTTCTGAAGCTGGTCGATGCGGATCTGCGCGCCGCCTACAAGATCACCACCAAGGCCGAGCGCTACAAGGCGCTGGACGCCGCCAAGGCCAAGGTCCAGGCGCTGGTTTCGGCCGAGCCGGACGGCAAGACCACCTTCACCAAGGAGCAGGTCGGCGGCCAGTTCAAGGAAGCCCAGGCCAAGGTCGTGCGCTGGACCATCCTCGACGACGGCATCCGCATCGACGGTCGCGACGTCAAGACGGTCCGCAAGATCGTGGCCGAAGCGGGTATCCTGCCGCGCACCCACGGCTCCTCGCTGTTCACCCGCGGCGAGACCCAGGCGCTGGTCGTGACCACGCTCGGCACCGGCGATGACGAGCAGTTCATCGACTCGCTGGAAGGCACCTACAAGGAGACCTTCCTGCTGCACTACAACTTCCCACCCTACTCCGTCGGCGAGACCGGCCGCATGGGTTCGCCCGGCCGCCGCGAGATCGGCCACGGCAAGCTCGCCTGGCGCGCCATTCGCCCGATGCTGCCGGCGAAGTCGGAGTTCCCCTACACGATCCGCGTCGTCTCGGAGATCACCGAGTCGAACGGCTCCTCCTCGATGGCCACCGTCTGCGGCACCTCGCTGGCGCTGATGGATGCGGGCGTTCCGCTGAAGTCGCCGGTCGCCGGCATCGCCATGGGCCTGATCCTCGAGGGTGAGCGCTTCGCGGTGCTCTCCGACATCCTCGGCGACGAGGACCATCTCGGCGATATGGACTTCAAGGTGGCCGGCACCGCCGCGGGCATCACCTCGCTGCAGATGGACATCAAGATCGCGGGCATCACCGAGGAGATCATGAAGGTCGCCCTCGGCCAGGCCAAGGGCGGCCGCGAGCACATCCTCGGCGAGATGAGCAAGGCCCTCTCGGCCTCGCGCAGCCAGCTCGGTGAGTATGCGCCGCGCATCGAGACGATGAAGATCCCGGTCGATAAGATCCGCGAGGTCATCGGTTCGGGCGGCAAGGTGATCCGCGAGATCGTCGAGAAGACCGGCGCCAAGGTCAACATCGAGGACGACGGCACCATCAAGATCGCCTCGGCCGACGGCAAGTCGATCGAAGCGGCGATCAAGTGGATCAAGTCGATCGTCTCCGAGCCGGAGGCCGGCATGATCTATGACGGCAGCGTCGTGAAGGTCATGGAGTTCGGCGCCTTCGTGAACTTCTTCGGCGCCAAGGACGGTCTGGTTCATATCTCGGAGCTGGCCCCGCGCAGGGTCCAGAAGGTGCAGGACGTCGTCAAGGAAGGCGACAAGGTCAAGGTCAAGTTCCTCGGCATGGACGAGCGCGGCAAGGTGCGCCTGTCGATGAAGGTGGTCGACCAGGCCACCGGCGAGGACATCACCGAGAAGCTGAAGGCCGAGCGCGAGGCCGAGAAGTCCCGCGAGCGCCAGAACGCCGAGGACTGATACGCGATCAGCGTTTCACGTGAATCAGACGCCCCGCACCTGATGGTGCGGGGCGTTTTCTTTTGGCGAGGCTCTGGTGCGCTGCAGCGAAGTCGAATAGTCTAGACTTATTGCTTTCGGAGGCCAGCATGACCGCGCATCAGATCACGTCGCTCGACCAGCTCGCCACGCTCTATCCGAACCCGATCGCGCCGGCTTCGGTCATCAAGGAGATCGATCACATCGACGCCAACTACGGCGCGCTGATCGCGGCCTCGCCGTTTTTCGTGCTCGCGACCAATGGCCCGGATGGGCTGGATTGCTCACCGCGCGGGGATTTACCGGGCTTTGTTGCGGTCAGCGACGCGAAAACGCTGCTGATTCCGGACCGAAGAGGCAATAACAGACTGGATTCGTTGAAGAATCTTCTGTCTGACAATCGAATCGGAATGCTCTTTCTGATCCCCGGTTACGGCGAAACGCTGCGCGTCAACGGCACCGCTGTGCTCTCGACCGATCCCGAGCTGTGCGCGCGTTTCGAGATGGCAGGCAAGCTGCCGGCCTGCGTGATCGTCGTCACCGTCGAGGCCGCCTACTTCCAATGCTCCCGGGCAGTGGTGCGTGCCGATCTCTGGAACCCGACGGCGCAGGTCGACAAGCGCTCACTGCCCAGCGCCGGCACGATCCTGCGCGAGATCTCGGCGCGAGCGGCCACCGAGGCGTTCGACGGCGAGGCCTATGACAAGGCGCTACCGGAGCGGGTCAAGGCGACGCTGTACTAGAAGGCGTCATTCTCGGGCTTGACCCGAGAATCTCCTGACGCGAAGGCTCCGACTGGAGGCTCTTCCGGCCTGAGATGCTCGGCTCAAGGCCGAGCATGACGTGCACCTTGTCGAGCAGCGCTTACTCCAACGCCCCCACCGCAGCCTCGACCGCCTCGACGATCGCGCCGGAGCGGACCAAAGTAGTCGCCTGGTTCATCTCGGCGGCGTACCAGCGGTCGCCGTCGAGCGCCGGCGGGATCGTCTCGCGCAGCGCGTCCAGCGCCGCCTGCGTGCCCTTGCCGAGCGGATGGGCCTTGGCGGTCTCGGCGATCAGCGACAGCGCCTGGCAGGCCATCAGGATTTCGGCGGCGATGATCATCTCGACATTCTCGACGATCGTGCGCGCCTTGCGGCCGCACCAGGTCGAGTTCGAGACATGGTCCTCGGCATTCGACTTGCCGGGAATCGAATCGACCGAGCCGGGCGAGGACAGCGTGCGGTTCTCCATCACCAGCGCCGACATCGAGCACTGCACGGTGGCAAAGCCGGTGTTGAGGCCGCGCTTGCCGGCGAGCAGGTTGCGCGGCAGGCCGTAGCTCAGCGTCGGGTCGACCAGCCGGGCGAGCCGGCGCTCGCAGATCGAGCCGAGATCGGTCATGGCGATGGCGAGCAGGTCCATCGCCTGGGCGACATACTGGCCGTGGAAATGGCCGCCGGAGATGACGCGGTAGCCGTCATCCTCGGGGAAGATCAGCGGATTGTCGGTCGCCGAATTGGTCTCGGTCGCGATGATCCGGCTGACATAGTCGAGCGCCTCGCGGGCGGGTCCGTGCACCTGCGGGGCACAGCGCAAGGAATAGACGTCCTGCACGCGCGGCGCCGGCGGCTTGCCGGGCGTGCGGCCGATCTCATCGGGATAGATCGTCTCACGGGCCGAGGCCGAGCAGCGCTTCGACCCCTGCGTGATCTTGACGAGGTTGCGCGCCACCAGCGCCTGGCCGGGATGCGGGCGAGCGGCGTGGACGCGCGGATCGAAGGCGGCAAGTTCGCCGCGCATGGCTTCGAGCGAGAGCGCGAGGCCGATATCGGCCGCCTTGATCAGGCGCCTGGCGTCCTCGGTCGCGAGCACGCCGAGCGCCAGCGACACCGTCGAACCGTTGATCAGGGCGGAGGCGTCCTTGGCGCCGAGCTTGAAATCCGGTTCCAGCCCGGCCTTGGCGAGGGCATCGCGGGCCTTCATCCGCTTGCCCTTGTAAACGGCTTCGCCCTCCTCGAAGCCGCAGACCGCCGCCGACATATGAGCAAGCGGGGCGAGGTCGCCGGAGGCGCCGACCGAGCCCTTCTGCGGGATCACCGGATGGATGCCGGCATTGAGGCAGGCGAGCAGGCGTTCGACCAGCGCGACCTGCGGGCCCGAATAATTCGAGGCGAAGGCGTTGGCGCGCAGCAGCATGGTGGCGCGCGTCACATCCTCCGGGAAGGGCTCGCCGATGCCGGTGGCGTGGGCATAGACGCTCTTGCGCTGATATTCGGTCATCTCCGACATCAGCACGCGCTGGTCCTTGAACAGGCCGACGCCGGTGTTGAAGGAGTACATGAACGGGGCTTCGTCGTTCATGAAGTTGGCGTCGATATGAGCCCGCGTCGCCGCGATCGCCTCGCGGGCGGACTTGGCCAATGTCGCCTTCTCATAGCGGCCGGATGCGCCGGGCCGGGCCACGCGCAGCACCTGCTTGCCCTTCAGGGTCCGTCCGTCGATCGTTATCGCCATGGCCTGTCCTCATCAGCTTCGCCGACGATCTAACGGGCGAGCGCGCCAAAGGGAAAGGCCCATTCCGGCCGGGAAACGAAAAGCACCTTTCGCGATGCGACGTGGCCTGCGCTAGGATGGGCCACCGCGGCCTTGCTGCGGCGCGACATTGGCGCGCCTTTACCGCGCGCCTGGAATCCCTCAAAGGTGCCGCCAGGAGCGTCACTCATGGATTTCGAAGCCTTTTTCCGCAGCGAGCTCGACGGCCTCAAGGCCGAGGGCCGCTATCGCGTCTTCGCCGATCTCGAGCGCCGCGCCGGCCGCTTTCCGCGCGCCGCCTTCCACGGTCCGAACGGCCCGCGCGAAGTCACCGTCTGGTGCTCGAACGATTATCTCGGCATGGGCCAGCACCCTGCCGTACTGGCGGCGATGCGCGAGGCGCTCGACAGCTGCGGCGCCGGCGCCGGCGGTACCCGCAACATAGCTGGGACCAACCACTATCATGTCCTGCTGGAGCGCGAACTCGCCGACCTGCACGGCAAGGACGCCGCGCTGCTGTTCAACTCCGGCTACATGTCGAATTGGGCCTCGCTCTCGACGCTGGCCGCGCGCATTCCCGGCTGCGTCGTGCTGACCGATGCCGCCAATCATGCCTCGATGATCGAGGGCATCCGGCATTCGCGCGCCGAGAAGCTGATCTTCGCCCATAACGACGCGCAGGATCTGCGCCGGAAGCTCGCGAGCATCGACCCGAGCCGGCCGAAGCTGATCGCCTTCGAGTCGGTCTATTCGATGGATGGCGACATCGCCCCGGTCGCGGAATTCTGCGATCTCGCCGAGGAGTTCGGCGCGATGACCTATATCGATGAAGTCCATGCCGTCGGGCTCTACGGACCGCGCGGCGGCGGCGTCAGCGAGCGCGACGGCCTCGCACACCGGCTCGATTTGATCGAGGGCACGCTGGCCAAGTCCTTCGGCGTGATGGGCGGCTATGTCACGGGCTCGACTGCACTCTGCGACTTCATCCGCAGCTTCGCCTCGGGCTTCATCTTCTCGAGCTCGCTGCCACCGACGCTCGCCGCCGGCGCGCTCGCGGCGATCCGGCATCTCAAGGGCAGCTCGGCCGAGCGCGAGGGCCAGCAGGACCGGGTGCGTAAGCTGCGCGGCCAGCTCGACCAGGCCGGCATCCCGCATCTGCCCAATCCCAGCCATATCGTGCCGGTGATGGTCGGCGATGCCGCCCTGTGCAAGCGGATCAGCGACGAGTTGCTGGAGCGCTTCGCGATCTACGTCCAGCCGATCAACTACCCGACCGTGCCGCGCGGCACAGAGCGTTTGCGGATCACGCCGACGCCGCTGCATTCCGACGAGGACATCGCCACTTTGGTCGGCGCGCTCAGCGAGATCTGGAGCGCAATCGGGCTGAAGCGGGCGGCCTGATAGGCTCGACAATCCCCTCTCCCCTTGCGGGAGAGGGCTAGGGTGAGGGGTCTCGCGACGCTGATCGTCGGCTCCGCGCAGTGCTTTCTGAAACTCTTAAAGCCCTGCGCGACCCCTCATCCGGCCCTTCGGGCCACCTTCTCCCGCAAGGAGAGAAGGGGAGAGACCCTGCCTCAGATCAATCCGTTATTGCCCGCGAGCGTCTTCAGATTGACGTCCGGGCGCGCGCCGACATGGCTGATGACCTCGGCGGCGGCCAAAGCACCAAGCCGCAGGCAATCGCGCGCTTCGCGGTTCGTCGTCAGGCCGTGCAGGAAGCCGGCGGCGAAGAGATCGCCGGCGCCGGTCGCATCGACGACGCGCTCGATCGGGAAGACCGGCTCGGCGACGACGCCATCCGGCGTCAGCGCCAGCGCGCCGTTCTCCGAGCGGGTGATCACCGCAAGCACGTTCTCGGCCCGCAGCGCCGCCAGCGCCGTGTCGAAATCGGCGCTCTGATAGAGGCTCTTCAGCTCGTGCTCGTTGGCGAAGACGAGATCGACCATGCGATTGCGGATCAGGCCGAGGAATTCGTCGCGATAGCGATCGACGCAGAAGGAGTCCGACAGGGTGATGGCGACGCGGCCACCGGCCTTGTGGGCGAGCTCCGAGGCCTTGCGGAAGGCGTCCTTGGCCGCCGGCGGATCCCAGAGATAGCCTTCGAGATAGACGATGTCGGCATTCTCGACCGTGGCGGGGTCGACATCGGCCGGCGACAGGCCCTGGCAGGCGCCGAGATAGGTGTTCATCGTGCGCTCGCCATCGGGCGTGACGATGATGAAGGAGCGCGCCGTCGCCGGGCCTTCCGTCGCGGCGGCAGTATCGAAGGCGACGCCGAGCGAGGTGAGATCATGGCGGTAGAGCGTGCCGAGCTCGTCGGCCTTGACCTTGCCGATGAAAGCGCCCTTGCCGCCGAAGGAGGCGAGACCGGCGATGGTGTTGGCGGCCGAGCCGCCCGAGACGACCTTGCCGGGACCCATCGCGCCATAGAGCAATTCCGCCCGCGGTTCGTCGATCAGCGCCATCGAGCCTTTGACCAGCTCGTACTTGACCAGGAAGTCTTCCTCCGCCGCGGCGAAGACGTCAACGATGGCATTGCCCAAGGCGAGCACGTCATAGCGCTTGGAGGTCATGAAACGATCCGTGATGGCGGGAGGATGGCGGCGTGTTGCATTGACGGCAGGCGAGGTCAAGCGCCGCCGCGGCGGCGCGCGGCGCTGTCGAGGATCGAGGTCAGCGCCGCAAGGTCAGACGGGCCGAGCCATTCCACCTCATGGGCGAGGCGATTGGCGAACAAGGTCGCCTCAGGCTCGAGCCCGGCGGTGTCGATGACGATGCGGGGATGCGAGAGCTCGGCGAGGCGGATCAATTCGTCGGCCTCGTCCCAGATCACGCCGAGATGATGGATGGCGCCCTGGATCAGGGTGAAGGTCGGCTGGCCACGCTTGCCGTGCTCCAGTGCCGAGAGATAGGCCGGGGTGACGCCGAGCGCCTGCGCCATCTGCGCCAGGGTGACACCGCGGGCCGCGCGCAGTTCGCGAACGCGACGGCCGAACGGCGTCATCAGCCGACCTCCCGGCTGCGGCGCAGGCGGATATAGAGTGCGCCGGCGCCGCCATGGCGCTGCTCGGCCTCATCGAAACCGAGCACCAGCGGCCGCAGATCAGGCAGGCGCAGCCAATGCGGCACATTGCGGCGCAGGATGCCGCGTTCCTCACCATAAGGGACATCGCCAGCGATGCCCTTGCCCGTCACCACCAGCACGAGCTTGGCGCCACGCTGCTGCTGCAGGCGCAGGAAACCACGCAAGGCCGAATGCGCTTCATCCTGGCGCAGGCCGTGCAAGTCGATCACCGCCTCAACGCCCTGCTGGCCGCGCCGCAACTGCGTCCGCATGCGCCGCTCCAGCGGCACCAGCGGCGGCGGCGCGGGCTTTGCGGCTGGCCGAGCGGGGGCGAGCACGGCCGGAGACCCAGCGCTTTCCGCAACTGGTGCGGGCTTCTGCTCCGCCGCTTCCGGCTCCGGCTCGACGGCTTTACGGCCCGCGAGCGGCGTGACCGTGCGCGCGACCTGGCGCCAGAGCGCGAGTTCCGCCTCGGAGAGAAGCTTGCCGCGCCGGCGCATGGCTCAGCGCGGCCAGAGCACGATGAAGTCGACGGGATGTCGGACCAGACCGGCGCGGTGGCCGGCTTCCGCGCCCGAGCCGACGAAGAGGTCGATCCGGGCCGGGCCGACGATCGCGGTGCCGGTATCCTGGGCCAGCATCAGCCGGGCCAACTTCTCGCTGCCGCCCTTGCCGTCGGGGATCTCGGTCTCGATCCAGGCCGGCATGCCGTAGGGCCAGAGCGAGCGGTCGATCGCGATGCTGCGCAGCGGCGTCAGCGGCAGGCCGGCACCGCCGATCGGACCGGACTCCGACGGAAGATCGTCGTTACGAGCATAGAAGACGAAGGAGCGGTTGAGCCGAATCAGATCGCGGGCAAAGCCGGCATCGGCCTTCAGCCGGGCGATGAGCTTATCCATCGTCATCTGCTCGGGCGGGATGTTCTCGCGCCGGCTGAGCTCGCGACCGAGCGAGGTATAGGGGTGGCCATTGCGTCCGGAATAGACCAGGCGCGTCACCTTGCCGTCCGGCAAGCGGATTCGGCCCGAGCCCTGGACCTGCAGCACGAAACGATCGACGGGATCGCGCATATAGAGGATTTCGAGGCCCTGGCCGGCGAGCGCGCCCTCGTCGATCGCGGTGCGGTCCGGGAAGGGCTCCAGCCCCTTGGCCGTCCGGCGCGCCGAGGTCAGGCTGGGATCGAGGCCAGGCCAGTCGTCGCCCGGCATCTTGGTCACCAGATCGGCGGGGCGGCCGTAGAGCGGCGTCGGGAAGGCGTCCGAGCGGCTCAGCGCGGCCTCGAACTCCGGCTCGAAATAGCCAGTCATGAAGCCGCGCTCGGCGCCGGCCGGGCGGATGCGCCAGAAGGCGAAATTGTCCGCGAAGAAGCGGCGGGCGGTATCAGGGCTCACGTCACCTGCGGCCAGCATGGACGCCGCCTTCATACACAAGGCCGGGAGAGCCGGTGGCGGAGCAGCGCCCTGGCGCAGGGGCGGATCGGTCTCGCAGCCCTGCGCGAACAGGCGTAGCACGACGAGCTGATCATCCGCGGCCCAGCCCGCAAGCGCAGCGGGCGCCACGGGTTCGGCCCGGGCGCCCGTCGGCAGGGATGGAGGGGAAGCTTCGGCGCCGGTCATCGACATAGCTGCGGCCAGCAGCCCCAGAGCGAGACCGGCGGCACGGATCACGCGGCCGATTCGGTGGCGACCAGCAGCCAGTTCGGATCGCGGCTGCCGAGCTGGCGCGAGAAGGTCCAGACGTCGTTGACCTCGGAAACCGCATCGGCGCTGCCGTCGACGACATTGCCCTGCGCATCGCGGACAACGCTGATCAATTGCGAGACAAAGGCGATGGTGACCTGGGCCGCCTTGCCCTTGACGTCCACCGCGACGATCTCGGCCTTGTCGATCGAGACGAAATTGGACTCGGCCTTCTCGCCACGCTTCTCGCGCTCGGTGATCGCCTGCTCGAAGCCGTCATAGACCTCCTTGGCGAGCAGACCCTTAAGGGTCTTGCGGTCGCCGCGGGCGAAGGCGGTGACGATGGTCTCATAGGCCGATTTTGCGCCGCCGAGAAAGCCCTGAGGCTCGAAGCCCGGCTCCTGGCGGACGAGCGCGTCGAGGCCGACAGCGATCGGCGAGCCCGGCTCGGCAATGCCCTTCCAGCGTTCGCCATCAACCACCGGGGCGGCCGCAGCGTCGTTGGCGGCGCCCGGCAAGCGGACGACATTGTCACGTCGCTCGCCATTGCCCGGCTGATCCGGCCGCAGCGGCGGCGTCTCGCGACGCGCAAACGGGTCGGCCGGGGGCTTCTCGTGCCCGGTCTTCTGGCCCAGAACCGAGCGCAGTTTCCAGGCGACGAAAACGGCCAGGGCCAGGAAGACCAGGGTCGTCATATCGAAATTCTGCATCGCCGGCTGATCCGAACCTCGAAAACTCGTTCCGCGCGGGCGCGCTTCTGCCGCCCGTCATCGAACGGATATGGTGTGGAAGGCTCGTAACATCCACCCCCGGGGTGCGACAAGGCACGAAAGCGCGCTTCGCTTGTGCCGGCCCCCTCGCCATGATACCCGGCGCTGCAGCCTTGCCCGGGTAGTTCCGGCCACGGCACAGAATTTCCCGATGGTTTTCTAGAAGACGGTGATGGAATCGATGGCCAACGAAAACGGCAACGGCGCCGGCGCCGCCGATCAGCAAGGACCCAGCCTCAACACGCTGGTCCAGTACATCAAGGATTTCTCCTTCGAGAATCCGAACGCTCCGCGCTCGCTGACTCAGCAGCAACAGCAGGGCGGACCGCAGATCAGCCTGCAGGTCAATGTCCACGCTAACGCGCTCGGCGAGAACGACATCGAATCGATCCTGACGCTCGAAGGCAAGGCGACGCTGAACGACGAGACGCTGTTCGCGTTCGAGCTCAGCTATGCCGGCGTGTTCCGCATCCAGGGCGTGCCGCAGGAGCAGCTGCATGCCGTCGTGATGATCGACTGCCCCCGCCTGCTCTTCCCCTTCGCCCGGGCGATCGTCGCCGAAGCCGTGCGCAATGGCGGCTTCCCGCCGCTCTATATCGACCCGATCGACTTCGCCGCGCTCTACCGCCAGCGGCTCGAGGAAATGCAGTCGCAGCAGGGCGCACCGAACGCCTGAGCGACAGTCCCCATCGCGAATTTCGCAAGAAAGAGCCCTTCCGGGCTCTTTTTTGTTGGCGCGACCGTTGTGGAATCGCCTGGGCGTTTCCATGTCCCGCGGGCCAGAGGCCGCCATACCGGCGTGCCGTACCCGCGAGGTTCACGACTCCATGGATGCCCTTATGACGCTCGCCGCCGACCCAGCAGTATGGGCGGCGCTCGGCGCCCTGATCGCCATGGAGGTCGTCCTCGGTATCGACAACCTCATCTTCATTTCGATCCTGACCAACAAGCTGCCCGAGCACCAGCGCGCGCGCGGCCGGCGGATCGGCATCGGCCTCGCGCTGATCCTGCGGCTCGGCCTGCTCTCGACTGTCGCCTTCATCGTGCAGCTGACCGCACCGGTGTTCTCGGTCTTCGGCAAGGCCTTTTCCTGGCGCGACCTCATCCTGATCGCCGGCGGCCTGTTCCTGGTCTGGAAGGCGACCAAGGAGATCCACCACAAGGTCGATCCCGATCACGGGCCCGACATGTTCGACGGCGGCGCGGCCGCGGCCGTGACCTTCGGCGGCGTGATCTTCCAGATCCTGCTGCTCGACCTGGTCTTCTCGATCGACAGCATCATCACCGCGGTCGGCATGACCGAGCATATTCCGGTGATGGTGATCGCCGTCATCGTCGCCGTTCTGGTGATGCTGCTCGCGGCCGACCCGCTGGCGCGCTTCATCGACAAGAACCCGACGATCGTGATGCTGGCGCTCGGCTTCCTGCTGATGATCGGCGGCACGCTGATCGGCGAAGGCTTCGGAGCCCATATCCCGAAGGGCTACATCTACGCCGCCATGGCGTTCTCGGCGCTGATCGAGGGCCTCAACATGATGTCGCGCCGCGCGAGCCGAAAGCGGGGCGGGTAACAGCGTATTGTTATGACCGGAAGGCTCCCCTTCTCCACCTGCGGGAGAAGGTGGCCCGAAGGGTCGGATGAAGGGTCGCGCTGACCCGAATTTATTCGGCTTCGGTGCAAGGGTGCCTGCGATCAGCGTCGCGCGACCCCTCACCCTAACCCTCTCCCGCAAGGGGAGAGGGAATTGCGCTATGCCTCCTCAGGTACCCCGAGATAGCCGCGCCAGAGTGGCCCCTTGAGCTTCATCACGAAGGCCTCATGGGCCGCTCGCTCTTCCGGCGTCAGCCGCGATGCGAGCTGGCGCTGGCGGACCGGGCGCTCGATCGCGACTGCGAGCCCAGCCCCTGCCTTGCCGACGGCGGCACTGCCGAAGCCGAGGCTGGTCTGCTTGCCGCCGATCAGCTCGATATAGACCTCGGCCAGGATCTCGGAGTCGAGCAGCGCGCCGTGCTTGGTGCGGCGGCTGTTGTCGATGCCGTAGCGCGAGCAGAGAGCATCGAGGCTGTTGCTGGCGCCGGGATGCTTGCGCCGCGCCATGGCGAGCGTATCGACCACCAGCGCCGGCACGATCGGCGGCAGACCGAGCCGGCCGAACTCCATGTTGATGAACCCGACGTCGAAGGCGGCGTTGTGGATGACGAGCCGGGCATCCGCGATGAAGGCGGCGAAGTCGCTGGCGACCGCGGCGAAGACCGGTTTGTCGGAGAGGAAGGCCTCGGACAGCCCGTGCACCCTGAAAGCGCCGTCCGGCATGTCCCGCTCGGGATTGATGTAGACGTGATAGGTCCGGCCGGTCGGGCAGTGATTGACCAGCTCGACGCAGCCGATCTCGACGATGCGATCGCCCTTCAGCGCTTCGACGCCGGTGGTTTCTGTGTCGAGAACGATCTCGCGCATATCAGCCCGCCTTTTGCGCCCGGCCGAAGCGGCCGGCGACGGCATTCAGGATAGAGCGGACCTGACGCTCGGCGGCCACGAGCCCGTGCGAGGTGTCCACAAGGAAGTGGGCCCGGCGCCGCTTCTGCGCATCCGGCATCTGGCGGGCAAGGATCGCCGCGAATTTTTCTTCCGTCATGCCGGGGCGGCCGAGGACGCGCTTGCGCTGGACCTCCGCCGGAGCGGTGATGACGACGACCGCGTCGTAGCGGCTCTCCCCGCCCGTCTCCAGCAGCAGCGGAATGTCGAGCACGGCGACGGTCGCGCCGCTCTTGCGAGCCTGCGCCAGGAAGGCCTGCTCCTTGGCGCGGACCAGCGGATGGACGATCGCCTCGAGCTTTGCCAGTGCTTCGGGCCGGCCGAGCACGGCGGTCGAGAGCTTGCCCCGGTCGACAACGCCATTAGCCGTCGTGCCCGGAAAGGCCGCCTCGATCTGAGGTGCTGCAACGCCGGCGTAGAGATCATGCACCGCCTGGTCGGCATCATGGACGGGCACGCCGGCAGCGCGGAACATCGCCGAGGTCGTCGACTTGCCCATGCCGATCGAGCCGGTAAGGCCGAGCAGGAAGGTCATCGCAGAGCCTCCGCCATCCTGCTCAAGCTCGGGGAATGTCGGCTTCGAGCTTCGCCCGCAGTGCCTCCGTGACCTGCGGGCGGACGCCGAACCAGCGCTCGAAACCCGGGACAGCCTGGTGCAGCAGCATGCCGAGGCCATCGACCGGAATGCCACCGCGGCGCCTGGCTTCGGCGAGCAGCGGCGTCTCCAGCGGGACATAGACGATGTCGTCGACGATGGTGCCGGGGCGCAGGGCAGAAAGGTCGATCTCCAGCGGCGGCTGGCCATGCATGCCGAGCGAGGTCGTGTTGACGATCAGATCGCTGCCACCGACAAGGCTCGCGACATCCTGCCAGTCGTGGGCCTCGACGACGTCCGGAAAGGCGGCCGCCAGCTCGACCGCACGCTCCGGGCTACGGTTGACCAGGAGGATACGGCCGACGCCGCGCTCGGCGAGGCCATGGATCACGGCGCGAGCCGCGCCGCCGGCGCCGAGGATCAGCGCTGTCCGGGTGCGCTCCGCCCAGCCCGGCACGCAGGCATCGAGATGAGCGAGGAAGCCATAGGCGTCGGTGTTGTCGCCATGCAGGCGGCCATCCTCCATCCAGAGCGTGTTGGCCGCGCCCATGGCCCGCGCCGTTGCACTGGCCTCGTCAAGCAGCGGCAGCACGATCTCCTTGTTCGGCACGGTGACATTGCCGCCGACGAACTCGCCGGCGCGCAGGCGCGCGATGAAGGCCGGGACCTCGGTCGGCGGAACATCGACGCGCTCATAGCTTCCGGTGAGGCCATATTCGGCGAGCCAATGACCGTGGATTAGCGGCGAGCGGGAATGCGCGACGGGGTGGCCGATGATGAAGCAGCGTCTGGTCATGGCCTCGGAACGACGGTCATGCGGCGAGGCCGAGGTCGCGGAGCGTGGCGAGCAGGCTCAGCATCGGCAGGCCAAGGATGGTGGAATGGTCGCCCTCGATCGCCTGGAACAGATGGATACCGAGACCTTCGAGCTGGTAGCCGCCGACGCTGCTGGTCGCGGCCGTGCGGGCCAGCGCGACATAGTCCTTGATGAAGTCGGGCGTCAGCGAGCGCATGGTGAGCACGGCGCTGCTGGCGCCGCTGCCGATGATCCGGCCGTCGCGAGCCAGGACAAAGGCCGAGGTGAGTTCATGCCTGCGGCCGGCGAGCTTGGCGATCTGCCGTTCGGCGCCGGCGGCATCCTCAGGCTTGTGGAAGGGACGCCCCTCACTGATCAGCATCTGGTCGGCCGAGAGGACGATCCGGCCAGGATGCGCCGGCGAGACCGAGAGGGCCTTGGCTTCGGCCAGCGTCGCAGCGACGCCGGCAGGAGGACCCCCCATTGCGAGGAATTCAGCCTCGATCGCGCGCTCGTCGACATCGGGCCTGACCACCTCAGCCGGCAGCCCTGCCGCTTTCAGCAGTTGCAGCCGCGTCGCGCTGCCGGAGGCCAGGATGAGCGGTGTCTCTCCTCGCCAGAATGTCGTCTTACCGCTCACGTCGCGATGAACTTCATGCGGTGGTCGCGCAGCAGGTCGAGGATGCCTGCGGCCGTCTCCTCGATCGAGCGGCGGGTGACGTCGATCACCGGCCAGCCCCTGCGGGCACAGAGCCGGCGCGATTGGGTGACCTCGTCGGCCACCGCATCGGGATCGACATAGGGCGTCTCGTCATCCGCCTTCAACGACAGCAGGCGGTTCTGCCGGATCTGGATGATGCGCTCGGCGCTGGCGACGAGGCCGACAACGAGCGGCTTCTTCAGGCCATCGAGCTCGACCGGCAAAGGCACATTCGGCACCAGCGGGATGTTGGCGGTCTTGATACCGCGATTGGCGAGATAAATGCTGGTCGGCGTCTTCGAGGTCCGGCTGATGCCGACGAGAATGACATCGGCGCTTTCAAGATCGCCGCCGAGTTGGCCGTCATCATGCATCAGCGTGTAGTTCATCGCATCGATGCGGCGGAAATACTCGGCGTTCAGCATGTGCTGGGCACCGGGCCGCGGCGCCGAAGCCTGGCCGAGATAGGACTGGAACAGCGACAGCACCGGTTGCAGCACCGACAGGCATGGGCAGCCGATATCGCGGCAGAAGGCCTCCAGCCGCTCCGCCCATTCCGGTTCGACCAGCGTATAGAGCACGACGCCCGGCGAGGTCTCGATCTCGGCGAGAACGCGCGAGAGCTGGTTCTCGGAGCGGACGAGCGGATAGACATGCTCGATCGCCGAGACGGCCTCGTACTGGGCCGCGGCGGCGCGGCTGACCGCGATCAGCGTCTCGCCGGTCGCATCGGAGACCAGATGCAGGTGAAAATAATTGCGCGCCACGGCTTCCGTCGCCCCCGCCGGCCTCTTCTGCGATTCAGCTCTAGAGCGGTTCCGCCAGCCTGGGAATCCCTTTTCGAGCCGGCTGGGCGCCGCCAGGCGACCGCCTCGAAGGCTCGGGACAAGTGGGGATAACCGTGCTCTGCAGAAGGGCTGTCGCCAGGACGCGGGAAAACCCGGCTCGCGGCTCAACAGGCATCGGCCTGTGGGCGGAATCGCGATGTTTCACGTGAATCATTTTTTGGAACGGCACCGAGCCAAGTCACAAGGCAAAATCCAATTCGTTAAGAAACTGTTAAGGGCTCTCCGACGCACTCGGTGAGCGACGGCGCGACGACGCGTCGCCTGTGGAGCTGTTGTGGACAATCTTGGGGCGGGCTATGTGCCCCCACCCAAGAGTCAAAACAGAAGACTCTCTTAGAAAAGAATCTTTTAGGACGATGGGCTCAAGGCCCGGTGCACTTCATGACCCAAAGCCTTTTCCTCCGTGCTCTCTCCGGCGAGATCCTCCCCAAGCCGCCGCTCTGGATGATGCGTCAGGCTGGCCGATATCTGCCGGAGTATCGCGAGCTTCGCGCCAAAGCGGGCGGGTTCCTCGATCTCTGCTACAACCCGGAGTGGGCTGCCGAGGTCACTCTTCAGCCGATCAGGCGCTTTGGCTTCGACGCGGCGATCCTGTTCTCGGACATCCTGGTGATCCCGCATGCGCTCGGGCAAAAGCTCTGGTTCGCGCAGGGCGAGGGACCGCGGCTGGAGCCCGTCGCCGACGCAGCGCGGTTCAGCGAGATTCGCGAGGAGATCGACCCGGATGTGCTCGCGCCGGTCTATGAGACCGTCAGACGTGTGAAGGCTGCCCTTCCCCAGGATACAGCGCTGATCGGCTTCTGCGGTGCGCCCTGGACCGTGGCGACCTATATGGTTGCTGGGCGGGGCACGCCAGATCAGGGGCCGGCCAAAGAGCTGTTCCAGCGCGACCCTGCCCTCTTCGCCAGGCTGATCGATCGGCTCGTCGTCAACTCGGCCGCCTATCTCACTGCGCAGATCGATGCCGGCGTCGATGCTGTCCAGATATTCGACAGCTGGGCGGGCTCGCTGGGACCCGAGGATTTCAAGCGCTGGTCGATCGAACCGACCCGGCGGATCGTCGCGCTCGTTCGGGCGCGTCATCCTCAGGCGAAGATCATCGGCTTCCCGCGTGGCGCCGGTGCGGGCATCCCGGATTACGTCCGCGCTACGGGCATCGATGCCGTCGGGCTCGAGACCGAGATCGACCGGAGCTTCGTGCGTGAGGCGATCCAACCTCTGGTGCCGGTGCAGGGTCATCTCGATCCGCAGGTGCTGCGCGCCGGCGGCCCTGAGCTCGACCGTGAGGTCGAGGCGATCCGTGCGGCATTCAGCGACAACGCGTTCGTCTTTAATCTCGGGCATGGCATTTTGCCGGACACGCCGATCGCTCATGTCGAGCGGCTGGTCGAATTGGTCCGCGCCTGAAGCCTAGAGGACTACCGTCATGGCCTATGAATGGATCAAGGCTTTCCACGTCATGGCGGTGATCGCCTGGATGGCAGGAATGCTCTACCTGCCGCGGCTGATGGTCTATCACGCCGAGGCGCAGGTCGGCTCGATCCAGTCCGAAACCTTCAAGATCATGGAGCGCCGGCTGCTCAAGGGAATCATCAATCCCTCGATGATGATCACCTGGGTGCTCGGGCTCTATCTCGCCTGGAGCGCCTTCGGCTTCAAGGGCGGCTGGCTGCACGGCAAGATCGCGCTGGTCCTTGTCCTCTCCGGCATCCATGGCTATCTCAGCGGCAGGGTCAGGGCCTTTGCCGAAGACCGCAACGACAAGCCGGCGCGGTTCTACCGCATCCTCAACGAGGTACCGGCGCTGCTGATGGCGGGCATTGTCATCCTGGTGATCGTCAAGCCTTTCTGAGCTCGTGCGGTTTCCCGCTTGAGCGGCGCAGGGAAAGCGGTTATCAAGCCTCTGCGCTTTTCGTACGCGTCCCTCCCTATAGTCGACGGCTCGTGCCGCGGTTGCTTTCTCGGCCGACACGACATCCTGACAAGTGGGCCCTCGGCCCTTCGTCCCGTCGATCCCTCCACTGCCGTTAGGCCTGCCTGAGCGTGGGCCGTCTACTCCGGGTACCCCATGCGGGAAATCAAACTCCACGAACTCAAGGCGAAATCGCCGACCGAACTGCTCACCTTCGCCGAAGGCATGGAGGTCGAGAACGCGAGCACCATGCGCAAGCAGGAGCTCATGTTCGCGATCCTGAAGCAGCTCGCCTCTCAGGAAACTGAAATCCTCGGAGAAGGCGTCGTCGAGGTGCTGCAGGACGGCTTCGGCTTCCTGCGCTCTTCCGACTCGAACTATCTGCCGGGCCCTGACGACATCTATGTCTCGCCCTCGCAGATCAGGAAATTCGGCCTGCGTACCGGCGATACCGTCGAGGGCCCGATCCGCGGCCCCAAGGACGGCGAGCGCTATTTTGCTCTGCTCAAGGTCAACACGATCAACTTCGAGGATCCGGAGAAGATCAAGCACAAGATCCACTTCGACAACCTGACGCCGCTCTATCCCGACGAGCGTCTTAAGCTCGAGGTGCAGGATCCGACCAAGAAGGACTTTTCGCCGCGCGTCATCGACATCGTCGCGCCGATCGGCAAGGGCCAGCGTGCCCTGATTGTGGCGCCGCCGCGCACCGGCAAGACCGTGCTGCTGCAGAACATCGCGCAGTCGATCACCAGCAATCACCCCGAGTGCTATCTGATCGTGCTGCTGATCGACGAGCGGCCCGAGGAAGTCACGGACATGCAGCGCTCGGTGAAGGGCGAGGTCGTGTCCTCGACCTTCGACGAGCCGGCGACCCGCCACGTCCAGGTCGCGGAGATGGTGATCGAGAAGGCCAAGCGCCTGGTCGAGCACGGCCGCGACGTCGTCATTCTGCTCGATTCGATCACGCGTCTTGGTCGCGCCTACAACACCGTGGTGCCGTCCTCCGGCAAGGTCCTGACCGGTGGTGTCGACGCCAACGCCCTGCAGCGGCCGAAGCGCTTCTTCGGTGCGGCCCGCAATATCGAGGAAGGTGGCTCGCTGACCATCGTCGCGACCGCGCTGATCGATACCGGTAGCCGCATGGACGAAGTCATCTTCGAAGAGTTCAAGGGCACCGGTAACTCGGAAATCGTGCTTGACCGCAAGGTGGCGGACAAGCGGATCTTCCCGGCGATCGATATCCTCAAGTCGGGCACCCGCAAGGAAGAGCTCATCACGCCGCGCTCGGATCTGCAGAAGACCTATGTGCTGCGCCGCATCCTCAACCCGATGGGTCCGCAGGACGCGATCGAGTTCCTGATCGACAAACTGCGCCAGACCAAGCAGAACTCCGAGTTCTTCGACTCGATGAACACCTGATCGGTGATTAGCGCCTCAGTGACATGGAAAGACCCCGGCACCGCGCCGGGGTCTTTTTCTTTGGGGCCATGCGACGGCTCAGCGTGCGCCCGCAGCCGTCTCGGCCAATCGATTCGGCTCCGTGACGGCCGGTAGGCATCGCCGCCTGCGCAAGCGATGCAGGCAGCGCCTTCTACCGCCTGCTTAGCGTAGATGTGCGCTGGATGTTTGGAAGAGAGCTCCTCCGGTTCGGGGCAGTCGACCAGCCTGGTCGTCAGGTGAGGTAGTGCCAGGGCGGTTTGCCTGAAGGATTCTCAAGTCACACCTGCGAGCACAATCTCAACGCCATTGCGTGCGAGGTCATAGGCGGTGAGGATGGTGCCGCGCGGCATGAGAGCATGCGCCGCTGCGGTAAAAACGGCCGTGAAGTACCAGTCTGTCCGCTCGCGATCGTCTGGGCGGCCAGTCTGTACCGCGATGCGCAGCGGGTTGCTGGCGTGCAGGCCGTTGGCGTGGGCATGTCGTCGTCGCGAGTCGGCCTAGGTACAACGAACAGAGCTGCGGAGTCGGCCCGAGTCATCCGCAACAGCCCAGAGTCAGCCTTTCGGTAGTGCCGATCCAGATGTGTGCTCCAGCGCCTTCCGAGATCGAAGTAGGGCTGCTCGCCGATGGAGTCATGGAGAGCCTCGGCCACGGCGGCGTGATCGAGCGCGAACGCTAGGGTAATCAGCCGGCCCGCTCCTCGCGACCTTGATGTTCATGAAGAGTTCGTTCATCACCGCAGCGATTGCGGGCTTTCGAAGCTCTCATGCGCCATGACATGGCGCCAATGGCGAGCAGCGTAGCCGACCCAGAGCAGGACGGGGCGATTGCTGGCGCGTGCTTGGGCAAAGGCGTCGTCGCTCCACTTCCACCAGCCGACAGGACTATCCTGGTGCTGCAGCAGATAAGGACTGGCGGCGTGCTTCAGGCGGTTCATGAGCGCAACTCCGACCCTGGCGGTGGTGAACGGTGAAAGCCTATCCGACGATTGTGGCGCTGTCCTCGGGCGCCGGGCGCGCCGGTGTCGCGGTGGTCCGGATTTCCGGTGAGCGCGTCCGATTCGCTGTCGAAACGATCGCCGGGACAGTGCCCGAAGCGCGCATAGCAGCCTATCGCGCGCTGCGTGATCCCAATGGAGCGATCATCGACCATGGGCTCGTGCTGTTCTTTCCCGCGCCTGCGAGCTTCACCGGCGAGGATGTCGCCGAATTCCATATCCACGGCTCGCGGGCCGTGTTGTCGCGATTGCTCTCCATACTGACTGCCTTGCCCGGTTTGCGCCTGGCCGAAGCCGGCGAATTCACTCGACGCGCCTTCGAGGCCGGCAAGCTCGATCTCGCAGCGGTCGAAGGCCTCGCCGACCTGATCGATTCGGAGACGGAATGGCAACGCAAGCAAGCACTGCGGCAGATGGAAGGTGCGCTCGGGCAAGCCGCCGGCGAATGGCGGCGCGCTCTGATCAAGGCGATGACCTTGCTCGAGGCTGAGATCGACTTTTCCGATGAGGGCGATGTCGGCGGCCCGCTGATCGCGGAGGCGACAGCTGGCGCGCAGAATGTACTCGGTAGTCTGCGGGTAGCGCTCGGTAGTTTTGCGGCCGGTGAGAGGGTTAGGGAGGGCTTCGTCGTGGTCCTGGCTGGGCCGCCCAATGCCGGCAAGTCGAGCCTGCTCAACGCGTTGGCGCGGCGCGACGTCGCGATCGTTTCGCCGGTAGCCGGTACGACCCGTGACGCCATCGAGGTCAGGCTCGATCTGGGCGGCATTCCGGTTGTACTGGTCGATACAGCCGGCCTGCGCGACAGCGCCGACGAGATCGAAGCCGAAGGCGTCCGGCGCGCCCTGCAAAAAGCGGCCCATGCCGATCTGGTGCTTCGATTGCGAGCGCCTGATTCGGATCCGGAACGAGCCGCCGACGAGCGCCGGGAGATTGCCGTCGCAACGAAGATCGACGCGGGCGGTCGTGCTCACTCCGGCGAGATCGGCGTGTCTGCCACGACCGGTGCAGGCCTACCCGAACTGATAGCGCTCATAGGTGCTCGCTTGGGTAAGCTTGGCCAGGCGGAGCCCGCGCTCGTCACCCGGGAGCGCCAGCGTGTGGCAGTGGCGGATGCGGCGGCGGCGATCGAGCGGGCGGCCCTGCTTCCGCATGAACAGCCCGAGCTCGTTGCGGAAGAGTTGCGCCTTGCCGTCCGGGCGCTGGAGCGCCTGATCGGCAAGGTCGATGTCGAGGATGTGCTCGACAGCCTGTTTTCCGGCTTCTGCATCGGCAAATAGGTGGTTTTCATTGACCTGGCCGCTAGGCTTGGCTAGCGAGTTGCTCATGTCGAATGCACAGGCGAACCAGCACTACGATGTCGTCGTGGTGGGCGGCGGCCATGCCGGGGCGGAAGCCGCGGCCGCAGCGGCGCGCGCCGGCGCCAGGACGGCACTGATCACCCAACAGATCGCCACGGTCGGTGCGATGTCGTGCAATCCCGCCATTGGTGGGCTCGGCAAGGGCCATCTAGTCCGTGAGATCGACGCGCTCGACGGGATCATGGCGCGTTGCGCCGATCAGGGCGGCATCCAGTTCAGGATGCTCAACCGGCGCAAGGGGCCTGCGGTTCGTGGTCCGCGCGCCCAGGCCGACCGCAAGCTCTATCGTGAGGCGGTACAGTCGGCGTTGACGACCCAGGACGGTCTTACCCTGGTTGAGGGTGAGGCGTTCGATCTCGATGTCGATGCCGGTTGCGTCGCCGGCGTCATACTGGCGGATGGACGTCGATTCGTATGCGGAACGGTCGTGCTCACGACCGGCACCTTTCTGCGCGGCCTGATCCATATCGGCGAGAAGAAGATTTCGGCCGGTCGGGTCGGCGAAGCGCCTTCGCTCGGCCTCTCCGTCACGCTGGAGCGCCATGGTTTTCCGCTGGGGCGGCTCAAGACCGGGACGCCGCCACGGCTCGATGGCCGCACGATCGACTGGGCCAGCCTGGAGATGCAGCCGGGCGACGAACCGCCGGAGCCGTTCTCGGCGATGACCGAGGCGATCACTGCGCCGCAGATCAGCTGCGGGGTGACGCGGACGACGCTGGCGACGCATGAACTGATCCGGGCCAATCTGCACCGGGCGCCGATGTTTTCCGGCCAGATCGAGGGACGCGGCCCGCGCTATTGCCCATCGATCGAGGATAAGGTCGGTCGTTTCGGCGATCGTGACGGCCACCAGATCTTTCTTGAGCCGGAAGGGCTCGACGATCCCACCGTCTATCCGAACGGAATTTCGACCTCGCTGCCGGAAGACGTCCAGCTCGGTCTGCTCAAGACCATCCCCGGTCTCGAAAGCGCTGTGATGCTGCGGCCGGGCTATGCGATCGAATACGACTATGTCGACCCGCGGGCGCTGAAGCCGACGCTGGAGACGCGAGCGATCACCGGCCTGTTCCTCGCCGGGCAGATCAATGGCACGACCGGCTATGAAGAGGCGGCGGCGCAAGGGTTGCTCGCCGGTCTCAATGCCGCAAGGCGAGCAGGCAACAGCGAGCCAGTGAGCCTCGACCGGACGCAGTCCTATATCGGTGTGATGGTCGACGATCTGGTGACGCGCGGCGTTACGGAGCCGTATCGGATGTTCACCTCGCGGGCCGAGTTCCGGCTGTCGCTGCGGGTCGATAATGCCGATGAGCGCCTGACGCCGCTTGGCACCGGGCTTGGTGTCGTCGGGCGTGCCCGCGAGGAGCGCTTCGAACGCCGTCAGTCAGAAATCGTTAAGCTTACCGAACTCTTACGCGAACGAACTCTCTCGCCGAATCAAGCAGCTGCGGCTGGGCTTGAGCTCAATCGCGACGGAATCAGGCGCTCGGCCTTCCAGATCCTGTCCTATCCGGCCGTCGATTTCGACGCCCTGCTCCGGGTCTGGCCCGATCTCGCCGGCTTCTCCGAGCCAGTGCGGGCACGCGTCGCCGCCGATGCGACCTACGCCGTCTATCTCGACCGGCAGGCCGCCGAGATCGATTCCTATCAACGCGACCAGGCTCTGGCACTGCCCGCCGATCTCGACCTCGACGGCATCTCCGGTCTGTCGAACGAATTGCGGTTGAAGTTGCGCTCGGCACGGCCGAGCAATCTCGCGCAAGCGGGTCGGATCGAGGGTATGACGCCGGCGGCCTTGACCCTGTTGGCGGCGCATGCGCGTAAGCATCAGGCCACACAGATGACGGCTGCTGAGGCTTGATCCTGTGAGTTCTGTTGAAAAGGCGGATAACTCTGACCGCAAGCGCGCTTTTGACTTGACGCCTGTTTCACGTGAAACAGAGGAGCGCCTTGCCATCTTGGTCAGTGAACTCCGACGCTGGCAGCAGGCGAAGAATCTGGTCTCGGGCGCGACACTCGACGCGGTCTGGACCCGGCACATCGCCGATTCCCTGCAATTGCTTCATCACGCGCCGCAGGCGCGGCGCTGGCTCGATCTTGGCTCCGGCGGCGGCTTTCCAGGCCTCGTGCTCGGCATTCAGCTCGCCGAGTTGGGTGGGCATATCGATCTGGTAGAGAGCAATGCCCGCAAATGCGCGTTCCTGCGACATGCTGCTCGACTGACCGGTGCGCCGGTCACAGTTCACAACGCTCGGATCGAAGATGTCGTCGACGGCTTTGTCGGGAAGGTCAGTGCCGTGACGGCCCGGGCTTTGGCGCCGCTGCCGCTGTTGCTCGACTGGTGCAAAGAGCTGTTGAGAACCGGGGTGACGGGAGTCTTTCCTAAGGGACAACATCTAGAGGCGGAATTGACCGCCGCGGCTAAATATTGGAAGATTCAGGCCACAACGTTTCCATCCGTAACGGATTCGGCGGCCGCCATCTTGGTGATCAGCGGTGCCGAGAAACGAGCCGATTGATGACCGACTCTCGCTCTATCACGCTTCCTGCCGCGCGCCCGCGTGTGCTGGCACTCGCCAATCAGAAGGGCGGTGTCGGCAAGACCACGACCGCGATCAATCTCGGCACCGCCCTCGCCGCGATCGGCGAGAAGGTGCTGATCATCGATCTCGACCCGCAGGGCAACGCTTCGACTGGGCTCGGGGTTGACCGCAAAAGCCGAAAGGCATCGACCTATGACGTGCTTTGCGGCGATATCGGGCTCGGCATGGCGATGCAGGCTACCGCCGTTCCCAATCTGTTCCTGGCGCCATCGACCCTCGATCTGCTCGGTGTCGAGCTCGAGATCGCCAGCGCCAAGGACAGGGCGACGCGCCTGAAGAAGGCGATCGATGAGCTTGTCGACGACCAGCGTTGCAGTGATCTGACCTACATCCTGATCGATTGCCCTCCTTCGCTCAGCCTGATCACCATCAATGCGATGACGGCAGCCGATGCGGTGCTGGTGCCGCTGCAATGCGAGTTCTTCGCGCTGGAGGGCCTCAGCCAGTTGCTCAAGACGGTCGAGCAGGTCCGCGCCGGCCTCAACCCACGCCTGATCATCCAGGGCGTGGTGCTGACCATGTACGACCCGCGCAACAACCTCTCCGGCCAGGTCATGGCCGATGTCCGCCATTTTCTCGGCGATAAGGTCTACGAGACTGTGATTCCGCGGAATGTGCGGATCTCGGAGGCGCCGTCCTATGGCAAGCCGGCGCTGCTCTACGACCTGCGCTGCGCCGGTTCGCAGGCCTATCTGAAGCTGGCCTCGGAGGTGATCAAGCGCGAGCGCACGCTGCGCGCCGCCTGATCGGTACAAGAAGGTTCAAGAGGAATGGCAATGGTCGAGGAACAGGGGCGCTCGCGTCTTGGCCGGGGTCTGGCTGCGCTGATCGGCGATGTCGGCGAGGAGATCGGCGCGATCGAGCGGGCGCGTGGACAGCGCAAGGTTCCGGTCGAATTCCTGCGCCCGAATGCGCGCAACCCGCGCAAGGCGTTCGCGGAAGCCGAGCTCGAGGATCTCGCCGCCTCGGTGCGCGAGCGTGGCATCCTGCAGCCGATCATCGTGCGCTCGATCCCGGGCATGATCGACGCCTATGAGATCATCGCCGGCGAGCGGCGCTGGCGCGCGGCGCAGCGGGCCGAACTGCATGACGTGCCCGTCATCCTGGTCGAGGCCAATGATCGCGAGGCGCTCGAGATCGCCATCGTCGAGAACGTCCAACGCGCCGACCTCAACGCGATGGAAGAGGCGGCCGGCTATGAGCGCCTGATCGCCGAGTTCGACTATACGCAGAACGATCTCGCCAAGGTGATCGGCAAGAGCCGGTCGCATGTCGCGAACACGCTGCGCCTGAGCAAGCTGCCGGAACCGGTCAAGCGCATGGTCGGCGAGGGCGCGGTCTCGGCGGGTCATGCCCGCGCGCTGCTTGCTGTTTCGGACCCGGAACAGGTCGCGAAACGCATTGTCGAGCAGGGGCTTACCGTCCGCGATATCGAACGCCTCGGGCAGGACGAGGCTCGCAGCGAGAACAAGCCGGTACGGGCGGCTGCCGCTCCCAAGCCGGAGAAAGATCCGGATACGCGTGCGGTCGAAAAGGCGCTGGAAGAAGCGCTCGGCCTCGGCGTCTCGATCCAGCACCGCGCCAGCGGCGGCGGCGAGATGAGGATCAGCTACAAGACGCTGGAGCAGCTCGACGCGCTCTGCCGGCGGCTGAAGGCCTGATCAACGACCCCTGCCGCCCATCCGGCTGAGGGTCCAGAGCGCGCGGGCGGCGATCGGCTTGGCCATGTCGCCGTCCCGGCGCACGGCCAGCATCGCCGTTCCCAAGATCGTCACAGCGTCGCGCAGTTTCGCAGCAGGCCAGGCGTTGAGCGCGGCTTCGGCCGCGGCGATGCGCGGATAAGGCAGGCGCATGGCGCCGACGGCCTCGCGGGCGGGCTTGCCGCTTTCAATGGCGAGCTTGGCCTTTAGCAAAGCGAGCGTATGGCGCAGGACCGCGCCGAGCAGAACGCCCTGGTCGAGCCCCTCGCCTGCCAGCTTGGCGAGGGCGAGATCGAGGCTCGGCAGGCGGCCGGCAAAGACGGCGTCGACCACCCCGGCCTGTTCGCGCTGGGCGGTGTCGCCGACGACGGCCTCGACATGGGCTGCCGTCAACGCCGCGTCGCTGCCGGCATAGAGGATGAGCTTGTCGATCTCCTGCCGTGAGGTCTGGCGGTCGCCGCCGAGCAGGCTGGTCAAGAGGTCGCGCGTGGTGCGGTCAATGTTCTTGCCGGCTGCTCTCGTCATTTCGTCGACGATGGTGCCGAGATCGCGGACCGCGTCGCCATAGCAGGGCACTGCGAGGGCCGACCGGGCACGCTCGCAGGCGGTGCGCAACGGGTTCGATTTCTGCAGATCGCCGGCCTCGACGATGACGATAGCATCCTGGGACGGCGTCGCCAGCAATGGCTCGACCGCAGCGACGAGCGGGCGTGAGGTCGGGGAGACGCGAATGGCACGGCGGCCGCCGAACAGGCCGATCGTGTTGGCCTCGTCGACCAGCTTCAACGGATCGGAGGCGATCTCGTCACCGTCCATCCGGATCAGCTGGAAGGCATCCCGGGCGTCATCGACGCTGGCGCGGGCCAGGGCAGCAGCCCGCTCGGAGATCAGCCCGGCATCGGGACCATAGAACAAGAACAGGCGCCAGGCCGGGTCGGGTCGCGCAAGTGCCCGATCCGCCTCATGCGCCTTGATCATTGCCATCGCGGGCGGCCTCAGCCGCTGACGAGCGAAGCAGCGACGCGGGCCTTGATCAGCTGGGCCAGGTTCTTGGCGGCGCGAAGCTGGGCGTCGCGTGCAGCGCGCAGCGAGGCGAAACGCTGCTGCGAGCGCTCGTAAGGCGCACGGACGACGCTCTGGCCGGACGCGATGACTTCGTTCGAGCCGGCACGGGTCAGCTGCCAATCGGCGGTGGCGATCAGCACGGCCGAATCGGCACGGCCATTGGCGTAGTCGACCGTGATCACCTCGAGCGATTCCTTGGTGGTGGCGGTCAGCTTCAGGATTTTCTGCCTGTCGGGCTCGCCGCCGCCGTCGAACTCGAAGACGAGCTCGTTGCGCAGGTAATGCCCGACAAGTCCCTTGATCTCCGGCACCTCGATGCCGAGCATGGCGTTGCGGACATTGCCGCCGACCCTGCTGACCGTGCCCTCGCCATAGAGCGGCTGGAAGCAGCCACCGACGAGTGCAGCGAGGCCGAGCGCGGCCGCAAATGCCAGTGGATGGCGGCGCGTCATGGTCTCAGACGACGACATTCACGATCCTCCCCGGCACCACGATCACCTTGCGGATCGGCCGGTTCTCCAGAGCCTTGGCCACAGCCTCGGAAGCGCGCACGATCGCTTCCACAGCAACCGTATCGGCATCGGCAGGCACCGTCACCTCCGCCCGCTTCTTGCCGTTGACCTGTACCGGCAGGATCTTGCTGTCATCCTGTAACAAATCCGTTTCGGTCTGCGGCCATTCAGCTTCGCCGGCGAGGCCCGGAAGCCTCAGCGCCTGCCAGCATTCCTCAGCGAGATGCGGCATCATCGGCGCGACAAGCTGCGTCGCGATCATGGCGGATTCATGCAGCGCAAAAGCCATGTCGGCCGGAACCTCGGCCGATTCGGCGGCGGCGTCGAGCGCTTTGCCGATGGCATTGGTCAGCGTGTAGACATGCGCAATACAGCGGTTGAAGGCGAGCCGCTCGATATCGGCGCCGACGGCGTGCAAGGCGCGGTGGCTAGCCTTGCGCAGGGCGAGCGCGGCTTCTGAGAACGAGGCTGGGCGCGCAGGCTTGCCGCTGATGCGCTCGCCGATCTCGGCGACCAGGCGCCAGAGCCGCTGCACGAAGCGGGCAGCGCCCTGGACGCCCTCATCGCTCCAGATCACGTCGCGATCCGGCGGTGAATCGGAGAGCATGAACCAGCGGGCAGTGTCGGCGCCGTAGGAGGCGATTATGTCGTCGGGGTCGACGACATTCTTCTTCGACTTCGACATCTTCTCGATCGAGCCGATCTCGACCGGCGCCCCGGTCTCGACATCGAAGCCGCGGCGCTCACTGCCGACCGTCTCGATCCGGACATTGCCGGGCTCGACCCAAGCGCCGTCCTGTGCCCGGTAGGTCTCGTGCACGACCATGCCTTGCGTGAACATGCCGGCGAAGGGCTCGTCCAGGCCGGTATGGCCGGTCGCCTTCATCGCGCGGGTGAAGAAGCGCGAATAGAGCAGATGCAGGATCGCGTGCTCGACGCCGCCGATATACTGATCGACCGGGAGGAAGCGATCGACGGCTTTGCGGTCCGTCGGGCTGTCAGTGCGCCAAGGATCGGTGAAGCGGGCGAAATACCAGGACGAATCGACGAAGGTATCCATGGTGTCGGTTTCGCGCCGGGCCTTCCCGCCGCATTGCGGGCAGGCGACGTGCTTCCAGCTCGGATGATGGTCGAGCGGATTGCCGGGCTTGTCGAAGGAGACATCGTCCGGCAGCTTGACCGGCAGATCCTGCTCCGGCACCGGCACGACGCCGCAGTCGTCGCAATGGATTACCGGGATCGGGCAACCCCAGTAACGCTGGCGCGAAATGCCCCAGTCGCGCAGGCGGAAATTGACCTTGCGCTGGGCGACGGGACGATTGCCGAGGCTCTCCGCTTCCAGCCGTTTGGCGACCTCTTCTTTCGCCTCCGGAATGGTCATGCCGTCGAGGAAGCGCGAGTTGATCATGCGGCCATCGTCGACATAGGCCGTGTCGGTGACGACGAAGCTCGCGGGATCGGTGCCCTCCGGGCAGACGACGGGAGTGTTGCCGAGGCCGTATTTGTTGACGAAGTCGAGGTCGCGCTGGTCATGGGCTGGGCAGCCGAAGATTGCGCCGGTGCCGTATTCCATCAGGATGAAGTTCGCGACATAGACCGGCAATTTCCATGTGGGATCAAAGGGATGGACGGCGCGCAGACCGGTGTCGAAGCCCTGCTTCTCGGCCTTGTCGATGTTCTCCTGGGCGGTGCCGGTCTTCTTGCACTCGGCGATGAAGTCCTGCAGCGCCGGATTCGTTTCGGCAGCGGTCTTCGCCAGTGGGTGATCGGGGGCGACGGCCAGGAACTTCGCACCGAACAGCGTGTCCGGCCGGGTTGTGTAGACCTCGACCTCATTCTGCTTCAGGGAATTCGATTCGAGAGCGAAACGAACCAGCAGGCCTTCAGAGCGACCGATCCAGTTCTTCTGCATCAGCCGGACCTTGTCCGGCCAGCGGGTCAGGCCTTCCAGTGCGTCGTTCAGCTCCTGACCGAAGGCGGTGATCTTGAAGAACCACTGCGTCAGCTCGCGGATCTCGACAGGCGCGCCCGAGCGCCAGCCGCGGCCGTCGATGACCTGCTCATTGGCGAGCACGGTCTCGTCGACGGGGTCCCAGTTGACCTTGGCGGTCTTGCGGTCGACCAGCCCGGCCTTCAGGAAGTCGAGGAAGAGCTTCTGCTGGTGCTTGTAGTAGCTGGGGTCGCAGGTGGCGAGCTCGCGGCTCCAGTCTAGCGACAGGCCCATCGACTGGAGCTGGCCGCGCATGGTCGCGATGTTGGCGTAGGTCCAGTCGCGCGGATGGACCTTGTTGGCCTTGGCGGCGTTCTCCGCCGGCAGGCCGAATGCGTCCCAGCCCATCGGGTGCAGCACCGAGAAGCCCTTGGCGCGCTTGTAGCGCGCGACGACATCGCCCATGGCATAGTTGCGTACGTGGCCCATATGGATGCGCCCCGACGGATAGGGGAACATCTCGAGCACGTAGTAAGGCGGCCGTGTATCGTCGTTGCGGGTCTCGAAGAGCTTGCGCTCATCCCAGACCTTGCGCCATTTCGGCTCGGCTTCCTTCGGATTGTAGCGTTCGACGGCCATGCTGATCGTGTCGTTCTTGCGTGAGCGGACTGGGCCGGACTAGGACACCATCGCAGCCCCGGGGTCAATGTTCGGAACGGCTTGGCGGGCGCGCACCAGGCGAGGACGGGTCGAAATGTCGGATGTCGTGGCGAGACTTCAGGAAACGCGGGAGGCGATTGCCCGTGCCGCACGGGATTTTGGCCGCAAGCCGGACGCCGTGACGCTGGTCGCGGTCTCGAAGACCAAGCCGGCGGAGATGATCGCGCCGGTGCTCGAAGCCGGGCAGATCGATTTCGGCGAGAACTATGTCCAGGAGACCAAGGAGAAGTGGCCGGCGCTGTGCGAGCGCTTCCCGAAAGCGCGGCTGCATATGATCGGGCCGCTGCAGTCGAACAAGGCGCGCGACGCTGTGGCGCTGTTCGACGTGATCCAGTCGCTCGATCGCGAGAGCCTCGCCAAGGAGCTGGCACGAGAGATTGAGCGCGCCGGCAAGGCGCCTGAGCTGATCGTTCAGGTCAATACCGGCGCCGAGCCGCAAAAGGGCGGCGTGCTGCCGGGCGAGGCCGACGCCTTCCTGGAATTGTGCCGGAGCCGCTACAGCCTGACGATCGCCGGGCTGATGTGCATTCCCCCGGCCGAGGACCAACCCTCGCCGCATTTCGCCTTGCTGGCCAAGATCGCCAAGCGTAATGGCCTGCCGATCCTGTCGATGGGGATGAGCGCCGACTACGAGGCGGCGATCCAGCTCGGCGCCACGCATGTCAGGGTCGGCAGCGCGATCTTTGGCGCGCGCGGCTGACGAGGTCGTTCAAGCGGTAGCTGGAGCCGGCTCGCGCCCGGCTTCCCCCAGAACGACGCGGTTGCGTCCGGAGGACTTGGCCGCATAGAGCGCCTTGTCGGCGCGCTCGATCACATCCTCGATGTCGCGGTCCTGTTCGCTGACGATGGCGGCGCCGGCACTGATGGTGAGGTCGATCTGGGCGAGGCCCTGCGTCACCACGGTCGCGCCGATCGATTCGCGGATGCGGTTGGCGAGATTCTCGGCCCCCTGTGCATCGGTCTCGCGCAGCAGCACCACGAACTCCTCGCCACCAAAGCGCGCGACCTTGTCCGTCGTCCGGATCTGACCGGCGATGATCTTTGAGACAGCGCGGATGACCTCGTCACCGGCGGCATGGCCGAAGGTGTCGTTGATCCGCTTGAAGTGGTCGATGTCGAACATCAGCACGCCGAGATTGCGGCGGTAGCGCTTGTAGTAGTTCATCGCGTCCTCGGCGAAGGGCAGGAAGGCGCGGCGATTGAGCAGGCTGGTCAGCGGGTCGGTGTCGGCGAGAACCTGCAAGGTGTGCAGGTCGGAGCCGAGACGGCGGGTCTTCTCCTCGGCGTCGCGCGCCTGCTTGTCGGCCTTGGCCTGGACGTCACGAATGGTCGCCGCGGCGTCGCGAGCGCCCTTCTCGGCAGTGCCCAGGCGCCGCAATAGCGAGCGCAACGCAGCTGAGAGCTGGAGGATGTCGCGCGAGCCGTGCTGGCGTTCCACGCCGGCGGCGCTGGGATCGCGGCCGATCAGGTCGACCGAGCGACAAAGCCGTGTCAGCGGGTTCGTCACGGTTCCGGCGAAGAACCACGCCAAAGCGGCGCCGATCGCGGCGACCGCCAGGCCGAGTAGGGCGATGACAGCGGTGAGACGGTTGGCCGGGGCGAGGGCGACATCGACAGGGCGGCGAGCGGCGACGACCCAGCCGAGGCCGGGATAGTCGTCAAGGCCCTTGGTCGCGGCGAGCGCCGTCAGCATCGGCTGGTCGCCAGAGCGATCGACGAAGGAGACGCCATGGCGGGCGCCGGCGAACTGCGCACTGTCGAAGGGTTTGGCGTCCTTGGGCCCGAGCAGCACCGTGCCGTCGCGACCAAGCACCCAGAGCTCCGAGGCGAGGGCCGGATCATGGTTGCGCAGGACGTTGTCGCGCAGATTACCGGCCCAGTTCCAGCTCAGATGCGCGCCGAGCACACCGACCTTGGCCCCGGTCGGGCCAAAAACGGGCATGGCGACATCGACGAAGCGGAAGGGCGCGTCGTCTGGGCTCTTGCGCAACAGCGAATCGAGCAGCTTGGCGTCGTGGACGTCCTCGACGGCCGGGCCAGCGAGGCCGCTGATGAACCAGGGGCGCTGGGCGACCGAGACGCCTTCCAGCATGCCGCGGGTGGCGGCCCGGACATTGCCGTTCGGCTCGGCGAGGCCGAGCCAAGCATAGTCGCTCAGGCCCTCCTGCAACTGCATCAGAATCGCCCGGGCCCGAGCGGGATTGTCCTGCCAGACACCGCGCAGCGGCTCTATCCTGGCCAGGTTCTTGATCTCGCGGTAGCGCTCGAACATGTTCTGGTCGAGCCGATCCGACATGGTGCGAGCGAGCGCGACGAGTTCGGAATTGGCCTCGCGCACGGCGTCGCGGCGGGCGAGCCAGGCGGCGCCGGTGGCCGACACGGCGACGACGATGATGCACAGCAGGCCGGCCATGGCCGCGGTCTGTTCCCGAAGCGTCAGGCGATCGGCGAGTGCGACCAGTGACAGGCGCTTTTGCATGCTCCCCCTCCGGCAAATCCGCCGGAGAGGATCGGTAATCTCGCCGAATCGTCTGTTAACGGGCGAAAGCCGTCGAGAACGATGGTTTGCTCCAGGTGAACGGCCGAGCTCGAATGCGCCGGTCTTTCCGCCGAAGACTAGATCGGCTGGCCGACATCAATGCGGTTGCCGTCAGGGTCCTCGAAGACGAAGGCGCGCAGGCCATAGTCCTTGTCGCGCAGCCCTTTGATGATGCGCAATCCGTGGGCGACGCAGAGCTCGTGGAAGGCGTCGACATTCTCAACCATGATATGGGCGATGTTGAAGGGCGCGGCCTTATGGTCCTTCTGCAAGGTCAGATGGATTTCGGCCTTGCCCTTTTTGAGGATCATGAAGCCGACCGGCTGGCCGTTCTCGAAGGCCTTCGCGAAGCCGAGAACGCCGACATAGAAGGCGCAGGCGCGTTCCATGTCCTTGACGGGGAACATGGCGGCGACGCGGCCGAAGCCGATCTCGGGGGTGAGCAAATCAGTCATGGCACGGTCTCTTGCTGGGAGCTGGCCTTACCTCAGCGGGGCGGTGCCCGCTCAAGTCCGGCGCTCCTGATATCGATCGGCGAGACGGTGCTCGGCGTCAGTATCGCTGGGCTGTGCCGAGTTGCAAGCGTTTAACGGACCACGATCGCGCATCGCCGGGCCAGCCTGGGCAGGACCTTGCCGAAAATGTCGCCGGTGACGGCGACGCAGCCCGCCGTCGGGGTAAACCCCGGGCGGGCGAGATGCCAGAAGATCGCGCTGCCGTGGCCGCGCTGGATCGGCGCATCGTTCCAGCCGAGCTCGACGATGACGTCGTAGAGATTGTCGGCGCGGGCGAGTCGCTCCTCAGCTTCGCCAGGCGGGCGTTCGATCAGGCGGTTGTAGCGCCGGTCGGTCTGGTCGTCGCACCAGGCGTCGCGCGGTGTGATGGCGCGGATCGGCAGCAGGCTCGACGGGCGTGGCCGCCGGTCAGCGCGATAGAAGACCCGGCGTAGCGGAAGCGTGGCCCGCGGCGTGCCGCCATCGCCCTCGCGCTTGGCGACGATGATGCCGGAGCGACCGAGCGCACAGGGAAAGGTGGCGGAGCCGGCGATCAGGAAGCCCTTCCGGCGATCGTGCACCGAGCGCACCACCACGAGGCGGGTCAGCCGCCGGCCGGCCGCGGCGCCATCATCACGTTTTCTCACAGGCCATCCATCTTGCGTGATCTGCCATCCGTTTGCGGGCATGCGGCGAGCTTTCCGTTTGACCGGCTTGCGCCGGACAGTCAGAATCTGCGCTCAACTCAATATGTTGGAGCATGAGCCGTTCGCAAAGGTGGCTCCCACTTCTGCCGAACATGCTCTACTATTGCGCCAACGCAAACGGGCTGACTCGCCTTCATGTCTGCTACCCACCATATCCTGCTGGTCGACGACGACCAGACCTTGCGTGATGCGCTCGCCGAGCAGCTCGCGCTCTACGACGAGTTCAAGGTGTCGTCCGCGCCCAATGCGACGGCGAGCCTGAAGGCCGTGCAGGCCGAGCGCATCGACCTCGTGGTCATGGATGTCGGCCTGCCCGACATGGATGGCCGCGAGGCCGTGAAGCTGATGCGCAAGAACGGCTTCAAGGGCCCGGTGGTGATGCTGACCGGGCAGGGCTCCGATGCCGACACCGTGCTCGGGCTGGAAGCCGGCGCCAACGACTATGTGGTCAAGCCGTTCAAGTTCGCCGTGCTGCTGGCGCGCATCCGCGCGCATTTGCGGCAATACGAGGCGAGCGAGGACGCCATTTTTCAGGTTGGTCCCTACACCTTCCACCCAGGCTCGAAGCTGCTGGTCAGCGCCAAGGGCTCGAAGACCAAGCTCACCGAGAAGGAGACGGCGATCCTGCGCTTCCTCTATCGCGCTGGCCGCAAGCCGATCGCGCGCGAGACGCTGCTGCAGGAGGTCTGGGGCTATAATTCGCAGGTCACGACGCACACGCTCGAGACCCATATCTACCGCTTGCGCCAGAAGATCGAGCCGGACCCCGCCAATGCGCGCCTGCTCGTCACCGATGCCGGCGGCTACCGGCTGAATCCGTAGCGCTGAATGTCGCTCAACGACGACATCGCCCTGCTGGCCCGCCAACCGCTGCTGGGCCTGATGGATCGCGATGCACTGCGCCTCGTCGCCTTCGCGGCCGAGACGAGGTCGCTGCGCGCCGGTGACGTGCTGTTTCGGCGCGGCGAGGGGTCGGACGGGGCTTTCCTCATCATCTCCGGCGCGGTGGCGCTGAAGCGCGAGGATGACGGCAAGCCGGCCGACGAGGTCGTCGGGCCGGGCGCGCTGATCGGCGAACTCGCATTGTTCACGGCACTGGAGCGGCCGGTGACGGCGATCGCACGCGAACCGACACAGGTGATGCGCTTGGCCCGCAGCGTGATGCGCCGGGTTCTCGGCGAATCGCCTGATTCGGCGCAAGCGATCGCGGCGGCGGTGGCGGAGCGCCTGCACGATTTCAACAGCGAGCTGGCCGCGGTCGGGACGGCGCTGCGCGCCATCGACGTGCGCTGAATTCAGAGCTCCAGCTGCACCGTCACCGGGACATGGTCTGATGGCCGCTCCCAGCCACGGGCCTCGCTTAGGAAAGTGAGGTTGCGCAATGGCGGCTTCAGCGCGTCCGACAGCCAGATGTGGTCAAGCCGCCGGCCGCGGTTCGAGGCCTGCCAGTCGGCGGCGCGATAGCTCCACCAGCTGTAGAGCTTCTCGGGCTCCGGCCGGAGCGTGCGGGCGGCGTCGGTCCAGCCGAGCTCGCTGCGCAGCTTCTCCAGCGTCGATGTCTCGATCGGCGTATGGCTGACGACGTCGAGCAATTGCTTGTGGCTCCAGACGTCGTGCTCATAGGGCGCGATGTTGAGGTCGCCGACGAGGATGCTCGGCCGCCCTGACGGGTTGCGCGCGATGCCCCAGGCGCCGATGGCATCGAGGAATTGCAGCTTATGGGCGAATTTCGGGTTGGCCTCGGGATCGGCGATGTCGCCGCCGGCCGGGATGTAGAAATTATGGATGGCGATGCCGGCGGCCGCGCCGGCGCCCTTGTCGAGCACAACGGTCATGTGGCGGGCGTCGTTGCGCTCGCACATCGCCATCGCCTCCTTCTCGTGGAAGGGCAGCTTCGAGACGATGGCGACGCCGTTATAGCCCTTGTTGCCGATGAAGGCCTGATGGACATAACCGGCCTCGGCTAGGGCCTTGGCCGGGAACTGCTCGTCCGGCGTCTTGGTCTCCTGCAGGCAGAGGACGTCAGGCTGGTGGGTCTTGAGGAACTGCGTGACCATGCCGATGCGCAGGCGCACCGAGTTGATGTTCCAGGTGGTGACGGAGAGCTGCACGAAAGGGAGAATCCGGCAAAAAGGGAAGCCGGAAACTGGGTCGTCACATCAGGAAAAGCAAGCGCCGCAGTGCGGCGGCGCTTAGAGCACGCGCTGGTAGTCGATCACGAAGTTCTTCTGATCGGGCCGGCGCTGGGTGTCGAGATTGTAGAGCGAGACCGAGGTCTCGTAGCCCTGCGGGTCGATCACCACCCATTGCCGAAGCTCGTTGGCGGTGAGGTCGAAGTTCAGCGTGATCTTCGAGGTGCCGCCCAGCGTCGAGCGATCCTCGAGCTTCAGCGACAGGATGTCGCCCTTGGTGCTGACGCCGGTGACGGTGGTGTCGCGCTCAAGGCTGATCTGATCCTTGAGCAGGAACTTCAGCGGAGTCTGGCCGATCGAATAAAGGTCCTGGGTCGCGAGCTTGCGGTCACGGATCGCGACCGAGGTGCCGTCGGCGACGACCTCCATGGTAACGGGCGGACGATATTCGAAGCGCATCTTGCCCGGGCGCAAGACATAGAGCTTGCCCTCGAAGCGGCGCCCGTCCGCGGCGAACTGGATGAAATCGCCCTGCAGCGTCGAGAAGCCATTGAAATAGCTGTTCAGCCGCTCGACGGCCTCGGCCTTCGACAACGGCGCGCTGGGACGCGACGACTTGGCGGGCGTAGCCGCACGCGGCTCGTTATTGGCGGTGACGACGGCAGTCGGCGCAGGAGCAGGAGGCGCTGCGACGCTCGCCTGGGCCTGAACGGCGTCGGTGCGCGGCATGCCTAGGCCCGGCGGGCGGATCGGCGGCAGCGGGATCGCCCGCTGCGCCGGACGGGCGGCGGCTGGCTGGCCGCTGGGCTTGATGTCGAGCGGCTGGGCCGAGACCTGGCCCGCGGCCAGCGCGAGCGCCAAAGCGGCGGCTGCGAGGGCTGGCATGGGCGAAAGGTGGGTCATGGGGCTCCGATGTCCGGTTGGCGGCCTTCTGGCGGAATATCGTGCCGCCCAGGCGGGCCGGCAAGGGTTCAACGCGTCAGTCGGCGGTGAAGTTGCACCGGGCTGATGGCATTTTCAGGACCGGTTTCGCGCCATTGGGCCGCAACCGGTCGTTTGGTTTCCACGCAATTCCGGACGCAAAACCGCTGCACACATTTGCTGGAGTGGCTTTCACTCCTCGTCTTCTCTTGCCCTTCCGGTCTCGACGAGGATTTCGCGTTTGCCGGCGTGGTTGGCGGGGCCGACGATGCCCTCGTTCTCCATCCGCTCCATGATCGAGGCGGCGCGGTTGTAGCC